>Ga0187778_10000053_pt1 | contig 68507 bp, 61 predicted proteins | sample 1015_Q2_SP5_20_M_FD_132418 | JGI IMG/M metagenome (GOLD analysis project Ga0187778, IMG submission 132418) | Tropical peat soil microbial communities from peatlands in Department of Meta, Colombia - 1015_Q2_SP5_20_MG | ecosystem: Environmental > Terrestrial > Soil > Wetlands > Peat | place...
AATCTACGACGTCGGTCTGGGCGCGATTTGGGAGTTGGATCTGTTCGGCGGTCTGCGCCGCGGCAGAGAGGCCGCCTCGGCCGAGGCGGACGCCGCGATCGCTGAGCAGGTTGGCACACGGATTTCAGTCACGGCGGATGCCGCGGACGCCTACTTGCGCATCCGAGGAGATCAGGCGCGCATCGCAGTTGCCGAGCAGCAGGTCGCCACCGATGAGCGCCTGCTCGAGCTGGTGCACCAAAGATTCGGCCGCGGGCTGGCCGCGGTGCGCGAGGTCGCGCAAGCCGAAGCGCTGCTCTCACAGGCCCGTGCCTCACTGCAGCCGCTGAATATCGATTTGGAGGCACAAATGAACCGACTGGACGTATTGCTGGGAGTCCAGCCGGGGACTTTCGCCGCGGAGTTGCAGATTGCGCGCGACATCCCAACAGTGCCGAGTGTGTCAGCCAGCGACGAGCCGCTTGACGTGCTGCGCCGAAGGCCGGATATCATCGCCGCTGAACGGCGCTTGGCAGCCTCCAATGCCCGGATCGGCCAGGCGCTCGCCGACTACTATCCGAAGATCTCCCTCGCGGGAGTGCTGGGCTACGAGAGCTCTCGCCCGAGCGATCTCTTCAAAGCCGCGACCTTCCAGCCGCAGGGTATCGCCGGACTGCGCTGGCGGGTGTTCGATTTCGGCAAAGTGAGCGCCGAAGTGGCGCAGGCCAAGGGAGCCAAGGCTGAAGCACTCGCCCGCTACCAACAAGCGGTGCTGCGCGCAGCCGAAGAGGTCGAGAACGCATTCACGTCACTGGTGCAACTCGAGGCTCATCAACAAGAGTTGCTCGCCGAAGTCGCCGCACTGAAGCGGGCGCGAGATGCCTCGCAAGAAGCCTACGATGGCGGTGTGATCGCGCTGACTGATGTTCTCGATGCCAATCGACAGTTGCTCACCGCCCAGGACGAGCTCGCGCAAACGCGTGCCGATTCGACCAGAGCCGCGGTGGGTACATTCCGGGCGCTGGGCGGTGGATGGTGACATCTCGTGGGAGTGGTCACTCAAACCTTTTCTGGGAGCACAACGATGTTTGGAGTTAGAACCCTCGCCCTAGCCGCTGGCGTCTGGGCCGCGACAATGAACCTCACGGCCTGCACACCCTCCCACTCCGCGGAGGACCCGAGAACAGTCCCCCAGCTTGCGGAGGTCGCCGTGGCGCAGCCCGCCGAGGTGGGCGAGCGAGCGTTCACTGGCGTCGTGTCAGCTCGCGTCCAAAGTAATCTGGGCTTTCGCGTCTCGGGCAAAGTCATCGAGCGTTTGGTCGACAGTGGCCAAGGGGTGCATCAGGGCCAGCCGCTCATGCGCCTGGACCGAACGGACTACACGCACGCCATCACCACCCAGGTCGGCAATGTGGATTCAGCTCGGGCCCGCCTGCACCAGGCCGCCGCCGATGAAGCGCGCTACAGTGGCCTGGTATCTTCCGGCGCAGTGTCCCAATCGGCCTACGACCAAGTCAAGGCTGCCGCCGACAGCGCTCGAGCCTTGCTGTCAGCCGCCGAAGCGCAGCTCAAAGTCGCTCAGGACGAAGGCGCGTACGCATCCCTTGTGGCGGATGCCGACGGCACCGTGGTGGAGACCCTTGCGGAGCCGGGACAATTCGTTTCGGCCGGCCAGATCGTGGTCCGCGTGGCACGAGCCGGAGCGCGCGAGGCGTCGGTCAACCTGCCTGAGACCTTGCGTCCGGCGCTTGGCTCGACGGCTTACGCAACCCTATATGGGGCGAATAGCGATTCGGCCACGCGCTACTCGGCGCGCCTTCGCCAGCTGTCGGATGCTGCCGACCCGTTGACCCGGACGTTCGAGGCCCGCTATGTGCTGGATGGGGCAGCGGCCAGAGCGCCGCTCGGCGCGACCGTTACGGTCTATCTGAACGCTTCGGAGCAGGCGGGCGCCGTATCGGTGCCCCTGGGAGCAATCGATGATGAGGGAGCAGGGCCCGGCGTCTGGCTGCTCGATCGCCGATCCTCATCCGTGTCATATCGACCCGTCAGGTTCATTCGATTCGACGGCGAACGCGCCATCGTTGGCGGCGAGATTCATGTCGGTGACCCGATCATCGCCATAGGTGGTCACTTCCTGCATGAAGGTCAGCGCGTCCAGGTGACTGAGCCTCGCGTTGCGAGAGAGTAATCCACCATGAGCGGGTTCAACCTGTCCGCGCTGGCGGTCCGCGAGCGATCGATCACTCTGTTCCTGATCGTCGCCATCATCCTCTCGGGCACGTACGCGTTCCTGCGCCTCGGTCGCGCCGAGGACCCCTCGTTCACGATCAAGACCCTCACCGTCACCGCCGTGTGGCCCGGAGCGACCGCGACGGAGATGCAGGATCTCGTGGCCGAGCCGCTCGAGAAGCGCATGCAGGAGTTACGCTGGTATGACCGGGTGGAGACCTTCACCCGCCCCGGCATTGCGGTGATGATGGTCTCGCTGAGCGACAAAACCCCGGCCTCGGCGGTTTCCGAGGAATTCTATCAGGCGCGCAAGAAACTCGGCGATGAGGCACCCAAGCTTCCCCTCGGTGTTCAGGGTCCGTTTGTCAACGACGAGTACTCGGACGTCATTTTCGCCGTGTACGCGCTCGAGGCTCACGGCGTGGCGCCGCGAGAGCTCACCCGCCACGCAGAGACTCTGCGCCAGCGCCTCCTTCACGTAGCGGGCGTCAAAAAGGTCAACATTCAGGGTGAGCGCCCTGAGCGCATCTTCGTTGAATTCTCCTATGCGCGGCTGGCCAATCTCGGTGTCAGCCCGACGGACATTCTCGGCGCGCTCCAGCGGCAGAACGCGGTGACGCCAGCCGGTTCGATCGACACCAACGGGCCGCAGGTATTCATACGGCTCGATGGCGCCTACGATGATTTGCAGCAGATCCGTGACACCCCGGTCGCTGCGGGGAGTCGTACGCTCCGGCTTGGCGATATCGCGGACGTCAAGCGCGGCTACGAAGATCCGTCGACTTTCTTGATCCGGCACGACGGCGAGGCCGCGCTGGTACTGGGTGTCGTGATGCAGGACGGCTGGAATGGATTGGAGCTGGGCCGGGCTCTGAATACGGAAGAAAAGCAGATCGCCGGCACGCTACCTGCGGGCATGCGCTTCACGAAGGTCGTCGATCAGGCGGTGAACATCCGCGAGGCAGTCGGCGAGTTCATGCTGAAGTTCTTCGTTGCGCTGGCCGTGATCATGATCGTGAGCCTGATCAGCCTCGGCTGGCGCGTCGGTGTCGTCGTGGCAGCGGCCGTGCCGTTGACCCTCGCAGCAGTCTTTGTCGTCATGCTGCTCACCGGTCGCGTCTTCGATCGGATCACGCTCGGCGCGCTCGTCATCGCCCTGGGACTGTTGGTCGATGACGCGATCATTGCCATCGAAATGATGGTGGTAAAGCTCGAAGAGGGCTTCGAACGGGTGAAGGCTGCCGGCTACGCCTGGAGTCACACCGCCGCTCCGATGCTCTCGGGCACCCTGGTCACGATCATAGGTTTCACTCCCGTGGGTTTCGCCCACTCGACCGCGGGAGAGTACGCCGGCAATATTTTCTGGATCGTCGGCTTTGCTCTGATCATCTCGTGGGTGGTGGCTGTCGTCTTCACACCCTATTTGGGCGTCAAGCTGCTGCCGAACATCGCGCCTGTTCCGGGCGGCCACGCCGGAATCTATTCGACCCCGCGGTATCAGCGTCTGCGTAGGCTCATTTCCTCAGCGGTGAATCATAAGTTCAGGATCGCGGGTCTGGTGGTCACTGCCTTCCTGCTGGCAGGTCTCGGTATGGGCTTCGTCAAGCGCCAGTTCTTCCCAAGCTCCGATCGGCCCGAGGTGCTGGTCGAAGTGCAGATGCCCGAAGGGACCAGCATCGAGGAAACCACTGGCGCCGCCGTCAAGGTCGAGCAATGGGTTCGCCAGCAGCCCGAGGCCAAGATCGTCACGACGTACATTGGGCAAGGAGCGCCCCGTTTCTTTTTTTCGTATAACCCTGAACTGCCTGATCCCGCCTTCGCAAAACTGGTGATCCTGACTCCCGACGCACACGCGCGCGACCGACTCAAGCTACGGCTACGGGAAAAAATCGCTCAGGGACTTGCACCGGAGGCGCGCGTGCGTGTCTCCCAGCTCATCTTCGGTCCCTATCCCCGTTACCTCGTCAACTTTCGGGTCATGGGTCCCGATCCCGATGAGCTGCGTTCCATTGCCAACCAAGTCCAGGCCGTCATGCGCGCCAATCCCCATACACGGCAGGTGAATCAGGACTGGGGTGAGCGCAGCCCGACGGTCCATTTCGTGCTCGACCAGGATCGGCTGCAGCTCATCGGCTTGAGTTCGAGTGAAGCAGCACAGCAGCTTCAGTTCCTGTTGACCGGCGTCCCGGTGACTCAGGTCCGAGAGGATATCCGGACGGTGGAAGTCGTGGCTCGAAGTGGTGGGCCCGAGCGCCTCGATCCAGCGCGACTCGATCAGATGACTCTGACGAGTCGTACCGGACGACTGGTTCCCTTGAGCCAGATCGGTCACGTCGAGATCCGGCCCGAGGATCCGATTCTCCGGCGGCGCGATCGTACGCCGACCATCACCGTCCAATCCGACTTTGATGACAGCATGCAGCCGCCCGAAGTCTCGATGGAAATCCAGAAAGCCCTCGCACCGGTCATCGCGCGACTGCCCAACGGGTATTCCATCGAGACCGGGGGCAACATCGAGGATTCGACCAAGGCGAACTCCGCACTGCTGCCGGTCTTCCCGATCCTGGTGCTGCTGACACTACTGGTGTTGGTGCTGCAGACACGCTCCCTGTCGGCGATGGCCATGGTGTTTTTGACGGCGCCACTGGGCCTGATCGGCGCGGTTCCGATTCTGCTCCTGCTGCATCAGCCCTTCGGATTCAACGCCATTCTCGGGCTCATTGGACTGTCCGGCATCCTGATGCGCAACACTCTCATATTGATTGGACAGATCCACAGCAACGAGGCTCAGGGGTTGGATCCGTACCATGCTGTCGTTGAAGCGACCGTGCAGCGCGCGCGGCCCGTGCTGCTCACGGCGCTCGCGGCAGTGCTGGCGTTCATTCCGCTCACGACCTCTGTCTTTTGGGGATCGATGGCCTGCACCCTGATTGGCGGAACGGCCGCAGGCACGGTGCTGACGCTCGTCTTCCTGCCGGCGCTCTATGCCATCTGGTTCAGTGTTAAGAAACCGGTTAACGCACCTGCGCTGCAACCATTCGTTTACGTGGGAGAAGAGCATGTCCCTGGTTAGCACTCTCGAATCCGGAATCAGCATTCCGGGCACCCGCAGCCGATTCGTTGACCCGCCCGCGTCGGGCGAGCTTGGCCGCGGTCGACTTCGCTATCTCACGGGCGGAACAGGCGCCCCATTGGTGTTGTTGCACACCGTGCGCACCCAGGCTGAGCACTTTCGACACCTCATTCCCTTGGTCCAGGACCGGTACACCGTGTACGCGCTTGATCTTCCGGGAATGGGCTATTCGCAGATTGTGCCAGGCGCCTCCTATGAGGAACCCGGTATGCGCGCTGCCGTCAGGGATCTCGTTACACGACTTGATCTGCGCGATGTGACGCTGCTCGGAGAGTCGATGGGTGCTGTGCTCGCAGTCACGACAGCAGCAGAACTTCCAGAACGAGTTCGTCGCGTCCTGGCGATCAATCCCTATGATTACTCCGGCGGAATCCTGAGATCCAGTCTCTTGGCTCGGTTCATCATTACAGGCGTTCTCGCGCCGGGCATCGGTCCGATCCTCGCCGGACTCGAGCCCAAACCAATTATGCGCGCCGTGCTCCGTGGTGGCATCGTCGACAAGACTGCTCTACGTGAGGACTATCTGGATGAACTCCTCAGGGTCGGTCGGCGACCCGGCTACTCAACCGTCGCACGCTCCGTCTATGCCAGCCTCCCCAGCTTCATTGCCGCCCGGCCACGTTATCCCAAGGTCACAGCACCGGTCCATCTCATATACGGAGAAAAGGATTGGTCGAGAAGATCGGATCGACAGGCCAACAGGAATCTGATTCCCACGGCCAAATTCACTCAGGTGCCAAACGCCGGCCACTTCATCGTCCTGGAGAGACCCGACGTGCCAGCCAGTCTGCTCGGTTGATCGGGCAGTCTGGCATTCACGATGCGCGAAGGAATCGCTTGGTGAGGGTTCATGTTGCTCGCGCGAGATCTGTAGCGCCACAGCTCAACAAGAGGCCTCGTGTCGACTAACACTCTCACCCCTGGTGGAGCTTCCAGCGCGCTCGAGGAACGACGTGCCATGATGCTCGGTGCACCGGTCTTACCGACGCTATTGAAGCTCACCTTTCCCGTAATCGCCGTGGTGGTTGCACAGACATTCGTCGCAATCCTGGAGGCATACTGGGTCAGCCGTCTTGGCACCGAGGCGGTCGCTGGCGTTTCCCTTGTACTACCGTTACTCATCCTCATGGGCACCATGAGCAACGGCGGTATTGGTGGCGGCGTCTCGTCCGCCGTGGCCCGGGCGATCGGCGCCGGCCGACAAGCCGACGCGGATGCTCTCGTGCTCCACACCGTGATTGTCGCCCTGGCCTTCGGGCTCGCGTTCACTCTGGACACGATCTTCCTAGGCCCACGAATTTATTCCTACCTCGGGGGTCGCGGCCAGACCCTGGACTTCGCCCTTGCTTACTCCGCGTGGGTGTTCGGCGGAGCGCCACTGATTTGGACCGTCAACCTACTGGCATCGGCCATGCGAGGGGCGGGAGAGGTAAGGATCCCGGCTCTTGTGAGCTTAGTGGGCGCTGTAGTTCTGATTCCGCTCTCGCCGATCCTGATATTCGGACTTGGCCCGTTTCCACGCCTGGGTGTGGGTGGCGCTGGGGCTGCGACCTTGATCTTCTACGTCGTTGGCTTGGCCGTGTATCTAAGGCACCTACTGCGCGGTCAGGGAGCACTCCGGCTGCATTTATCACGACTGCGCTTCCGCCATTTCCGCTCCATTCTTGGCGTTGGGCTTCTATCTGCCATCGGAACCCTCGTTGCGAGCCTTACGGTGGTGGGCGTAACTGGCGCAGTCGGAACGCAAGGAACTGCGGCGTTGGCAGGTTACGGTATCGCGTCTCGTATCGACTCACTCCTCGTGCCGCTGCTTTTCAGTGTGGGAAGCGGTGTCGTCACTCTCATCGGGGTGGCCACAGGTGCTGGAAATATAAGCCGCGGAAACCACATCGCACGCATCGCATGCACAATTGCTTTCGGGGCAACTCAGTCGGTTGGGCTGCTGCTGGTAATCTTCCCCTCTGGGTGGCTTCATCTCTTCTCCGCGGACCCTTCTGTCCTGACCGCCGGTAGCACCTATCTTCGCGTCGTTGCTCCGTCCTATGGCTGCTTCGGTGTCGGCCTGATGCTCTATTTCGCGAGCCAGGGCAGATCCAACATGGTGTGGCCATTCGTGGCCGGCAGTCTGAGGCTTGCTGTAACCGTGGCGGGAGCAGCGTGGCTTGCCAGCAGCGGGGCATCCCTCGCACTTATCGTCGCGCCCGTTGCTGCGGGCTCTGTAGTGTTCGGGCTTACCAATGCTGCGGGTTTCTTCTCAAATGCCAGACGGCTCGCCGCGCGTCGACATCAGTTACCGCGAGGCTCGGCACCGGACGAGTCAAACTCGGCGCGACGGTCGCGGGTTCGCTTACCAGAGGATTCCCATAACAGACTAAGAGGAGCTGCTGCCATGGCGGCGGTGAGAATGTATCGCGGGCACTGGGTTGCCGACTATTACGACGCCCGCCGGCGCCGCCGCATCGAGCGGCCCGAAGGACACTTTAAGAAAGCGAGGGAAGAAATACGGGCCGCTCAAATACTGCTGGCAGATCGGGTAGCCGAAGTAGCGGATGGGCTAGTGCACCAGGGCCGCGGGACCTTCGAGGATGCAGCCGCTCGATGGCTCAAGAGCAAGGTCAGAGTTCGACCCTCCACGCGACGCAGCTACGAGCACCTCTTGGTCTGCTATCTCATCCCCTATTTCGGTGACCGCAAGCTCCGCCTGATCCAAGTAACGGACATTGAACGCTACCGAGCCGAGCTCAGCCAGGGCATTCCCGACTCGATCAGGCAGGCGTTTATCACTCGTCTGCTGAAAGCGAAACCCGGTCTCGCGGACGCTCGCGCGAAGCAACGTGCGAACCGGCGGAAACTGGGCAGACGCTCAATCAACAAGGCGCTCACGGTTCTCAGCATGGTTTTCAACTACGCGGTGCGAAATCAATGGCTGATGCGAAATCCCGCCAAGTACGTAGCCCAAGCACGAGATGAACGGCCACTGGAACAGAGACCCTTGGACATGGACATCCTGACACCTAAAGAAGTCGCTGCGTTACGCGAAGCGGCCACTCCCGCCAGTTACCGCAGCGGTAAGCTCATCACCAACAACTATCGTTTGCTGATCTCGTTCGCCGCGTTCACGGGCTGCCGGGTCGGTGAGATCTTGGGCGCCGCCTGGAGCCACATCGACTGGGAGAGCGGTCAGTTCCACGTTCGCCGTACTTTCAAAGAAGGTCGGTTTCAAGAACCCAAGACGCGAACCTCTTATCGACGTCTCTCCCTCCCGACCTTTCTATTGAAGGAGCTGAGAGTGTGGCGGCTGGCGTGTCCCAAGGGTCCGTATGACCTCATCTTCCCGAATCTCGACGGGCGGCCCATGAGCCACTCGAACCTGCTGACACGTGGCTTTAACCCGGCGCTGAAGCGTGCCGGTCTCAGAAAGATTCGTTTCCACGATCTGAGGCACACGTTCGCGAGTCTGATGATCAGCAACGGCGAGGACATCGTCCGTGTGTCGAGGCTCATGGGCCACGCCACCGCGTCTTTCACGCTGAATGTCTACAGCCACATGCTTCCACGCGAGCACGATCCGAGCGGCGACCGGCTCGCGTCTTTAGTTTTTGGAAACAAAATGGAAACTGTTGCCAATCTGCCAACGCGACTCGAGCGGCCGAGCGCGGAAAACTTGAGCGAATCAGCGTAGTTAGAATGGTGGCCAGGGACAGAATCGAACTGCCGACACGCGGATTTTCAGTCCGCTGCTCTACCAACTGAGCTACCTGGCCGCCGGCAAGGGAAGGGCGCGTATTAGACCGGCCTCAGCCGGGGCCGTCAAGCAATCGCTCGGCTAACTCTTTGATTCAGCGCGCCCTGAGCGCGGACGCAGCGCCTTCACTGGCCTCCCTCATCCATGCGAGAGAGTCGCGTCCCTGCCGGGGGAAATGCGTCTGCGCTCTCCTGCCGAAGGATTTAAGGGTCGGGATCCACATACAAGAATACCCCTTCGGCGCTGCCCGTCACCGGGCTGCCGCTGGACCTGGCACACCGCATCTTGGGAGGACCCCATGCGCCATTTGTTTCTGCTACCCGCAGCAACCACAGCCGTCGCACTCCTCGTGAGTGCCTGCGCGCGCAACGAGGCGGCGCAGCCGCAGGCGGCGGCACAGCCGCCGCAGGTGACCGTCGCGTCCGCGATCTCACGCAAGGTCACGGACTCAAGCGAGTTCACCGGTCGCTTCGAGGCGGTGGAGCGCGTCGAAGTACGTCCGCGCGTCTCCGGCTACATCTCATCGGTCAATTTCAAGGAGGGCAGCGAGGTCAGGAAAGGCGAGGTGCTGTTCGTCATCGACCCGCGCCCGTACCAGGCCGAGCGCGATAGGGCGGCCGCCGGGCTCGCACAGGCGCGCTCGCAGCTCGCCCTTGCCAAGTCCGAGCGCGAGCGGGCGACGAAGCTCCTCGCCCAGCACGCGCTCTCGCAGGAGGAGTACGACACGCGCACCGCCGGCGACGAGCAGGCAGAGGCCAATGTCGCGGCCGCCAAGGCGGCGCTCGATTCGGCCGCACTCAATCTCGAGTTCACTCGCGTAACGGCGCCGATCTCGGGACGCATCAGCCGTGCGCTGGTGACCACTGGCAATTTCGTGACCAACGGTCAGACGCCTCTCACTACGCTGGTGTCCCTCGATCCCATCTACGTGACCTTCGATGGTGACGAACAGGAGTATCTGAAGTACATAAGGGGCGCGCACGAGGTCACAGCCAACCTCCACGACGGGCAGACGTACGAGACCGCGGTCGGCGCGCACGAGGCGCGCAGTCCGGTGCAGGTCGCGCTCGCGAACGAGAGCGGCTTTCCGCATCAGGGGGTCATGGTGTTCGTCGACAACGCGCTCGACCCCACCACGGGGACCATTCGCAGCCGCGCGCTCCTCGAGAATCACGCGCGCGAGTTCACCCCGGGGCTGTTCGCGCGCATCAGGCTCCTCGGCAGCAGCCAACACGATGCAGTGCTCGTCAACGACAGCGCGGTCGGTACCGACCAGACCGTGCGCTATGTGCTCGTTGTCGGCAAAGACAACAAGGTGGAATACCGCCCGGTGCAGCTGGGCCCGGTGGTCGACGGCCTGCGCGTCGTGCAGTCTGGTCTCGCGTCCGGCGAGACGATCGTGGTCAATGGCCTGCAGCGGGTACGCCCGGGTGCCCAGGTCGCACCACAGCGTGTTGCCATGGGTGAGCGGCCTGGCGAGGCGAAGACGCTACTGGCGCACAACCCCTCCGGTACTAAGGAGGCCCGGCCGTGAAACTGTCCGATTTCTTCATCGACCGTCCGATATTCGCCGGCGTCATTTCGGCGTTCATCACCATCGCGGGTCTCCTGGCGCTCTTCAAGCTGCCGATCAGCGAGTACCCGGAAGTGGTGCCACCACAGGTCGTCGTGCACGCCTCTTATCCGGGCGCGAATCCGAAGGTGATCGCGGATACCGTGGCGGCGCCGCTCGAGCAGGCGATCGTCGGCGTCGAGGACATGCTCTACATGTCCTCGACCTCTACCATGGACGGGTTGCTGACGCTCACCATCACCTTCAAGATCGGCGCCGATATCGACCGCGCACAGGTGCAGGTACAGAATCGCGTCTCGCAGGCGTTGCCGCGGCTGCCGGAGGAGGTCCGTGACCTCGGTGTCAACACCGTCAAGGCCTCTTCGAACCTCACGCTGGTCGTCAACCTCACTTCCCCCAGCGGGCGCTATGACTCGCTTTATCTTCGCAACTACGCCGTTCTGAACATCAGGGACGTGCTCGCGCGGCTGCCGGGCATGGGAGACGTGCAGGTGTTCGGCGGCGGCGACTACTCGATGCGTGTATGGCTTGATCCCCAGAAGCTCGCCGCCCGCAACCTGACGGCTGGCGACGTGGTAGCCGCGATCCGCGAGCAGAACGTGCAGGTGGCCGCCGGTCAGCTGGGCATGCCGCCTTCCAACACCGAATTTCAGATTGCGCTGAACGCCGCCGGACGACTCACGGACGAGCAGCAGTTCCGCGACATCATCATCAAGACGGGTGACGACGGACAGGTGGTGCGCCTCGGCGACCTCGCGCGCGTCGAGCTCGGGGCTCAGGCCTACGGGGTGCGCAGCTTCCTCGATAACAAGCCCTCGCTCGCCATCCCGGTGTTCCAGTCGCCGGGCGCGAACGCGCTCGAGCTCTCCAACAGCGTTCGCAACACCATGGAGGAGCTGAAGAAAAACTTCCCCGAAGGGATGGACTACGGAATTGTCTACGATCCCACGCAGTTCGTACGCCAATCGATCGATGCGGTCCTGCACACGCTGCTCGAGGCCATCGCGCTGGTGGTGCTGGTCGTCATCCTGTTCCTGCAGACCTGGCGCGCCTCGCTCATACCGCTGATCGCGGTCCCGGTGTCCGTGGTCGGCACCTTCGCGGTGTTATTGGCATTCGGCTTCTCCATCAACACGCTGTCGCTCTTCGGGCTGGTGCTCGCGATCGGCATCGTGGTTGACGATGCCATCGTGATCGTCGAGAACGTCGAGCGCCACATCGCCGAAGGCCTCTCCCCGCGCGAGGCGACCAAGGTGGCGATGCACGAGGTGAGCCGGCCGATCATCGCCATCACACTGGTGCTGTGCGGAGTGTTCGTGCCGGTGGCGTTCGTCAACGGCCTCACCGGCGAGTTCTACCGCCAGTTCGCCCTCACCATCGCGATCTCGACGGTCATTTCGGCCTTCAACTCACTCACGCTGTCGCCGGCGCTCGCGGCGGTGCTGCTCAAGCCTCACGATGCGAAGCCCGATGTGCTCACGCGGGTGATGAGCGCCCTCCTCGGCCGCTTCTTCCAGCGCTTCAACCGTGGGTTCGCCCGTGCCGGTGACGGCTACTCGGGCGCGCTCAGGCTCACCATGAGGCACGGCGCGGTTGCGCTCGCCATCTACGCCGGTCTCATCGTGCTCACCTGGTTCGGCCTCAACGCCGTGCCGGGGGGCTTCATCCCCGCGATGGACAAGCAGTACCTCGTGGCGGTGGCGCAGCTGCCCCCGGCGGCATCGCTCGATCGCACCGACGCGGTGACACGCCGCATCACCGAGATCGCACTCAAGCAGCCGGGTGTTACCCACGCGGTCGAGTTCGCCGGCATGTCGGTCAACGGCTTCACCCAGAGCTCGAGCGCCTCGCTCATCTTCTTTGCTCTCGATGATTTCGGCCAGCGCCGATCGGCCGCCCTCTCCGGACCCGCCATCGCCGCGGCGCTGAATCAGGAGATGGCTTCCATCCAGGACGCGTTCGTCATGGTCGTGACGCCACCTCCGATAATCGGACTCGGCACCCTCGGCGGCTTCAAGCTGCAGATCGAGGATCGCGGCGACGCGGGTCCCCAGGCGCTCTTCGCCGCGCTTTCGGAAGCGCTCGGCAAGGCGAACAAGAACCCGGCGCTCGGTGGCGCCTTCAGCACCTATCAGATCGACGTTCCGCAGCTCGACATCGACGTCGATCGCGTCAAGGCGAAGCGCGAGAACGTGAAGCTCTCGGACGTGTTCGAGACGCTGCAGGTGTATCTCGGCTCGCTCTACGTCAACGACTTCAACCGCTTCGGCCGCACTTACCAGGTCGTGGCGCAGGCGGACGCGCCGTTCCGCTCCCAGCTCGATGACATCATGCCGCTCAAGACCCGCAACGCGAGCGGTGAGATGGTGCCGCTCGGCTCGGTGGTCAACGTGTCGCGCTCGTTCGGTCCGGATGTGGTGCAGCGCTACAACGCCTACACCGCCGCCGACATCAACGGCGGGCCTGCGCCTGGCTACAGCTCGGGGCAGGCGCAGGCGGCGATGGCGAAGATCCTCGATGAGACGCTGCCGCGCGGCATGTCGTATGAGTGGACCGAGCTTGCCTACCAGCAGCTCATCTCTGGCAACACCGCCCTGCTGGTGTTTCCGCTGTGCGTGTTGTTCGTATTCCTCGTGCTCGCGGCGCAGTACGAATCCTTGAGCTTGCCGCTCGCCATCGTGCTCATCGTGCCCATGTGTCTGCTGCCGGCTATCACAGGCGTGCTGCTCACGCACGGAGACAACAACATCTTCACGCAGATCGGGCTGCTCGTGCTCGTCGGGCTCGCCTGCAAGAACGCGATCCTGATCGTCGAGTTTGCCAAGCATCTGCAGGAGGACCGGGGACACGATGCGCAGAGCGCCGTGCTCGAGGCGGCACACCTGCGATTGCGCCCGATCCTCATGACCTCGATGGCCTTCATTATGGGCGTCGTGCCGCTGATACTCGCTGCCGGTGCGGGCGCCGAAGTTCGCCATGCACTCGGGGTCACGGTGTTCGCCGGCATGCTCGGGGTCACCTGCTTCGGGCTGTTGCTGACACCGGTGTTCTATGTGCTGGTACGGCGCGCTGCCGCACACCGCGCGGCTGCCGCGCCCGGCACGTTGGGGCAGCTTCCCGCGCCGGAGGCGACTCATGACTGACATCACCCGCCGGCGCGGCGTGACCTTCGCGACGCTCATCGCGCTCATCGCGCTTGCGACGCTGGCTGCCGCACTCACCGGCTGCGCCGTGGGGCCTGATTACGTCAAGCCCGATACACCCGTAGCGCCGGGGTTCGCCGACGCCTACGGTGGCCCTTACTCGGGCGAGGACGCCCAGGCGCAGTTCTGGACGCAATTCGGCGACCCTGCCCTCAATGGTCTCGTCGCCGATGCGCTCAACGCGAACCACGACCTGCGCATCGCGGTTGGTCACCTCGTGGAGGCGCGCGCGGAGCGACGCAGTGCAAAGCTCGATCTCCTCCCCACCGTGACCGCTTCAGGCGGGTACACGAGCGAGCGGCTCTCGGCGGCGGAGAGCCTCTTCAACCAGCCGATCGATGCGCATTATTACGACGCCGGGTTCGATGCATTCTGGGAGCTCGATGTCTTCGGCCGCGTACGTCGCAACGTCGAGGCGCAGAACGCGCAGGTCCAGGGCGCGGAGGCAACCGTGCGCGATGCGCAGGTCTCGGTCACAGCGGAGGTGGCCCGTACCTACTTCGAGCTACGCGGCGAGCAGACGCAGCTGGCCGTAGCCTGGCGCAACGTTGAGAACCAGCGCGAGACGCTCGAGCTCACCCGATCGCGGCTCGATGCAGGGCGTGCCACCGAGTTAGACACCTCGCGGGCACAATCGCAGCTGTCGACGACGCTCGCGACCATCGGTCCGCTCCAGGCATCGGTCGCGCGGTCGATCCACCGGCTCGCGGTGCTCACCGGGCGTGAGCCCAATGCGCTGAACGAGCAGCTGCAAGCGCCGCGTGAGCTTCCGCAGCTGCCCGAGATCGCTGCCGTCGGCGATCCGGCAGGGCTCCTGCGCCGCCGGCCGGATATCCGCGTCGCCGAGCGTCAGCTCGCAGCCTCGACGGCGCTCGTCGGGGTCGCCATCGGCGACCTGTTTCCGAAAGTGACCTTTACCGGCAGCTTCAGTTATTCGGCCGTGCCGGGCACGCCGCTCGGCGGCAGCGCGACGCGGGGCTACGTCATCGGACCCGGGATCTCCTGGCCTGCCTTCGATCTGGGTCGCGTCAAAGCGGAGGTCGAGGGCAGTCGCGCCCGGGCCGACATCGCCCTCGCCTCCTACGAGCAGACCGTGCTGCGCGCGCTGGAAGATACCGAGGACGCTCTCGTCACCCATGCCCGCACCCGAGACAGCCTGCGGGAGGCGGCCGATGCGGCTGCCGCGAGCGCGACCGCGGCACGCATCGCGCGTACTCGCTACGAGGGCGGGCTGGTGGACTTCCTCGATGTGCTCGACGCCGAGCGCACGCAGCTCGATGCTGAGAATCGCCTCGCCCAGTCACGCACGGATGCGGCCACAAGTCTCATCGCCGTCTACAAGGCTCTGGGCGCTGGCTGGGAGATGGCACCGCCGCCCCGCTACGTGCGCCAGGCCGGAGGCTAAGCCGTTGATCGAGGGAACACCGCAGCGGTGCCCACACCCACGGGGCGCGAGGCCGGAGCTGGGCGACACCCCTCCGGGGTCCCGGGCGCTCCCTCTTAAGATAGAGGCCCCGGCGCGCACCGCCAGGGGGCGCGCCCGGCGGAGTACACTTGCGGCTCGGCTGCCGCAGGCCAGGAAGGGTGATCTCTCTGCTATGAATGCCAATGTTGCCGTGCTCGAACCCGGTACCGAGGCTGCTCCCTGCGCAGAGAAGCTGACGTGGGTCAACGAATCGCTGCAGGCACGGGAGCGGCTGCTCACGGCGTCTGCGCGCGCCAGCCGTCTGCTGCTCGAGGCCCCTGACGTGCGGGCCGCGATCCCCGGGGTGCTCGGGCTTCTCGGCGAGGCCGCGCACGTCGACCGTGTAAATCTCATGCAGACCCGCACCGGCCCGAACGGGGAGCCGCTGCTCGTCGTGATGAGCGAGTGGACCGCCGAGGGCGTGACGCCATCGCTCCTCGAGACGACACCCTGCACCTGCGACGAGCGCAACTATGCCGCGGTGTGTGCGGAGCTGCGCGCCGGACGCAGTGTCTGCTTCAGCAAGGGCGAGATCTCGACCGCAAGCGCCTACTCTGCGATCGAGGGGCTCGGCACGAAGACCAAGGCGCTCGTGCCGATCTTCGTCGCCGGGGAATTCATCGGCGTGGTCGGCTTCGACAATACCCGCCAGCACCGCGCCATCGAGTCCTCGGAGCTGGCCGCGCTCGAGACCGCCGCCGGCGTCATCGGTGCGGCGCTGCACCGCGAGCGACTGCTCGATGAAATGCGGCGCGAGCGCGAGCACGCCGCCGAGGAACGCGTCGCCGAGCTCGCCAAGGCGAACGCCGTGATCCGTGGCAATCTCGAGCGGCTCGCCGGCGAGACCGACCTCCACAGCTTCATGGGCCACATGCTGCTCGAGGCGGCGCGTCAGTTTGACGCCGTCTCCGGGGCCGTCGTGGTACTCAAGGACTCCGTGCAGGAATGGCGCATCGTCGCTCACGTGCGCGAGGGCCAGCTCGCGCCACCGCCGTACGCGACCAGCGTACCCGTGTCCGGCTCGGTGTTTACCACGCGCCTCGGCGACCTGCGCGAGCCGCTCTACCTGAGCGCCGCCACGCAGCAGTACGAGATCTGGCCGGGGGTGCTGGCGTTCCACCGTCGGGTCGGCGCGGTGGGCACGGTGTTCTACCCGCTCGTGTTCGGCGCGCGCAGCGTCGGCTTTCTCGTCATGAGCTTTCGGCGCGAGGCCGACGACGTCCAGCGCAGCGAGCTGCTCGTCGCGCTCGCCCAGCAGGCCACGCTCGCCGTGCAGCTCACCCGCCTCGCTTACTCCGCCAAGGAAGCCGCGGTGCTCATGGAGCGCACCCGCATCGGCCAGGAGATTCACGACGGCCTGGCGCAGGCTTTCACCGGGATTCTGCTGCAGCTTGGGGCCGTGGAGGAGTTTCCCTCGTGCCGCAAACGCGGCTCCGAGCTCGCTATCACGCTGTCGCGCATCCGCGAGCTCGCGCGCGATGGGCTCGCGGAGGCGCGCCGCTCGGTGATGGCGCTGCGCCTCGATCAGACCCGCCGGGCGGGACTCGAGCTGGCGCTGCGTCAGCTGGCGGAGCGTTCGACGGTACCGAGCGGCGTGACCTGTTCCTTCGAAGGGGGCGGTATCACCACCGGGCTGCGGCCCGAACACGAGCACGAGCTGCTGCGCATTGCGCAGGAGGCCGTCAGCAACGCCGTGCGTCATGCGCGGCCGCACTCCGTGCACATCACCATGACGGACGAGACCGCACACTGGACGCTGGCGGTGACCGACGACGGCGATGGTATGGAGCAGAGTCCGGAGCTCTCGGCGCGGCAGGGCTTTGGGCTTGCGAGCATGCGCCAGCGTGCCGGCGCGATCGGCGGGGAATGGCAGATCGAGAGCCGGCCGGGCCACGGCACCCGCGTCAGCGTGCGCATGCTGAAACGGGCCTCGTAGTGGCAGCGGTCGTGAAGGCTCGCATCCGCGTCGTGCTCGCCGATGATCACCCGGTGGTGCGCGATGGCCTGGCGGCCATGGTCAACCAGCAGGCCGACATGGAAGTGGTCGGTGAGGCCGGCGACGGCGATGAGGCGATCGCGCTCTACGAGCAGTACCGTCCGGACGTGATGGTGCTCGACCTGCGCATGCCCAAGCGCGACGGCGTAGCGGTCGTGCAGCGGGTGCTCGAGATCAGTCCCAAGGCGTGCATCCTCGTCATGACGACCTACGACGGCGACGAGGACATCTTCCAGTGCCTCTCACAGGGCGCCAAGGGCTACCTGCTGAAGGATGCGCCCCGGCAGGAGATCCTCTCCGCGATCCGCGCGGTCAGCGAGGATCGCCCCTATACCTCGACGACGGTCGCCGCCAAGGCGCTGCAGCGCATGGCCAAGCCGAGCCTCACGCAGCGTGAGCTCGACGTGCTGCAGCTCGTCGCCGAGGGGCGCAGCAACAAGGACATCGCGCGGCGTCTTTCGATAACCGAGGGCACCGCGAAGACGCACGTGAAGGCGATCCTCACCAAGCTCGATGCCATCAGCCGCACCGAAGCCGTCGCGGTGGCGCACAAGCGCGGGCTGATCCACCTGTAGCCTCAAGTGGGAATGAGACGGCCGGCGGCTCGCGCGCGGCTGCGCGCCCGCGACGCTAACGGTCCTTGGGCGCCGAATAGCCCGCCGGGGCCTGCGAGCCTCCGCCGAAGAAGAACTTCTCCATCTCGGCCTCGAGGAACTTGCGAGCTTTCGGCTCGACCGGCGTCAACCGGTACTCGTTGATGAGCATGGTCTGGTGTCTGAGCCACTGTGCCCAGGCTTCCTTCGAGACCTGCTCGTAGATGCGGCGGCCGAGCTCACCCGGATACGGCGCGCGCTCGAGGCCGGGAAGCTCGCGCTTCAGAAGGACACATTGCACCAGGCGTGACACGCGCTAAGGACTCCGTTCGCCTCATCGGTCGGGGTGTTCATCGAACAGCGTGACGCCCGCCAGGCGCGACAGCAGTGTGGCGATGGGCGCCGGCAACCCGATGCGCTGCGGCTCGCGGACGTTATACCAAAGCCCCGCGCCCGCCTCCATGACGGCAGCCCCCTCCGCACAGCGCACCAGGAGCGGCATGATCGTCAGATCGAAGTGCGTGAACGCATGCGCGAGCGGGGCGAGCGGCTGCGGGGCGCAGGCGGCGCCGAGGCTGTCGCGAGCGAAGGCGGTGGCTGCGGTCGCGGTGGAGAATTCCGGAAGGCACCAGAGGCCGCCCCACACACCGCTCTCGGGACGCCGCTCGAGCAGCACCCCGCCCGAGTCGGCGAGCGCCACCACCATGAACACCTGGCGGCGGGCCCGTGGCGACGCGCGACGTGGGAGGGGTAACTCGTGCTGGCGCCCGGTGCGGCGGGCGAAGCATCCTGACCCGAGTGGGCAGCGTGCGCACAGTGGCTTGCGCCGCACGCACAGCGTTGCGCCGAGATCCATGATCGCCTGCGTGTACTCAGCCAGCCGCGTCTGTGGCGTACAGTGCTCGGCGAGCTCCCACAGCCGCTTCTCCCCCGTCGGGTCCGCGCGCGGGCGCATGACGCCGAAGTACCGCGCCAGCACACGCCGCGCGTTGCCGTCGAGGATGGGGAAGCGCTCACCGCGGCTCAGGGCGAGAATCGCGCCCGCCGTGGAACGGCCGACGCCAGGGAGCGCTGCGATGCCGCCGAAGTCGGCAGGGAACTCGCCGCCGTACTCGTTGCGGATCCGCACGGCGGCTCGATGCAGGTTGCGGGCGCGCGCGTAGTAGCCGAGCCCCGACCACACGTGCAGCACTTCATCGATGGCCGCATCAGCGAGCGCGCGCACGTCGGCGAAGCGCGCCATGAAGCGCCGGTAGTACGGGATGACGGTCGCAACCTGGGTCTGCTGCAGCATGATCTCCGCTACCCACACGCGGTACGGCGTGCGCTGCGCTTGCCAGGGAAGATCATGCCGCCCTTCGCGGGCGTGCCAGGCGAGCAGTGCGGGAGCGAGTGCGGACGGGTTCGGCGGCACGGCCGCATTCTAGCAACCCACTGCTGCGGTCAGCTCGCCGCGGCGGCCGCCGTTCGCTAGGTGCGATCGCAGAGCTGGATGTCGCCGCTCATCGTCTTCAGGCGCATGTGTCCGGCACCGTCGCCGCGCGTCCCCTGCAGGCGGCTCCCCGGCATGTACTTGCCGGTGCGCTCGCTTTTCACGTCGAAGCAATCATTGATTTCGCCGCTGAAGCTCGACGCTTCGTACTCATAGCCCCCCTCGGCGCCGGCGCGCACGTTGAGGTCGCCGCTCACCGAGGAGGCCTCGAAGCTCGCACCGCGCGTCAGCTTGCCCTCGAAGCGCAGGTCCCCGGAAGTGCTGTGCGTGCGCACCGCGCGCGCGCTGTCGAGCGACACCACGAGCGTCCCGCTCACCGTGCTCGCCTCGAAGTCCCCGGCGCCGTGATCGAGGTGCACGTCACCGCTCACCGTGCTGACGCGCAGCCGCGCCGGCTGGCCGTGGCCCTTAAGCTTGACGTCCCCGCTGACCGTCTTGGCCTCGGCATCGCCGCCGCCCAGCTCGGCGATCACCTCACCGCTCACCGCACTCAGGTGCTGCGGGCCGAGCACGCCGCTCGCGCTGACGTCGGCGCTCACCGCCGACACGTTGAGCTCGCTCTCCTTCGGGATCTGCACCTGCAGACGCGCCTCGCCGCCGTGCGAGTGGCTCGGCAGCACGACCTTAATGGTGGTGTGGCTGCCCTCGCTCGCGACCTCGACGCGCGCGACGTCGTCGTCGAGCTCGGCGTGCACACTGACCTCCGGGCGATCCCAGCCCTTCACGTCGATCTTGCCGCTCACGTTGGAGATGTCGACGACCCCGCGCGGCTGTGCCGCCACCGTCCGGTCGAAGACTTTGTCGCTCGAGGCGCAGACCGCCGCACTCGCACAGAGTGCCGGCAGCGACAGCGAGAGCCACAAGGCGCTACGCATCTTCAGATCCCCTTACCAGAGTCGCTGGCCTCGCGCACGTCCGTGAGGACGCGCATCTCATCCTGGTACGTGTTGATGAGCAGCTCCTGCAGCAGCGCATTACCCGGATCCTTGCCGAGCGCACGCTCCAGGTCCTCCTTGGCCTGGTGAATCGTCTCGAGACTCGCCAGCACCTTGGCGCGCGAGGCCGGCGGGAGCGACGCCAGCCGTGTCTGCAGCGAGCGCAGCAGCTCAGCGCGCTGCCGCTCGTAACGCGGGTCGGCGACGTAGGCGGCATCGAGCGCGGTCGGCGCGCCGGTTGCGGCGGATACATCACTCGCCGCGCTCGCGGGTGAGTGAACCCCGGGCACGGCACCCGCAAGCGGCAGGAGGCTGCGGCCGATCCACACGCCGACTGCGACGCTCGCGATCATCGCGGCCGCGGCCAGCCAGCGCAGCCGCGCGCTGTTGCGCCGACGAATCGTCTGCCCCGCCGTCGCCAACGGTGCCTTTGCCTCGATCTCGTCCAGACGCGCCTCAATACCCGGCCACAGGTCGCGCTGCGGCTCGATCGCCTGTGGCAGCTCGCCGAGCGACCTGACGCGCGTGCGCGCGTCCGGATCATGATGACGGGTCATGTCAGTTGACCTCCATTCCCAGTCTCTCGCGCAGCAGCTTGCGGGCGCGGTGCAGCTGGGCCTTACACGTGCCCTCGGCGATGCCGAGCATCTGCGCGGCTTCGCCGTGGGAGTAGCCGTAGAGCGCGTGCAGCACCAGCGCGTCGCGCGCGCCGTCGGGCAGAGCGCCGATGGCAGTCTCGATCTCGTGCACCTCCACCGGTGTCTCGAGCGTCCATTCGCCCGCGACGTCTTCGCCCTCTTCGGGGGCCGGCTCTACCGGGGAGCTCTTGCGACGCTTCGCCAGGCTCACGTTGACGGCGATGCGGTGCAGCCAGGTCGAGAGCGAGCTGCGCGTCTCGAATCCCGCGAGCGCTCGCCAGGCGTTGATGAAAGTGTCCTGCGTACAGTCCTCCGCCAGTTGCGCATCCCGCGTCATGCGCAGGCACAGCCCGTAGACCTTGCCGGCGTGCTCGCGGTACAGCCGCTCGAAGGCGCGCGTGTCGCCGGCACGGGCACGCTGGACCAGCGCCCCCTCCCAATCGACCCGCGTGTCTCCAGCCTGCGCCTCGGTCATCCGGTCTTTAGAGCGGCCGTTTCCGGACGGCGTTTAAACCGAACGTCGCTCTATGGCAACACTTTTTGCCGGAACCCCGGACCTCTGCGAGACTCTTTAAGTTAAGCGCAACCCAAGGAGAGGCCCGTGGCAACAGACCGCGGATTGCGCCGCCTGTGGCAGCCGCCGGCGGACACGCTCGAGGCAATTACGGCCGTACTCGGCGAGCATTGGCGCGCCGCCGCAAGGAGTCGCGCCGCGCGCGCGTTCTGGTCGACCCCGGTGAGCTGGCTCAAGGAACATGCCGCCGCGACCACAGTCGCGGTGCGCGTCACCACTTCACCACCGGGGGCAGGCTCATCAGGTACGCCTCCGGGTCCGCATCGGTACTGAAGCCGAAACGCGTGCCGCGGTCGTAGACCAGGTTGAACTCGACGTAGCGCCCGCGCTTGAAGAGCAGCCGCTCACGGGCTGCATCGTCATAGGGCGTGTCCTTGCGCCGTGCGACGATCTCAGGATAGACCCCGAGCAGTGCCTCCCCGACCGAGCGCACGAAGGCAAAATCGGCCGCGGCATCGCCGCTCGAGAGATCATCGAAGAAGATTCCCCCGACCCCGCGGGGCTCGTGGCGATGCGGAAGATAAAAGTACCGGTCGCACCACGCTTTGAACTCCGCGTAGGCGTCCTCGCGGTAGGCATCACAGGCGCGGCGCAGCGCCGCATGAAACTCGCGCGTGTCCTCCTCGAACGGGAAGGCCGGCGTCAGGTCGGCGCCGCCCCCGAACCAGGCGCGGCTCGTCGACAGGTAGCGCAGGTTCATGTGCACCGTCGGCACATACGGATTCGTCATGTGCGCAACCAACGAGATGCCGCAGGCGACGAAGCGGCCGTCGGAAGCGTCGGCGCCGCTCACCTGGGCACGCGCCGTCTGCGGCAGCACGCCCCAGACGTGGCTGACGTTCACGCCCACCTTCTCGCACACCGCACCACGCATCAAGCGTGATTCGCCGCCCCCCTCGAGCGGATGGCCCTGGGGCTTGCTCCAGCGGCGCGCGGCGAAGCGACTGCTGGGCTCGAAGGCTTCGAAGGCGACACACAACCGCCTCTGGAGGTCGTGAAAGTAGGCCGTCGCGGTTGCGGCAAAGTCGCTAGCGCCGTTCATGCACGTAATCCACCAGGCGCGCGACCGCATCCGGGTCGGTGTCGGGCCAGATCCCGTGGCCCAGGTTGAAGATGTGTCCGGGAGCGGGACCCGCTTCGTCGAGGACGGCACCGGCGTACCGGCGCAGTTCCTCCGGCGGGGCGAACAGTGCCGCGGGATCCAGATTTCCCTGCACGGCCTTGCCCGGCCCGAGCATGCGGCGCACCTGTGAGAGTTCCGAGCGCCAGTCGACGCCGATCACATCCACATCGAGCTGCGCGACCGCCCCCATGAGCGTTGCGCCCTGATTGACGTAATAGATGAGCGGCACCCCGAGGGCGCGCAGCGCCGCGGCCGTGCGCTGCACAGCCGGCAGGGCGAAACGGGTGAACTCGCGCGCGGCCAGAAGGCCCGCCCACGACTCGAACAGCATCAGCGCCTGCGCGCCCGCTCCGGCCTGCGCGGCGAGGTACGCCGCCATGGCGTCGGCGAGGCGCGCGAGCAGCCGCTCGGCGGCCTGCGGCTGCGCGTAAAGGAACGCGCGCGCCGCGGCGAACTCCTTGGAGGGTCGGCCGCACACGAGATAACACATCAGCGTGAAGGGCGCGCCGGCAAAGCCGATGAGCGGTACGCCGCGCGGCGCGTTGGCGCGCACCAGGCGGATGCTCTCGAGCACAAACGGCACGTCGCGCGCCGGCACCAACGCGGGCAGCGCCTCGATCTGTGCCGCGCTCCTCACCGGCGAGCGCACCACGGGCGCAGGCTCGAACGTCAGCTCCACACCCATGCCCTGGATGGGCGTCATGATGTCGCTGAAGAGAATCGCGGCATCGAGCGGAAAGCGCCGCAGCGGCTGCAGGGTGACCTCCGCCGCGAGCTCCGGGGTGCGCGTGAGGGCGGCGAAATCCACCCGCTCGCGCAGCGCGCGGTACTCGGGCAGATACCGCCCCGCCTGGCGCATGATCCAGATGGGCCGATGCGCGACGCTCTGTCGGCGGCAGGCTCGGAGGAATGCGCCGTCATCGCCGGCGCCGCCAGTGCCGGCCGCGCCGCCGCCCGCAGGTTCGGGTGCGGTGGAGGGGGTGGCTGAGGGCGGCGTGCTCACGAGCGCAGCCACCGTGCCACCTCGACTGCGAAGTAGCTGATGATGAGGTCCGCGCCGGCGCGGGCGATGCCGGTCAGCGTCTCGAGCACGGCGGCGCGCTCATCGATCCAGCCGCGCGCGGCGGCGGCTTTAATGAGACTGAACTCTCCCGACACCTGGTAGGCCACGACGGGCACGCGCACGGCGTCGCGCACCTGGCGAATGATGTCGAGGTAGGGACCGGCCGGCTTCACCATGACGAGGTCGGCACCCTCGTCGACGTCGAGGAGCACCTCGCGCAGCGCCTCGCGCGCATTGGCCGGATCCATCTGATACGAGCGCCGATCGCCGAAGGCCGGGGCCGACTCGGCCGCTTCGCGGAATGGCCCGTAGAAGGCCGAGGCATACTTGGCCGCGTAAGCGACGATCGGCGTGCTGCTTAGCCCCTCGCTATCGAGCAATGCGCGGATTCCCGCGACCCGCCCGTCCATCATGTCGCTCGGTGCGACCGCATCCGCCCCGGCGCGGGCGTAGTTGAGCGCCACCTGCGCGAGTGTGCGGATGGAGGAGTCGTTGTCGATGATGCCCGTGTCCGACACATGGCCGCAGTGGCCGTGATCGGTGGCGCCACACAGGCACACGTCCGCCCACACCAGCAGCCGCGGGCAAGCCTCCTTGATGGCGGCGATCGCCGTGGCCGCGAGTCCCCGCGGATCGAGTGCATCGCTCGCGAGCGCATCCTTGGTCGCGGGAGCCGCGAACAGCAGTACCGCCGGGACGCCCGCGGCGTCGGCCGCCCTCGCCTCCTTCACCGCCTCGTCGACCGAGAGCTGGCAGATGCCGGGCATGCTCTCGACCGGGTGGCGCACGGCGTGCCCCGGCACCACGAAGAGTGGATAGATGAGCGACTCGGGGCTGAGGCGCGTCTCGCGCACCAGGCGTCGCCAGGCGTCGGACTGACGTGTGCGTCGGGGTCTTTCTCTGGGAAATCCCATAGATTCAAGGTCTCGTTTGCATGAGGCGAAGGGTGGTCAGCGCGAGCCCGTGCAGCGTCGCGGACTCGGCGACCACTGCCGCGTGACCGCGCGCGCTCAACTCGCGCGCGGTGGTGTGTCCGATCGCGACCGCCGCGGCGTCGGCAAGCAGCCGCTCGAAGTCCTCCTCTCCGAGCGCCTGAGCGAGCTCGGTCACGGCGGAGGGGCTCGCGAAGGTTACCGCGCCGATGGTGCCGCGCGCGATCCACGCGCGACACTCGGCCAAGTCGAGGGTGGCCGCCTCGGTGCGATAAGCCTCCACCTGCGAGACGCGGGCGCCGAGCTGCGACAAACCGGCGGCGATGGTGGGGAGTGCGCGCGAACTCGCCGGAAAGAGGATGCGCGCGCCGGCGTCGGACGGCGTCCACTGCGCCGCGAAGGCCGCCACGAGCGCCGCGGCGCTCGCCTCCTCCGGGAGCAGGTCCACCGGCCAGCCGCGCTGGCGCAGCGTGAGCGCGGTAGCCTTGCCCACCGCCGCGATGCGCACGCCGGGGGGCGCCGCGGGCAGCCGCTCGAGAACGGCGGCGACGGCATGGCGGCTGGCGAACACGATCCAGCGAAAGTCCTGCACCGCAGTGAGTGCCGCGGTGAGTGCGGTGTGATCGGCGGCGGCGATGCATACGGCGGGCCAGGACAGTACCTCGAGACCCATGCCGCGCAGCTCGCGGCTCAAGGGCCCGTCGTTGCCTTCCGCCCGCGTCACGACCACGGGTCGCATCCGCGGCGCGCTCACGGCTCCTCCACGCGAGGTGCTTCGCGCTGCTGCCCGATCAGCTCGCTCGCGCCGCGCTCGAGCAGTTCCTGCGCGATGCGCTGACCGAGCGCCGCCGCCTCGAGCGGCAGCGCCGGTGCCTCCCCGCGTGCCGCGACGTGCCGCGTGCCGTCCGTTGCGCACACGCGCGCCGTGAGCGTCAGCGTGCCATCCCGCACCGTCGCCAGCGCCCCGAGCGGCACCTGGCATCCGCCCTCCAGCCGCCTGAGCAGCGTCCGCTCGGCGCTCGTCGCCAGGCGCGCCTCCCGGTCCTCGAGCGCGCTCAGCCAGCGCAAGGTTGCGACATCGTCGGCACGCGCGCACACGCCGATCACGCCCTGTGCCACGGCCGGCGGGAAGCGCTCCGCATCGAGGTATTCGCTGACCTGCGAGTCGAGACCGAGCCGCGCGAGCCCAGCGGCGGCGAGAACGATGGCGTCGTAGTCGCCGCGCCGCAGCCGCTCGATGCGGGTGGGCACGTTGCCGCGCAGCTCGAGCAGCACCGCGTCGGGCCGCGCCTGCGCGAGAAAGGCGCGGCGCCGGAGGCTGCTGGTACCGATGCGCGCGCCACGCGGCAGTTTCTCGAGCGGCGCGCCGCTCGCGCTCACGAGCGCATCACGCGGATCCGCCCGCGCCAGGGTCGCGGCCAGGAGGAGACCCGGCTCGATCTGCGTCGACAGGTCCTTGAGACTGTGAACGGCGACGTCCACCGAGCCCTGAAGCAGCGCACGGTCGATTTCACGCGTGAAGAAGGCGCGGCCGCCGAGCTGCCACAGCGGCACGTCGCTTTGGGCATCGCCGCTGGTCGTGATGTGCACGAGCTGCACCTGCGGCGCCCCGGGCTGTTCGCTCAGGCGCGCCGCGACGTGCCGCGCCTGCCACAGGGCGAGCGCCGAGGCGCGCGTGCCGATACGCAGAATCCGCGCCGCGCTCACGGCTCACCCTCCTTGAGGAAGCGGTAGCCGACCCCCCAGACCGTGAGGAAGTGGCGGGGGTTGGCGGGATCTGTCTCGAAGCGCTTGCGCAGGCGCAGGATGAAGTTGTCAACCGTGCGCGTCGAGGGAAACACGTCGTAGCCCCAGACGCGCTCGAGCAGGTCCTCGCGCGAGACGATCTCGCCGCCGTGCTCGGCCAGGACCTTGAGAATCATGGCTTCCTTCTCGGTGAGTTCCTGTGTCTCGCCGTTCCAGGCGCGAGCGCGAAACGCACGAAAATCCACCTCGTTGCCGCCGAAGCGCAGCACCGCGGTGGCCGCCGTGGCGGAGGCGCTGCGGTACCAGTCCCAGCGCCGCACGATCGCGCGCACGCGCAGCAGGAACTCCTGCAGGTGGAAGGGCTTCGCGAGGTAGTCATCCCCGCCGGCTTCGAGTCCGCGCACGCGATCGGCCGGATCGCCGCGCGCGGTGAGGAACAGCACCGGCGTGCTGTCACCGCGCTCGCGCAGCGCACGGCACACGCCGAAGCCATCGATCCCGGGCAACATCACATCGAGCACGATGAGCGTACAGCCGTGTGTCGCGAGCCACTCGAGTGCCTGCTCGCCCGTGCTCGCGGTCGTCACCTCGTAACCCTCCGCGCGCAGGTTCTCCATGATACCGGCCGCGAGGTGCGGATCGTCCTCCACCACCAGCACGTGAGTCGCTGCGCTCGCCCCACTCACGGGCGGGGCTCCTCGACCGCAGCGCTGCGCTGCGCAGCCGACGTCTGCACCGCGGCGGCCGGCGCCACCGCGGTCGACGGTGCAGCGGCCGGCCACGCCAGCGTGATCGTCGCGCCCCGCCCGGGCCCGTCGCTGCGGGCGCTGACGCTGCCCTCGGAGAGCTCCATCAGGCGGCGCACGATAAAAAGACCGAGACCGGTGCCGTAGCGGCTGCCGCCGCCTGGCAAACGCGTGAACTTCTCGAACAGCCGCTCGCTGTCGGCGGGCGCAAAGCCCACGCCGCTGTCGCGCACCTCGAGCTGCACGGCGCCGTTCGCGCGGCGCGCGCTGAGTGCGATGCTGCCACCGCCCTGCACGGCGGCGAGCGCGTTCTCGAGGACGTTGCGCACCACGACGTCGAGCGCCAGCGGATCGCTCACCACGAAGAGGTCCGGCGCGATTGTGCTCGCGAGCGCCACGCGCTCGAGCCGCGCACGCTCCTCGAGCTGCGTGCTGACGAGCGCGATGGCGCCGGCGAGCTGCACGGCTTCCGATTTGAGCTCGATGCGGCCACGCTCGAGCCGCGCGCTCTCGAGGATCTGCGTGACCATCAGCTCCATGCGCGCAAGGTCCGCGAGCATCCGCTCGATGAGGCGGCGGGCGGCATCCGGCGGCGGCGCGCGCAACGCCAGCGTCTCGAGGGAGAGCTGCAGGCTCGCGAGCGGCGTCTTGAACTGATGCGAAACGAGCGCCAGGAAGCCCTCCTGCTCCTCGTGTACGCGCGCCTCGGCGCGCAGCGCGCGCGCGATCATCGCCATGCACGCCGCCAGCGCGAGCAGGAAGAACGAGCCCTCCCAGGCGTACTGGTTGTAGCGGCGGCGCTCCTCGGTGGTGAGCGCCTGCGCAAGCTGCGGCGCAAGCCGCGCTCGACCGCCGCTGACGACGATCGAAGGCAGCAGCTGCTCGACGCGCGCGACGCTCACCCCCGCATCGAGCAGCGCCTGCGCCGCCGCCACCTGGTCGGCATAGGTGGCGCGCGCGGCTTGCACTTTCTCCACGGTGTAAGCGTGCTGGTCGAGGAGCCACCAGCCCACCTGCACGGCCGACACCAGCACCAGGGCGAGCGCCGTCAGCTGAAAGACACGCGTCGCCTTCATTCGATGACCGCCAGTGACGCGCGCAGCGCCTGCGCGAAGCGCGCAAGATCCGCTTCCCCGTGAGCGAGCGAGAGGAAATACGCCTCGTAGGGCGAGGGCGGGAGGTAGACGCCGCGCGCGAGCATGGCGTGGAAGAACGCCGCGAAGCGCGCACTCTCGGCGGCCCCGAGCGCCGCGGCGGTGCGCGGCGCCCCGCTCGCGTGAAACGAGAGCCAGAATAACGACCCGACGCGCACCAGGTGCAGCGCAAAGCGCGACTGCGCCAGCACCGGCTCGAGGAGCCGCGCGAGCTCGGCGCCGCGCGCTTCGAGCCGCATCCAGGCGGATTCGCGCTCGAGCACGTCGAGTGTCGCAAGCCCCGCCGTCATCGCCACTGGATTCCCCGAGAGCGTCCCGGCCTGATACGTGTCACCGTCGGGCGCCAGGCGCGCCATGATGCGACGCGCACCGCCAAAGGCGCCCACCGGCATGCCGCCGCCGATCACCTTGCCGAAGGTCGCAAGGTCCGGGGTGATGGAGAAGAGCTCGGCGGCGCCGCCGCGCGCCACGCGAAACCCGGAGATCACCTCGTCGAAGACGAGCAGCGCTCCGTGCGCACTCGTCACCCGGCGCAACGCCTCGAGGAAGTCGCGGCGTTGCGGGAGCAGGCCGTGGTTGGCGGGCACCGGCTCAATGATCACGGCGGCGATGCGCGCGCCCTCACGCGCGAAGAGCTCACCGAGCGCCGCCTCGTCATCGAGCGGCAGCACGCGCGTGCACGCGGTGAACGCCTCCGGGACGCCCGCCGACGACGGCCGCCCGAAGGTGGCGAGCCCCGACCCTGCCGCCACCAGCAGATGGTCGGCGTGACCGTGATAACAGCCGGCGAACTTAACGATCAGCTCGCGTCCCGTGAACGCCCGTGCCACGCGGATGGCACTCATGACCGCTTCGGTTCCGGAGGACACGAAGCGCACCTGCTCGGCCGCAGGGTACGCAGACACGATCCGCTCGGCGAGCTCGACCTCCGCCGTGCACGGCGCACCGAAGGTGCTGCCGCGCGCGAGTGCGGCGCTCACTGCGGCGACCACCGCCGGGTGCGCATGGCCGAGGATCAACGGCCCCCAGGAACCCACGAAATCGAGGTAATCGCGACCGTCGGCGTCGAACACCTGGGCGCCCGCGCCGCGCGCAATGAACAGCGGCGTGCCGCCGACGGCGCGGAAAGCGCGCACCGGCGAGCTGACGCCTCCCGGAATCACGCGGCAGGCACGCGCGTAGAGCTCAGCTGAGTGCGGGTGCGGCGCCTCGCGGGCACGATCGGTCGTCAACTTCGTCATGTCTTCTCCGTTCCGGCCGCGCGGCCGGCGCGGCGCGCCTGCGGCGCGCTGGTCTCGCGCCTCGTACGTGCGCCGTCGAAGAACGCCTCGACCGCATCGCTGCCCGCGTGCGCGGCCGCGGCGCGAAGCCCTGCGAGCGGCAGATGGGCGAGCCGGTGCGCCACGGTACCGGCGAGCCGCTCGAGCTGCCCGCGCTCGCGGGCATCGAGCGTGCGCAGCTCGCCCTTGAGCGCACGCTCGACCTCCGCGGCGGCGATCTGCTCGAAGGCAGCGCGCAGCTGCGCCAGGCGCGGCCCGATGGCGCGCAGCGCGAGCTCCGTGCGCAGTCGCGCGAGTCGCTCGTCGATCGCGGCGCGCACCGGCGCGAGCCGCATCAGCTGCGCGAGCCGCCGACTCTGCGCTGTCTCGATGAGCTGGTCCATCCCGGTGCGCGCAAGGCCCGCGTGCGCGGCCGCGGCCGGCGCGACGTTCGGCGGCACGCCGAGGTCGACGAGAAGCAGTGCGCGCTGCGCCGATCCCCTGAGCCTGCCGAGACAGGCGCCATCGAGCACGGCCTCACCGCCACCCGCAGCCAACACCAGCGCCTCGAGCGGCGGCGGCTGCGCGCGGAAGCGCTCGAGCGGCACAGCCTCGGCGCAGACGCTCGCGGCGAGTTCCTCGGCCGAGGCGAGCGTGCGGTTCACGACGAGGAGCGCCACACCCGCCTCGCGCAGGATCGCGGCGCAACGGCGCGTCATCGCGGACACCCCGACGAGCGCCACGCGGCCGCCCCGTCCTCCCAGGTGTTGCAGCACCTGGTCCGCCGCCAGATCGGCGAGCGAGGGCGCGCGCAAGCCAGCGGACAGCCGCCGCACCTCGCGGGCCATCTTGAGCGCTTCGCCCACGAGGCGATCGAGCACCGCCCCGCAGGTGTGGGCCGCGCGTGAGTCTTCCCAGGCGAGGCGCAGCTGCGCGGCGATTTCCTGCTCGCCGGTCTGCGCCGAGTCGAGCCCGCAGGCTACGATGAACAGGTGCTCAACGGCCGCCTCCCCGGTCCACGCGCGCAGGATGCGTGCCGCCTCGCCCGGTTCGGGCTCACGCCCGGTGAGGATCTGAAACACCTCCCGGCGCGCATCACCGGCCGGCGCGCCGTCATCGGTCGAGTACACCACCTCCACGCGGTTGCAGGTGCCGAGGTAGAGGACTTCGGAGGCCTTCAGGCTCGTGCGCAACGCCGGCAACCTGGCCGCAACCTCGGCCCTCGGCACAGCAAAGCGAGCCACTTCGCCCACGGCCGCGTGGCGATACGAAAGACCCACCACACCGATCTGGTGCATCGAGGCCCGAGCTTACCCGCGCGCGCAGCGCGTGAATGTCACTGAATGGTCACAACCCCGACTCTCTCGGCCGCAGCGTGACGCATGTCCAGTTGAGCGCCAAAAGAGGTCGGCCCCCGGGATCGGGGGCCGATGGCCAAGTGTCAGCGAACCTTGCGATCAGAACTTATACGAGGCGCCGAGCAGGAAGAAGCGGCCGACGGCCCCATCCTGATGGAGCGCCGCGTCGTAGTGCAGCTCGGCGCCGCCGCCGTAGGTCTGCATATCCACTGGGGCGTCCGAATTGAACAGGTTGGTGATCGCGCCGTGCACTCCGAAGTGATCGGTAACTGCATAGTTCGCATACAGGTTGACGGACGTGAAATGCGCGACTGAGCAGTACGGCACCCAGGCACTGGGCACGGTCACATTCGACCCGTAATACGCCGCGCCGTAGGCCGAGGGAGACCCCGATAGCAGAGCCTGGGCGCAATTGTTGTAACCCGAGGACGGGTCAGTGATCTTGAAAGAGCCGGTGTAGTTCACCGTGAGGGTCGCGGTCACCGGGCCCTTGTCCCAGCTCAGCGTGCCGACCGCGCGGTCCCGCGGGTTGCCGGTATCTCCCGAGATGCTCGAGGGCCCATGAGTTCCGACCAGGTCGTAGGTGGTGGTCCCCGCCGTGTACTCGTACTCGATAATGTGAGTGTACTGGATGTCGGCGGTCAGGCGGCCCGCACGCCCGAGGTCGAACCGGCTGCGAAGATCTACGTCGATACCTGAGGTGGTGGTGTTGGACGCGTTGATGTAAGGAACGAGGGTGTAGGCGGGATAGCCAACCGGCGTCGGCGCGTTCACGGTCGGGCACGGCAAGGGTGTCGTCGTCGCGGTGCACTCCGCGAGCGACGGGGCCGGCGGTCCACGCACGAGCTGCAGGAAGGGCGCCCCCAGCCCACCGGCCGCCCCGGCCGAGATGATGTCGTTATTGAGCTGGATCCAGTAATAATCCGCCGAGACGTTGAATACCGGCGCGGGCTCGAAGATGACACCGAAAGTAGCATTCTTCGAGGTGACGGCCTTCAGGTCTGGGTTGGAAGTACTGACGCCGATCCCCGGATAGGCACACAGCGCGTTGAAGGTTCCCTTCACGTTCGTGCCCATGGGACAGAGAACCGGGTCGGGGATGTTGCCCTGTCCGAACGCCGAGCCGGCGATGGCGGATTCGGATATCGACGGCGCGCGGAAGCCCTTGCCCCAGGTGCCGCGAAGCGAAACGAAGTCCCAGGGGGTGAACTTGAGGCCGAACTTCGGTGTGGCCTGGCCGCCGTAAGTGTCGTAGTGGTCGTAGCGGACGGCGGCGTTTAACTCCAGCTGCTTGATCACCTTACCACCGAGCTCGAGGAAGCCCGCCGTGTCGTCCTGCGAGCCGACCGAGTATGCGGAGGCCCCCAACTGCACGCCCTCCTGGACCGTGATCGGATTCACGTAGTTCTGCGCCTTGTGGATGTATTGCGCACCGACGCCGAGGGCCAGGGGTCCGCCCGGCATCTGGAACAGATCACGTGTGCCGTGGAGGTCGATGACGTAGAGCGTGCTCGAGGGGTCCGTGGTCTCGACCGGCGCGAAGAGCGCCGCCCCGTTGGTGCTCGCTCCGGGGATGTAGGTGAGGTTGTTGAGATCCTGCTGCGCCACACCTGGCTCGATATAGCCGGTGATGTGGTCCGTCATCTTCGCATACATGTAGCCCGCCGCTCCGTCGAGGTCCCAGCCACCAGCGGTGCCTCGGAAATCGACAAACAGGCGGTAAGTGGTCGTGTCGACGTCGGTCACTGAAGGGCCGATATCCGGGAAGCTGTAAGAGAGCTGCGCCGGAGCTCCGAATGGGTTCTGTGGTGAATTGGCCGGCAACGTGAACACGGGAAACACGACGAGGTGCGGCGTCACGTTGGGACCGATCGGGGTGAGCTGGATCGAGCCGCTGTTGATGCCCGTTTGATTGAACGCGTGCCCAAACGGGGGCGTCTCGGGCGCCACCTGCTCGGCACTGCTGTCGAAGATCGAGGCCGTCCAGGTCATCCTCCAATCGCCACCGAGCGCTTTGGTCCACTTCGCAAGGAAGTTCGTCTGCTCGGTGGGCGGCTGGATCTGGCCCGGGAAACTGAACTCGCAGTACCCTGCGTTCTGCGCGGCGGTGCTGTTGCAGGTGGGCTGCGGCCCTGGCATTAGGTACACGCGCCCCGGCAAGCCGTTCGGATACACACCGGCGGCATTCGGTGTCGTGGGATTGACCAGGTAACCCTGGATGGTGTCCGGATACGTGTAAAGACCCTGTGTCGGCGAGCCGGGGGTCTCGTTGACCCCATTCGGCAGCCCGGTCCAGTCGAGCCGCGTCCATGGGGCGTTGCGGTTGGAACCGAGAATCGTGTCCTGCTTGTGCCAGTCGAGCGTCAGGTAGATGTTATAGCCGTCGTTGGCGAGGTCCCCCCAGCCCGTGATGCCGTACGCATGCCAGGTCCAGCCGTCGTTGTGCTGGGTCGCGCCCCCCTCGGCCAGGATCTCCGTGCCGACGTAGGTCTGTTTCAGCTTGACGTTGACCACGCCAGCGATGGCATCGGCCCCATAGAGAGCCGATGCGCCGTCCTTCAGCACCTCGACGCTCTCGACTGCAGGGAACGGAATCGCCGTCACGTCGACGAAGCTGCGCTCGGCGTCATCGCTGAGCGGATAGGGGACCATGCGCTCGCTGTCGATCAGGGTGAGCGTGCCGCCCACTGTCAGGCCACGCAGCGCCACGCCAGATGCACCAGCGGCGAACGCCTCGGTAAAGGCTTGATGCAATGTGCCCTGGCCGTTTGCCGAGACGTTGCGCAGAACGTCGGAGACGTTCGTATAACCGCTGTTCGTCAGGTCCTGTTGGCTGAGGATGAGCACGGGGCTCGGCGTCTCGGTATCGGTGCGCTTGATCAGCGAGCCGGTGACCACCACCTCCTGCAACTGAGCCTGATCCGAAGGTGGCGTCTGCGCGCCGGCGGATGCAGCACATGCCACTGCGCCACAGGCAACCAGGCAAAGGAGTCCACGGCGCGAAAGCTGAGCCGACGGCAAGTGCGCACCCGCGCACTTCGCGCTAGAGGTGATTGGCATGAAATCCTCCCCGGATACTTGTTGTGCAAAGCTCTGTTGCGCGGACGCTGCGACCAGCGTGCTGCGCTGACGTAGCATAGTCAAACGCAAGCTGAAGGCAAGGTTCCAGCCACTTCTGCATACGTTGCAAGAGCGCCACAGCACCAGGCCGTGCCGCGGCTCGGCGTCACTTCATCCAGGGGGGCAGGCAGTGGAGCGGGTGATGGGAATCGAACCCACGTTAGCAGCTTGGGAAGCTGCAGTTCTGCCATTGAACTACACCCGCGCCGGGGGCGGGAGATATTAGAGGCGTTCGAATCGATTGGGCAACCGCCCGCAACTCGAGCCGACCACGCCGCCGGCATGCAACGCCCGGCCCGAGGACGGCGGGACCGTCAAGGTCCCGCCGTCCGGCAACGGCTGCTCGTCTTGCGCGCTCAGTCGCTCAGTGCGACCGCGAGCTTGTCGACCGACAAATCGAAGGTCGTCGGATCGTACGGACCCTCGGCGAACACGCCGATCACGGTCGGCGCCGTGCCCATGCCGGGATTGAGATCCCCGTAGAGCGCCGTGACGAGCGCAGCAAAGCTCGCGAAGGTATCGATCCTGTGGCTCGAGAGGTGCGCAATGCCGAACTGCGTCATCGTCGCGGAAGTGTCCGCGGTCAGCGTGAGCCCGGAGGTGAGCGTCGCCGCGGCAATCGATTCGGGCCCGAGCCCGAAGCGGTACCACTTGGCACTCTCGAGCGTGCTCTGAGCGAGCACCAGATCCGTGCTCAAGCTGCTGAGAGAAGCAAACGGCGCCGCGGCCCCCGGAGGCATCCAGTCGAGCAGCAGCAGCGCGTCGGTGTCGGTGTAGTTCACGAGCGTGACCGCGGAGAAATCCGGCACGATCGGCGTCGTAGTGCCATTCGCCGTGCCGAACGGGGTCACGAAGCCCGCGAAGGCTGCCGGTGCACCCGGCGTCCAGGCGGGTAACGACAGCGCCACGGGCACGCCCACCGTATAGCCTGAGGCCGTCGCGTCCTGGCCGCTGACGCCGGTGCCGGCGAACTGGAAGGCGGCGGGCGGCAGGCCGTCGAGCGACTGCAGGCCGAGCGTCACGACACTGCCCGCGCTGCCGTTGCCGGCACTGCTCAGGTAAGTCCCGAGAACGCCGGTGACCATGAGGCGGGCACTCCCAGCCGTTGCGTCCAGGGTCGGCGCGCCGGAGGAGTCGCTGAACTTGCCGAACAGCTGCACGTGCTGGCCGACCGAGAGATCAGTGATCGTATAGGAACCGGTGCGTCCCTCTTCCGTGACCATGGTTCCCGGGCCGATGTCGACCGTGACCGCATGGCCGAAGCTCGGGATAAGACCCCCGACACCCACGCGGCAGATGCGACCACGGCTCACCGTCAGCGTGTCGCTGCTGCCGCTCTCGGTACGCGCGGTCACGGTCCCCTCGACGCCGTCGAGGCTTGCGCCCGGGACGCTCGAGCCCGCCAGGACTTCATTGGCGGTGAACACGCCGCTGGTCGCATCGAAAGTACCGTACGCCACCGTCAGCGTCGGTGGCGTGGAGCCCACCAGCGCATTGAGCGCCGCGAGGCCCGCCATCTGCGTGTTGTAGGCCGTGCCATTGATGATGAAGGTGGTCGGGTTTGTTGTGTCGACCGTGACGGTGCCCTGTGAGCCGCTGGCGTTGAAGAAAGGCCGCACGTCGACCGTGTAGCTGTCCGCGCCGACGCTGGCGAGCGTTCCGCGCACACGGATCTGCCGGCTGGTATCGGGCGCCAGGCTGGCCGCGAGCGCCGGACTGACCTCTACCGCGAGACCGGAGCCCGTTGCAATCGAGCCGATGTAGATATCGCCCGTCGGCGCAGGCGAGGTATCGGACACCGGCTGGAGCGCCGGAGTCACCAGCTTGTTGGTCGCCGCCAGATTGAAATCGAGGGCCAGGTTCGCCACGGTGCCCGAGGTGATGACCAGCGGACTTCCCGCGGGCAGCTGCAGTGTCATCGTCACCGGCGAGCTGAGTGCGGCGCTGCCGGAACTGTTGAGGATGTTGGCAAGGGGTATCGTCAGCCCGCTGGTGGTGCCGTTGTCAACGATGATGCCGGATTCTGCATTGGAGGTCGGCGAGGTGTAAGAGAGCGTCAGTGTGACCGTGGTGTACTGTCCCGCCGGGATCTGCTCGGCGCTGATGATCTCCGAGAGATCGACGAGCTGCGAGAAATCCACCTGCGTGGCGGCAGGCACCGTCTCCACGACGGTGCCATCGGAGCGGGTGAGCTGCAGCGAATCGACCGTCACCACATAGCTCATGAAGTCGCCGGGATTGTCGGTGAGCGTGATCATGGCCGTGCCGCTCTGGCTGGCGCTGCCGCCGCTGCCCGCGGAACCGCTGCAGGCACTCAGCACCAGAGCGCACACAACGAGGCCTGCGAGGAATCCATGAGTCCGCCGCGCGAGGCGGCGCCAGCTACTGTCGTGAATCATGTTGGAGCATCCTATCGGCTCGGGGCCGAATGTTTTTTCCGTCGGAACGACTGCGTTTGCCTGACATGTGTCGCAACACAGCCGTTCGTTTCCTGGAATTTTCCGGCGCGCCCGCTGCCCACACAACATGTCGCCGCAGCACGACGGCCCACGGTGCCTCGCCAACATTCGGTAACGAGTTATGTCGAATGAACGAAACATGAACAACGCATTCGCGCAGCCGCCTGCCGACCGTGCTGCCGTCAGCAACACGTTGCGCGCTGCCCGAGTCCGCGGCGGCGTAACCTGACTCAGAAGGGGTAGTTGATGCCGCTGAAGACCACGGGCTGCCCGTGGCCGAAGCCGATGTCGACATAACCGACGATGAAGGGGCTCGCGACGCCGCGCACGCCGAAACCGGGTGCGGTATGGAGGTGCGTGAACGGACTCGTGCCCATCTCGGCGAACACCTTGCCGGCATCGAGAAACGGCGCCAATTCGAGGTTCACATGGGTGCCGAAGGCCTCGAAGCCTGCAAGCTGCGTTCGCAGCTCCGCGCCGCCGGCGAACACGTTGCGATCCATGTAGCGGTCCGCGCCCTCCGAGCGCAGCGGCTCGCGCTCGTTGGTCACGCTGCGGTCGCCGCCGAGGCTCGACAACGCCCAGAAGGGGGCGTCCGCCACCGAGGGCATGTAGCGCGCCCCAAGATGACAGGCGAGCGTCACGTCGCTGCCGAGACGGAAATACTGGCGTGCCTCGACACCAAAGTAGCTATAGGAGACCGAGCTCGCCAGCGCGTGGCTGACGAGGCCGCCGTACACGACATAGCGCCCACCGGTCTGCGGAATGAGCGCGGAGTCACGGGTGTCGCGGGTGAGCTCGAGGGTGTTCTGCAGCTCGTGCTCATTGCCGATGCCCGGCAGTCCCGGAAACACCGTTTCGATCGAAGGCACCTCGCTCAGCACCCCCGGGAGGACGTCCACGTCGCGTAGCCGTGCGATGTAGGAAACCTGCAGCGCCGGGGTGAAGTTACGACCCACCGACACGGCCACCGAGCCCTGGTTGTCGACGTACGTCGTCTGATTGGCGTACGAGGAGTGGTTGCCGATGCCGAAGAATCGCGGCGTGCCGCTGCGGTCGTAGATCGTCTCCACCGACCAGGAGAAGGCCTCGGTGCGAGTTTGTCCGTCCAAGTAGACCGCGTCGAATTCGCGCTCGACGCGTTCCTTGCCGCCGCCGACCACCGACCACTGCGTGTCCTCGGAGGGGTAACCAAAGACGCGCATGCGGGCGCCCCAGCCGAAGTACTGACTGTTGATGATGTCGGGGGCGATGATCCGCGTAATCTCGTCGCGCTCGTTGGTGCGCAGTATCACGGCGAGCAGCCCGAGCGTCAGCCCGCTCTGTGGATCGGTGTCGATCTCCGGGACGGGAATGAACGGGGTGTTCGCCGGGTCCAGCCAGCGCGTCAGGCCCTGCGGTGCGGGTGCTGGCTGCGCGGTGGGTGCCGGCGGGTCCGCGGCCGCGGGTGCCACCGGCGCCGGGGGCACGCTGGCAGCGGGCGTGGCGGGCGCTGCCGGCGTCCCATCGCCCGCGGCCGCGCCGGGCGCAGCGGCGGCTGCACCGGCCACGACCGCCCCGGCGAGAATCGCGAGCGCGCGGGGGAGCACGCGTGTCATCCGACGCTCCATCGGCAGCAACCGTCAGTGTGTCGGGTTCCAGCGGTTGGTCCCTTCCACACCCGCCGTTCTGCGCGGACCCGGAATGTTCCAGGCGATCGTCGGACTTTGCGAGAGCGGCGTGCCGAGGGTGCCGCCGGTATAGGCATAGCGCTTGTCCGTGAGATTATCGGCGTAGAGTGCCAGCTCCCAAGTCTGGATCGTCCGGCCCCTCTCCCGCGGATCCAAGCCAACTGGACGCTCGGATCACTGCCGTTACAAAATGTTAACGGCAGAATCGCGGGACCGGAAGCGTTCCGTGTCGGCTCCTTCATCGCGAGCGGGACCGTTGGCGTACGGCTCGGCGCGTGAGGTGGGCGTAAAGGGCGGCACCCAAGTGCAATGCGTTGCTGGCCTCGATATCTTCTGGCGTCTGACTGAAAGGCAGCGTAGCGTTCGCGGACCGCCATGAGCTCCCCGGCAAGCGAACAGCCCATCGGCCGTTCGGTGTGCGTCTATTGCGCCTCGAGCCGCCTCGCCCACCCCGAGTATCGCAGCGCCGCGCACCGCCTCGGCGAAGTGTTGGCGCAGGAGAGCGTCGCGATCGTGTACGGCGGCGGCGCGGTGGGCTCGATGGGAGCGCTGGCCGACGGTGCACTCGGCAAGGGCGGGCGGGTCATCGGTATCCTGCCGCGATTCATGGCGGATCTGGAGTGGGGACACAAGGGGCTGAGCGACCTGCAGCTGGTCGAAGACCTGCGCACGCGCAAGCACACGATGCTCGCGATGAGCCAGGCCGCGATCGCGCTCCCCGGCGGCTCCGGCACGCTCGAGGAGCTGCTCGAGGCCATTACGCTCAAGCGGCTCGGCCTCTACCTCAATCCGATTCTGCTGGTGAACACACGCGGCTTCTTCACGCCGCTCCTCGAGGTGTTTTCGCGCGCCGTCGAGGAGCGCTTCATGGATCCGCGACACCTGCTGATGTGGCAGGTGGTGGCGACCCCCGACGAGGTACCACAGGCGCTCGCGAGCGCACCGGCGTGGAACGCCGAAGCCCGCGGTTTCGCCGCGGTGTAGGCGCGCGCTGCCCGGTGGCTCAGACGGTGGCGCGCCGTGCCGCCGCGAGATCGAACGGCAGCGAGCGCAGACGGACGCCGGTCGCAGCCCGTACGGCGTTGGCTACCGCCGGCGCGATCGGCGGCGTTCCGGGTTCCCCGACCCCCGAAGGAGGATCGGTCGAGGGCACGATGTACACCTCGACCACCCGCGGCATGTCGTTGATGCGCAGAACCCGGTACTGATGGAAGTTGGTCTGATCGACGCGCCCGTCGGTGAGCGTGATGCGGCCGTAAAGCGCCGCCGACAGTCCGTAGCCGATGCCGCTCTGCATCTGTGCCTTGACCCCATCGGGTGTGACGGCGATGCCGCAGTCCACGGCGCACACCACCCGATCGACGCTGATCTTGTCGCCGCTCACGGTGACTTCGGCCACCTGCGCCACGACCGAGCCGAAGGACTCGTGTAGGGCAACCCCGCGCCCCCGACCCTTCTCCTTCGGGAAGGGCTGGTTCCAGCCGGCCTTCTCGGCGGCCAGCCTGAGCACGCCGGCGGCACGCGGATGCTGGTTGAGAAGGCTCAGGCGAAATTGCACCGGGTCCTTGCCGACCGCCTCAGCCAGCTCGTCCATCAGAACTTCCTTGGAGAATGCCATGTGGGTGTTCTCGACGGACCGCCACCACAACACCGGAACGCCGACCTTGGCGCGCGACCAGCTCACCTCGGCATGATCGATGTCGTATTGCTCGGGGGCACTGCCGCCGACCGCCGTCGGGTCCACGCCGTTCTTCATCATCCCGGCAAAGGGCGTGTCGCCGACGATCGATTGACCGACGACGCGCTGGCGGAAGGCGACCTTGCCGTCCTTGCCGACGGCAGCGGTGACGCGATGGTAGTTGAGCGGCCGGTAGCGCCCGCCGGTGATGTCGTCCTCGCGTGTCCAGATGAGCCGTACCGGGTACTTCGCCCCAGTCGCCTTGGCGATGGAGGCAACCTCAGCGATGTAGTCGGACTCCGGATTCGCCCGGCGCCCGAAGGTGCCGCCGGCGGCGAGCGTGTTGATGAACACCTGCTCAGGCTTCAGCCCCACCGCGGCTGCGGCATTGCCCTGGTCAATGGTCTGGAACTGACATCCCGCCCAGATCTCGCACTTGTCCGGACCGAGACGGCACACCGCGGTGAGCGGCTCCATCGTCGCGTGCGCGAGGTAAGGAAACTCGAACTCCCCTTCGACGCGGTGCGCGGCATGCGCGAGAGCGGCTTCCGTGTCGCCGCGCGTGATGACACTCACGGCCTCCTTGCCGCGCCCCAGGGTGCGGTATTCCTTCAAGAGCTCGGCGGTGCCGCGCTTTTCCGCACCCGACTCATCCCAGGCCACGCTGAGCGCCTCGCGACCCCTCGTCGCCGCCCACATGTCGCGGCCGACCACCGCGACGCCACGCGGAATCTGCACCACGTCCACCACGCCGGGCACGGCTTTGGCGTTCGTGGCATCGAAGGAGCTCACCCTGCCGCCAAAGCGCGGTGGCCGCACCACCAGCGCGGTCATCATCCCCGGCAGCATGACGTCGATGGCGAACTGCTGCTTGCCGCTCGACTTGGCGCGGCCGTCGAGCCGCGGCAGTTTCTCGTTGCCGACGATCCTGAACGTGGCGGGGTCCTTGAGGGCGACGTCGGTGGGGACGGGCTCCCTCGCCGCACTTGCGGCGAGCTCGCCGAAGGTCGCCCGGCGACTGGCGCCGCCGTGCGCCACCACGCCCTCGCTCACCGTGATCTCGGCCGGCGGCACGTTCCATTGCTTCGCCGCCGCGACCACCAGCATGGCGCGCGCCGTCGCGCCAGCCTGGCGCAGCTGCTGCCAGGAGTTGGCGGTCGCGGTCGAGCCGCCGGTAGCCTGGATCTTGCCCCCGAAGGCAAGGTTGCCGTAGAGCGGCACCTGGGCGGGCGCGCTCTCGACGCGCATCTGCTCCCAGGAGGCGTCGAGCTCCTCGGCCACGATCGCCGGGAGCCCCGTCCAGACGCCCTGGCCAGCTTCGAGGTGCTTGCAGATCACCGTGACGGTGTTGTCGGGCGCAATGCGCATGAAAGGCATCACGAGAGGGCCCGTGCCTGCCGCCCCGGTGGAAGCGGACTTCGGACTGCAACCCGGCAGCACCAGGCCGAGCGTGAGTCCGCTGCCGGCGATGGTCGTCAGTTTGAGGAACTGACGGCGCGTCAGTTCCGAAGGCGCTGCTGCGCTAGGCGCCAGGTCGCTGTCCGTGAGGTGGTAGAAGTACATGGTGCGGTCCTCAGGTAGAGGAAGCGGATTTGTGGCGTGGTGTCAGCCGTGGGCGGAGGCCGTGAGGGCTGCGGCCGCCTGCTGGATGGCGCTGCGGATACGCACGTACGTGGCGCAGCGACAGATGTTGCCCGCCATCGCCGAGTCGATATCCGCGTCGCTCGGCTTGGGGTTGCTTGCAAGCAGCGCGGCGGCCGACATGACCTGCCCGCTCTGACAATAGCCGCATTGCGGCACGTTGAGAGCGACCCACGCCTCCTGCACGGCGTGGCCGGCCGGTGTCGCGAGGCCCTCGATGGTGGTCACCTGCCGCCCCTGCGCCGCCGAGACGGGCGTGATGCACGAGCGCGCCGCCTGACCGTCGATATGCACCGTGCAGGCGCCGCACAGCGCCATGCCGCAGCCATACTTGGTGCCGGTGAGCTGCAGATGGTCGCGGATGGCCCAGAGCAGCGGCATCTGCGGGTCGATGTCGAGCTCGCGCGCCTCGCCGTTGACGGTGAGTGTGATGGCCATGTCGTGCCTCCTGGTGAAGCGGCAGTTGCGCGCGAATTTTTTCGTGCGGCAGCGTATTGCGCCATCTCCCCTTCGAGAGACGGGCCTCACCGCGGCGGGACGGCTCGCGCGGCCGTGCCGCGGAATACCGCCGCGCCGCGCGCTTGCAGGACCCGGTGGACCGGGATGAAGAGGTAGTACACCAGCAGAAACCACACGGTGCGCGTGAGCGCGGGGGCCAGCACCGCGAACGAGGCGAGCCGGCGTGCGAGGCGTGGGGCGGCGACCCAACCTGACACCAACAGCAGGACGAGCGCCGCGAAGTAGAGCGCTCCAGTGGCGGTGAGCCGCAACCGCCCGTGTGGCGCCGCCCGGTACTGCATGCGGGTGCGCAGCCACACCATTCCCACGATGAAGAGCGCAATCGCGAGACAGACCGCGTCCGGCGGGAACATGAGCGGCGCGAATATTAACAGAGTTCAATCATTCGCCCACCGTGGCGAAGGCCGCGCTGCGCGCCTTCGGCGCAATCACGAGGGATGAAGCGGCGCGGAGTTGCTACGCGTGGAACGCACCCCGGAGTTGCTCGCGCAGATGGTCGCGGCCACGGTGCGCGCACTTACGCCACGATCGGGCCGGGTCCGGCCGAGTGCCGGCGACGGGTCGCGCCGCGACCGCGGTAAGATGTGGGCGGTGGCTGCCACATCCGAACATCCGCGCTCGATCCGTTCCTTCGTAACCCGCACCGGGCGCATCACGGCGGCGCAACAGCGGGCCCTCGCCGCATTGTGGCCGAAGTATGGCGTCGAGTTCGCCGCGCGGCCGCTCGAGCTGCGGACATTGTTCGGCCGCGCTGCACCCTGCACGCTCGAGATCGGCTTCGGTAACGGCGAGAATCTGCTCACCCTCGCAGCAGCCCACCCGGAGCGCGACTTTCTCGGCATCGAGGTGCACCGCCCGGGGGTGGGGCGGCTGCTGCTCGGTCTCGAGGCGCGCTCCCTCGGCAACGTGCGCGTCATCTGCCATGACGCCGTGGAAGTGCTCGAACAGCAGATCGCGCCCGAATCGCTCGCGGAGATCCTGATCCTCTTCCCCGATCCGTGGCCGAAGAAACGCCACCACAAGCGCCGCCTCATTCAGCCGCCGTTTGCCGAGATCCTCGCGAGCCGGCTCTGCCGCGCAGGTGTGCTGCGCCTCGCGACCGACTGGGAACCCTACGCACTGCAGATGCTCGAGGTGTTGTCGGCAGTTCGCGCACTCGAGAACCTCGCCGCCGATCGTGCCTTCAGCGAGCGCCCGCGCGAGCGCGCCCCCACGCGCTTCGAGCGCCGCGGTGAGCGGCTCGGACACGCGGTGTGGGATCTCCTCTTTCGGCGTGGGCTCAGCTGATGGTGAACGCCTGGCGCAGGCCATCGAGCACGAACTGCACCGCGAGGGCGCCGAGAATCACCCCCGAGCAGACGGCTTGCGACGTTGGCGCCGGTCACGCCGATGACGCGCATCAGCGGATCGGCGAGCAGCATCAACAGGACCGCGATGACGAGCACCAGCATGACCGCCCAGGAGGTGGGCAAGGAACAGAGCGGTCTGCGTCGGCAGCTGCTGCGGCCCGAACCACAGCAGGATCGTGGCGAGCGCTCCGGGACCGGCGATGAACGGAAAGGCCAGGGGAAAGACCGAGATGTCGGCCCGCCGGCGGCTCTCGGCCGCCTCGCCGCTCGCGGTGCGCGTGCCGGATTCGCGCGCGAACACCATTTCGAGCGCCAACAGAAAGAGCAGCAGGCCGCCGAAGATGCGGAAAAGCCTCGCGGCTGATGCCCCTCAGCGCGAGGAACGGCGCGCCGGAGTGAGAACACCACCAGTATCGCCGCCGCAACGCTCAGCGCCTTGAGCGCCATGCGCCGCTTATACGCTGTTGCGGCGCCGGCAGGAGGGAGGTGAATAACGGAATGAGCGACAACGGCTCGGCCACACAAAGAAGACTACGAAGAAGTTCAGCGGCTGCTCGAGCATTGATGCTGTGCGCAAAACGGCAACGGGTCGCGCGGCGGCGGTCACAATAAGTTCTTGAAAGCCTCACACGCGAGGCGCAACATCATTGCAGAGCGCTCGCGGAAGTTTCAGGCTGCAGCAAGGTCAGTGCGGGAGGTGGCGGCGATGACGACTCCTCAACCCGGTATCGGCGCCTGGTATCGTCTCAACGGCGGCGCGTTGTTTGAGGTGGTTGCCCTCGACGATGACGACGGCACCATCGAGATCCAGTATTTCGATGGCACGGTGGAGGAGATGGACATCGAGGACTGGGAGGCGCAGTGGGAAGACGGTTCGCTCGAGGCTGCCGAGGCCCCCGAGGACTGGTCCGGCTCGGTCGACGTCGAAGGCAGTGATGAGGAAGGGCGCGGCGACGCCTACGGCGAAGACCGCGACCTGCGCGCGAGCCCGCTCGACGGCATCGACCTATTCGAGTGAGGCGCGCTCCGCGCCCGCCGCGCCGGTATCCACGCTGTCGGCGAGCAGCACGAATCCGCACTGCACCTCGACCGGGAGCGGCGTGAGCGAGCGCCCGGCACAGGGACCTGCCACGCAGTAACCCGTTCCTTTCTCGAACAATGCCCCGTGAGAGCCGCACACGATGAGCGTGCCGTCCGGGGTGAGAAAGCGCTGCGGCACGAGATCGAGCGGGTGACCGGCGTGCGGACAGCGGTTCAGGTAGCCGCGCACCGCATCGCCCACCTTGACGACCAACCCCCTGAGCGGCCAATCGGCGCCGCCGAGGGTGAAGGCCCGTGCGCCGTCTTCGAGCTCCGACAGGCGGCAGATGACTCGCTCGACATCGAGCTCCACGGCCATCCTCAAGTTCCGGCTGCCGCGCCCAGCCGGACGCGGACACCAGCCGGCTCGAACGCGCCGTAGCGGCGCAGCACGTAGAGCAGCAGCAAGCCGGGCAAGGCAAGGCATGCCGTGTACAGGAAGAAATGCGGGTAGCCGACGCGGTCGACCACCATACCCGAGGTGCCCTCGAGGATCTTGCCCGGCAGCGCGTACAGCGAGGAGAACAGTGCGTACTGCGTGGCGGTGTACCTAGCGCTCGTCAGCCCGGAGAGAAATGCCAGCAGCGCAGTGCCATGCATGGCGAGTGCGAGATTGTCGAGAGCGTTGACGGCGCCCAGGCCGACCAGCGTCGGCGTGTGCACGCTCGCGAGCAGCGCGTAACCGACGTTGGAGCAGATGATGAGCATGCTGCCGAGGAGCAGCGAGCGCAGCAGGCCGAGTCGGGCGATGAGCACGCCGGCGAGCAGCACCCCGACCAGCGACATGAGCAGGCCGTAGAGCTTCACCACCTGGGCGATCTGCGTGAGCGTGAAGCCGCGGTCGATGTAGAAGGGGTTCACCATCGAGCCCATGGCAAATTCGGTGAGACGGTATACCGAGACGAAAACGAGTGTCAGCAGTGCGAGCACCGTCCCGTAGCGGGCAAAAAAATCAGCCAGCGGGCAGATGACCGCGGTGAGCAACCACTCGCCGGCATGCAGCAGCCACTGCGGCCAGTGCGCACGGCGCTCGAGCCAGGCGATGACGCGTTCCTCGCGCGCCATCGACTCCCGCGGCACAGCGGCCGCAGGTTCGGGCACGAGCAGCGTGGTGACGACGCCGACACTCACCAGCGCCGCCATGGTGGCGTAGCTCGTATGCCAGCCGGCCTGGCCGGCAAGCGCCAGCGCACCTGCGCCGCCGCAGATGAGCGCCCCGCGGTAGCCGATCTGGTAGGCGCCGAGCATCGCCCCCTGCAGCTCGAGCGGCGCCGACTCGATGCGCCAGGCATCGAGCGCGATGTCCTGGGTGGCGGCGCAGAAGGTGGTGAACAGCGCCCACAGCGCGAGCGGCCGCACGGCGGTGGCGGGCTCGCACAGGCTGATGTTGAAGAGTCCGAGAGCGATACCGAGCTGCGCCAGCAACATCCAACCGCGGCGCCGTCCGAGAAGGCGCTGCAGTAGCGGCGGCGGCACCCGGTCGACGACCGGCGCCCACAGGAACTTGAGCGAAAACAGGATACCGACCCAGGCCAGCATGCCGATGGTGCTGCGTTGCATGCCCGCCTGGCGCAGCCAGGCCGAGAGCGTCGAGTACACGAGGTAAAATGGCAGGCCGGCGGAAAAGCCGAGCAGCAGCATTGCCAGCACGCGCGGCTGGCGGTAGATGGACAGTGCGCTGAGCCAGCCGGCTGCGGTGTTAGCTCGCGGGGGCGCCTCTACGCTCAAAGATCGTAATCCATGACGAGCGGGGCATGATCCGAAAAGCGTGTCGCCCGGTAGATCCTGGCGCTGCGCGCCCGGCCGGCGAGTGAGCGGCTCACCACCTGATAGTCGATGCGCCAGCCGACGTTGTTGGCACGCGCCTGACCGCGGTTTGACCACCACGTGTACAGATCCGGCTCCGGGCGCACCTCGCGGAAGGCGTCCACGTAGCCGCCCGCCTCGAACAGCTCGTCCATCCAGGCGCGCTCCTCGGGCAGAAAGCCGGAGTTCTTCTGGTTCGACTTCCAGTTCTTCAGATCGATCGGTCGGTGGGCAATATTCCAGTCGCCCCCGAGGATGTAGTGACGCCGCCGCCGCCGCAGCCGCGCGAGGTGGGGCGTGAAGGCTGCGAGGAAGCGAAATTTGGCTGCCTGGCGTTCCGGGCCCGCGGAACCCGAGGGCAGGTAGAGCGACACCACCGAAAGTCCACCCACCTGTGCCTCGAGGTAGCGTCCCTCGCGGTCGAACTCCGCGACGCCGAAGCCGCGCACCACGCGCTCCGGCCGCTCGCGCGTGTAGAGTGCGACGCCCGCGTAGCCTTTGCGTTGCGCGTCGCAGAAGAAGCTGTGATAGCCGCGAAGCCGCACGTCATGACCCGCGAGCTGGTGCTCCTGGCTCTTGGTCTCCTGCAGGCAGATGAAGTCTGCCCGCTGACGATGCAGCCAGCGGAACAGTCCCTTCTCGGTGGCCGAGCGGATGCCGCAGACGTTGACGGTGATGACGCGCATCAGGCAATGATATGACGATGCAGCCGTACCAGCTCACATTCATCGACCTGGCACTCAAACGCAATGCGCTGTGCTTCGGGCGCTTCACCCTGAAGTCGGGCCGCGAGAGTCCGTACTTCTTCAACGCCGGGCTCTTCAGCGACGGGGAATCGGCGGCGATCCTCGGCCGCTGCTATGCGGCCGCCATCACCGCCTCCGGCCTGCGCTTCGACATGCTGTTCGGGCCCGCCTACAAGGGAATCCCACTCGCAACCGCGACGGCCGTGGCGCTGTTCGATGCTCACGGGCGCAGCGTGCCGTACACCTTCAACCGCAAGGAAGCCAAGGACCACGGCGAGCGCGGACAGCTGGTCGGCGCGCCGCTCGCCGGACGCGTGCTGATCGTCGACGACGTCATCACCGCGGGCACCGCGGCTCGCGAGTCGTTGCAGCTCACCCGCGCCGCAGGTGCGCAGCCGGTGGGCGTGGCGCTGGCGCTCGACCGCCAGGAGCGCGGCCAGGGGACGCTTACCGCGGTGCAGGAGCTCGAGCAGACCGAGGGTCTCAAGTGTGTGAGCATTGTCACACTCGCGGATCTCATCGAGGCGTTGTCGCGACCCACCGACGCGCACGCGCGCATTTCTGACGAACAGCTCACAGCACTGCGCATCTATCAGGAGCGTTTCGGCGCCCCCTGAGCTTGCCAGCCGGTCATTCCCGGCCGGAATATAGCCATATGTTCATCACCGCCCGTCTGCGCCTGATAGCCATCGCGTTGCTCGCGTCGGGCGCGCTCATCGCCGTCGTCGGCGCACACGCCGCGCCACCCAAGAGCAGCAGCTCCTCGGCGAAGGGTATCGCCTACCGCTGGGTGGACGAGCAGGGGGTGGTGCACTACGGTGATCACATTCCGCCGGAGTACGCGACGCAGGACCGCGCCATACTCAACAACGAGGGCGTTGAGGTCGGCCATCTCGATGCGCAGAGGACGCCCGAGCAGCAGGCGGCCGAGGTGCGCGAGCGCGCCGCGGCCATGAAGCAGAAGCAGCACGACGCCTTCCTGATCAACACCTACACGTCCGTGAAGGACATCGAAACGCTCAGGGACGCGCGGCTCGACCAGCTCAAGGGTCAGCGCACCGCGGCCGAGCAGTACGTGGAGAGCCTGCGGGTGCGCCTGGCGAGCCTGCAGTCGCGCGCCCTCGGCTATCGTCCCTACAGTACGCGCGAGGACGCGTGGCCCATGCCGGATGACCTCGCGGAGAACCTAGTGCGCACGGTGAACGAGATGCGCGCACAGCGCAACGCGCTCGCCGCCATGAGCGAGACGGAGACGGCGCTGCGCGCGCAGTTCCAGGCCGACATCGAGCGCTACCGCCAGCTGCACACCATCCACTCGCAGTAGCGGTGCACCTGCCGGCCTGCCCACCGTCAGTGCTGGCCCGAATGACCGAAGCCGCCGGCCCCGCGCCGCGAGGCGGTGAAGTCCGCGACGATCTCGAGCTCGACCTGTACCACCGGAACCACGACCAACTGCGCGACGCGCTCGCCGGGGCGGACGGTGAAAGGCTCGACGCCGCGGTTCCAGCACGACACCATCAGCTGTCCCTGGTAATCCGAGTCGATCAGACCGACCAGGTTGCCGAGCACGATGCCATGCCGGTGACCGAGTCCCGAGCGCGGCAGGATGACCGCGGCGAGCCCGGGATCCTCGAGGTGTATCGCGATGCCGGTCGGGATCAGCTGCGCGCTTGCCGGGGTGAGCAGCAGCGGTGCGTCGAGACAGGCGCGCAGGTCGAGGCCGGCGGAACCGTCGGTGGCATAGGCGGGCAGCGGAAACTCAGTGCCTATGCGCGCATCGAGGATGCGCACCCTCAGGGCGCGGCGGGCGGCGGGTGCCCGGCTCAAGCGAATGCCGTGCCGCGCTTGCGGACGCCGCCTCGCGCGGCAAGTTCCTGCGCAACGAGTGCCACGAGCCCGCGGGCAAGAGTGAGTTTGTCGGCGCGCGTCAGCTCGTGGCGGGCATTGCGCGTCAGCACGATGAGCTGGTTGTCCTCGGCGTCGAAGGCCTTGTCATGGCCGACCTCGTTGGCCGCGATCATGTCGAGGTTCTTCTTCAGGAGCTTGGTGCGCGCGTTCTGCTCCACGGCCTCCGTTTCGGCCGCGAACCCGACGACGAACGGCCGCTCGGCGCGCGATGCGACCGTGGCAAGCACGTCAGCGGTGCGCTCCATGGCGAGCTCCAGGGTGTCGGTGGTCTTCTTGATCTTCTGCTCCGCCGCCCGCGCGGGCCGGTAGTCCGCGACCGCGGCGGTGGAAACGAAGACGTCGGTGCCGGGCAGCTCCCGCAGCACGGCGGCCAGCATGTCGGCAGCGCTCTCGACATCGACGCGTGTGATGCCAGCGGGCGTCGGCAGACTCACGGGACCGGCCACGAGCGTCACGCTCGCGCCCGCCTCGCGCGCCGCCTGCGCGACCGCGAATCCCATCCGGCCCGAGCTGCGGTTGCTGATGAAGCGCACCGGGTCGATCCGCTCACGGGTGGGACCGGCGGTGACGAGCACCCGGCGACCGGCGAGCGCGCCGCTTGCGCCCGCGAGCAGCGCCTGCAGTCGCTCGGTGAGATCGAGCGGCTCGAGCATGCGCCCGGGACCGGTCTCGCCGCAGGCCTGATCGCCTTCGCCCGGACCGAGCACCTGCACGCCGCGCTGTACGAGCGTCGCGAGGTTGGCGCGTGTTGCGGGATGCGACCACATGCGATGGTTCATGGCGGGCGCCACGGCCAGCGGCGCCTCGCTCGCCAGGCACAGCGTCGCGAGGAGATCATCCGCCTGGCCGGTGGCGAGGCGCGCGAGAAAGTCCGCGCTCGCCGGCGCGATCAGGATCGCATCCGCCCAGCGCGCGAGCTCGATGTGCCCCATGGCGGCCTCGGCCGCCGCGTCCCACAGGTCGCTGCGAACGGTACGGCCCGAGACGGCCTGGAAGGTCGTCGGCGTGACGAACTCGCGCGCCGCGGCGGTCATCACGACCTGCACCTCGGCGCCGCGCTCGCGCAGCCGCCGCACGAGTTCCGGGCTCTTGTAGGCGGCGATGCCGCCGGTCACGCCGAGGAGGATGTGTTTGCCCTGCATGGAGGCTCGCTTGCTGTATCGTGCGTGGATTATCTCACCGAGTCCTTTGCGGCACACACCGGATTGCAGGTCACTGGCGTGCTGCGCCGAGACACAATGCACCAGATGCCGCAGTCACACCGCCGGATCCGCATGGCATGGCGCCTGTCGCGCGCAGCGGCTCCCTGGCAAGGGATGCGGCGGCTCGCCGTCGGGCTGATCTGCCTGGCAGCCGCCGCGGCGGCGGATGCTGCCGGGCACGGCGCGCGCGTCCATGGCCTTTGGGTCTGGCAGGGACCGGCGCTGCTGAAGACGCCAGAGGCGCGCGAGCAGCTGCGCGATTTCTGCAGTGCCTCGGGCATCAACGAAGTCTATGTCTCCGTGCTCAGCCAGGGCCGTATCGCTGACGCCGAGGCGCTGTCCGCGCTGGTCGGGCAGCTGCACGAATCGCACGTGCGTGTCGAAGCGCTGTTGTCGAGCACCGACGCCGACGAGCCCGGCGCGCACCGCGACACCTTTCTCGATCACGTCGGCGCGGTGGTGAAGTTCAATCAGCAGCATCCGCGCAGCCGCCTGGACGGACTGCATCTCGATGTCGAGCCGCAACAGCGGCCCGAGAACAAGGGCAGCGGCAACCTGCGCTTCGTCGCCGGTCTGCTCGAGACGTTTCGCGGTGTGCGTGCGCTCGCCGAGCCGGCCGGACTGACCGTCAATGCCGACATCCAGCAGAAGCTCCTCAAGGCACCGCTCGCCGACCGACGCGCGCTGCTGCAGTCGCTGCCGCGCCTCACCCTCATGCTCTACGAGGTCAGCAGCGCGAGCGAGGGCAGCAGCGCCGAGGCGAAGGCGCAGAAACTGCGCACGGTGAGCCATGCGTACCTCGAGACGGCCTACGCGGATCTCGAGCAGCGCGACCTGGCGATCATGATCATCGGGCTGCGCACCGCGGACTATGGCGTGCTGCTGCCGCAGATGCTCGGCACGCTGGACGACGCGAACGGCAGCAACCCGCACTACGGGGGCTGGGCACGACACTCGTACAACGACACGCTCAGGCGTCCGCCGTAAATGCCGGTTGCGGACGATGCGCGCCTCCGGGGCGTGAAATTCCCTCACTCGCAGCGGTTTCTCCCCCTGCCACGCACTACCACCCGCTCCCTAGACTTGCTTCGACATCCGCTGGGGACTCAAAGCAATGACCATCCGCGACTGGCCCGGCAGCGAGCGGCCGCGCGAGAAGCTGCTCGCGCGCGGCGCCCACTCGCTCTCGGACGCGGAGCTGCTCGCAGTGCTGCTCGGATCCGGGGCGCGCGGGCGATCGGCCGTCGAGGTGGCGCGCACGCTCATCGCCGAGTTCGGCTCGCTGCGCAAGCTCCTGAACGCGGAAGCGCAATGCTGCCTCGCACAGGCCGGCATCGGGCCGGCGCGCTACGCATCCCTGAAGGCGGCGGTGGAGCTGGCGCGGCGGCATTTTCGCGAGGCCCTGCACGTGGGGCCGGCACTGGCTGCGCCCGAAGCCACGCGCACCTTTCTCGTGGCGCAGCTGCGCGACCGGCCCTACGAGGTGTTCTGCTGTCTGTATCTCGACAACCGCCACCGGCTCATCGCTTTCGAGGAGCTCTTTCGCGGCACCATTGATCGCGCCGGCGTGCACCCGCGCGAGGTGCTGCGCCAGACGCTGCTGCACAACGCGGCGGCGGTGATCTTCGCGCACAACCACCCGAGCGGTGTGCTCGAGCCGAGCCAGGCGGATGAGCTCATCACGCGCCGCCTGAAGGAGGCGCTCGCCCTGATGGATGTGCGGGTGCTCGATCACTTCATCATCGGCGACGGGCTGTGCTTCTCGTTCTCCGAGCATGGGCTACTGTGAGCCCACCGAGCCGCACTCCGCGGCCGCCGCTGGCGGGCGCTTACAGCGCCCGCCAGCGGCGGCGATGAGCTTACTTGAGGATCGCTTCCTGCATCGTCCGTGAGCCGAGGATCGTGCGGATCTTGTCGCGATCGGCGACCCCCTGGTTAGCCTTGTCGACCGAACCCTCCACCTGCGTGGCGATGGCGTCGAACTTGCCGCCGAGGTGATCGAGCGCCGCCCAGTTCTTGAACTCGGTCACCAGGATGATGTCGGCATCCTGAGGCGTGCGTGCCTCGACGATCAGGACGCGATAGCTCAGTATGAGCCCGGCCTTCTTGGCGGCCTCCTGCGTCTGCTTGTAGGTCGTCTGCAGGTAGTGCATGTATTCGTCGAAGTGGCCATCAACCGTGCGGATGTAGGAAGCGTTCACCACCGGTCCGTCGTTCCAGTAGCGGCCGTCCGCCCAGACGGGCGCCGACAGTGTCGTGAGAGCGAGCAGCGCCGTCGCTGCGCAGAGTTGAGTCGATCGCATCATTTGCAGGCTCCCCAGGCTCTGATTCGTTTGTTGTGTCGCACCCATGGCGCGTGGAGCGCGCTCCGCCACGCCAGAGCGAGCCGTACCCTACACTACTTCAGGATTGCTTCCTGCATCGTCCGCGCGCCGAGGACGGTGCGGATCTTGGCGCGATCGGCTTCCGACTGATTGGCCTTGTCGACCGACCCTTCCACCTGAGCCGATATTGCGTCGAGCTTACCGCCGAGGTGATCGAGCGCCGCCCAGTTCTTGAACTCGGTGACCAGCAGGATGTCGGGGTCCTGAGGCGTGCGTGCCTCGATCACCAGCACGCGGTAGCTGAGGATCAGGCCTGCCTTCTTGGCCGCCTCCTGCGTCTGCTTGTAGGTCGTCGACAGCCATTTCATGTAATCGTCGAAATGCCCGTCGACGGTGCGGATGGAGGCAACGTTGATCACCGGTCCGTCGGTCCAGTAGCGGCCGTCCGCGTAAGCGGCGGTGCTGAGGGTCGCAAGAGCCAGGAGCGCGGCGGACGCGCACAAACGCTGAGTCAGTCGAATCATGAATGTTCTCCCCACGAAGTTGATTTGTCGTTTTGTTGCTTGGCCGCCGCTCTGCCGCGGTGCGAGCAGCGGCTGGCCGGGCCGTAAGCTACGCCGATCGACCGGGTCCCGCCAGAACCGCTCCGACACGGGCGACGTCTGCTTGTGATCGGCTCGCGGGGCTGGTATAAAGCCCGGCCCGGGCTTTCGGGGCACGCGTCTCCTCCCTCCCAAGCCACTGAAATATCTAGGATTGTTGTATGTCGCGCGTCTGCGAGATCACCGGTAAGAAGCCGGCCACCGGTAACCGCGTCTCTCACGCCAACAACAAGAAGCGGCGCCGTTTTCTGCCCAACCTGCACACGCAGCGCTTCTGGGTGGAAACCGAGAAGCGCTGGGTGACGCTGCGACTGACGACGAGCGGCATGCGCACGGTCGAGAAGAAGGGCATCGACAAGGTCGTCGCGGAGCTGCGCGCCCAGGGTCACAAGCTCTGAGGGCATCTTAGCCAGGAGCCATCATGCGCGAGAAGATCAAACTGCTCTCCACCGCCGGTACCGGCCACTTCTACGTAACGACCAAGAACAAGCGGCTGCACCCCGACAAGATGGAGGTGCGCAAGTTCGACCCGGTGGCGCGTAAGCACGTCGCGTACAAAGAGTCGAAGATCAAGTAACACGGCGCCGGGAAGCTCCCGCGCTTGCCGGAACTGCCGGAGGTCGAGACGACGCGGCGAGGGCTTGCGCGTTATGTGCGCCAGCGTCGCATCGCCGCACTTGCGGTCTATGAGCCGCGGCTGCGCTGGCCGGTCGCGCGCGATCTGCCGAAGCAGCTGGCCGGGCAGCGCATCGAGCGCGTCGGGCGGCGTGCCAAGTACCTGCTGCTGCGCCTGGAATCGGGAACGCTGCTGCTGCACCTCGGCATGTCGGGGAATCTGCGGGTGGTGCCTGCGGATACGCCGCGCCTGCGGCACGATCATTTCGACCTGCGGCTCGACTCGGGACTCGCCCTGCGCTTCAACGACCCGCGCCGCTTCGGCAGCCTCCTCTTTACGCGCGCTGATCCGCGCGAGCATCGGCTGCTCGCCGGCCTCGGGCCCGAGCCTCTCTCGGCGGCCTTCAACGCCGACTACCTCTTTCGCGTCACCCGTGGCCGCCGCCTCCCCCTCAAGCAGTTGCTCATGAACAGCCACCTGGTGGTCGGTGTCGGGAACATCTATGCGAGCGAGGCCCTCTTCCGTGCGCGGCTGCGCCCGGGCCGACAGGCACGCTCGCTGTCACGAGCCGAGGCTGCGCGTCTGGTGCGCGCGGTGCGCACGGTGCTGCGCCAGGCGATCCGCGCCGGCGGCACGACGCTGCGCGACTATCTCGGCGCCGACGGTGCGCCGGGCTACTTCCGTCAGCGGCTGTACGTCTACGAGCGCCGTGGCAAGCCCTGCCGCCGCTGCGGCACGCCGGTGCGCGGCACGACGCACGGACAGCGCTCCACGTACTATTGTCCGAGCTGCCAGAAGTAGATCCTCATGAGCGAGCACGTCCTCGCGCACCTCAGCACGGCGGATGCGGTACTCGGCAACCTGATCCGCGCCGTCGGCCCCTGCCGGCTCGCGCCCGTGGCCGATTGCCAGCCCTTCCAGACGCTCGCGCGGGCGATTGCGCATCAGCAGCTGAACGGTACGGCCGCCAACACGATCCTCGCGCGCCTGGTGAACTCGTGCGGCCAGGGACAGTTTCCCACCCCGCAGATGGTGCTGGCAGCGCCTGCGGAGACTCTGCGGGCAGCCGGGTTTTCCTTCGCCAAGGTGGCGGCGCTGCGCGATCTGGCGGCAAAGACCCTGGCGGCGGTGGTTCCGGACGCCGCAACGCTCGTCGAGCTGGCGGACGAGGAGATCGTCGCGCGCCTCACGCGGGTGCGCGGCATTGGCCGCTGGACGGTGGAGATGCTGCTGATCTTCCAGCTCGGCCGCCCCGACGTGCTGCCGGTCGATGACTTCGGCATACGTAGCGGCTTTCGCGCCGCCTACGGTCTGGCGCGGATGCCGCGGCCGAAGGCGCTCGCCGCCTTCGGCGAGCGCTGGAAGCCCTACCGCAGCACCGCCGCCTGGTACCTGTGGCGGGCGCTCGAGCTCAAGCGTGCCGGGGCGCTGCCCGCCCCCGTGGAACGCATCCGGCTGCCGCGCGTCAGGAAGACGCGCCGTGCCAGCCACGTAAAGGCGCCGGCCGCAAGCGCGCGCGGCAAGCGGCCGCGGCCTGCGGCGCGCGGTGCGCCCCTCACGGGCGCCGATGTTTCTTCAGCTCCGCCTCGACGATCGGATGGACGAAGTCGTGCACGTCACCCCCGAGCACGGCGATCTCACGCACCAGCGTCGAGGAGATGAACGTGAACTGCTCCTGCGGCGTGAGGAAGACAGTCTCGAAGTGGCGATCGAGATGCCGCGACATGTTGGCGAGCTGGAACTCGAACTCGAAGTCCGACAGCGCACGCAGACCGCGCACAATCACCGCATCCTGATACTGCCGCGCGAAGGCGACCGTGAGGCCCGCGTAGCCGTGCACTTCCACGTTGGCAAGGTCGCTCAACACGCGCCGTGCCAGCTCCACCCGCTTCTCCAACGGGAACATCGGAGTTTTGTTGGGGTTGGCGGCGATGGCGACGATCACGCGGTCGAAGATGCCGGCCGCACGGCGGATGAGATCCTGGTGCCCGTTGGTGATCGGGTCGAACGTGCCCGGATAGACGGCGTTGCGTTTCATGCGACCTGCGATGCCCGTGGCGCGGCGTGCGCGAACAGATGATAACCGACCTCGCCTGCCTGCTTCGCCCGCAGCAGCTGCCAGCTCTGCGGTACCGGTGGCAGTCCCTGGCGCGCCGCGCATTCAACATAGATCCGCGCGCCGTCGCTGAGCCAGTGCCGTTCCTCGAGCAGCGCCGCGGCGCGCGCCAGCAGAAGCGAGGCGAACGGCGGGTCGAGGAACACGATGTCGTAGGGCTGCGCGGCCCGGGTGAGGTAACGCAGGGCGTCGGCGCGCTCGACCCGCGCATTGCTCGCCTGCCATTCCACGAGCCGCGCGCGCAACGCGCGGGCCGCAGCCTCGTTCACCTCGACAAACGTGGCGTGCGCCGCGCCGCGCGACAGCGCCTCGAGACCCAGGGCGCCGCTGCCGGCAAACAGATCGAGGCAGCGCGCCCCGCGGGTGGCGGCTCCCAGCCAGTTGAAGAGCGTCTCGCGCACGCGATCCGGGGTCGGGCGGATGGCAGCGCCGGCGGGAAAGCGCAGTTTCCTTCCGCGCCAGCTGCCGCCGATGATGCGCAGTACACGTGCCCGTGCGGCACGCCTGGCCGGGGTGGCCGAGCGCGTGCCTGACTTGCGAGCGGACATCGAACGCTGTTGTATGCCTGAGTGCCGCACCTTGCCACTGTTCTTGCCGTAAGCGTACTCTAGCTTGCCTCGAGAAGCGCTCTAGCACCGGCGGGAGGGGTCACAGCCGGTGGGCCACGGCAGAACAACCGGGTGGCTCGCGATCACATCAAGAAAACGCCGACCGCCGCAGCGGCGACTCACGCACGGTCAGGACGGTTCAGGAGTTTCGAGGGACATGAAAAAACTCATCACCGCCGGCATGGCCGCCAGCGCGCTGCTCGTTGCTGGCTGTGGGAGCGGCGGCTACGGGGCCGTCACCGGCCAGCCTGACACCATCACCTTCAACGGCAATCCCGCAGGCTCGACACCGCCGGCACAGAAGAGTGCCAGCACCGCGCTGTTCCAGCCGGCGGCGGGCATCCTGCCGTATCCGACCGACCTGTACTTCGCCCACTCCACGGATGGCACCATCAACATCCAGCCGGCGAATGCGCTCATGCCGAATCAGGCCGCGGTGAATGCGCTCGATGGCTTCTCGACCAACGCGGTGATCCGCGAGCGCTTCCAGGGGGCGCTGAACCCCGCGTCGCTGACCGCAACGTCGGTGATCGTCGTTCCCGTGATCACTGACAACGAGACCAAGGCGACCGTCGGCGTTCTGGGACCGCCGCTCACGCTCGGCACCGACTTCACGGTCGGACCGGCAACGGATGCGGAAGTTGGTCCGACGATCCTCGAGATCACTCCGCTTCACCCTCTGCTGCCGAGCACGTGTATCGAAAACGGCCAGTTCCTGGGAGCCAAATGCACCACCGGCACCGGCTACCTGGTGATCCTCACCAATGACATCACCGATGCCGCGGGAAACCCGGCGGTTCCGGACACCGACTACGCGGCGATCAAGGCGGCGCTGCCGAGCTGCTCGTCGCTGAGCTCGAATACGACGCTGTACGACATCTGCCTGCTCACGGGTGCACATCTGCAGATCGCGGAGGCGCTGAAAATCAATCCCGCCAACATCGTGCTCACCTTCAGTTTCACGACCGAGTCGACGGCCGACACGCTCGAGCTGCTCTCGGCCACCACCAAGCCGCAGACGCTGAAGCTCAACGCGACGGGGCTGCCCACGAGCGCGGCGAATTCCAAGCTGCCGGGTCACTCGGACATCTTCGTCGGTGTGCTCACCATTCCGTACTACCTCAGCGAGTCCGAGCCGCTCACCGGCTACTGGAACGCGCCGCCCTTTCCGCTCGATCCGAGCAGCACTTACGTGACGCGTTTCAATCCACTGCCGGTGGCCACGCAGAACCTGCCGATCCCGGTGCTCGCCACGGTGCCGAACGCCAAGTCGGCGGCAGTGATGGCGGGCGCCACGGCCCCCTGGCCGGTGCTGATCTTCCAGCACGGCATTACGCGCAGCCGCGAGGACATGCTCGCCGTTGCGGATTCCTTCGCCGACGCCGGGTTTGCCGTCGTCGCCATCGACATTCCTCTGCACGGCGTGACGAATACCAAGGACCCCCTCTATGCGAGTGCCGCGAATCCGCTCTACGCCGGTCTCGGGCTGCCGACGAACGAGATGTCCATCGAGCGCACTTTCGATCTCGAGCTGATCACGCCCGGCACGATCGATCCGTCCGGCTCGCACTTCATCAATCTGACGAGCCTCCTCACCTCGCGCGACAACCTGCGCCAGAGCGCGGCGGATCTCATTACGTTCGAGCGCTCGGTCGCGGGTGCGACCGTGGCCAATGCCGGAGGCACCACCATCTTCGCGGCCGGCAAGACTCACTACCTCGGGCACTCCCTCGGCGCAATGGTGGGCACCATGCTTCTCAGCGTTGTCCCGGCCGCGGAAGTCAGCACCGCTACGCTCGTCAGCCCCGGTGGCGTGATATCAGAGATCCTGCGGACCTCGCCGACGTTCGCGCCACAGATCAACGCGGGACTCGAGGCCCAGGGTCTGGCGCCCGGAACGACACTCTACGCGCAGTTCTCGCGCGACTCGCAGACCGTGGTCGACGCGGGAGACCCGATCAACTACATCGCACTTACTGCCGCGCGGCATCCCATTCATCTTCTTCAGGTCGTGGGCAGTACTCCGCCGCCCGCGAGCTGCAGCCCGAGCGCTCCGGCCAACGGCTGCCCGGACCAGGTCGTGCCGAACTCCGCCACTGAGGCGCTGATCACTGCCTCTGCCTACGGGCCGGGTGGAGCAGCCACCGCGCTGACGCGCATCAAAGCCGGGCAGGCGCCGGTCGTCACGAACGCTGGCGGCATCCGTGGCTACGTGAACTTCATCGAGGGCGATCACGGATCCGTCATCGACGATGTGGTTCCGGCCGTCACCGCGGAGATGCAGACCGAGGCTGTCAGTTTCACGGGCGCTCCGATACCCCCCGCGGGCATTCCCGCGAATACTCCGGGCACGACGCTCCTGATCGCCGACCCCGCAGTGATTCAGCCGTAAGGGCGCGGCAGCGGCGCGCGCGTGCACGCACTCGCGCTCGCGCCCACTCGCACGGCGATCCGCGCTGCCGTTCTCGGGCCGGTACAATGTCTGTGTCATGTTCCGCCGTGCCCCCGAAAACGCAAGTCCGCCGCCCGAGGAGCGTCCGGGCTTCCTCGCGCGGCTGCGCAAGCGCCTCAACCGCGGTAACTCCTGGCTCAGCTACGATCTCGCCGAACTGTTTCGCGGGCGTCAGATCGATGCCGCGATCCTCGATGAGCTCGAAACGCGGCTCATCACCGCGGACGTGGGCATCGAGGCGACCGAGCGCATCCTCGGGGAGCTGCGCAGGCGGGTCGCGCGCAAGGAGCTCGCCAACGTCGAAGCGCTGATCGAGGCCCTGCGACGCAGCATCGTGGAGATTCTCGCGCCGGTCGCCCGGCCGCTGGTCATCGACCGCTCGCATCGGCCGTTTGTGATCCTGGTCGTGGGCGTCAACGGCTCGGGCAAGACCACCACCATCGGCAAGCTGGCACGGCGCTGCACCGAGGGCGGCCTCAGTGTGCTGGTCGCGGCCGGCGACACCTTTCGCGCGGCCGCGATCGAGCAGCTCAAGGTGTGGGCCGAGCGCACCGGCGCGGCCTTCGCCGCGCAGCACCCTGGCGCAGACCCCGGTGCCGTGGTGTTCGACGCCCTGGCTGCGGCGCGTGCCCGCGGGAGCGACGTGGTGCTGGCCGACACCGCAGGCAGGCTCCACAGTCAGTCGCATCTGATGGAGGAGCTGAGGAAGGTTAAGCGCGTCATCCAGCGCGCCGATGCGAGTGCGCCGCACGAGGTGCTGCTGGTGCTCGATGCCAATCAGGGACAGAACGCGCTGGCGCAGGCCCGGCAGTTCAGCCAGGCGGTGGGGGTCACGGGGCTCACTCTCACCAAACTCGACGGCACGGCCAAGGGCGGCATCGTCGTCGCGATCGCCAACGAGCTCAGGATCCCGATCCGCTACGTCGGCATCGGCGAGTCAGCCGAGGACTTCGGCGAGTTCGACGCGGATGCCTTTGCCGCGGCACTGGTCGCCGGGCCGCAGGCCGCGCCAGGCGCCCCGCCGGAGGGCACGGCATGATCGTCTTTGACCGCGTCAGCAAGCGCTACCCCAACGGGCGCGAGGCCCTGAGCAACGTCACCTTCAGCGTACACACCGGCGAGATGGTGTTCCTCACCGGCCGCTCGGGCGCCGGCAAGAGCACGGTGCTGAAGCTGATCGCGTTGCTCGAGCGCCCGACGCGCGGCGCGGTGCTGGTGAATGGCCGCAACACCCAGACACTCAAGGCGCGACATGTCGCGGCCTTCCGCCGCCGCATAGGCGTGGTGTTTCAGGACCACCGGCTGCTCGCCGATCGCCCGGTGTACGACAACGTCGCCCTGCCGCTCGCGGTGGCCGCGACGCCGCTGAAGGAGATCGACAAGCGAGTGCGCGCTGCCCTCGACCAGGTGGGCCTGCTCGGGAAGGAGCACGTATTGCCCGCGGAGCTGTCCGTGGGCGAGCAGCAGCGCGTCGGCATTGCCCGCGCGGTGATCAGCAAGCCGCCGCTGCTGATCGCCGACGAGCCGACCGGCAATCTCGACCCCGACCTGTCACTGGAAGTGATGCGGCTGTTCCGCCGCTTCCAGGATGTCGGGGTGACGGTCGTGGTCGCCACTCACGACCACCACTTGGTGCGCGAGTTCGGCCAGCGGGTGATCGAACTCGACAACGGCCGGGTGTACGGCGAGGTGGCCGACCCGTTGCCGAGCGTGGTAGCGACGCGGTGAGGCTCGCTGTGGCAGGCGGGCGGCACCTGCAGGCGCTGCTCGCGTCTCTCGGCCGCCTCGCGCGCAGCCCCATGGCGACGCTACTGACGCTGCTCGTGATTGCGCTCGCCCTCGCGCTGCCGGTGGCGTTGCGACTGTTCGTGGTGAACGCGCAGGCGGCGACCGGCAACTTCGCCAACGCGGTGGATATCTCCGTTTATCTCAAGACCGACGTCCCACTCGCCAAGGCGCAGCAGCTCGCCACGGCGGCGCGGCAGCGTCGCGACGTCGCAGCGGTTACCCTGATCCCGGCGGACAAGGGGCTCGAGGACTTCCGCAACTACTCCGGTTTTGGCGACGCCCTCGGCGCGCTGAAGGAAAACCCTCTGCCCCACGTACTGCATGTGCGCCCGCAGTCCGCGGACAGCTCGCCGGCTGCGCTGGAAGCGCTGCGCCGCTATTTCGGCGCCTGGCCCGAGGTGGATGTGGTGCAGGTCGACTCCGAATGGGTGATGCGCTTCAATGCCATCCTCGAGGTGTTGCGGCGGCTGCTGCTGATCGCAGCGGTGCTGCTCGGCGTCGGAGTGCTGGCGGTCATTGGTAACACCATCCGCCTGGAGATCCAGGGGCGCCGCGCGGAGATCGAGGTAACGAAGCTCGTGGGCGGGTCGAACGCGTACGTGCGCCGGCCGTTCCTGTACACCGGCGTACTCTACGGAGTCGGCGGCGCGCTCATCGCCTGGGGCATCATCAGCGTCGCGGTGCGCGTGCTTGGCGAGCCGGTGGCGACGCTCGCGCGGCTCTACGGCAGCCGCTACGTGCTGCGCGGACCCTCAGGCGAGGACATCGGGATGCTGCTCGGCGCGGGCGCCATGCTCGGCTGGCTGGGGGCGTGGATCTCCGCCGCGCGGCACCTGCGCCGCATCGAGCCGCGCGCCTGAGGTCGCGGCGGGATCAGGTCGTGGCGGCCGTGGAGTGCGTGACCAGCGTCGCTTCCACCCAGCGCCGGACGCGGCGTGCGTCGGCGACGCGCGTGCGCTTGCCGAAGGAGTTAAGCAGCACGATCACGACGGTACGGTCTTCGATCACCGTCTGCATCACCAGGCAGCGGCCGGCCTCGGAGATGTAGCCGGTCTTCTGTACGACGATGTTCCAGTCGGGCTTCTGTACCAGCGAATCGGTGTTGCGGTAGCGCAGCTCCCGAGCTCCCACCTGCACCATGTGCTCGGCGTCGGTCGAGTACTCGCGGATGACCGGGACCTGCGCGGTGGCCATCACGAGCTTCGACAGGTCCGCGGGACTTGCGACGTTCTCATCCGAGAGCCCAGTCGGCTCGATGAAGTGCGCGCTCGTCATGCCGAGCTCGCGCGCCTTGGCATTCATCGCCAGTACGCAGGCGGGGAGTCCGCCCGGGTAGTTGCGCGCCAGAGCATGCGCGGCGCGGTTCTCCGACGCCATGAGGGCCAGATGCATGAGGTCGCCGCGCGAGAGGCGCGTGCCCGGAACGAGGCGCGAGAAGGAGCCCTTGCCCGTGCTGCGGTCCTCGTCGGTGACGACGAGTATCTCATCGAGCGACTGGCCGGCGTCCATCACCACCAGTGCCGTCATCAGCTTGGTGATGGAGGCGATGGGGAGCGCCACGTCCGAGCGGCGCGAATACAACACGGAGTCGTGCGTGGTGTCGAGCACCAGCGCCGCGCTCGAGCGCAGCGCCGGCTCGGCGAGCGCGGCGCGGCTCGCGTACTTCAGGTGCGTACGTTGCACCGATGCATGCGGAATGGCGGCCTGACAGAGTGATGCTGTCAACAGCAGGCAGCCGACTGCGGCCCTGCGTAACCGGTAGACCTGACTCATCGCCCCTGCGCCTCGCCCCCTCAGTGACTTCAGTTTATCAGAGCATTCTTTATGTCGCGCATTCGTGACGTATTCTTAGTTTTTTGCGCCCCCCACTGTGCGCGCCGCACGCTCCCCGCGCTTAGGATCGGACCACGCGGTCATAACACGTGCCGCACGTGACGCACCGCTCGCTGAGTGCCCCGTAGATCAGTTCCTCGAACGCCGACTTCAGGGTGAGCATCCATGAGCGGCGGTTAGTTGCCGCGGTGCCAGAGCGGCGCCCTGTGGATCACGGTGCTCGCGACGAACGCGACCACCGCCGACAAGGGAATCCGGTGCCCCTTTTCGACTCTACCCCAATCGCCCCGCACCTCCGAGCCTGCCCGAGGGAGTGGGGCGCCCCTCGCCGCCACGCTCTGGGTCACGGCGCTCGCCGTCTGCTCCCCGGCGCGCCCCCCTTCGGATGGGGGATTCCCGATGGTCCCCGGACGGGCGCAAGCTTTTGTTCCAGAAGCCGAAACTCGGCAGTTCGAAGGGAACTCTGGAAGCCTTTAGCACTCTAACTTCGCGACTGCTAAAATGCCTATCGAAGCCACGGGAGATCTCATGACTGCTACCGCATTGGTTGCCCGTCAGGGCGACCAGGCCTTGGCCGGTCCGCTCGGTAATCTCGATGCTTATCTCGAGCGGGTCAGCCGAATACCCGTCCTCACGCGTGAGGAGGAGCGCGAGCTTGCCGAGCGCTTCCGCTTGCGCAACGACCTCGCCGCCGCACGAGAGCTGGTGCTGTCGCACCTGCGCTTCGTGGTGCACATCGCGCGCGGCTACAGCGGCTATGGGCTTCCCGTGGGCGATCTGATCCAGGAGGGCAATGTCGGGCTCATGAAGGCGGTCAAGCGCTTCGACCCGTCTCTCAACGTGCGCCTGGTGTCGTTCGCGGTTCACTGGATTCGCGCCGAGATTCACGAGTACGTGCTGCGCAACTGGCGGCTGGTGAAGATCGCCACCACAAAGGCACAGCGCAAGCTCTTCTTCAACCTGCGCCGGCTGAAGAAGAATCTGACCTGGCTCTCGAGCGAGGAAACCGCGGCCGTGGCCCGCGACCTCGGCGTGACGCCGGGCGAAGTCACCGAGATGGAGAAGCGGCTCGCCGCTCGTGACATGTCCTTCGATCCGGCGCCCGAGGCCGACGACGAGGAGCTCTACAGCCCCGCGGCCTATCTGCCCGCACCCGATGCCGACCCGGCAGAGCAGGTCGAAGCGGCGGAAAGCGCGGACGATTCGGCGGATCGCCTGCGTGGCGCGCTGAGTCGGCTCGACGCGCGCAGCCGCGATATCGTGCAGCGCCGCTGGATGTCGGACGACAAGGCGACGCTCCACGAGCTCGCCGGCGAGTACGGCGTCTCCGCCGAGCGCATCCGCCAGATCGAGTCGAGCGCGCTCGGCAAGCTTCGCGGCCTGATGGCCGCCTGAGGCGGCTGGCGCACGGCTTGCGAGGGCCGAAGGCCGGGCGTAGCGTTGCCTGCGGATGCGCAGCGTCATCGACTGGCTGAGCGAATACGGCGAAAGCCACCAGCACCCGACCAATAAGCTCCTGCACTGGATCTGCGTGCCGCCGATCGTGCTCGCGGTGCTCGGGTTCCTGTGGTCGGCGCCGGTGCCGGCGGCCTTCGCCGCGGTGTCTCCCTGGCTGAACTGGGCGACGCTCGCCGCCGCCGCTGCGCTCGTCTACTACCTGGTGCTGTCGCGCACGCTCGCCGCGGGGGTACTGCTCGCCTTCGTCGCGCTGCTCGCAATCGTCCAGGCGCTCACGCGGCTGCCGTGGCCGTTGTGGGTGAGCTCGCTCGTGATCTTCGTCGTGGCGTGGATCGGGCAGTTCATCGGGCATGCGCTCGAAGGCAAGCGCCCGTCGTTCTTCAAGGACCTGCAGTTTCTGCTCATCGGTCCGCTGTGGCTGCTGGCCGCGGCGTATCGTCGCTTCAGCGTTCCCTACTGACGCCCGACCGCGACTCTAGGCCGCGGCCGCGCGTACCGCAGCGGTGACCTTCTCGTGCAGCTCCTTGTCGAGCGGATCGGGTACGAGCTCGTCCCCGCTCGCAACCGCGGCGATGGCGTCCGCGGCCGCCATCAGCATGGCGTCGGAAAAGGCGCGGGCGCGCGCCTCCAGTGCTCCCTTGAACAGGCCCGGAAACGCCAGCACATTGTTGATGCCCTTGCCGTCGGCGGCAAACGCCGCGCCGTGCTCGCGCGCGACGAGCGGCTCGATTTCCGGGTCCGGATTGGAGAGCGCGAGGATCACCTGACCCTGCCTCACCCACTGGGGCTTGATGAGACCTTTGACACCGGTGCACGCGATGACGATGTCGGCGCGCTGCATGAGCACCTCGAGCGTCACGCCCTCGCCGCCCGAGGCTTCAAGGCGCGCCACGGCCGCCGCGTTGCGGTCGGTGCCGAGCACGCGCCGCACGCCATACGCCTGCAGCAGGCGCACGATGCCGCTGCCGGCGGCGCCGAGTCCGACCTGTCCCACGATGCTGCCGCGCACGTCGATACCCGAACGCCGCCCGGCGTTGATGAGCGCCGCCAGCGTGACCACTGCGGTGCCGTGCTGGTCGTCATGCAGCACCGGCTTCGCCAAGCGCGCGCGCAGCAGCCGCTCGATCTCGAAGCACTCGGGCGCTGCAAAGTCCTCGAGCTGGATCGCGCCGAAGGAGGTGGCGATGCCGGTGACGATGTCGACCACGCGCGCGGGCTCGGTCTCGTTGATGAGAATCGGCACCCCGCTGATGCCGACGAGGTCCGCGAACAGCGCCGCCTTACCTTCCATGACCGGCAGCCCCGCCAGCGCGCCGATGTTGCCGAGGCCCAGCACCGCGGTGCCGTTGGTGACGATGGCGACCGTGCTGCCGAGCGCGGTGAACTCCCAGGAGGCCTGCGGATCCTTGCGGATGGCAAGGCACACCCGCGCCACCCCGGGGGTGTACACGTCGCGCAGAACCTGGCGCGTGTTGATGGCAAGGGTCGCCACGGTGCGGATCTTGCCGCCCCGGTGGCGGTTGAAGACGCGGTCGGACTTGCCGACGAAGCGCGCGGTCGGCAGCTGCCCGATCCGGTCGTAGAGCGAGCGGTCCGCCTCCTCGTCCATCTCGAGCGTGATCTCCCACAACGTCCGGCCCTGGTCGCGCCGCAGCGCAGCGAGATGCTCGATGGCGAGCCCGGCGTCGGCGATGACCTGCAGCACCTTCGCGAGGCTCCCCGGCTGATGGACCGTCTCGACGATGATGATCTCGGGGATCTTCATGGGGCAGAGCGTGCACCAACGCCTGCCTCGATTCCACCGTCGGCAGGCCGCGGATGTCGCCGCCCTCGGATACCCGCTATCATGCGCGCCCCTCGAGGGGCCTGTCTTTGCGCACCAGGAGACCGTCCCGTGGCCACAGCCGCCGCTTCCACCCCCGCCGCGGGTAAACCCAACGGCAGCGCACTCGACCCGCTCGACCTCTTCGGTGTACGTGCCGCGCTCAGCGACGAGGAACGGCTGGTACAGGAGTCGGTGGCGCGGCTGGTCGATGCCGAGGTGTTGCCGGTCATCCAGCGTTGTTTCGAGGAGCACCGCTTCCCGCAGGAGCTGATACCGAAGCTCGCGTCCCTGGGGCTGCTCGGCTCGTCGCTCCAGGGCTACGGGTGCGCCGGACTCAACGCCGTGTGCTACGGACTCATCTGCCAGGAGCTCGAACGCGGGGATTCCGCCATCCGCAGCTTCGTGTCGGTGCAGTCGTCGCTGTGTATGCACCCGATCTTCGCCTACGGCTCCGAGGAGCAGAAGCAGAACTACCTGCCACGCATGGCGCGCGGGGAGGTGATCGGCTGCTTCGGGCTTACCGAGCCGCAGGGCGGGTCCGATCCCGCCAACATGAAGACGCACGCCCGCAGGCGCGGCAAGGACTGGGTGCTGAACGGGTCGAAGATGTGGATCACGAACGGCACGATCGCCGACGTTGCCCTGGTGTGGGCCATGACCCCGGAGGGCATCCGCGGGTTTCTCGTCGACAAGGGCTCACCGGGATTCTCCGCTCCCGAGATCAAGCACAAGTTCTCGCTGCGCGCCTCGGTCACCGCCGGCCTCTTCTTCGACAACGTGGCGGTGCCGGAAAGCCAGATGCTCCCCGGAGTCCTGGGACTCAAGGGGCCGTTGTCGTGTCTCACGCAGGCACGCTACGGCATCTGTTGGGGAGTGATCGGTGCGGCGCAGGCCTGCCTAAGGCAGCTCCTCGACTACACTGCCTCGCGCACGCTCTTCGGCCGGCCGCTCGCCGCCAACCAGGCAATCCAGATACGCCTCGCCGACATGGCGCGGCGCATCACCACCGCGCAGCTGCTGGCGCTGCAGCTCGGGCGGCTGAAGGATGCCGGGACGCTGCAGCCGACGCAGGTGTCGCTCGCCAAGTGGAACAACTGCCGCATGGCCCTCGATGTGGCCCGCGACTGTCGCGACATGCTGGGCGGCGCCGGAATCTCCGCGGAGTTCGCGCCCATCCGACACATGCTGAATCTCGAGAGCGTCGTCACCTACGAGGGTACGGAGACCATCCACCAGCTGAGCGTGGGGCGCGAGCTGACCGGGCTCAGCGCGTTCTGATGCGGGTCAGCGCAATTCCATGGCGAGCGGGCGCGCCAGGTAGCAGCCGATCGCGATCAGTACCAGATACCCGAGCAGGATGAAGGTCCAGCCCATGTTGTGGCGGATCACATCCCCCTCCTTGCGCACGAACTTGCTGGTCGAGACGCCGACGCTCGCGGTCTGTGGCGCCACCGGCTTGCCGATCTCGGCGCCGACCGAGTTGAGGGTCGGCAGCAGCAGCGGCGGCATGCCGAGCTGCGCACCGACCAGTGCCTGGAACTTGCCGAACATGGCGTTGGTCGAGGTGTTAGATCCCGAAAGTGCAACGCCGATGAAGCCGAGCACCGGCGCGACGATGACGAACGCCGTGCCCATGCTGGCGAAGCCCTTGGCGAGCGAGGCCGCCATGCCGGAGTAGTTGAAAGTGTAGGCGAGCCCGAAGATGAACACACCGACGAGCAGCGCGCCCCACATCTGGTGGAAGGTACGGCGGAACACCTCGCCGATCTGACCGGCCTGCAGCTTACCCATGGCGAGCAGCAACAGCGCCACGATGAGCCAGGAGCCGAGGATGGCACTGCCGCCAATGTAGGGGGCGAACTTGAAGACCGCCGTGACATCGGGCTTGTGCCAGTCGCACGCGGCGGCCGCCGCCGAGCAGCCGACGGCCCGGGCGCTGAACCAGGTGACCTTTGGCAGCGGCGACCACGGACCCGTCCAGGCCGCCACCACGATCAGCAGAATGGCGAACGGCATCCAGGCCTGCAGCACTTCCCCGCTCTTCAGCCCGTGCCCCTCGGTCTGTGCGCCCGCAGCGATCGGTACGCCGCCATAGCCGAGCACGGTCGCCGGCTGCCAGACCTTCAGCAGCAGCAGCAGCGCGACGAAGCAGACGATCGCGCCCGTGATGTCGGGCAGATAGGGTCCAAGGTGGACCGCGACCGGATACTGGCCCGCGATGTAGCCGAGCGAGCCGACCACGGCGAGCGGCCAGCCCCCCTTGAGCCCTTCCCTGCCGGCGACCAGGTACAGCAGCACCCACGGGGGCAGCAGCGCCAGCACGGCGACCACCGTGCCCACCGAGCCCGAGAGCGCAAGCAGCGGATAGTTGGTCACGGCGGCGAGCGCGATGATGGGGGCGCCGAGCGCGCCGTAGGAGACCGGCGCATTGTTGGCGATCGCGGCGATGCGGATCGCGTTGAGGTCGGAGATGCCGAGTGAGATCAGGATCGGCGCAACCACCGCCCACGGATAGCCGAAACCCACCAGCCCCTCGAGCAGCGCGCCGAAGGCCCAGGCGAACAGCATGGTCTGCACGCGCACATCGCGGCTCCCCTGCGCGATCAGCCAGCGGCGGAAATTCTCGAACACGCCGCTCACGCCGAGCGTGTTGAAGAGCACCATGCCCCAGAAGGTGATCCAGTCGACGTTCCACACGCCGGTCGCCGCGCCGTACACGTAGGCCTGCGCGCCACTGTTGAACGGCATCTTCCAGATCCATCTCGCCA
>Ga0187778_10000054_pt1 | contig 67832 bp, 61 predicted proteins | sample 1015_Q2_SP5_20_M_FD_132418 | JGI IMG/M metagenome (GOLD analysis project Ga0187778, IMG submission 132418) | Tropical peat soil microbial communities from peatlands in Department of Meta, Colombia - 1015_Q2_SP5_20_MG | ecosystem: Environmental > Terrestrial > Soil > Wetlands > Peat | place...
CCGAACTGGCAGTCGGTGTGGCCCTGGTCGCTGGCGATGGCGCCCATGTCGTAGTGAATCTCCGAGCACGGACCGCACGGGCCGGTATCGCCCATGGCCCAGAAGTTGTCCTTCATGCCGAATTCGTAGATGCGCTCTTTCGGCACGCCCTGCCCGAGCCACAGGTTGTAGGCTTCGTCGTCGCGCGGCACGCCTTGCTCGCCCTTGAAGATGGTGGCGAACAGGCGGTCTTTGGGGATGCCGTACCACTTAGGCGACGTGATCAGCTCCCAGCCGAAGGCGATGGCGTCGCGCTTGAAGTAATCGCCGAAGCTGAAGTTGCCCAGCATTTCGAAGAAGGTGTGATGGCGGTTGGTGAAGCCGACGTTCTCCAGGTCGTTGTGCTTGCCGCCGGCGCGCACGCACTTCTGCGAGGTGGTGGCGCGGTTGTAGTCGCGCTTCTCGAGGCCGAGGAAGACGTCCTTGAACTGGTTCATGCCCGCGTTGGTGAACAGCAGCGTCGGATCGTTCGCCGGAACGAGGGAAGACGAGTGCACGCGCCGGTGGCCGTGCTGCTCGAAAAATTCGAGGAACATCTCGCGGGTTTGCGCGCCGGTCAGCATGACGGTCTTTAGACTACGGGCTAAATATTCATTGTAACGAAAGCGGCGGTTAGGTGTTCAGCTTCGCTTCTGATCGAGGACTTCCCGCAGCTTGCGCATCAGGGACTCGGTGGTGAAGGGTTTCTGCAGGAAGGCGGTGCCGGGCTTGAGCACGCCGTGGTGGACGATGGCTTCGTCGCTGTAGCCCGACATGTAGAGCACCTTCATCTCCGGGCGCAGCGGGACCAGGCGCTCGACCAGCTCGCGGCCGCTCATCTGCGCCAGCACCACGTCGCTGAGCAACAGGTGGATGGGCCCGGAGTAGCGTTCGCACAAGAGCAGCGCATCCTGTCCGTGTTCGGCCTCGAGGACGGTGTAGCCGTGGCGCTGCAGGAGCTGACGGGTGAGTCCGCGGACCCCTTCTTCGTCTTCGACCAGCAGGATGGTTTCCTGACCCGCCAGTCCCGGTGATACCTGGGCGCGCGCCTGCTCGCGTTCCGCCATCTCATCGACGCGGGGCAGGTAGATCTTGAAGGTGGTGCCCATGCCCGGCTCGCTATAGGGCCAGATGTATCCGCCACTCTGCTTGACGATGCCGTAGACGGTCGAAAGCCCGAGCCCGGTGCCCTTGCCCTGCTCCTTGGTGGTGAAAAACGGTTCGAAGACGTGGGACAGGGTTTCGGCGTCCATGCCGGAGCCGGTATCGGCGATGGCCAGCATCACGTACGGGCCCGGCTTGACCATGACGTGTTCGCGCGAATAGGCCTGGTCGAGCTCCAGGTTGGCGGTTTCGAGCGTGAGCTTGCCGCCTTTGGGCATGGCGTCGCGGGCATTGACGGCCAGGTTCATGATGACCTGCTCGATCTGACCAGGATCTGCCTTGACGCAGCCCAGGTCGTCGGCGAGCTTGATGGCCAGCTCGATGTCCTCGCCCAGCAGCCGGCGCAAGAGCTTGTTCATGTCCTCGACCAGGTAGTTGAGGTTGACCACCTTCGCCGCCAGCACCTGGCGGCGGCTGAAGGCCAGCAGTTGCCGGGTAAGGGCGGCAGCGCGATCGGCCGCCTTCTGCACCTCTTCCATCTCCGGACGCAACGGGTCGGATGGCTTGAGGTCGGTGAGCATCAGCTCGGTGTAGCCCTTGATCACGGTGAGCAGGTTGTTGAAGTCGTGGGCGACGCCGCCGGCCAGGCGCCCTACGGCTTCCATCTTCTGCGATTGCCAGAGCTGCTTTTCCGATTGCCGCAGGGCGTTTTCGGCGCGCTTGTGCTCGATAACCGTAGCCACGTGCTGGCCGACGAAGTTGAGGATCTCCATGTCGCGCGTGCCGTAGCGCACGTTCTCGGTGTAGCTTTGCACGACGAGGACGCCGAAAGCCTTGTCGCCTTTTTTCATGGGCACGCCCAGCCAGTCGATGGAAGGAGCGCCGATCCGTTCCACTTCACCCGCACGCTCCAGTTCAGCAAAGCGCTCGGGAGAGGCCAGCAGCGGCTCACCCGTGCGCAGCACGTATTCGGTGAGGCCCTTGCCCAGCGCCTTGGGCGCAGGAGTGGGATCTTCCTGGTCGACGAAATAGGGGAAGCTGAGCAGGCCGGTGTCTTCGTCATACAGTGCGACGTAGAAGTTGCGGGCGTCCATCAGTTCGCCCACGATGCGGTGGATGGCCGGATAGAAGGCGTGCAGGTCGGTGGCCGCGCTGGTCTGGTCGGCGATGCGGTACAGCGCCCGCTGCAGCTCCTCGGCGCGCTTGCGCTCGGTGACGTCCACGGCGATGGCCAGCGTGGCGTCCTGGCCTTCGAAGCGGATGCGGCTGGCGCTCAAGTCCAGCCAGCGGATCTCGCCGTTCTTGGTATGGAGCTGGAACTCGTAACGCGAGGAAACGTTCTCTGCGCGCTGGCGGGCATCGCCGCGTTGCCACGTCTCCTGGCGGAACTCCGGCTGGACCCGTTGCCAGGGATCGCTGGCCATAAGTTCCGCCCGGCTGTAGCCGGAGATCTGCTCGCAGGCGCGGTTGACGTACAGGAACCGCGTGCCGTCGTGAATGTAGATGGCTGAAGCGGCGGTTTCGGCGACTGCCCGGAACTTGCTTTCGCTCTCGATGAGCGCGCGCTCGGCTCGCTTGCTCTGCGTGATGTCGCGATAGATGAGATACAAGGCTACGGGGCTGCCGCTCACGTTGATGGGCGTCCCCAGGATCGAGACCTCGACCGCCGAGCCGTCGCGGCGGCGGCGAATGGTTTCCACGTTGATGGGCTGTCCCCGGTCGAGTGCGCTCAGGATGAAGTTGGATTCGTTGGCGCGCTGGATGGGCACCAGCAGCTCCAAAGTTTTTCCCACGATCTCCTCGGGCGCGTAGCCGAACATGCGGGTAAATTCGTGGTTCACGCGCAGCACGGTGTGCCGGTTGTCGAGCACCGCGATCCCCTCCGGCGCGCTCTCGATCAATTGCTCCAGATAGGCCGACTGGAGTTGCAGGGTGCCCTCGGCCCGCCGCCGCTCGGTGACATCGTGGACGATGCTCAGATGGGCGTCGCGACCCTGGTAGGGAACGTTGGTGGTGCGCACCTCCACGGCCCGTCGCCGGCCGTCCTTGGTGACATGGGTGTACTCGCGGTTCGTCCACTCCTTGGCCTGCAGCCGCGCCAGCGCCAGTTCGCGCTCTTCGGGCGGATGCAGCGGAAGGGGCGTCATGGAGAGCAGCTCTTCCCGACTGTACCCGTAGGCGTGGCAGGCAGCCTCGTTACAATCGAGGAAGCGCAAGCTTTCCGCATCGATCACGAACACCGCGTCGGCCATGCGGTTGAACAGGCCGCGATAGAGCGCCTCGGCTTCCTGGACAGCGCGTCTAGGGGTTACAGCGCCGTTCTTGCCCGCTTTCGGCGACACCGCGGGCTTGGCCATTCGATGCTTCGGCTTGCTGGCCGTGAAGCGAGATTTGGGCTTCGCTGCGCTACCTCCTGACAGCCACCCCGTTAAGGATGATTATTCCAGTTGGGCGGCTCGGGAGGCAGTGTAAAACTAAGCTCTCGGATTGGGATGCGACCGATTTGGCACGCTATGAGGTTGTGGCGGCCCGGTCATTCAGGAGAGTCACTCTTTGAAGGCAGCGTGCAGCTCGCCCCCGGCATGCCGGACTGCGCGAAATATTCGTCCATCGCGGTCCCGGTTCCGGTCAACTCCTCGGCCGGTATCTGCCGTTGGATCTCCTCGAACAACTGGCGTTCTTCCGTTCGGATGTGCTGAGAGAGCGTTTCACCAAAGGCTCTGAGGGCCGCCGCGTCCATCTGCCGCGCCTTGGCGCGTGCAAATAAGTCCCGCAGTGTTCCGTGCTCGGCGATAAGCTGCCTCACCAGCGGTCGAAGAGGAGCATGCTTCTCCGCCGCCGGAAACAGCACTTGCTCCTCAGCCTCGAAGTGAAAGCGGATCTCACTCTCCCAGATGCCGGCGATTTCTTCCTGCCAGGCGTTGAGGTCGGCGTTGCCTTTGGCCAGGGCGCGGTCGAGGCGCACGCACATGGCCAGCGCACGCTGATGCTGATGAGAGAGTGGAATGAGGCTCTTGTCGCGCCGCATGCTTTCCATTATCTCTCTGTGGCCTCGCCCGCGCATCGGGCCGGCGGAGACGCCGGCGTTACCGTGGGTTGACACCCGGAGTACACTGCACGGCAAACGATGCCAACGCTCGACCGTCTCCTGACCCGGCTGGAGCGGGAGAAAACCAACTTTTCTGGCGGGAACGCCGCCGAGATTTTGCGGCTGCTGGCCGCGCTCGGCGGGCGCCGGTTCGACGATCCCCAAACTTTGATCCGGTTTCACGATGCGCTGTTGTTCATTCGCGCCTACCCGCACAGCGCCAGCGTGCTGCAACAGGCTGAGCGCCTGCTCGGTTCGTTCGTCGAACGCGTAGAGCGGCTGCGCGAAGGCGGCGCGGACATGGCGGTGTTCGATCCCGAGCAGGTCTCCGGCATCGCCGGCACTACCATGCAGGATACTTGGAACTACGACGTGGTCCGCTGGCTGGCGCGGCGATTCCCGCGCAACGTTTCCATCGACTGGGCGGATTACGACCAGGAAAGTCGTCTGGCGGCCACTCTGCCGCGCTTCATCCCGTTGCTGGCCGATGATGCCGACGTCGAGGCGGATGTTCCCTACCGTGAGTGGTTGCGCACCGCCTCTGGCCGGCGCGGCGTCTTGCCGTGGCTGCTGGAGCAGGTCGAACGATGGCCGGCCTCCGGACGCCAGAAGGCCGAACTTTACAACTCGCTCGGGCTGACCGTGCAGTGGGAACTCGGCAACCTGCGCGCCAGCCGGACGCGGAACTGGCGGCCGGCCCGTCGCGTGTTCTATCACGACGGGCCGCTACTTAGGCGCAGCGAGATTTCGCTCGCCAAAGAATTGGCTTCGCCGCTGCGGGTACGGAGAGTGTCGCGCCGCGAGGGCGAGAAGGTGATGGAGCTCATCCGCGAAGTTATGGCGGTGCGCTATCGCGAGCTTTACGGCACCACTCTCGGCGATCCATCCAGCGTAGTCGAAGCTCGCCCCGGACGCGGCACGCAGATCTTTCTGTGGGGCCTGCCTCCGGAGCGACGGCTTCCGCTTCGTGCATATCTCGCGGGATTCACCCTGAAGAACGGCGTGCCCATCAACTACATCGAAGGCATCTCGCTGTTCGAGTGGATGGAAGTCGGTTTCAACACCTTCTATGCATATCGCGACGGCGAATCGGCGTGGCATTACGCGCAGGCGCTGCGGTTGTTAAGCCAGCTTCACGGTGTCCGCTGCATTTCCGTGTATCCCTACCAACTCGGCGCGGGGAACGAAGAAGCCATCGCCTCGGGCGCGTTCTGGTTTTATCGCAAACTGGGATTTCGGCCCGGCCAGCGGGAAGTACAACGTTTGCTTGCGCGCGAGGAGAAGAGGATCGCAGCCCGTCCTGGTTATCGCACGCCCGCATCGACGCTGCGCAAGCTGGCGGCCGGACACGTATTTTATGAGCTGCCCGGGGCGGAAATCGGAGCCTGGGACCGCTTCCGAACCCGCAACCTCGGCTTCCGCGTGAACCGCTACATGGCGGAGCGCTTCGCCGGCGACTCGGAGAGCATGCGCCCGACCACGAGCACGAACCTCGCCCGAAAGCTGGGCATGAATATTCGCCGACTTCCACAGCCGGAACGCGCGGCCATGGAAGATTTCGCCGCAGTGATGGCTCTCGTGCCGGATTTGCCAAACTGGTCAGCAGAGGAAAGAAGCAAGCTGGCCGCCATCATCCGTGCCAAAGCTGGGGCATACGAGGCGCACTATGTGCGCCTGCTGCAATCGCATTCCCGGCTGCGTGCCGCCGTGCTTCGCTTGGGAGGCTCAGTGTCGCTGGCGCGTATGAAGCTCTAGGGCCGCGGTCGCGGGCCCTTGGGCTGTTGGCCCTCCCTCGAGTCTTTCCTAAAGGACGGAAAACCCACATCTGCAGTTAGCAGATGTGGGTATGGGCCGCTAGCGAGGCGGCAAACTGTTTGGTGGGATTACCGCAAGGGCGGTCTGCCGTCCGTCATGCTGCTGACGACACGGACCGTTCCTGTTGGCTGTTCATCTGATCCTCGATGAAAGAGTCGCAAGCGGTGGTGCTGTGACGCATCTTCTTCCACCAGTGGCGGGACATGCACCGGAACGTCGAGCACGGCATCGAGAGCGCGGCGCGACTCAGGGAAGCTTACCGCAGGCGGCGCGGGCTTCGGATCGGCCAGCGGACGGAAGCTCAATGGCTCGGGCGGTAAGGCAGCCTCTACAGGCGGTTTTACGACGGGCCATGCGTTAGCCTTTGCAGGAGAGCTATTCATGTTGAAGTATGCCTGCAACGTGGTCGTGGGACGAACGCCGAGTTCCCTGGAGACCACCTTGACCCAGGGACGCCAGTTCTGGGCATATCTACGGGCAACCTGGTTGAATGTCAGGTTCGGACGGAAATGAGCAGAGCGCCCATCCATCATCCTGACGATGTAGTCTCGGAGGGCGGCTTTGCCCGCCTCATCGTCCTTGAACACGATATGGCCTGCCTTGCCAATGCGCACCTGGCCGGGCAGCGCGGTGAAACCGGAAAAAGCTTTTAGATCGCCAGGATTATGGTATCTGGTGGGGATAGTGTGGCGCTTGCCGAAGCCCTCGGCATGGGATATGGCCGTGGCCAAGTCGTTGACCTTGGCCGGGTCGGGCGCTTGGGCCTGCCCCGTAAGGGACGGTATGATAATCAGCACCGCTACGGCTAAGTGATTGATTCTCATAGCGAGTTTGGTGTTTCAACGGCTCGAAACCCTTGGCTCGTACGCGCTCCTTTGCTGGGGCAATTTGCTTCATGTTCCTACTAATGATACCCAGAAATCGGACTCTTCAACCCGCTGTTTCAGTTACTTACGGGCATTGTACTGACGGTACCTTGGGTTTGGGGTTTGGGCCTGACACTTGCCCGTCCTAGGCTGATGTGGGTTGGCTCCCCGCTTGGCGAATCCACCGTAACCCCTTTTGCATCTGCTAACTAAGGCAGATGTAGGGGGCCGCTTGGCCAATTGGGGGATAGGTGGAATTTGACCTACAGCCGACGCTCAAGGGGCAGCTGATTGAGGTCCGCCCCCTGCTGCCAGAGGACTTTGACGCGCTCTTCCAGGCTGCTAGTGACCCGCTGATATGGGAACAGCATCCGGAAAGCGATCGCTATCAGAGAGCGGTTTTTGAGAGGTTCTTCCAGGGAGCGATGGAATCGGGCGGCGCGTTTGCAGTTATCGAACGCAAGTCCGGCAGGATCATCGGCAGCTCGAGATACCACAATCTCAACCCGGCGGAGTCGGAAGTGGAGATCGGCTTCTCCTTCCTGGAACGGGCCTTTTGGGGAGGCGCCTACAACGGGGAGTTGAAGTCGCTGATGCTCCAGCACGCCTTTCGCTTTGTTGATCGCGTAGTGTTCGTGGTGGGACCAAACAATCTGCGGTCACAGAAGGCGCTCGCGAAGATTGGCGCCAGGTTTCTAAAGAAGGTGCCGCGGCCGGCGCGCGATGGGTCTGTGGGTCAGCACCTTGTATTCGCTATTATGCGGTCCGCGGCCAGGTCTGCCTCGGGCGACTCCCGCGTTTGAGGGTGGACATCGCTCTGCTTGCTTATCTTGCGCACCAAAGGATCTCGACAGCGTACTTTTTGAACACGGGATCGGCGGTCATCAGCACCATGTCTTCGCTTCTTGCCTGTGCGACAAGCATGCGATCGAACGGGTCGCAGTGGTGTTGAGGCAGCTCACCTGCCGCCAGGGCATGGATGTGAGAGACAGGCAGAGCGCGAATACCTTGCAACGTCATCCGTTTAGGGACGTAGCTGGATGCAGCCTCCGGCAGTTTCAGCTTTCCCAGGGACGACTTGATACTGATCTCCCACGAACTGGCGGCGGAGAGGAACAGTTCGGTGCCCGTATCCTCCAAAATCGCAATTGCGTTGCGATTCAATCTTTCGGGTGAGCCGAGACTCCACAGGAAGATCGCGGCATCCACAAGATAGCCCTTCATCTCCGTTTTGCTGTCGTTCGGCGAGGCTCTCCCTCTCCTTCAAACAATGCTTCCAGTTCCGGGGAAGGGGCATCGAAGTTATCGGCAATCCAAATTTTTCCTGCGTCGATTCCCAGCTTGCGCTTCACTGCAGACCTCTCAATTGGTACGAGGCGCGCAACCGGCACGCCCGCGTGCGCAATCGTGACCTCTTCGCCCCCGGCGACCCGTTGCAGCAGACGGGAAAGGTGGGTCTTGGCTTGGTGGATGTTCACTTCCATCAAATAAATTATGAACTAAGTCTATGGACTAAGTCAACAAAGAAAGGCTCGCGGAGTGGCTGAGAGAATTGGCAGCGGATCAAAAACCCGGGCTCGCCACGCGCTCCAGCTATTGCTGAGCTTGCGGCAGAGCGGAGGACTTGACTGACTCGGCCTTAGCAGGCAGGTTGGCCGGCACGGCTTGGGCGTTGACGGTGTCCTCGTGACTGGGGCCGAGCCCTAGCTGGATGAGTGCCCGGGAATCGGGAAGGGTCTTGGTTTGCCAGCCGTGGTCGGCCTGGTAGCGGGTCATGGCATCCTTGGTGGCCTGGTCCCAGGCGCCGCTGGGTTCACCCTTCATGTAACCCTCGCGGATCAGCGCGGTTTGGATCTCGCGGGCGCGGTCGCCCTGGATCGCCTGCTGTCCCCGGACCTTCTTGGTCTTGTGTTTGTGCTTGGCGGAAACCGGGGTCAGGCGAGCGCTGGCGTTCGCCCTCCACGAAGAAACATTGGGTGACTTCGCACGCGACGAATGCCTGTGTTGTGTGGGCCGGATCTTGGCGCCAGCCATACCAGCACCCAGCAGCAGGATGCCGGCAATCGCCAGCGGCTTGTGGAAAGTGTGGAAAACCTGGTTGTTCGTCAAACAGACACCTCGGGAGGGGCAGACGAAGTGCGCCATTACCTCTCGCCGCGCCTGGTTACGTTGTAAGCATTGGTTCTACGGGCAGAGGAACCAGTGCAGCGGCATAATATAGCGGGTTTGATGCTGCCGCGCCAGCCCAAAGAAGTTCGTCCAGGGGTTACGGAAGGGTACCGGCCAGGAAGATGGTCCCAGCGTTCCTGCCCCGCCCCTGGCGCACCAAAAACACCACATCCTGGCCGCTCTTGAGCTGGGATTGGACCTTCCGGAACTCATCCTCGCTATTAACAGTCTGCTTATTGATTTCAATGACAACATCGCCTCGGCTCAGGCCCACGTCCTCCCCAAACGAACCCGCCCGGACGTCCTGCACGATCACACCCTTGCCCGCGGCTATGCCTAAACGGTCGGCGATTTCTGGGGTCACGGCACGCACGTTCAGCCCCAGCTTGCTCTCCTGCGGCTGCCCCTCATCGCCTCCGCCTTCCTCCTCACTCATGCGGGCGGCAAAGAGCTTGGAGCGGTCGGCGATGGTGACGGTGGCGGTGCCTTCCTTGCCGTTGCGAATGTAGGTCAGCTTATGCTGGGTGCCGGGCCGCTGACTGGAGATGTCGGCCACCAGTTCATCGCCATTCTTCACCGGGTTGCCATCGACGGCGGTGATGGCGTCACCCACCTTCAGACCCGCCTTCTCGGCTGGACCGCCAGGTGTAACCTCGGCAATGATCACGCCGTTCTGCACACCGTACACACGCGCCAACGCTGGATTCGGTTCGGCGTTAAACAGCACGCCGATGGAACCGCGCACTACCTTGTGGTCGGAACTGGTCAACTGGTTGTAGACCTTGACCACGGTATTGGAGGGCAAGGCAAAACCCACCCCCTGGTACCCCATGGACTGGGTGAAGATGGCGGTGTTGATGCCGATCACCTCGCCCGCCATATTGACCAGTGGTCCGCCGGAGTTGCCGGGATTGATGGCGGCGTCGGTCTGGATAAAGGACTGGAACTGGCGCTGGGGCACGATGTTGCGTCCCTTGGCGGAGACAATGCCGGCGGTGACCGTCTCTTCCAATCCAAAGGGACTGCCCACGGCCAAGACCCAATCCCCCACCTGCATGCCGTCGGAGTTGCCGAACTTCGCGGCGGGCAGGGACTGGTTGACGTCGATCTTGATCACGGCCAGGTCGGTCTCTTTGTCGCTTCCGATGACCTTAGCATCATGCAGCACACCCGGCGGATCGCTCTTGAGTTGCACACGGATCCGCTCTGCCTTCTCGACCACGTGCTCGTTAGTCACGATGAAGCCTTTAGGGTCGGCGATCACGCCCGATCCCAGAGAGCGCTCGCGGGAGCCCTCAGGCGCTTGCCCCTGGTCTCCGCCAAAGAAGCGGTCGAAGAAATCCTGGAAGGGGTTATCCTGATCGCCCTGCCCGCCTGGGTGGCCCGGAGGCATGCCGCGCCGACGCTGTGGCCTGACCACCGATTCCGTATTGATGTTCACTACGGACGGCTCGATTTGCTTGGCGATCTGGGCAAAGGCGGAGGAAAGCTGCGTCGGCGGCGGCACCGTCAAAGGCGTGGCCGTGTCCGTCGATTTCTGCGTTTCTTTCCCTTTCACCCCGATGGAAACGACGCTGCCGATGAGGATGCCCACGGCCAGCGTCACAACGATGAGCAAAGTAGAAGTCAAACGACGATTTTTCATTTTTCCTAGAAGACCGCTTGCTTGCGGATCCATCACTTGCCCTCCGGCGAACCCGCTAAAGTTTCATTATACCTTGTAGGGGTGGCGTTCCCCGGAAATGCAGATGTACCGAAGTACCAGTAGCATTAGATGCAACTTTCGGCAAATCGTTACCTCGCAGTCTCCCTGCCCATCATGACTCCTACTTCAGCGCTGGGCTGGCTGGCGCTTCCTTTCAGCTCAGACAGCAGCACGCCCGCGATGATCAGCAGCGCACCCAGGCTGGCGCGCCTCCCCAGACGCTCCCCCAGAAGCAGGTAGGAGCTGGCCCAGGCGAAAACCGGCTCCAGCACGAAAATCAGTGCAGTATGCGTTGGCGGGGTGAACTGCTGCGCCCAAGCCTGGATGGTGAAGGCAGCAGCGGTCGCCAGCAGGCCCGTGACCAGAATCGCGAGCACCACTCGCGGCGACCAGACCGCGTGCGGCTTCTCGAGCAGCGGGACGGTCAGAGCCATCAGCACCGCTGCGACGCAGGCCTGTAGCGTAGCGATCTGCTCGAAGGCGTGCACACGCATCGCCCGGCCCATGAAGATAATCTGGAAGGCGAAGGCCACCGCGCAACCGAGTGTGAGCGCGTCACCGCGATTGATCCCAGAAAGCAGGCTGCCGGAGCTGGAATTCGGCACGGTGAGCAAGTGCAGCCCGGCAAACGCCACCAGCACGCCGAGCGATGTCCACCGGTTGACCTGACGGCGCCAGAGCAGCGCCAGGAACACCGGCACCAGCGCCACGGAGACTCCCGTCAGAAAGGCTGATTTAGAAGGCGTGGTCAGAACCAGGCCGGTGGTCTGGAATTCATAACCCATCCACAGCAGCGTTCCCATCCAGATACCGCAGAGCAATGCGGCGCGATTCATCCGCAAATTTTTGCGGAAGATTAGCGCCAGCGCCGCCCCCGCCAGCGCCATGCGCACGGCGTTGAAGAGCAGGGGAGAAATGTCGCGCAGTGCATCCTTGATCTGGACAAAAGTCACACCCCAGACCAGCGTCACCAGCACCAGCAGCAGATGGGCTTTGAGGGAGCGGGACACGAGAGCGCTAGATTAGCAAACGGGGCACGGCAATGTGCATGGGCTAACTGAGAATCGAGCCATTGATTCATTTGGGCCCAGCCCCGGCCCCGACCTAATGAACCAATGACTCAATGAATCAATGACTCAATTCGTAAATGGTCCTGCCCGCTAGGACGGTCCGTAGCACTCGTGTCTTAAGAATGTCGCCAGGCTCAACTCGGGTGATGTCCCGGTCGAGCACCACGAAATCGGCCAGCATGCCGGGCTGGAGGAGCCCTTTATCGTTCTCGGCAAATTCGGCGTAGGCCGCGCCCGTAGTATAGGCAGCGATGGCCTGCTCGATGGTCAGCTTCTCGTCGGGGAAAAATTCGTGCTTGCCGTCCTCGCTGCGGCGGGTGACCGCCGCGTACAGGCCGCGAAAAGGCGTGATCGGCTCGACGGGATAGTCGGTCCCGAAGGCTAGCGGAACCCCGGCGTCCAGGAACTCTTTCCAGGCGTAGGAGTGAGCGGCCCGGTCTCTGCCCAGGCGCGCTTCTGCCCAGCGCATGTCGGTCAGCAGTTGGCAGGGCTGCATGGAAGCGATCGCCCCCAGTTCCTTGAAACGCCCGATCTGGCCCGGCGCGATGACTTGCGCGTGCTCAACGCGAAAGCGAAAGCCCTGCGTGCGAACCTCTCTGCGTTCGCGGGCATCGCGCTCGGCGGCAGCGAAGGCGTCGAGCGCCATTTGTACGGCGCGATCGCCGATGGCGTGAAACCCGAGCTGGAATCCGGCCAGGACGCGCTCGATTGACATCCGGTTCAGTGTCGCCTGGTCATAGCGAGAAAGACCGGTGTTGCCGGGATCGTCGGCGTAGGGCGCTCGCATGGCCGCCGTCCGCGAACCGAGGGAGCCATCCATGAAACCTTTCAGCATGGTGGTGTGGAGCAGGTTGTCGTCCTGTGAGTGATGGGAGCGATGCGTCTGCAGCAAGTCCAGCGGCGCATTGAATGGCAGCCACTCCGCAACTCGCAGCGTCAGCTTGCCTTTCCGCTCCAGGTCTTCCAGGATCAGAAAATCTTCCCACTGGGAATTGTCCTGAGCCGAAGTAATGCCCCACCCCGCGGCATCGGCCAAGGCAAGTTCCAGTGCGCGTCGCCGCTGTGCCAGCGATGGCGGCGGAAGCCTGGCGAGCAAATCGTCTTTCACAGTCTCGCGCAGAATGCCGGTGGGCTCACCCTGTGCGTCGTGATCGATCTTGCCGCCCGGAGGGTCAGGAGTAGATCGGGTGATGCCGGCGAACTTCAGCGCCGCCGAGTTAGCGACCGAGATGTGGCCATCCACGCGGGTGAAGATGGCAGGATGGTCGCCGGTGACCTGGTCAAGATCCTGCCGACAAGGCAGTTTCTGCCCGGGCCACAACGTCTCGTCCCAGCCGCGGCCGGCGAGCCATTCTCCGGCTGGCGTGCTCTTCGCGGCCGCGGCGATTCGCTGCCGCATTTCGGCCAGCGAGCGCACACCCGCCAGCTCGACGTTCAGTTTCTCGAATCCGGCGTTGGCCAGGTGCACGTGCGCGTCATTGAATCCCGGCATGGTGAAGTGCCCGCCGAGATCCACCACCTGGGTGTGCCTGTCCTTGAGCTTCTTGATCTCAGCATCCGAGCCGACGGCCACGATGCGGTCGCCGCGCACGGCCATAGCCTGTGTACGCTGCCCAGCGATGCCTGTGTAAACGTCGCCGTGGAGAAAAATCGTGTCCGGAGGGTTGTCGTTCACTTTTGTCGAACCGGAACCAGCAACGGCAAGCGCGGCAACCATCACTACAGATAAGAAAAAAGAAATCCACGGACGTCCGCGTTGAGCCGCGGTAAAGAAGTTCGTCACTTCAGGCCGGCGAGGGCCAGCACCGCGAGCAGCACGCGCTTCAAGCCCAGGTCGCGCTCGGCCGGATCGTACCATTCCTGCAAGGTGTGGGCGCCGCCGCCCGTGCCGCCGGCACCGATAGAGACGGCCTCCCGCCCCAGCGAGAGCGGGATGTTGGCGTCGGTGGAGGCGCGGTGCGGCCGCGCGCGGTTGCCGAGATGCGCGTCCACGGCCCGGATCACGTGCAGAATGCGGGCGTCCGGGTCGAGTTCCGCCGCCGGACGAAAGCCGATGAGCTGGATCTCGCAGCCGATCCCCTTGCTGCCGTTGCGCGCGCGCCTGGGATATTCCGACGCCGCCTCGGCGACAGCCTCGCGCAGCGCGCGCTCCAGGCGGTCCATCTCCTCCAGCGACGCCGAGCGGATGTCCACTTTCATGCTGGCCGATTCAGGGATGGAGTTGACGGAGGTGCCGCCGCTGATCACGCCCACGTTGGCGCTGATCTTGGGCTCGGCCGGCAACTCGGTGCGGCTGAAGCGGGCGATGGCGCGCGACAACACCACAATCGGGTTGGGAGCGCCAAAGTCGCTCCAGGAGTGCCCGCCCGGACCCTGGATCGTGACCTGGAAACGCCGGCTGCCCAGGGCCTGGGTCACGACCGTATCGATGGCGGCGCCATCGAGCACGACCGTAGGTCCGATGCGGTCTTTCCACGGCGATTCGCAGAAGACGTGGCGCATGCCGCGCAGGTCGCCCTCGCCTTCCTCGCCGACGTTGGCGATAAACAACAGCCCGGCAGAGTGGCCGACGCCGACCGCGCGCAACGCCGATGCCAGGGCCAGCAAGCCGACGACGCCGGCGCCATTGTCGGAGATGCCGGCGCCATACAGGCGGTCGCCTTCGCGCCGGACATTCAAAGCCGTACCCGCGGCGAACACCGTATCCATGTGCGCCGTAACGGCCACGAGTTTTTGATTGCGGTCGGCGCCGGGCCGCAGCGCCAGGACGTTGCCTACCGCATCCACGTGCACGTCTTCCAGTCCTAATTCGCAGAAACGAGCGCGCAGCCACTCCGCCCGCGGACCTTCCCCGAAAGGAGGCGCGGGAATGGCCGCGACTTCAAGTTGCCAGTCGCGTAACTCCGGCTCGTGAGCGCGAAACCACTCCGCTACGGCCTGCACCTCGCGCAGGCTCGCAAGCCGCGCGATCTCCTGCTGCACTAGAGTGGGAGTGCCGATGGAGGTGGAAAAGGCCATGGCTGGGACTGCCAATATACAACGGCAGGCCGGGAACCGATACCTTCGTCGTCGGTCGCCGGTTGTCGACCGTACCGTTTGTCACCCTTCGCGCGGCGAGGCCGAGCGGTTAGATTCCCCCGCCTCTCTTTGGCTGGCGGAAGAATGCCAGGGTCGCACGAGGACAGACCTTAAAACCGCTTGGTCATGTGGATTTCCGCCCCATTGCGCTCGAAGCGAACTTCGTCAACCAATTGCCGGATCATATGCAGACCGCGGCCATGATCGGCAGTCAACCCGGCCTGCTCCAGGGGATTAGCTACGCTGCGAGGGTCAAACCCCGGCCCGGAATCACGCACGATGATGGTCATCGCCGAGCCATTCACGATCACTTGACACTGGACATCGAGCGAGGGGTCGTTCTTGCTGCCGTGCTTGACGGCATTGGCCAGGGCCTCGGTCAGGGCCAGCGCGATCTCCTGCTCCTTGCCGGTCTCGCCGTGTAACTGGCGCGCCAGGGTGACCACCTTATCTACCACAGCGGCGACCTGGTTGACGTCCGCCGGGAAGCTGATGTCCAGCCTGGTCGGGCCCGCCTCTTGCGTGGGTTTCGTGGACATGTCGCGGCCTTAGCTGCAGCAGGCGAGAATCTCCTCTTCGGTCAGCAGGCGGTCGGACTGCTTGGCGCGCTCGAAGATGCGGTTCACCGTGTCTTCCGACGCCGGCAGTCCCTTGCGCTCCAGCCAGAATAGGATGTTGGACTTGCCGCTCATGGGGCCGATCTCGATCACCTGGTCGAGGCCGAAGAAGTGCGAGGGTACACCCGAATAGACGCTGTTGGCCAGTTCAATGTCATTCTTCCGCAGCGCCTTGATCACGGCGGCAGCATGCACCCCGGTGGCAGTGCGGAAGGCGTCCTCGCCCACCACGGGATAATTCTTAGGGATCGGCACGCCGGTAGCGCGGGAAACCGCCTGGCAGTAATCTTTGAGCCGCGTCAGGTCCTGCTGATCCCACGGCTCGACGCCCATCAGCTTCAGGTTCACCAGCATCTGGTCCATCTGGGTGTTGCCGACACGCTCGCCGATCCCGATGGCGCAGGCATGCACGCAATCGGCGCCGGCCGCCAGCGCCGCCAGCGAATTCGCGACCGCCAGGCCGCGATCGCAGTGCCCGTGCCAGTCCACACGGATCTTCTCGCCCGAGGGCTTGACCACTTCATTGATCACGAACTGCACGAGCGCATAGACGCCCATCGGTGTGGCGTGCCCGCAAGTGTCGCAGACGACGATGGCGCGTGCCCCGGCGTTGATGGCAGTCGAGTAGAGGCGCTTGACCGTCCCAGGATCGCAGCGCGAGGTGTCCTCGGTGACGTACATCACCTCGAGCCCCAGCGAGCGCGCGTACTTGACGGCACTCTCGGTGGTACGCAGCAGAAAATCGTCGGTCCAATCTTCGGTGTAGCGGCGAATGGGGCTGGAGCCGATGAAAGTCGCGGCTTCAATGGGCACGCCCGTCTTCTCCACAATCTCGGCGATGGGCCGGATGTCGTTCTGGTGGGTGCGGGCAGCGCAGTTGCCGCGGATCTTCAGGCGCGAGCGGGCGATTTCTCGCGCCAGCGCCTCGACGTGCCTCCGCGCTCGCGGGCCGGCGCCGGGCAACCCCAGGTCCAGGGAGTTAATGCCCAGGGCCTCCATCAGGTGGAGGATCTGGATCTTTTCTTCAACGGAGGGATCGCGTACCGAAGGCGACTGCAGGCCGTCGCGGAGGGACTCGTCGTTGAGCAGCACCGGCCCGCGCGGCGCCAGTTGCCGCGACGTTACCTGGTTCCAGTCGTAGATCAGCTCCGAACGGTTCATGCGAGAAACATGCTTCGCGAGGCCTCGCGTGTCAGGGCACGACTTTAGTCGTGCCCTGACACGTCATTCCTCCACGAACAATGTCCGGCTGTGGCCCCCGAACGGCTTACTTCCCATCCTTGGGCGGTACCGTCAGCCCGAAAGTCGAGATCTGCCCCTGGCCCGCCACGTTCAGCCCGCTGGGATCTTCGGGGTTGGGCAGGTAGAGCGTCTTGCAGTGCTCGCAACGGTAGATCTCGGCGCTTGGCCCAAAGGTCTTGGCGACATCGCCGCAGGCCTTTTCCTTTACGTCAGCCATGTAGAACCAGCGTTTCAGATGTCCGCCGCACAGCTTGCCCTTGGCGTCTTTCTCGTTGCAGGAGCGCTGCCCCGGCTTCTTGATCTTCACTTTGTGGTTGGGGAGTTGGGGTACTTGCGTCTGAGTCGTCGCCACGAATCTCTATCTCCTAGGATGACGTTGCACCCGCACCAGTGCAGGCTATTTTACTACGGCGGAAGAATGACAGAGTCGATTGCCGCGCGGCGCACATCTGACTCGCAGGGGAGTTCAGGTCGATGCTCGAAATCGTTCTGAAGCGCTTTGAAGAGCCCGACGAGATACGCGCGTTCGAAAAAGGAAAATTCGAAATCGTGCATATCGGGGGCATGAGCATCGGCCGCGCTACCTACCAGCCCGGATGGAAGTGGTCGCTTCACGTCGGGCCCAGCGTGGGCGCATCGCGCTGCAACGTCGAGCACCTTGGGCTGGTGCTGTCCGGCTGTGCCACAGCGGCGATGGAGGACGGCACCATCCACGAACTCCGCGCCGGCACGCTCTTTTACATTCCGCCCGGCCCTCCCGGTCATGACAGTTGGGTGGTGGGCGATGCGCCTTACGTATCGCTGCACTTTCTGGGCACGGAGAAATACGCGAGCAAGTAGTCGGAGTCAGGACGAAAGTTCTAAAGTCTTCCCGCCCGGAGGTAAGCTCGCACGGAGCGCAGGCCGCCCCTGACCCGCCGCCTCCAGCTACCGGAAAACAGGAAGTCCACGAACCCTCCCATCTGCCGCGCAAACTGCCCCCCATATCCGAACCACCACACCTTGGGCACGCGTGGGAGCAGGTCGGAATCGAGGTACTTGATCCGGACCATCTCTTCGAGTCCAAGCCGGCCGTGGGCGCGGCCCAGCCCGCTCGATTTCACCCCGCCGTGCGGCGCTTCGCTGATGCCAAAGCAACTAATCACATCGTTGACCATGACCGTGCCCGCTTCGATGCGCCGAGCGAGGGCTTCGCCGCGCCGGCGGTTGCTCGTCCAGACGCTGGCCGCCAGGCCGAACTCGGAATCATTGGCCAGCCGGACTGCCTCGTCATCGCTATCGAAGGGCATCACTGGCAGGACCGGCCCGAAGGTCTCCTCGCGCATGATCAGCATTTCGTGGGTGACGTCGGCGAGCACAGTAGGCGCATAGAAGTTCGGTCCAAGTTCGGGCAGGCGCTGGCCGCCGCACACCAGTCGAGCGCCGCGCGCGAGGGCATCGGCAACGTGTGCTTCCACTACCCGTAACTGCTGCTCGTGGATCATGGGCCCAATGTCAGTTTCCGCACCCATGCCGTTGCCCACGCGCAGCTTGCCGGTTTTCTCCGCAACCGCGGCCAGGAACTTCTCATACAGGCTGCAATGCACATAACAGCGCTCGACCGAAAGGCAGGTCTGGCCTGCATTCATGAACGCGCCCCAGACGGCGGCGCTCGTAGCCACGTCCAGGTCGGCGTCTTCGAACACCAGCATGGGATCCTTGCCGCCGAGCTCAAGCAGCGTGGGAAGCAGTTTCTTCGCGGCCGCCTCAGCGACGCGCTTGCCCGTTCGCACGCTGCCGGTGAAGATGATCTTGTCAATGGGCGCGTCCACCAGCGCGGCGCCGGCCGACCCGTCGCCGACCACCACCTGGAGGATGTCGCGCGGGATCCCGGCCTCATGCAACAGCGACGCCAGCTCCAACGCCGCCAGCGGCGTGAACTCCGACGGCTTGATTATGACCGCGTTCCCTGCCACGAGCGCCGCCAATCCTTCCGTCGCCGGAGTTGCGAACGGGTAATTCCAGGGAGAAATAATTCCGATCACACCGTAGGGTTCGCGTACCAGGCGCGCCGACTTCGTCTTCATGATCAGGTTGCCGTGGGGTACTGGCTCGGGCTTGAGCACGGCGTGAGCGTTCTCGATGAGGAAGCGCGCCGCGTCCAACACCACCAGCACCTCGGTCAGCAAGGCCTCGACCTGAGGCTTTCCGTTCTCGCGCATGATGGCGTGGGCGATTTCCTCCTTCTTTTCGTACAGCAGGCGCTGGAATTGCTGCAGGATTGCGGTTCGCGCCCTGATGCCAAGCTCCGCCCAGGCTGGTTGCGCAGCCCGCGCGCGCTCGACTGCCGCGCAGACCTCGGCGGCGCTGGCGCCCTCAAATTCGCGCAGGGTTTCGCCGGTGGCAGGATTGCGCGAAATCACCTGCCGAGCTCGGATCTGGACATCAGTTACCATGACGTTTGTTTAGCGCTACCCGATGGCGAGATCACCTGATCGTTAATACTCTACACACACCAGGCAAAGACCACATGCTGGGGCGGTAGGACCGGCGGCAGAGCGGTCGTGTGCCTCCAGGATGCGCTTCATCCCCTCGCGATCGAGTGTGCCCTTGCCCACGAGCAGGAACGTGCCCACCAGGTTCCGCACCATGTGGTGCAGGAAGCCGCTGCCGCGCACGTTGTAGATCAACTCCTCTCCCTGGCGAGTCCATTCCGAGGAACAGATGGTCCGCAGGTTCGAGACTGCTCCCTCTTCGCGGTCGCGCTCCGGATCCACGGACGCGAATGAAGTGAAGTCATGCTCGCCCAAAACAACGGCGGCCGCGGCCCGCATCGCCTCTTCGTCCAACGGATAAGGATAGTGGTAGACGTACCGCGCGAGGAACGGCGGGCAGACCTCTCCACGGAAGATGCGATAGCGATAAGTCTTGGCGCGAGCCGACCGGCGGGCATGGAAATCCGGCGGCGCTTCTTCCACGCTGAGCACGCGGATGGTGACCGGCAGCGCGTGATTGAGCGCTCGCCCCAGGTTCTCCGTGGGAATGCCGGCGTCGAGTTGGCACGAGGCTACCTGCGCCACAGCGTGCACGCCGGTGTCGGTGCGTCCCGATCCCTGGGGCAGCACTTTGCAGCCTGTCACGCGCTCGATGGCCGCCGCCAGCGCGCCCTGGACGGTCGAGCGCTGCGGCTGCACCTGCCATCCGTGGAAGTCGCTGCCATCATAAGCCAGAGTGATTTTCAGGTTGCGCACGATCGCTCCCATTCTCCGCGACGGCACCACGCCAGTTGCCAGCGTGCAGGGGCGGAACGGTGGTTTATACTATCGCACTTCCCGCGAGTGACGCAGGCGGCCGCGCGGGTGCGCGGTGCGGCAGAAAAGTGAAACCGGAAGTGGCGGGCCTGCGTATCAGCAGGTGACGATTTCGGTGTCCCGCAGTCTTATGGATTTGGTACTGATTCCAGGTTGTTCCGGAGACAACTGAATGCGCAATTCCCGAGTCCTTTCCCTCGCGGCTTGGTTGATCACTGCAGTCCTGCTGGTGGGGGCCGTTTGCTCATTGGCGCCGGCGCAAACCACGGACTATTCCAAGTCGGCTTCGCAGTTCCCCAATCTGGTTGGTCCCTACATACCGCGGAGTGTGCCCGAGCCAAACCTGGCCAATAGTGCGCGCATTGACCAGTTAATGAAGGACGGAAAAATCTACCTGTCGCTGGATGACGCTATCGCGCTGGCCCTGGAGAACAACCTCGACCTGGCCATCGCGCGCTACAACCTGCCCATCGCCGATACCGACATTCTGCGCGCCAAGTCGGGCGCTACCACGCGCGGCGTCAACACCGGGTTGGTGCAGGGCACGCCCGGCGGCGGCGTGGGCACCATCGGAGCGGGCGGAGTCGGTGTGACCACGACGGGAGCGGGTGCGGGCGGTACCGCTGGCGGCGCTGGCGGCGCCGGCGCCGGAGCTGCCGGCCTGGTGACTTCAGCTCTGGGCGCCGGTCCGCCCATCGGCTCCTATGACCCGATCCTCACTTCGACGCTCACCATCGAGCACCTGACCTCGCCCAACGCCAGTCCTTTTTCCGGCGCGTCCAACCTGGTACAGAACACCGGCACCGCTAACTTTAACTGGACCCAATCCTTGCCAACCGGCACGACCTTCTCGGTCGGCTTCAATAATCAGCGGCAGACCACGAACAGCATCTTCACCGAGTTAAGTCCGCTGATCAGCACCGGCATGCGCATAACCTTCACGCAGCACCTGCTGCAGGGACTGAGCATCAACGCCAACCGCCGCTTCATTACCATAGCCAGGAACAACCGCGAAATCTCCGGTGTGGCCTTCCGCTCGCAGGCCATCAATACTGTTGCGCAGATCGAAAACATATACTGGGACCTGGTGAGCGCTTACGACGACGTGCGGGTGAAGGAGCGTTCGCTGGCGCTGGCCCAGAAGACGCTTTCTGACAACAAGAAGCAGGTGGAGATCGGTACCCTGGCGCCCATCGAGGTCACCCGCGCCGAATCCGCCGTGGCCTCCGGACAGCAGGACCTCATCGTCTCGCAAACCAACCTGCAACTGCAGCAGTTGCTGATGAAGAACGCGCTCACCCGCAACATGAGCGACCCGCAACTGGCCGCCGCTCCCATCATCCCCACCAGCTCCATGGAGTTGCCGAAACAGGAACCGGTCGTGCCGATCCAGGACCTGATTAACGACGCCCTGCAGCACAGTCCAGACCTGGCGCAGTCGCGCATCGACTTGACCAACCGCGACATCACCAAGCGAGCGACGCGCAATGAGCTGCTGCCGACGGTGGACCTGGTTGCCTGGTATGGTGCCGCCGGCCTGGCCGGGAACACGAATACTCTGTCGCTGTGCCCGCCCCTCGGACAGGGCAATCCGGCCACCTGCGGGACCACCGTGCTCCCGCCCAGCGGCTTTTGGGATGCCTTCACCAACAATTTCAGCTACACCGCGCCCGACTATGCGGTGGGGCTGAACGTCAACATTCCCATCCGCAACCGCGCGGCGCAGGCCGACCAGGTGCGCTCGGAGCTGGAATACCGCCAGGCCCAGGTGCGCTTGCAGCAGCTCCAGAACCAGATTGCCATCCAGGTGCGCAACGCGCAGTTCGCGGTGCAGCAGAACCGGGCCCGCGTGGACGCCGCCATCAGCGCGCGCCAGCTCGCCTCTGAATCTCTCGACGCCGAGCAGAAGAAGTACGCGCTCGGGGCATCCACCAACACTCTGGTGCTGCAGGCCCAGCGCGACCTGGCCCAGGCGGAGGCCAACGTGGTCATTGGTATGTCCGTCTATGAGAAGTCGAAGGTCGAACTCGACCGGGTCATGGGCCTGACGCTCACCCACAACGGCATCGAGATCGCCGACGCCGAGAACGGCAAGGTAACCCGCATGCCCAACGTGCCCGGCATCCTGCAGCGGCAGGAGGAGAAGCAGCCGCCTGCCATGCAGCCCCCAAAGTAGCAGGACTGCGGGTGGTCGATTTCGCGGCCCGTCACTTGGCCTTGCAACCTGGCACCCAGGCTAGGCCCGCTGTCACGAGATGCCGCGCCGGCAGTCACACCTTTGTGTTCTTGCCCCTGTTTTCCGCATCTTCTATGATTGCGAGTTAACTGGTTGGCTTCCATGACGCCCAAAGACAAGCCCCACAAGCCGCCCGTCGCTGAAAGTCCGATCCAGGAGATGTTCGAAGGACGCCATCCTTCGGCCTCCGAAAAAGCGTGGGCAGAGAACTGCGTGCTGCCCACCCTGGAGAAGAACCCGGAAAAGCCCATCGGCAAGCCCACGGGCGTGAACCTGGACGAACACGGACAGGCGCGCTACACCACCATCTCCGGCGAGCCGATCCGGCGTCTTTACACCCAGGCGGACCTGCCCGAGGACTGGGAGTACGCGCGCTACCTCGGCTATCCCGGCCAGGCGCCATATACGCGCAGCATTCACGCCACCGGCTATCGCGGCAAACTCTGGACCATGCGCCAGTTCTCCGGTTTCGCTTCGCCGGAGGAGACCAACCGCCGCTACAAATACCTGCTGGCGCAGGGCGGCATGGGGCTTTCGGTCGCATTCGATCTGCCCACGTTGATGGGATACGACTCCGACCAAGCCGCCAGCGAAGGCGAAGTCGGCAAGTGCGGCGTAGCCATCGATTCGCTCGAGGACATGGAAATCCTCTTTAACGGCATTGACCTGGAGAAGACCACGGTCTCGATGACCATCAACTCGCCTGCCTCGGTGCTGTGGGCGATGTACCTGGTGGTGGCGGAGAAGCAGGGCGCCGACTGGAAGAAGGTCTCGGGCACCATCCAGAACGACATCCTCAAGGAATACATCGCGCAGAAGGAATACATCTATCCGCCGGCGCCCTCGATGCGCCTGGTGGTGGACACCTTTGAGTTCGGCTCGCTGTTCACGCCGCGCTTCAACACCATCTCAATCAGCGGCTACCACATCCGCGAGGCCGGCTCGACCGCGCTGCAGGAGCTGGCGTTCACCATCTACGACGGCGTCGAATATGTGGAGTGGGCGCTGCGCCGCGGCCTCAAGATTGACGAGTTCGGCCCGCGCCTCAGCTTCTTCTTCAACGCCCACAACGATTTCTTCGAAGAGATCGCCAAGTACCGCGCGGCGCGCAAGATCTGGTACCTGCTGACGAAAGACCGCTTCCACGCCCAACACGAACGCACCTGGTTGCTGCGCTTCCACACCCAGACCGCCGGCGTGTCGCTCCCGGCACAGCAGCCGATGAACAACATCGCTCGCGTGGCCCTGCAAGCGATGGCCGCGGTCCTGGGCGGAACGCAGTCGCTGCACACCGACGCCTACGACGAAGCGCTCGCCCTTCCCACCGCCGACGCCGCGCGTATCGCACTGCGCACGCAGCAGATCATCGCCTACGAATCGGGCGTGGCACAGACCATCGACCCGCTGGGCGGCTCCTATTTCGTCGAGCGCTCGACGCTCGACATGGAAAAGGGCGCGTTCGATTACTTCGACAAGCTCGATGCCATGGGCGGCATGGTCAAGGCCATCGAGCGCGGGTACCCGCAGAAAGAGATCGCCGAGGCGTCGTACCAGTATCAGCGGGCGGTCGAGGCCCGGGAGAAGATCATCGTCGGCGCGAACGACTTCGTCATCGAAGAGAAGACGCCGGAGATCCTCTACATTGACGAGACCGTCGCCCGCCAGCAGACGGAGAAGCTGAAGAAGTTGCGCGCTCGCCGCTCGAACGATGAAGTCCAGCGCCGCCTCGACGCGCTGAAGAAGGCTGCATCCCAGGAGCCGCAGGTCCGGCCCGACGGCAAGATCTCTGACGCCAACACCATGCCGTACATCATTGACGCCGTCCGCGCCTACGCCACCGTGGGCGAGATTTGCGAAGCGCTCAAGCAGGTGTACGGGACATATACGGAAGTAAGTATCACGTAGCGCCGCCGGCACTACTCCCGATTCTCTGCGCCTCCGTGCCTTCGTGGTGAATCCAATGCGGCGATGCGACACGCGGTTCGCCACCTGAAAAAATCTGACCCCGTGCTGGCCGCCATCATTGAGCAGGTCGGCCCGTATCGCGTGACGTTTCGCGAGCCGACGTTCCAGACCCTGGTGCGCTCCATCGCTTTCCAGCAACTGAACGGCAAGGCCGCGAAGACCATCTTCGACCGTCTGGTTGCGGCCGCCGGTGGCACGCTCACGCCGGAGTCAATCCTTGCGTTAACGCCCGAGCAGATGCGCGCGGTCGGGCTCTCTCGGCAGAAGCTCTCCTACATCCGCGACCTGGCCGAGCGCACGCGATCGGGCGAGATCGAATTTGCGCGCCTGCCCGGGATGTCCGACGAAGACGTGATCGAACACCTCACGCGCGTTAAGGGCATCGGCGTGTGGTCGGCGCAGATGTTTCTGATGTTTGCTCTGCGTCGGCAGAACGTCCTTCCCACTGCCGACTACGGCGTGCGCGCCGCCATCAAGAAGCAGTACCGCAAGCGCAAGCTCCCCGATCATGAGCAGATCGTCAAGCTCGCCCGCGCCTGGCATCCCTACTGCTCGGTGGCGTGCTGGTATTTGTGGAGAAGCGGGGAAACCATTGGGTAATTGGGTAAGTGGGTAATTGGGTAATTGAAAAGCTCCGGGAAACGACCTCCTCAGGAGGTTTTCAATTACCCACTTACCAAATTACCCAATTACCCAATTGCCTGTTGTATCCTATGCGGTTAGATTCCACGCCTAATGCCCGCTGAGAAGAAAATCCGCGTGCTGGTCGCCAAGCCGGGCCTGGACGGCCACGACCGCGGCGCCAAGGTGATCGCGCGCGCCCTGCGCGACGCCGGCATGGAGGTCATCTACACCGGCCTGCGCCAGACGCCGGAGATGGTGGTCAGCGCCGCACTGCAGGAAGACGTGGACGTCATCGGCCTTTCCATCCTTTCGGGCGCACACAACGCCATCATCCCGCGCGTCATGGAGTTGCTTCGCCAGAACAAGATGGAAGACGTGCTGGTCGTCATTGGCGGCATCATCCCCGACCAGGACATCCCCGGCCTGAAGCAAGCGGGAGTGGCAGGCATCTTTCTGCCGGGTACGCCGATGGACGAGATCGTCGAATTCATCCGCAAGAACGTGAAGCCGCGCGGCGTCGCGGTCTGAGGACACCATCCGCCAACGCCAGCTTATCCAACAGACGATTGGCCCTGCCCCCTGGTACTCGCACACGTTCCCTGAACTCAGCGGCGCTTCCGGCCAGCGCTATGTCTGGACGCATCACAAAGAAGCTGAGATCGAGAATCTGGTCACCCTGCATCGGCGGTCGGAGCCGAACGCGGTGCTGCTGGCGTTGAATACCTATTGCTGTCCGTTCCTCGTGCCCGAGACGCGCCTGGGGATATGGTGCCCTGAGCCCGGCTATCTCCGCCTGCTGTGCTTCGATCCCGATCAGCTGGCGGCGTTTCCAATCCACGATGTAGCCGGATGGTTCAAGCGGTCGCAGGACCGCATCTACTCCGCGACTGCTCCCCTGGCCGAGATGGAAATCAGTTCCCGGCTTGCTGCTGGAATCCACAGGATCGAAATTCCACCGGAATTCCGCAGTCTCGACGAGCTGCTGCTGGTAGGCCCCTATCCGGCAGCCAACAACGACGATGCTGCCTGTGCCATTCTTGCGCTCCATCCCCGGGCCGGAGATGTGACGCTACTGCCGCAGACCTGGTTCACAGCCAACAAATGTGACACCGGATACCAATGGATCACGCGAGTCACGCGCGATCCTGCAACGGGCAGAATCATCGGCGGCGGCATCCGCATCGGTAACTTCGAGCTGACCGAGGATGGGACTGGGCTGGAAAGGTGGATTGAATGAAGGCGTGCACTGTGCAACCCGCAGCGGTCGTGCGAACTGCGCCAGATTCTCCCGTCGCGTTTCGCTCGTCGGAAGAATGACAGTTTTCTCGCAGGTCGGTGTGGCATACACTCCTACCCCCACGAGGGTGTCATCCTTCGCGAGGCGAAGCCGAGCGGAGGATCTGAGAGAAATACCTGCACCACTGCAACGGTTGCGCAGCCTGTTTTCTCAGATTCTCCCGCCTCCCTTCGGTCGGCGGAAGAATGACAACATGGTGATAGATGAAGTGGTATTTCGTATACATCATGGCCAGCCATCGCCGTGTCCTTTACATCGGCGTTACCAGCGACTTGGACAAGCGCGTCTGGCAGCACCAGCGCAATGTGCACCCTCGGTCCTTTACGGCCCAGTACCGAGTCCACAAGCTGGTTTACTTTGAGACATACTCCAGCGTCGTGGCGGCAATTGCCCGAGAGAAAAAGCTGAAGCACTTCACCCGCGCCGAAAAGGTTGCACTGATCGAATCAAGGAATCCAAAATGGCGCGATCTCAGTGCCGGATGTGGTCGGGAGGCCCGGATTGGAGCGCCAAGTTTGACCAGCGTTGGCAAACGCAGGATCGCTGGCATTGGGTTTACGGTTGAGCCGAAAGACCACTGCGACATTCTGCGCCTGACCTCCGATGACGGCACCAATCGCCTCACTCTCGCCTGCGTGATCTCATTAACGAACGCCATTCAGGAACTGGCGCGCAGCCCGCGCCCGCTCATCATCACCGGCAACCAGCACTTCTTCTCCGCCGGCGCCGACCTCAACGAAATCGTCGCCCTCAACGGCCCGGAAGCGTTCACGTTTTCGAAAGCCGGACAGAAGATGACGGACGCGGTAGAGGAATTTCCTGCCCTCGTGATCGCTGCCGTGAACGGTTACTGCATGGGAGGCGGCATGGACCTGGCGCTGGCCTGCGATCACCGCGTCGCCTCGCCGCACGCCATTTTCGGCCATCGCGGCGCCGCGCTCGGCCTGATCACCGGATGGGGAGGCACGCAGCGGCTGGCGCGCCTGCTGGGCCCTGCCCGCGCCACCCAGATGTTCATTGCTGCAGAGAAGGTGAACGCGGCCCACGCGTTGCGCTACGGGTTGGTCGATCGGCTCTCGGAAGATCCGGTCGCCGAAGCGCTGCGCTGCATCCACCACCGGAGCGTCTGAAGCCCTAGGCTGCCTCAGGCTCCTCTTCAGGATCGGGAATCGTGGAGAGCGGATCGCTGGCCGGATAGGTGTCCTCGAGGGTTTGGTCCAACCCTCTTTCCCGCTCCTCGCGTTCGTCTTCCTGCTCGATCGCGTGACCCGCGCGACCAGGTTTCTCCTTCACCTTTCTCACTGCAGCCATAGAGCGCCTCCTGGCTTGCCTCAGCGATTGGATGGAAGAACGCTCAAGCGGGATGCTGGCAGTTTGCCTGGCGCCCGGTTTGCGCCCGCTCGCGCCGCTGTTGTACCGTTAATCCTCTTCCCAATGACGGACCATTCCAAGCGCACCGCGGCCGAGCTGCCCGCGAACATCCTGAAGTCAACGGTGGACGCGACCTCAGCGCGCTACGAGCGCAACATGCGCGCCATGGCTGAACTGGTGGCGGCGGTGCGCAACGAGGAGGAGAAAATCCGTGAGGGCGGCGGCGAAAAGGCCATTGAGGCGCAGCACAAGAAAGGACGCCTGACCGCCCGCGAGCGCATCGCGCTGCTGCTCGATCCTGGCAGCGACCTGTTCGAGGTCGGTCTGTTCGCCGCGCACGGCATGTACGAAGAGTGGGGCGGCGCGCCGGCTGCCGGCGTGATCACCGGCCTGGGACGTATCCACAGCCGGCTGCTGATGATCATCGCCAACGACGCCACGGTGAAGGCGGGCGCTTTCTTCCCCATGACCGCGAAGAAGGTGATTCGCGCCCAGAACATCGCCATCGAAAACCGCATTCCCACGATTTACCTGGTGGACTCTGCCGGCGTCTTTCTTCCCCTGCAGGAGGACGTCTTCCCCGACACTGACGATTTCGGCCGCGTTTTCCGCAACAACGCGGTGATGTCGGCCATGGGCATCCCGCAGATCGCGGCCATCATGGGCATGTGCGTGGCCGGCGGCGGATATCTGCCGGTAATGTGCGACCACATTCTGATGACCGACGGCAGCGGCCTCTTTCTCGCTGGCCCGGCGCTAGTGCAGGCCGCCATCGGGCAAAGGGTCGATGCCGAAACTCTGGGCGGCGCCGCCATGCATTCGCAGATTTCCGGCACCATCGACTACCGCGAGCCCAGCGACGAAGCCTGCATTGCGCGCATCCGCTCGCTGGTGGAGAAGATGGGCTATCGCCGCCAGTCGGTCTGGGACCGCAAGCAGCCGGAGCCGCCGCTGTATTCCGCGGAAGAACTCTATGGCATTTTTGAAGCCGATCCCGCGCGTCCGTACGATATGAAGGACGTCCTGGCGCGCATCGTGGATGCCGGCCGCTTCGACGAGTACAAGCCGGAGTACGGCGAAACCGTGATCTGCGGCTTCGCCCGCATCGGCGGCTTCGCCGTGGGCATCGTCGCCAATCAGAAGAAGCACGTCACCGTGCTCGACCACCAGGGCCACAAACGGGTGGAATTCGGCGGCGTCATCTACACCGAATCGGCGGAGAAGGCTGCGCGCTTCATCATGGACTGCAACCAGAACCTGGTGCCGCTGGTCTTCCTGCACGACGTCAACGGCTTCATGGTCGGCCGGCACGCGGAGTGGAGTGGCATCATCAAGGCCGGCGCCAAGATGGTGAATGCAGTTTCGAATTCGGTGGTGCCGAAGATCGCCATCATTGTCGGCGGCTCTTTTGGCGCGGGCCATTACGCGATGTGCGGCAAAGCCTATGATCCGCGCTTCTTGTTCGCCTGGCCCACGGCGCGCTATGCCGTGATGAGCGGCGATTCCGCCGCCGGCACGCTGGTCGAGATCAAGATCAAGCAACTGGAGCGCGGCGGCAAGAAGCTCAGTGACGAGGAAAAGAAGGCACTTTACGAGTCGGTGAAGCAGACCTACGACGCGCAGCAGGACCCGCGCTACGGCGCCGCTCGGCTGTGGATCGACCGCATCATCGATCCCATGGAGACGCGCGACGCCATCGTGCGCGCTTTGGAAGCTGCGGCACTAAACCCCGATGTGCCGGAGTTTAAGGTGGGAGTGCTGCAAACATGAATCAGGACACCCACCACGGAGACGCAGAGACACGAAGGGGGCTTGTTCTTGAGGAACTCACTAACAAGATCATCGGCGCCGCTATCGAGGTACACAAAGAGCTGGCCCTGGACTGATGGAATCGGCATACGAGGAATGTCTCTGTCACGAGCTGCGTCTTCGCGGCGTCAGCTTTGAGCGCCAAGTAGCGCTGCCAGTCGAGTACAAGGGACTGAAGCTGGAGTGCGGATATCGGCTTGATATGGTCGTCGAGGATTCAGTCATCTTGGAATTGAAGTGCGTTGAGCGGGTGCTTCCCGTGCATGTCGCGCAATTGATGACCTATCTGAAGATGACGGGCAAGCGAGTGGGACTGATTATCAACTTCAAAGTTGAGGTGTTGTCACGAGGCATTGTCAGGCGAGTTCTGTAGTCTCCCTGCCTCAGTGTCTCGGTGGTGGATTCTTTGATTGAGCGCGTCAAACTGATCGAATGTCCGCGCGACGCCTGGCAAGGGCTGGCGGGCGTGATTCCCACCGCGGTGAAGGTCGCCTACCTGCGGGCGCTGATCGGCGCGGGATTCAAGCACCTGGATGCCGTCTCTTTCGTCTCGCCCAAAGCTGTGCCGCAGATGGCCGACTCGGAGGAAGTGCTGCGCGAACTCGATCCCCCCGACGACGTGGAGATTATCGGCATCGTGGTCAACGAGCGCGGCATGGAGCGCGCCATCAACACTGAGACTGTGACCGTGGTCGGATATCCCTACTCGGTCTCTGAAACCTTTCTCAAGAACAACGTGCACCAGACCCTGGAAGAGTCCGTCGACATTCTGGAGAAGATCAAGCAGGAGGCCGACAGCATCGGCATGGGCGTGGTCGCCTACATCTCGATGGCTTTCGGCAATCCGTATGGTGATCCCTGGAACTCGGGCGAGGTGGTGGAGGCCGTGCGCCTGCTCACCGACATGGGAATCGACACCGTGTCGCTGGCGGACACCGTGGGCCTGGCCGACGCCGACCGCATCGACGATGTGGTATCCGCGGTGGTCCCGCAATTTTCCGGCGTGGAGATCGGAGTGCACCTGCACGGCCGCCGCGAAGATGCGGCGGAAAAAATTCTGGCGGCCTACGACGCCGGCTGCCGCCGTTTCGATTCGGCGGTCGGCGGCCTGGGTGGATGTCCTTTCGCACAGGACTTGCTGGTCGGCAACATTCCCACCGAGATTGTGCTGGAGGCGCTGGCCAAGCGCGAAGCTGATCTGCCCGTCCGCAAGCCACTCGATTCGGTGCTCAAGATGAACGCCGACATCGCCGACAAGCACGCCGCGCCGGTGAAGCAGTAGTCAGTTGCCAGTTGTCAGCTGTGCAGTTTGTACTCGGTACTTGGTACTCGGTACTCGGTACTAAGAACATGGATCTGAAAACCATCCTTCTCACCGAATCCGGCCGCATCGCCACACTGACCTTCAACCGGCCGGAAAAGCGCAATGCCGTCAGCTATGAGTTGATCGACGAGATGTTCCTGGCGCTCGCGGCCGTCGAGCGCTCCGACGCCGAGGTGCTGATCATCACCGGTGCGGGCATGGCCTTCTGCGCCGGTATGGACTTGGACAATCTGCGGGCCATCACCACCCGCTCGCCGGCGCAGAATCGTGCCGATTCCGAAACCATGGCCCGGCTGTTCCGCAGCATCTACGAGTTTCCCAAGCCAACCATCGCAGCAGTGAACGGCGCGGCGATGGGCGGCGGATGCGGCATCGCCACGCTCTGCGACCTTACCGTCGCATCGCATGAGGCCAAGTTTGGCTACACCGAAGTTAAGATCGGCTTCCTGCCGGCGATTGTCTCGACGTTTCTTATTCAGCAGGTCGGCGAGAAGCGCGCCCGAGACCTGCTGATGACCGGGCGCATCTTCTCCGCTGAAGAAGCCAAGCAGCTCGGCGTCGTGAACTATGTTGTCTCCGGGGAACAGCTCATGGAGTGGGCGCGCGAGCTTGCGGGAACGCTCATGCAGTCGAGTCCGGCGTCGCTGCGCGCCACCAAGCGCCTGCTCTCGGCTTTCGCCAAGGACGAGCTCGACCGCCGCCTCGCGCTCGCGGTCGAGGAGAACGCGCGCATCCGCTCGACCGCCGACTTCCGCGAGGGCATCACCGCCTTCCTCGAGAAGCGCAAGCCGCGCTGGAGTGGTAAGTAAATGTCCGCCGCCGATCCCGCGCGCCGTTGTGCCGTCTGCGAGACGCGGCTGCGCGTGCGCTACGTGGAGACCGACCAGATGGGCGTCGTCTATCACACCAACTTCCTGATCTGGTTCGAGGTGGGGCGTGTGGAGTTCCTGCGCCAGCTTGGCTTTACCTATCGCGACATGGAGCGCGAAGACGGCTGCTATATCGCCGTGGTGGACGCCCGCTGCCGCTACAAAGTTCCCGCGCGCTACGACGACCAGATCCTGGTGCGCACGTTCTTCAAGAACCTGCGCGCCTCGCTCATCCACTTCGGTTACGAGATTCTTCGCGAACCGGACATGACGCTGCTGGCCGAGGGCGAGACCACGCACATCGTTACCGACGCCCAGTTGCAGCGCCGCGAGCTGCCGGCGAAGTATCGCGAGGCGTTCGCCCGGGCACTGGGATGAGGCCATGCAAACTCTCCACATCAACGGCAACGACCTGACCCTCGAAGACCTGCGGGCGGTGATCTACGAGCGCCGGCCGGTGCTGCTGGCCGCGGATGCGCAGCACGCCGTCGAGCGCGCCCGCGCCGTAGTCGAAGACCAGCTCGCCCAGGAGCGCCTGGCCTATGCCGTCAACACCGGGGTCGGCAAGCTAGCGACGGTGCGCATCCCGGCGGATCACATCCGCGAGCTGCAGGTGAACCTGCTGCGCTCGCACGCAGTCGGCGTGGGAGAGCCGCTCAGCGAACTCGAGAGCCGCGCCATGATGCTGCTGCGCGCCAATTCCCTGGCCAAGGGCTTCTCCGGTGTGCGCCCGGTGGTGATTGACACGCTCTGCGAGATGCTCAATCGCGGCGTGCATCCCGTGGTGCCGTCGCAAGGCAGCGTGGGCGCGAGCGGCGATCTCGCTCCGCTGGCGCATCTGGGCCTGGTGGCGATCGGCGAAGGCGAAGCCATCCTCGAAGGCGCACGCGTCTCCGGCGCCGAAGCCCTGCGGCGCGCCGGCATCGAGCCACTGGTGCTCGAAGCCAAGGAAGCTGTCTCGCTCATCAACGGCACACAGGCCATGCTGGCGGTCGGGACATTGGCGCTGCTCGCCGCCGAAACGCTGGTCGATACGGCCGACGTCATCGGCGCGCTCGCGTTGGACGCCCTGCACGGCACCGACGTGGCCTTCGATCCCCGCATCCAGAAGGTCCGCCCGCACGCCGGGCAGGCGCACACGGCGCAAAACCTCACGCGCATGCTCGCGGGGAGCCAGATCCGCGAGTCCCACCGCGCCTGCACCCGCGTTCAGGACGCCTACTCGCTGCGCTGCATGCCGCAGGTGCACGGCGCCGTTCGCGACACCCTGGCTCATTGTCGCCGCGTCTTTGACATCGAGATGAACTCGGCCGTGGACAACCCGCTCGTCTTCCCGGCGAAGAACAGCGGCGGCGATATTCTCTCCGGCGGCAACTTCCACGGCGAGCCGCTGGCCTTCGCGCTGGATTTTCTCGGGATCGCGCTGGCCTCGCTCGCCGGGATTTCTGAGCGGCGCATCGAGCGGCTGGTGAATCCCGCGCTGAACGAAGGACTGCCGCCGTTCCTCGCGCCCGGCGCCGGCCTGCACTCCGGCTTCATGATGGCCCAGGTCACGGCCGCCGCCCTGGCCAGCGAGAACAAGGTGCTGGCCCACCCCGCGTCGGTGGACTCGATCACCACCTCGGGAAACAAGGAAGATTACGTTTCCATGGGGATGACGGGCGCGCTCAAACTAAAACGTATCCTGGCGAACGCACGCAACGTGCTGGCCATCGAAGCCATCGCCGCCGCCCAGGCGCTGGATTTTCTTGCTCCGCTCAAAACCAGCGCGCGTGGGCAGAAGGCGGTCGCGGCGATCCGATCAGTCTCGCCGCCGGTGGAGCAGGACCGCGTGCTGGCTCAGGACTTCGCGCGCGTGGCGGAGCTGATCGCGGCGGGAAAGCTGGCGGCGGTGCTGCACTAAAATTTTCCCCTTGATTGTGTTCGGAACCAGGTACGGTCTGCCCATGTGATGTTGAAGTAGACGGGGAGGGGCGGTTCGCAAGCATTCTGAGGCCAATTGAATGCTGCTATCCCCTCGGTGGCGAGTTGTGCCGAGCGTTGAACATAATCGCCCCATTGCTCATCCGGCAACGGGTCGCAGCTTGCGCTCCAAATCGCGAGCCCATCTTTAGTAGCTACCGTGGTTTGCACGCGACCATCTGTGCGCAACAACCATAACTCCCAGCCGAGAATTGCACAGCCTGCCTCGGCGAGGGAGCGTATTGCGGCGGGACAGTCAGATTGTTGCCATGCTGCCTCGTCCCCAATCACCCTTGCTGCTGCGGCAACTTCTCTGGGCATGTTTGCGGGAAATATTTGTTCCATGGCCTTGGCTCCGGGGACTTCGGTCCTATCGCACATCTCATCAAGCTCGTGCCTTCGTATTCGCCTCGCAGGCCCGGGTTGGGCTTCGCTCAGGGCAAGCTTTGGCGCGCGAGTCGAAGGACCCCTATTCGAAGAATATCGCTGGAATAGGGGTGCTTCGCCTCGTGCGGGCAAAACCGGCCCGCACTCGCTCAGCATGACAGAGGGACGGGTACATCCACTGTGAAACCGGCCGAAAGGCCAAGGGCTAACCGCCGCTGTTCCCAGCCAATCCCAGCTCCGCCGCGATCGCCTTCATGGCCTCAATGCAAAAGGCGATGTGCTCATCGAGGTCCACGCCCAGCTCCTGCGCGCCTTGAATGATGTCATCCCGGCTGACGCTGCGGGCGAAGGCTTTGTCCTTCATTTTCTTGCGGACGGATTTGGCGTCCACCTCGGCCAACGACTTGCCTGGTTTCACCAGCGCGGTGGCCGTGATCAGGCCGGCGAGTTCGTCACAGGCGAACAGGGCTTTCTCCATGTTGCTGACGCGCGCAACGCCGGAATACTGCGCGTGCGAGAGAATGGCCCGCCGGATGAGCTCGGGCCAGCCGCGCTCTTCCAGAATTTTGTTGCCGACGAAGGGATGTTCTTCCGGAGTGGGATGCTTCTCATAGTCGAAATCGTGGATCAACCCGGTCACGCCCCAGATAGCCTCGTCCTCGCCGAACTTGCGGGCGTAGGCGCGCATGCAGGCCTCGACCGCGAGGGCGTGCTTGCGCAGGTTCTCGGACGCAGTGAACTCGGTTAGTAAACTCCACCCCGCCTGGCGTTCACTCATAAGATCGTACCCGTCTTCTCCCTGTTTTCGTGGTTCAGCTTTGGTTATTTATGCGAACTTTTCCGGTTTTTAACCAAAATTTTCTTGACTTCCACAGCTATGTTCCCACAAAGTACGCTTCAAGGCTGCACCCATTTTAGGTCATAGTGGGTTGCACTGCTTTTTGGGCCCTGGTAGGCGACCTGCCTGCTCTGGCATCTCGCGCACCATTGATGGCAACGACACTCGCCCCGGTTGATTCACGAGAGGTAGTACGCTGCGACCGTTGTCACCTGGTCCAATTCCGGACCACCAACAATCTCTGCAGAAAATGCCGCACCTCGCTGGACCAGGAGGAGCCGCCGCCGATTTTGGCGCCGCAGGTGGCCGCAGCCCAGCCGACGAATGGCAACGGCCACGCCCATCTGCAGATCGCGTCCGCCATCCGCACACTGCGCCAGCGCACTGGCCTGAGCCAGCGGCAACTGGCCATGCGCATGCAAGTGCCGCGCACCTATGTATCCAAGATCGAGAACGAAAAGGCAACGCCCACGCTCTCGTCGCTGGAGCGGCTGGCACGGGCGCTGGAAGTCACCGTGCCGGACCTCCTCAGCGGTGGCGATCGTGCCCGCCAGGATGAGATCCGCGAATTGATGCGCGACGACCTGGTGGCGCAACTGGTGCCCTTCCTGGCGACGCTGGACGCCATGCAGAAGGCCACCATTCTCGGCCAGGTACGCGATCTGACTTTACGTCCACGCCGGCACGCGTAGCAACCGGAACAGCCAGCGTGCCGGCGTCGGGCTCCGGTGCGAAAGGTTTTTCCCTCCCCCTTGGCCGGGGCAACTGCCCCGGCTTTTTTCCACATCCGTCTGAACCTCGCCAGCACTTTCATTGCGCAGAAAAGACCGCTATGCTAGTTATAGATTCCCGAGGTAGCCTTGCACGCATCCGCAGGATTGGACCGCAAAGAGTCTGAGGTCTACGCCAAGCTCGATCCCAAACGGCTCCCGCGACATATCGCGATCATCATGGACGGCAACGGGCGCTGGGCCCGGCAGCGCCACCTGCCGCGCATCGCTGGGCACCACGCCGGGGTAGAGGCGGTGCGCTCCACCGTCGAGACCGCCGCTCGCATCCACCTGCCGGCGCTTACCCTGTACGCATTTTCCTCGGAGAACTGGAAGAAGCGCCCGACCAGTGAGGTGGACTTCCTCATGCGTCTGCTGCGGCGCTACCTGAAGGCCGAAGTCCCCACGCTCAACAAGAACAACATCCGCCTTGAATACATCGGCCGCCGTCACGAGCTGCCGGAGGCGGTGCAGGAACGCATGGAATGGGCGCGACAGGCCACCGCTCAGAACACCGGCATGGTGCTGACGCTGGCGCTGAATTACGGCGCGCGCATGGAGCTGGTGGACGCCTTCGCGGCCATCGTGCATGCCGCGGCCAACAATGGGGGACTGCGTCATCTGAAGATCGACGAAGAACTCATCGACCGCCACCTCTACACTCGTCACCTGCCTGATCCTGACCTGGTGATCCGCACTTCGGGCGAGATGCGGCTTTCGAACTTCCTGCTGTGGCAGGTAGCCTACGCCGAGATCTACGTCACCCCCACGCACTGGCCGGATTTCCGCGGGCGGCACCTGCTGGAAGCCATCGCCGAATACCAGACGCGCGAGCGGCGCTACGGCGGCCTGGGCAACGGGCACGGCGCTCAACCGTGATCAAGCGCATTGCGACTGCGGTCATCCTCATCCCCATAGTTCTGCTGATCGTCTTTCGGGCGCCCCTGTGGCTGTTTGCGGCCGTGGTCGGCCTTGTCGCGCTGATCAGTACCCGCGAGTATCTGGGCTTGGCCGACGCTTACGGCATCAAGCCGGCGAAGCGGCTCACGTATTGGTTCACCCTGATCTTGTTCGCCAGTTTGGTGATGGCGTTCGCGGCGGAGGCGGCGTTGAGCCGCCTGCCGTCTTCGATGCTGCTGCGTGGCATCCTGCCCAAGGAGCACCCGCACATTCTGCAAGCGTTCAATGCCGCTTCGCTGGGAAGAGACTCCCTCCTGCTCGCAGCGCTGTTCTTTCTGGTCGCGATGATGAGGCGTGAAGACCTGCGCTCAACGCTCCCCGGAGCGGCGACGTCAGTTCTGGCCCTTGTTTACATCAGCCTGCCGTTCATGCTGCTCATCAATGTGCGCGCCCGCGCGGCGGGGGCGTTCCACGTGTTCTACCTGCTGGTGGTCGTGTGGGCCGGCGACATCCTTGCTTTTCTCGTGGGACGGTCTTTGGGCAGGCACAAACTCGCGCCCAGGATCAGCCCCAACAAGAGCTGGGAAGGCACGCTGGCTTCGCTGGTCGGCGCTGCCGCTCTGGGGACGCTCATCCTGGCCCGCGGAGATGCGATTGTGGGATTTCTCCGCAACACCGACCTGCTGCCGGAGCAGGCAGGCAGTATCTTGAGTGTCGGACCGTATCCGGCTTCCCACCCGCTCTGGGTGTACATCGCGCTGTCAGTCGCGCTCAACGTGGCGGCACAATTCGGTGACCTGGCCGAGTCCATGCTGAAGCGCGGCGCCGCAGTCAAGGACACCGGCTCACTGCTTCCCGGTCACGGCGGCATGCTGGATCGCGTTGATGCCCTGCTCTTCGCTGCGCCGGTGCTGTGGTACTATGCGCAGATTGCCGCCACCGCCAGTTCCCGATAGTCCGCCTTCATGAAGCGCATTGCCATCCTGGGTTCCACCGGCTCGATCGGGCGCAGCACCCTGAGCGTGGTAGAAGCCCACCCGGAGCGGTTTTCCGTGGTCGCGCTCGCCGCGGGCAAGAACGTGGAAGCGGCGTGCGAGCAGGCTAAGCGCTGGCATCCGCGCCTGATCTCCATGGCCACGCCGCGCGCCGCCGATGAACTGGCGGGCAAGCTGAGGCACGCGGGTGGCGAGGACGTTGAAGTCGTCGCGGGCGCGGACGGCGCGATTCTCGTCGCTACCCATCCCGATGCGGACTTTGTGGTCAGCGCGATCGTAGGCGTCGCCGGATTGCAAGCGACTTATGAAGCGGTGCGCGCAGGCAAAAGCGTGGGTCTGGCGAACAAGGAATGCCTGGTTGCGGCGGGCGAGCTGATTACGGCCGAAGCGAAGAAGCACGGCAAGCCTCTCCTGCCCATCGACAGCGAGCACAACGCCGTCCACCAATGCATCCGCGGCGGCCGGCTTGAAGAGGTGCAATCGGTCTGGTTGACGGCCTCGGGCGGACCGTTCCTCGACACCCCGGCCTCTCACTTTCCGCGCATCACCGTGGAGGAGGCCCTGAACCATCCCACCTGGAAGATGGGCCAGCGCATCACCATTGATTCCGCCACGCTGATGAACAAGGGCTTCGAGGTGATCGAGGCCTGCCGCCTCTTCGATCTACCGCCCAACCGGGTTAAGGTGATCGTGCACCCGCAGTCGACCATTCACTCGCTGGTGGAATTCGTGGACGGCAGCATCCTGGCGCAGCTTTCGGTCACCGACATGCGTCTGCCCATCCTCTACGCCCTGAGCTGGCCGGAGCGCATCGCGTCCAGTCTGCGTTACTCGGTCAATGACTTACGTCATCTGGATTTCCGACCGCCCGACATGCAAAAGTTTCCCTGTTTGGGCCTGGCCTATGCAGCCGCAGAAGCCGGAGGCGCCAAGACCGTAGCCCTGAATGCCGCCGATGAGCTGGCCGTGGCCGCGTTCCTGGACGGATCCATTGGGTTCGATGAGATCCCCCGAGTCGTTGGCGACGTACTTAAGGAAACCCAGGCCCGGCATCCTGAATCTATCAGAGAGGTACTCCTGATCGATTCTCAAGCCCGGCAACAGGCAAGGGACCGGGTGCAGCGGTTGAAATCCAGAAAGGCAGGCACACGCCGTCCCGTTGTAGCAAAATAGTAGCGGGACAATTTCCCACATGTATAACGCTTTCACGATCCTCTGGGCCGTAGTGCTGGTGCTCGGGATCTTGATCCTGATCCACGAGCTGGGACACTTCCTTGTCGCCAAGCTGTTCGGCGTGCGGGTGGAAGTTTTCTCCGTCGGCTTCGGCAAGCGCCTGATCGGATGGCGCAAAGGTGACACCGATTACCGCATCAGCGCTCTGCCTTTGGGCGGATACGTCAAGATGGCGGGCGAGAACCCGATGGAGGCGCGCACCGGTGACCCCGGCGAGTTCCTATCGCATCCGCGCTGGCAGCGCTTCTTAATCGCCGCCGCCGGCCCGGCGATGAACATCCTGCTGGCCATTGCGCTGCTCACCGGCGTGTTCATGGTGCGCTACGAGCATCCCTACTTTCTGGACCAGCCGGCGGTCATCGGCTGGGTGATGGAAAATTCTGCGGCCGCCAAGGCGGGATTCGAGCCCGGCGACCGCATCATGCGCATCGGCAACACCCAATCGCCGACCTGGGAGGACGTAGAAGCGAAGATCATGCTCAACCCCGGGCAGCCTCTGGATGTAGCCGTGCAGCGCGGCAACCAGGTGCTGGACAAGACCATCGTCCCGGACAAGCAGGGTCCGGAGGACTACGGCGCGCTCGGTGGCTGGGTGCCGCAGGAGCCCAATGTCGTCACCGAACTCGAGCCGAGCATGCCCGCGGCAAAAGCCGGCATCAAGGTCGGCGATGAGGTAGTGGCAGTGGATGGCGTGGCCATGCGCTCCATGCGCGCGCTGATCCACTATCTGCAGCAGAACCCAGGCAAGCCGCTCGATGTTACGGTGCTGCGCCATGGCCAGGAGCTGCACTTCAACCTGACCCCCGTCCTCTCCCACAACGCGCATGGCGGCGAGCAATGGCGGATGGGATTCATCTCCAACCCGGTGCACGTGGACAAGCTGGGCTTTGCCCAGGCTCTTTCCAGGTCCATCGAGACCAACAAGCGCTACTCGGTGCTGATCTTGGAACTGGTACGCCAACTGGTTGCCCGCAAGGTGTCCATGAAGCAGATTGACGGCCCCATCGGCATCGCGCGCGCTTCCGGCGAGGCTGCTCGCCAGGGCTGGATGCCCCTGCTGGCGCTGATGGCCGCCATCAGCCTGAACCTGGGCATCTTCAACCTCTTCCCCATTCCCATCATGGACGGCGGCGTGATCCTGCTGCTGGCCATCGAGAGCGTGATGCGCCGCGACATCAGCATGAAGATCAAAGAGCGCATCTACCAGGCGGCGTTTGTCTTTCTCATCCTGTTCGCAGTGGTCGTGATCTACAACGATATCGGCAAGGCTCTGCCGGGATTGGCGAAGTTCCTGCCGTAACGCCGCTGCAACACACTCCAATTGAGTTGTCATCCCGACCGAGCGGCACCCAGAACGCCGCGAGCGGAGGGACCTTGTGTTTTCCGCAGCGGAGATAGCACAACTTGTCGGGAATGGAAACGCAAGGTCCCTCGATTCCGGGCTAAAGCCTCTTGCTCGGGATGACAATCCTTTGGGTGTAAACTTAATCGGGATGGCAAGCATTCAGCGCAGAAGAACCGTCACAGCCAGCGTAGGCGGGGTGCGCATCGGCAGCGATATGCCGGTGGTCGTGCAGTCGATGACCAACACCGACACCGCCGACGTGGCCGCGACCGTCCGCCAGGTCGCTGATCTGGCGCGGGCCGGCTCCGAACTGGTGCGGGTGACGGTGAATCACGACGCGGCCGCCGCCGCCGTGCCCTGCATCGTCGAAGGGATCGAGCAGCAGGGTGTTCGCGTGCCCATCATCGGCGACTTCCACTACAACGGCCACCTGCTGCTGAAGAAGCACCCCGATTGCGCCCGTGCGCTGGCCAAATACCGCATCAATCCCGGTAATGTCTCCATCGGCAAGAAGGACGACGACAATTTCCGCACCATGATCGAAGTCGCGATCGCCAACCAAAAGCCGGTGCGCATCGGCGTCAACTGGGGCTCACTTGACCAGGCGCTCTTGACCCGCATGATGGACGAAAACTCGCGTCGCGCCGAGCCGCTCGACGCGCGTGACGTCACGCTCGAGGCCATCGTGGTGAGCGCTCTCGATTCGGCCGAGCGCGCAGAAAAGTACGGGCTGCGCGCTGACCAGATCATCCTCAGTGCGAAGGTAAGTGGAGTGCAGGACTTGATCGACGTCTATCGGGCACTGGCTGCACGCTGCCGCTATCCTCTGCATCTAGGCCTGACCGAAGCCGGAATGGGCGCCAAAGGGATTGTGTCTTCGACTGCTGCTCTTTCCGTGCTGCTCCAGGAGGGCATCGGCGACACCATCCGCGTTTCGCTCACGCCCGCGCCCAATGGTGACCGCACCGAGGAAGTGATCGTCGCGCAGCAAATCCTGCAATCCATGGGCATCCGCAGCTTCGCCCCGCAGGTCACCGCCTGCCCCGGCTGCGGACGCACCACCAGCACTTTCTTCCAGGAGATGGCGGAGCAGATTCAGTCCTATCTGCGTCAGCAGATGCCGGTATGGAAGCAGCGTTACTCGGGCATCGAAGAGATGAAGGTCGCGGTGATGGGCTGCGTCGTGAACGGGCCCGGCGAGTCCAAGCACGCCCACATCGGGATTTCGCTTCCAGGAACGTTCGAAGAGCCGAAGGCCCCGGTCTTTGTGGATGGGCGGCTGCTGACCACGCTGAAGGGCGACAGGATCGTCGCCGAGTTTATCGAGATTCTGAACGAGTACGTGGAGTCACACTATTCGGTGCGCACCGAGGCGACGGCGCGCGTCTAAGCCGGCACACCATGCCTCGGGATTTAGAGTTAGCAGCCATTACGCCAGCTTGAGCAGCGCGAACGCCGCCACCACCCACACCGCAAACACCGCCATATTGAGAGAGATCCTGAAGGCCATGTTGTCCATCAGCTTGTTGTATTCCGGTCCCATGATCCACCTCATTTTGTCCTGCTCTTTGGACGTGAACCGCGCCGCATAGTTAGCAGCGCGTTCCCAATCTCAATCACAGGTACGGTGGGTGGCTGGAAAAAGTTCCACGAGGAATCGCCGACATCGCGCGTAACCGCCGGAATCGCCGTAATCTGTTGATGCGGTCCGGCGATTTTCGGCGGTTGCGGCGATCTCACGCAATCTCGCTGATCCTTCTCAGTTCTGGATAGCGCTCCACCAGCGTCGCCGGCGCCCTGACCTTCCGGCCGGTGATCATGTGCTTCAACTGCAGGCCGTTCACTGCCGCCTTGCCTTCAAAATGATTATTCGCGATCACGAACGTGACTTCGGTCTTGCGCGCGATCTCCTCGATGCGTGGCCTCCACTTGGCGAGTTCGCCTTCGCTGTAAAGATAGTTGTAGCGGTCGTGCGGAGCTTCATGCTCGAACCACTGTCCGTAATTGCGGCCGTGCAGGCGCACGTAGCCGATAGGAGCGGTGGCGTGCGTGGTCGGCGCGATGGCGCGCCCCAGCAGCGGCTGGTCGATGTTGCAGAAGCTCACGCCCTTCTCCGCGAAGGACCGCAGAATCTCCTCGTTGTTCCAGCTAGCGTGGCGCACCTCAACGACGCGCGGATACCCCTGGAAGCGCCGCACGAGCTCGGTGAGATAGTCGCGGTTCGGCGGCGTGTTCTTGAACGAGATGGGAAACTGCATCAGCAGAGCGCCCAGCTTTCCGGCTTCCGCCAGCGAGTCGAGACCCTCTTTGACGTCGCGCGCATCCTTCTCGGTCGCCGAGAGCGTGGCCGCTGACGTCGGCTGCACCGCGCCGCCGGGCGCGTGCGTAAAAGCCTTGTAAAGCTTGGCCGTGAACTTGAACTCGGGGTTTTCGTCCGCCACTTCCCGGCACCAGAGCTTTCCCAGTGCCGGCTTGATGGGACCATAGAAAGACGTGTTGATCTCGATTACGTCGAAGTATTGCGCCAGGTACTCGGCGGGATGCTGCTTGAGCCCTGCAGGATAGACGATGCCTTCCCAGTCCTTGTACGACCAGCCGGCGGTACCGATGCGGATGTTTCCTGTGCCAGGCATGGCGACGGCAGAGTAGCACGGCGTAGTAATCGCCAGTCGTTCGTCGGTGGTCGTTGGCATCCGGTTCAGGCGGGCTTCTGCTAACGACCAACGACCAGCAGCCAACGACTAATAGAAGGCCACCACCACCCAGTTGGTCCCCTCAGGATATGTCGCGCTGCGAGCGAAGCAAGCGCCCACGGCAAAGGCCCTTGAAATGGTCACGTTGGCCAGGTTGCGAAAGTGAGAGCCGAAATTCGCTGGATCAGGGTCCGTGAACGCGAGACTGGCGCTGACTCCGAGCCATTCCAGCAGCGAGTTGGCGTTGAGGCTGTCTTTCCTGGCCACCTCGCAGGCGTACCGCCGAAGTTCGGGGTCCTCCTGGCGGGCAAGCGGCGGCAGCTTCTTGCGCGCCCTGACCTGATTGATGGCGATCGCGACCGCGCCTTCCACATCATTAGCCGAGAGCGCAGGCAGGGCGTGCGCGAAATCGCTGACCGCATACAGCCCGGCAATTCCGCGCGCCACGGCCACGCCGACAGCGTTGTACTTGGGGTCGAGGATGTTGGCACGATGGCCGGGAGAGTGCATCCACTCCTCGTTGATCCCAGATGGCGTGGGACCGGAGGCAACATTTTCTCCCGAGGCGGAGAAGCGGAGCGCCGTCGCGGCGATGCGGTCGCGCAGGCCAGCCTCACCCGGGAACTGGTGTGAAAGCCGGTCGCGCCGCGCCATCTCCTCCGCATGCTTGTGTGCCGCCTGCGCCAGCCACTCATTCCACTGCAGCTCAGGAAGGCCGGCTGCAGTCCGGTCGCGGTTGATCATGCGGAACAGTTCCTGCTCCGCCGCGGCCGACTCGGAGCCCTGGTCCTGCGGCCAAGCCGCCGGCGCGCACAGCGTAATCAGAAGAAAGATGTCCGCTATTGCCACCCTCGATTTCAACCCGCTCACCATTTACGCCATCTTACGTGACTTCGGAGTGAGAAGAAAAAAGGCCTCCGCTTGCGGAGGCCATGGTCTCCCTGGAAAGGCAACTACTGCTTGCGAGCGTTGTGCTTGTCGCGATAGATGGCGCGCGACGTGCGATTCTGCTCACGGTTGATCTTGGCATGCTCGCCCGGAGTCAGGCTGCCGCCGTTGGCGGCCTTCATGCGCGCTTCCTGGCGGTTGATGTGGGCTTCGCGGCTCTCGAGCCTGGCGGTTTCACCGGCGGTCAACTGCCCGCTCTTGACGCCCTGGGCGATGCGGTCCTGCTGGTTTTCTTTGCGCTGGTTGATCTCGCCCTTGGCCGGCGGCTGTGCCGCGGCGTTGTGCTTGTCCCTATAGATGTCGCGCGAGAGCTGGTTCTGCTGGCGGTTAATCTTCGCGCGCTCGGCGGGGGTGAAGTTGCCGTCCGACTTCATGTTGCGCTCTTCTTTATTAAGGGCGGCTTCCTTGCGCTCCAGGTTGGCAGTTTCACCCGCCGTCAGGCTGCCGTTCTGAATGCCATTGGCAATGCGGTCCTGCTGATGCTCTTTACGTTCGTTGATCTCCTGGTTCGACTGCGCAATCGCCGGAAGCGCCAGCGCGCCGAACAATGCCACCACCGTGAGTCTCCCTGTCCAGTTCATCGATCGTCTCCTTGTGATTTTTCCCTGCGCGGCTGGCGTTTGCTTCCGCAGCCTGCTGTCAATGTGCTGAACCCTGCTGGTCCCAGTATGTCGCGAGGCTCGGAAAATTTCGTGATAACTGAGGGACATCGTCTATTGGGATTCCGGCGAAACTTTTGGAGAAGAGGCGGGTTGCCTGCCCGGCAGAAAGCAGGTCCTTCGGGCGCCTTCCTCGCGCTAGCGCGCTCGGTCGTGCTTCCTCAGGATGACAATCATCAGAGTTACAGCCCGGCTTCAATTCTGGAGCGCGGATCGAGATAATCGCGCAGCGCATCCCCTATAAAATTGAACGACAGCACCGCGATCATCACTGCGGCGGCGGGGAACAGCACCAGGTGGGGAGCGTCGAAGAGGTGAGCGCGGCCGTCGTTCAGCATCGAGCCCCAGCTCGCCGTCGGTGGTGGCACACCGAGACCGAGGAAGCTCATGGTCGCTTCCGCCAGCACTGCGCCCGCCATTCCGATTGCGCCCTGCACGATCACCGGCTGGATCATGTTGGGCAGAATGTGGCGGGTGATGATCCTCCAGTCGCTCGCGCCCAGCGCCCGCGCCGCTTCTACGAATTCGCGCTCGCGCGTGGCCAGCACCTGGGCCCGCACCAGACGCGCGTAGCCCACCCAGCCGCCAATCGAGAGCGCCAGAATAAGGTTGAAAATGCCCGGCCCGAGAAAGGCTACGAAGGCGATGGCCAGTAGAATTCCCGGAAACGACAGGAACGCGTTCATTACGATGACATTGACGAAACGGTCCACCCGCCCGCCGTAGTAGCCGGCGATGCAGCCGACGATCAGGCCGATGGAAAGCGACGCTGCCACCACGCTCGTGCCCACCAGCATCGAGATGCGCGCGCCATAGACGACGCGCGAGAGGATGTCGCGGCCGAGTTCGTCGGTGCCGAACCAGTGCGCTGATGTCGGTCCGATCACCCGCGCCGGCAGATTGATGTTCGCGGGATCGTAGGGCGCGAGCCACGGCGCGAAGATGGCGCACACGACGAAGATCGCTACCATCACCACGCCAGCAGTGGCCAGCGGGTTGTAGCGGGCAGCGCGGGTCAGTTGCCAGTTGGCGGTTGTCAGTTGCCAGGTTTCAGTGGCCATGCTTTCCTTGTAGCGCCGGCCTCTGGCCGGCTGTGGGCGAGGGCATCTTGCCCTCGCGGCCGTGGGCGCGACGCCCAGGGGACAGCCGCCGGGACGGCGGCGCTACCTCACTGCCTGATCCTCGGATTCGCCACCGAGTACAGCAAATCCGTCAGAAAATTCACGCCCACATACGTCAGGCCGATCGCCAGAATGCATCCCTCGACCAAGTAGTAATCGCGATTGGAGATGGCCTGTATAGTCAGCCGGCCGATGCCGGGCCAGGAAAAGATCGTCTCCGTGACGATCGCGCCGGCCAGCAGCGCTCCGAATTGCAGCCCCACAACGGTCAGCACCGGGATCATTGCGTTGCGCAGCGCGTGGCGATAGACAACGGTCCGCTCCGGCAGGCCCTTGGCGCGGGCGGTGCGGATGTAATCCTGTCCCAGCTCTTCCAGCATCGAGGTGCGCACCATGCGGGTGAGGATGGCGGCCAGCGCGCCGCCCAGCGTAATCGCCGGCAGCACCAGGTGCGCCAGCGTTCCGCTTCCGGAGACCGGCAGGGAGCCCAGCTTGATGGCGAAGAACAGAATCAGGATCGGACCCAGCGCGAAATTAGGGAACGACAGGCCGAGCAAGCTGACGAAGCTGATCGCGCGATCATCCCAGCGATTGCGCCGCCGCGCCGAATGCACGCCGGCGGGTACGGAGAGTGCGAGCGCCACCGCCAGCCCTGCGAAGGTGAGTTGCAGCGTGAAGGGATATCGTTCAGCTATCACCGCCGCCACGTTACGGTTGTAGCGCAGCGATTGCCCGAGGCTCCCGTGAAGCACGCCTCGCCAGTAATTCACGTACTGCTGCCCGATGGGCACGTCGAGCCCGTAAGCGTGGCGCGCTGCCTGCAAGTCGGCGCTGGTTGCGCCCTCCCCCAGCATCTGTTGTATGGGATCTCCGGGCACGAGGTGAATGAGCAGGAAGACGATGGAGACCACCAGCCAGATGACGGGCAACATGTAAAGCAGGCGGGTGGCGGTGGAGCGGAGCATCAGTCGCCCGCCTGCGCCTGCCTGGTTTCCACGGGCTCGACCTTCACTTCAGCGATGCGGTGGCCGTCCATCTGCAGCACGGTGAAGCGGCGTCCCTGATACTCGAACGAGTCACCGCGCTTGGGGATCCGCTGCAGGCGGGCCATCACGAAGCCGGCCAGGGTCTCGAAGCCTTCGTCGCGCGGCAGCCTCAGTCCCTGCTCGATCTCGAGTTCGTGAATGTTCTCCGATCCATCCAGGACAGCCGCATTGGGACCAACCGCGGCCAGCGGCGGTTCCTTGGCGGCATCGTACTCGTCTTCCATCTCGCCCACGATCTGCCGCAGCACGTCCTCCACGGTGACCACGCCGACGGTCGAGCCGAATTCGTCCACCACCACGGCCAGATGACGCTTGCGCTCTTTGAATTCGACCAGCAGGTCGGCGACCGGCTTGGTCTCGGGCACCACCAGCACGTCGCGCATGATGTGGCGCAGGCGCGTGCTGCCCGGGCTGAGCGGCGCGAGCGATCCGTGCTTCATGCGCAGGTGCATCAGCCTCACCAGGTCACGGACGTACAGCATTCCCACAATGTGCTCCGGACCGCGGTCCGGTTCGTAGATGGGGATGCGCGAGCGCTTGGCTTCCACCACCTTGCTGAGAGCTTCGTCAAGGGTCATGTTGGCGGGCAGGGAAAAGATGTCCGGGCGCGGCACCATGATCTCGCGCACGGTCACATTGCCCAGCTCCAGGGCGCGGTGGATCACCTCCTCCTGCACCGCGGGCAGGATGCCGCCCTGGCGGGCTGAGGTGACGATCAGCTTTAGCTCCTCGGGGGAGTGCACCGCGGCCGGGCCGATCTGGCGCATTCCGAACAGACGCAGCACAGCCTGCGCCGAGCGGTTCATCAGGTAGAGGAAGGGCCGGCTGACGGTGATGAATACATCCAGAGGTCCGGCGACGGCGATGGCTACGCGCTCCACACGTCCCAGGGCTACCGATTTCGGCACCAGCTCGCCCAAGGTCACCAGCAGGTACGTGATCGTGGCAAAAGCCAGCCCGATGGCGATGCCGTGGGCGTACAGAGCGGCATGAGGCACGTTGGCGAGGCCCGTTTGGATCAGGTGGGCGACGGTGGCTTCCCCAACCCAGCCCAGTCCCAGGCTGGCCAACGTGACCCCGAACTGCACCGCCGCCAGCACTTCCGGGAGATTGTGGTGAAGCCTCAGGACGGCGCGGGAGCCAATGCGGCGGGCCGCGATCATCTCCTGGATGCGGGTGTCGCGGATGTTCACCAGCGCGAATTCCGCCGCCACGAAGAAGGCATTGGCCGCTACCAGCAGGGCGACCACAGACACCCGCAACACGACCAGCGAGAGCATGAGAACCAGATTTTAACATTCATGCGCGGACCCTGACCCTGGGCTGATCGCATTGCCGTCCCAAACTGCCCCTTGAGCCATTTCCCTCTTCCCTCCGAAACGCGCCGTGGACGCTGACTTCCGGCCACCAGCGGTGACGAATTTATTACAAATTGAAACTTGACAAACGACACAACAGGGATAAACTCTGCCCGGCATTTAGGGCTGTCTGTCTCCGGTGCGGCGCGTCTAGCGAGCTTATCGTTCCGGTTCGCACCGTGCTCCAAATCCCCCTAGGCAGCGTCGGTGAGTTTCCGGTGGTGTCGCCTTCGGCAATCACGGGCTCGCAGTTTGACCGCCACTCTTTGTCACGTATTCAAGGCCGGAGGCGCAATTGAAGCGTTTCGGGCCCGTTCCTTAGCAGTGCATTTCGAGACTCAATGAAGAGGTGATTATGCGTTTCTCCCGGGTAGGATATCTTCTGTACAGCGGTTCACTGCTGTTCCTGATTCTCGCTGCGCCGGCCTCGACGTGGGCGCAGGCTGCTAGTCTCGGGCGCGGCCTGGAACAGTTGGTCCAGTTCTATGAGTTTGGAAACCCCAAGCTTGCCCAGGTGATGAAATTTCACCTGACTGCGGGGCCAGACACTGTTCTCGTCCACGTACGTCTGGCGCCCGGCGTCACTTCGCAGCAGGTCCTTCCGACGCTCGCCGCAAGCGGTTTCCAGTTGCAGGCGGTCAGCAAAATGGATCCCAGCCTGCTCGAGGGCTACCTGCCGCTGAGTTTAGCGCGCAGTGCCGCCGGCGTCTCCGGGGTGAAGAGCATTCTTGCCGTGCAGCGCCCAGTTCTTAATGTCAGCTCCCTCCCGAGAGAGGCGGTGCCGGTGGAGAAGGTAAACCGGGCCCAGACCCGCGGCTTCGATGGTGCCGGTACCAGGCTGGGGGCCCTCTCCGACAGTTATGACCGGTGTGCGACTTGCAGCACGCACGCCTTGCAGGACGTTGCCAGCGGCGCTTTGCCAACGGGCGTGGTTGTGCTTGAGGAAGACCCCGTACCTGGCACCGATGAAGGCCGCGCCCTTCTGCAGTTAGCCCATGCTATCGCCCCCGGCGCGGGGCTCGGGTTCGCCACTGCCGACAATGGCGAGGTGGATTTCTCCAATAACATCCTGAACCTTCGCAGGGAGTTCCACGCCGATGTCGAACTGGATGACGTTACCTATTTCGATGAGCCTATGTACTCCGATGGCCTGCTGGCACAGACGGTGGATGAAGTCGTAAAGGAGGGTGCCGCCTATTTCTCCTCGGCGGGAAACAACGGGTTGGAAGCTTATGAAGCTTACTACTCGCCGGTCTCCTTCCGGGACGCGCGGAAGTTGGTGGCTGAAGGCAAGTCCAACCTTGACCTGGATGCCCTGGTCGCCTTCAGCACCGCCAATGGCCTGCCGATACCGGTGAGCGTCCACAACTTCAACGCTCCCCGTTTCACAGTGACCCACCCGCAGAGCGTGGACGCTGACGACAGCCGTTGGGGACCTCAGCCAGGCGACGTAGCCATTTCCCAAAGCTACATCTCCTACTTCGGTGACATCGGGGATTTCCAGTGGGATGAGCCCTTTTTCCAAGGCAAGGTGCAGACCATCTATTTCGTCTACATCTTCGATGCCGATGGCACGTTTGAGGACCCGACCAACCCCAGCTCTAACGCCTTTTTCACCACCGCCAACAGCATTGCTGACGATGAGGCGCTGCAACTATGGCAGGTCAATCCCGGCAACTATCAGATCGTCCTCGCGAAGATGAATGATGGTCCAGCGCAGCGGATCAAGTACATAGACGTCAATGGCGCGGGCGAGAGCCAGCGTCAAGGCGCGCCCTCAGGCTGGGGTCACACCGCCGCCAGGCACGGGCAGAGCGTGGCCGCGATGTACTACGCCTTCACCCAGTTTCCGGAGGACTTCAGCTCACCGGGACCGGTCACCATTCTGTTCGACAGGTTCGGCAACCGGCTGCCGCGGCCGGAAATTCGCCCGGTACCGCAGATCACGGCTGTCGACGGCGTGGATACGACGTTCCTTGGAACCGACACCGACGGTGATGGCTTTCCCAACTTCTTCGGCACCAGCGCCGCCGCGCCTGACGGCGGCGCCGTCGGCTTGCTGGTGATTCAGTCGGCGGGCGGACCGGGCAGCATTCGGCCGGACGACGTCTACGAGCGAATTCAGGATACCGCCACCCCAGTCCCGCTTTCCAGCGACCGCACCCACGCCTTCGCCAAAGCCGGACCGGTTTTTGCGTCCGCCAACGGCGACTTCCCCAGTCAGACTGATTACTGGCGGCTTACCGTTGACCGCACCGCGCGCACCGTCAGTAGCGTGTCGATCAATCTCACCGCGCCAAATATGATCTGGATTCCGAGAGGCCCCTTCGGTTTCAATCTCGGGACGACCAAGGGGCTCCTCCCTACGGATGTCACCGCTAGTGTCAGTGCCGACCTGACTACCCTGACGCTTACCTTCAAACCCGGTACTTTCGGGGCCGGCGACGAAGTCACCTTTGGCAATTTCATCGTTCCACCGTTCCTCCCGTTTGCCTTCCCCTTCGACGCTGATCGCGTGGCAGGCGGGCTGGTAACGGTAACCCTTAACAATGGCAGTGTTGGGACGGGCGCCTTGCAGGTCGCGCCCCCCCTCGCGCCCAATCCCTACACGGGGGCAGGCTTAGTGAACGCCGACGCTGCCACCCGCAAACACGGTCATTAGACAATCGGACCTTGAGCAACGCTGCCCCGCGGGTTCTTTCCCACGGGGCCTTTTTCCCAGGTGTGGCAAGCCGGGTCAGAGGAGTACGCCCAGCCCGGCATTCGAACTTTTTGACCAATTCCGGTCTGCCTGTGTTATAAATCGCGGTTCCCTGCAACCGGTTGTAGCAGGGGGCTCGGCGCGGCCAAACCTCAATCCTTTCTTGTCGTGGAAGCGCGTCTCGGAATAAATCCCGTTTGCTCCCATTTTCGCGAGGTTCAAACCTCCGGAGGTCTAATGCTTATGTGGCTCTCTGCGACGGCGATACTGTGGCAACTGGAGCCCTTGAACGAAGGGGCGGGGTTCCTCTGGCTGGCCTTGGGCATCAGCGTGCTGGCGCTGCTGACCGTCTTTTATTTTGCGCAATACGTGTTGCGCTCTGACACCGGCACGGAGCAGATGCGCACCATCTCCGACGCCATCCGTGAAGGCGCGGAAGCCTTTCTGCGCCGGCAATATAAGACCATCGGCATACTCAGTATAGTGCTGGCGGTCCTGATCTTCATCGGATACAAGGTTTCGCCGCGCAACGCGCCGCTGGCCACCAAGACGGTGATCGCCTTCCTCATCGGCGCCGCCTGCTCCGGCTTTGCCGGATTCACCGGCATGTACGTCTCGATCCGCGCTAATATCCGCACCGCCAGCGCCGCCCGCACCAGCATCAACAACGCCTTGCGCATCGCGTTGCGCGGCGGCGCGGTCACCGGACTGGTGGTGGTCGCGATGTCGCTGCTCGGCGTTGGGCTGCTGTTCTACTTTTTTGGCGGGCTGGGCGCGCCGCGCGAGGTCCCGTATCAGGTGGTGGGCTTCGGCTTCGGCGCATCGTTCGTGGCGCTGTTCGCGCAGTTGGGCGGCGGCATTTACACCAAAGCTGCCGACGTCGGCGCGGACCTCGTAGGCAAAGTTGAAGCCGGCATTCCCGAGGACGACCCGCGCAACCCGGCCGTGATCGCCGATCTGGTCGGCGACAACGTGGGCGACTGTGCCGGTCGCGGCGCCGACCTCTTCGAGTCCACAGCCGCAGAGAACGTGGGCGCTATGATTCTGGGGGCGGCGCTCTATCCCCACTTCGGGCTGAAGGGCATTCTGTTCCCGCTGGTGGCCCGCGCCTTCGGTTTGATCGCCTCGACCATCGGCGTGCTGATCGTGCGCACCGATGAAAAAGAAGACCCGATGCAGGCGCTCAACCGCGGCTATTACGTGACCACGGTGCTGGCCATCGCCGGCTTTGCCGTGGCCGTCCACTACCTGTTGAAGGACAACTGGTGGTTTCTGGGCTCGGGCGTGGTGGGCATCCTTACTGCCTTCCTGTTCGTTTACATCACGCAGTACTACACCGAGTACCGCTACCGGCCGGTGGCCTCAATCGCCAAAGCCTCACTCACCGGCCCGGCGACGAACATCATCGCCGGCCTTTCGGTGGGTCTCGAGACCCCCGCACTGCCGGTGATTGTAATCGGCGCCGCTCTGTTGCTTTCCTACTGGTTCGGCCTGAAGGCGTTCGAGGGGATCAGCGTTCCCGGAATCAGCGACTACGCCAAAGGCATTTACGGCACCGCCATCGCCACCATGGGCATGCTCTCCACCGCGGCCTACATCCTGGCGATGGACACCTTTGGGCCCATCACCGACAACGCCGGCGGCATCATCGAGATGTCGAACCAGCCAGAGGCAATCCGCGTCAAGACCGACCGCCTCGACGCCGTGGGCAACACCACCAAGGCCCTGACCAAGGGATACGCCATCGGCAGCGCCGCTCTGGCCGCCTTCCTGCTCTTCTCCGCCTATCTCGATGAGGTGAAGGAGATCGTGGCCGGACGCCTGGGCGCAGCCGCGAGTGGCTTCACCTTCAGCTTCGACAGCGTGAACCTCGCCAATGTGCCGGTGTTCGTGGGCGCCATGTTGGGCGCCATGCTGGTGTATCTGTTCTCCTCGCTGGCCATCCGTGCCGTGGGCCGGGCGGCGCAGTACATCATTGAAGAAGTGCGCCGGCAGTTCCGCGAGAACCCCGGCATCATGCAGGGGACGTCAAAGCCCAACTACGGCTCCTGTGTGGACATCGTCACCACCGCCGCGCTCAAGCAGATGGTAGTGCCCGGCATCCTGGCCGTGGGCCTGCCCATCGCGGTGGGCGTGATCTTCCGCTACTTCACCGGCTTCCACGTCGCGGGCGGCGTGCCCATGATCGGCGGACAGCCCATCAACCTGATCGGCGCCGAGTCCGTGGCCGCGCTGCTGATGGTGGGCACCATCGCCGGCATCCTGCTGGCCACCATGATGAATAACGGTGGCGGCGCCTGGGACAACGCCAAGAAGTTCATCGAGACCGGCCAGTACGGCGGCAAGCGCTCCGACGCGCACAAAGCAGCGGTGGTGGGCGACACCGTCGGCGATCCCTTCAAGGACACCGCCGGCCCTTCGCTCCACGTGCTCATCAAGCTGCTTTCGACGATCACCCTGGTGATGGCGCCGCTGTTCGTGTAGGACCGAGTAGCGAGGATTTGCAGGGTGTCTCTCGATGAGAGCGAAGGCTCTGTCAAGGGCAGACTGAGGTGCGCGAGCACCGCTGTGGTTGCCGAAGGGTTGAGGGACAGGATGCCGGAAATTTCACGTTGAATCACCCTACGGTTGTTCCGCCAACCATCGATTCGGCTGAAGTGGCAGCGGTGCAGGTACGGTTTGCGGAACTCCGGGTCATAGCGGACCGCCTGATGCGCCGCTTCCACCAGCAGCATGCGCATCATGCGGTTGCCCTGCTGGCTAAGGGCTGGCTGCGAAAGAGAAAGATCGCCCTGATTGAAGCAGTGAATCCGACGTAGGAGAATCTGGCCGCTGAGTGGTACGAACTACCGGAGAAGAAGCAGGTCCTCCTCCCCCAGCCCAGCAAACCAAAACCGTCTACGAAGCGGACACCAAGCTGCTATCGCGCACCCAGGTTCAATCGCAAGCCGACGCGCGCCAAGATGGGCGGAGCGAGGTTGAGCGGGTTCTGGGCGATGTCATAGCGCTGGTTCAGCAGGTTGTCCGCGGCAACGAACACGTCGAGAGCCGGCGTAAGCGGATGCGAAGCCATCAGGTCCATGACAAAGAACCGGCGCAGCAGGAACGTGTTTAAGTCGTTATCGTACTGCACGCCCACGAAGCGTCCTTGCACACCCAACAGGACCCAGCGCGGCTTGAAATAGCGCGCCTGCACGGTGAAGACGTGGCGCGGCACCTGCGGGATCTCCTTGCCCGCCAGGCTGACGACCGGCGGGTTAGGAAAGCTTATGATTTTGGGATCGACGTACTGGAATCCCCCGGAAAGTGTGAGCGCGCTGTTCACGCGCGCCTCGGTTTCGAACTCCATCCCGGGGGCGTGGGCGCGGCCCAGGTTCTGGCGCTGCAGACAGGTTATGTTGGGGCTGGCGGGACAACCGGCCGTAGAGTGCGGCACGGTCACGTTTTCCACCGGACGCGTGATATCCGCCCAAAAGAAGTTGCCGCGCACCAGCAGCCGTTGCCTCAAGCCGCTAACCGTCACCCCACCCTCGGCGCCTGTGAGCCGCTCCGCCACCAGTTGATTGTTCGCCTTGGTGAAATTATTTCCCTGCTGGAAGGATCGATATAGCTCGTTCAGAGTAGGCGCGCGGAAGGAGCGGTACGCCGAAGCGGTCAGCGACACCTTGGACGTCAGCCGATACAGGCTTCCCAGGCGCGGGCTGAAGAAAGTCTCCTCACGTTCCGGTAGCAGCTTGAACATCGTGGGGCCCATTGCGGGCGGCACGGGCTGGCTGGAGGAGAAAGCGTCAAAATTCGTCCAATGGTCAACGCGCGCGATGGGAGTCAGCACCCAGCGCGAGGTGACCTGGATAATGTCCTCTCCGAATATCCCGACGTTATGCTGACGGCCACCGTTATCGACCGCTGTGGTAGCCACGTTCTTCGAAATCGCCAGCTCGTCGCTCTCGCCGCGGAACTCGTGCGCTTCCACTCCCGCCACCAGGGTCTGCCGGGTCTTCAATGGCCGCGTCCACTGGATGTCCATGCCCACCGGCTGTGCCGGGACACGCTGCAGGCGGGTCAGATTTTCGGTGTCGCGGTTTTGCGAGACGGATGAAAAAGTCTGGTTGAGGAACTGTCGCCCCACATAGCCCACTGCCGAGAACTGTCCGAGGGAGTCGGACCTCCAGTCGCCGCCCAGGTCCAATTCACGGATGGTCGTACGGTTTCTCTGCAGCACAGTGCCGTTGTCGCGGTCTTCGCCGAAGGATGAGCCGCGCAGGTAGACGCGGCCATGATCGCCTAGCTTGCGCTGCACGGTCAGGTCGCCGGTTATATATTCCGAAGATGCAAAGCTGTCCGCGGTTCCGCGCAAGTACGGTGCGATCGGGACGTAGCCATCGGTGTGAAAGACTTCGGTATCCACGGCGCCGGCCCACGGTCCGTAGTTCTCCGAACCGAAAAGTGAGACATCCGGCGTTTGCTCATTGCCATAGAAGCTGTAGAGAGTCAGTGCGGGCCGGTCCACGGGACGACGAACGACGTTGACCACGCCTCCCAGCGCTTCGCTGCCATACAGCGGCGACGCGCCACCGGCGATCACCTCCGCCGATTCGATATCGGCATGGGGGATGCGGTCCCAGTAGACCCATCCTCCGAAGGGATCGTTCAGCGGCTTGTCATCCGAGATGACCAGCGCGCGGCTGGCGCCGCTGGCCCCCAAGCCGCGCAGAGAAGCTCCCTGCGAGGTCGGGTTTGCGGTGCGGCTTCCCGAACGGCGAAAAAGGCTGAATCCGGGCACCTCGCGGAGCGTGTCATCCAGCGTTACCGTCCCGGCGGACAAGAGCTCCTGCGAGGAAAGCACGACCACCGTGGCGGGCGAATCCAGCACGCGGGTCGGAGTGCGCGCCGCCGTGACCGTCATTTGCTCGGCAATCTTCGCCGGCCGAAGCACGAGCTCGATCTTCGACACGCTACCCTGGGCTTGCCAGGGTTGTTCGAGCGGCTCAAATCCCTGGGCGCGAACCAGTAGTGTGCCCGTCCGGGGCAAGCTCTCGAAGACAAACACGCCTTCCGCGTTGGTTACTTGAGTGGAACTTGAGGGCCCGTACCGCATCTCAACTGTGGCGCCAGGCATCACCGCTCCGCTCGTGTCCTTGACTGTACCTTCGAGACGAAATTTGCCTTGGTTGGAATCCTGCCCGCTGGCCCAGGCGTTAAGGACAAGGAACAACAGCGCGAGCATGCAGAGAGTGCCCGAAGGCAACCTTCTTCGAGGAGGAGGGAATTCAGGGGTGACGATATGCCGATTCATCTCCGAGACTAATCCCCAAATTACCCCATACCTCTGTCGGAAGGAAGTCACGCCCGGTGTTCCTATTCCTCTCCTGGCACGATGGTGTCGAGCTAGAGCAGGCCGTCTCGCTTGAACATCTGCCGGATTCCGCGCAACGCCTGTTGCGTACGCTGCTCGTTTTCGATGAGAGCAAACCGCACGTGATCGTCCCCGAGTTCACCGAAGCCCACCCCGGGACTGACAGCCACCTTGGCATCGGCAAGGAGTTTCTTGGAGAACTCGAGCGATCCGAGATTCCGATACGGCTCCGGAATTGGAGCCCAAACGAACATCGTGGCCTTGGGTGGCGCGACGGACCAGCTCAGCTTGTTCAGGCCCTGGACCAGGGTGTCGCGACGTTTGCGGTAGGTCTCGCAGATCTCTCCGACGCAATCCTGGGGGCCCTCCAGTGCGCAGATGGCGGCCACTTGAATGGGAGTGAAGGTCCCATAGTCGAAATAACTTTTGAGCCGCGCCAGCGCTCCAACCAGCGCTCGATTGCCGACCATAAACCCGATCCGCCAACCGGGCATGTTGTAGCTCTTCGACAGGGTGAAGCATTCGACCGCAATCTCCTTCGCGCCCGGCACCTGCAGGATCGAAGGTGCGCGATAACCGTCGAAGACGATGTCCGCGTAAGCGAGGTCGTGCACTACGTAAATCTTGTATTCCCGGCATAGCTCCACGATTCGCTCAAAAAAGGGCAAATCCACGCATTGCGTAGTCGGATTGGAGGGGAAGTTGAGGATCAGAAGTTTAGGGTGCGGATACATCAGGCGGATGGCATTCTGCAATTCGGCAATGAAATCAACGCCCGCCACCATCGGTATGTTGCGAATATCGGCGCCGGCGATTACTGGCCCATAGATATGGATTGGGTAGCTGGGATTGGGAACCAGGACGGCATCACCACGATCCAGGACCGCCAGACACAGGTGAGCTATCCCCTCTTTCGAACCGATCGTCACGATAGCTTCGGTTTCAACATCGAGATCGACGTTGTAGCGGCCCAGATACCAGTTGCAGATCGCTTTCCGCAGACGCGGGATGCCCTTGGAGGCGGAATAGCGATGGGTGTCCGGCCGCTGGGCGGTCGCGATCAACTTGTCGACGATAGGCTGGGGAGTAGCGCCGTCCGGGTTGCCCATGCCGAAGTCGATGATGTCTTCCCCGCGTCTCCGCGCTGCCATCTTCAAGTCGTTGGTGATGCTGAAGACGTAGGGCGGCAGGCGCTTGAGCCTGGGGAATTCCTCCACTTTGGAAACCGATACCGCAGCTTCGTGAGCCATGTGCCAAGAGGTCCGTCGTAGGAGTCCTCATGAAGTATCGCACGAATTAATGAGATAAACGAAAACGCGAGCGCCCCGTAAGAGTCGAGCCCTCGTCACGATCGAATTCCGGCCCCCCGATTACGAATTCAGGACAACCGCCGGGTCGTGCGTTAAGGCGTGGGTACGACGGCCGAGACCTGGTTGGAAAAGGCGCTTTCCACGCCGCTCGAAGCCACCGACGTCACTACGTAGAAGTACGTGGTCCCCGACTGGACGGTGTTGTCCACGTAGCTGCTCGCAGCTTCGAGAGCAGTGTTGATTTTCGCGTAGGACCCGCCGGAGACGGTACCGCGATATACGTTGTAGCCAGAAACGCTTGAGGTGCTCGCCGCCCAAGTCAGCGTGACCGTGTGCTGCACCGGCGCACTGACGGTGACGGTGACGGTGGCGGAGGCCGTCTTGGCGCTGTCCGCCGCGCTGGTGGCCTTCACGGTATAGGTCCCGGCGGTGCTCGGAGCGGTGTAAAGGCCGATGGAAGACACGCTTCCGCCGGTCGCCGACCAGGTGACGGCAGTGTTGCCGGAGCCGGTGACGGTGGCGGTGAACTGCTGGGTGTGGCCTGCCTGCACCGAGGCGGAAGTGGGAGACAGAGCGACGGTCATGGCCGGCACCGTCGCGGTTTGAGTACCGGACAATGTGCAACCGGCTAGGGCAAGAGTCAGCAGTGAGAGGATTGCCAGTATGAAAGTCTTCGCGCCCAGTTTACGAGGGGCGCGCTGTTTGTGGGCCGTCATGCCTGCTCCCTTTACTTAAGTCGACGATCTAGGCCAACCTCGCAGAGACACGTCCCCCCGGCGAAACGTTTTTCGTCCAGGCGCTCCAGCCAGCAGTGTAGTGGTGCCCCGAATTTCACCGTAGATTCCAGGAGGCTGCCGAAAAGAACGGATTTGGGCATGTCTTCGCGTAACCGGTTTGCCTGTAGCTGCGAACCACAAACACTGCTGCAGTCGGGTGCATTGTCCGCTCGCGATGCCAGAGCACGTCCTTTGGCCCTTGCACCTTCGGCCAACACAGAACGGTGGCTCAGTCCGAATCGCGACCAGGCTTGCCGTAGAAGTAATGTCGCTATACAAACTCAACGAGACTCAACAACAGCGCTTGCGTTGTCTGAAAAGCCGGAGTCGCTCGCGAGCGGCGATCTCAAGGCATAGGAGAGGCGCTGGCCGGCGGGAATCAAGAACAATAATTGCCACAAGCTGAATGGCGCACAAAACCACCTCACGCCAGCAGCAAACAACGCTTGCCACGCCGTCGTCTCACGTTATCCCTTGCGTTCCAATTGAGGCACCACACTCCATGAACCGAGCTAAATCGACCCATGGAATCTTGCCGAACCCGCGCGGTCGACAAGCTGCACACCGCTCGCGCCGGCTGGATTGCTTGAGTGGGTTGCCGAAAACGGAGTGCAAGTCGCTTGCCAGCGATCGGCGGTGGAGCGCACGGCTTCTATCCTGTTGCAGCGACATGGCGGGGAATCAGCGCGCGGGCTGCCCTTCATGCCGGCTGATGAAATTTCTCCTCGATACGGGTAATTTCTGGCAAGGAATTCTCTGAAGCGATGGCTTCCTGATCCGCAAGCCCAATTGTTCTCTTGGGGCATCGGCGTGCGGGCCCGCATGTGATCCAGGTGTTGCAGGTGCGCCGGCCTTGAGAACTGCGGTCGGAGATTTCCTCCCGCGGCCCCTAAGCATCGCGCAATATGCCGCGTTGCGCCCCGCTTCCTGCAGTCGATTCTCCGTACTGACCTCGAGCCGGTAAAGGTGCTATCTTGGAAGGGTTTTGAAATCGCCTGGGAGGGATGCTATGCAACGCAAAGCCAGCGCTGTCTGGAAAGGCGGCCTGAAGGACGGAAAAGGGACTCTATCCACTGAGAGTGGAGTGCTGAAGCAGACGCCGTACTCCTTCAGCACTCGTTTTGAGAGCCAGCCCGGTACCAATCCCGAAGAACTGATCGCCGCAGCCCATGCGGGCTGCTTTTCCATGGCGCTTTCGGCGCAGCTCGGCAACGCCGGCATGACCGCCGAGAGCATCGAGACCACGGCCACCCTTACCCTGGAGAAGACCGACGCCGGCTTCACTATCACTGCCATCCATCTCGACGTGAAGGCGCGCATTGCGGGCGCCGACCGCGCCAAGTTCGAGGAGGCGGCGAACAATGCCAAGAAGGGCTGCCCGGTATCGCGCGTGCTCAACGCCAACATCACCATGACGGCGACTCTGGCCGCCGAGCGCGCTGCCTAGGTTGCAGTTTCAAACCCGCAGCACGGAGACATCGAGGCACGGATCGGAGACGGATCTCCGTGTCTCCGCGTTTCCTTCGGACCTTGTCTACCGACATATAGTCGCGATGTCAATTCATTCGCTGTTGGCGCGCAGGATATCGCGGATCTCGCGGTTGATGCGGGCGGCATCGCGCGACGCGGCATCAATCAAGGCGACCCACTTCTTGGTGTCTCCCTCCAGCTTGGCCTGTCCCAGCAAGTAGCCGGCTTGCATGACGGTCTCGATGGCATTGCTCAGATCGTGAGCCAGCGTGCGCAGCCTGGTGCTGACATCGTGCGGGATTTTCGGAGAGTTCCCCATCTGGGATGGGCCGCGGTATCGACCGACGCCTCAGTGTACAACCTCCGGGCCGCGGGCGGGAAGCGGCCGTTTGACACCATTCCAGTCTGTCTGCAAGAATCAAAGATGCCTCCGCAACGTGCCGAAGTGGCGGAATTGGCAGACGCGCATGGTTCAGGTCCATGTGCCCGCAAGGGCGTGGGGGTTCGAGTCCCTTCTTCGGCACCATTTTTTCTTCCCAACAGACTGTGAGCGCCAGCACTTAACCAGATTCTGCGACGTAAAGGCTAGGGGAGTTCACTTCGCCACGCGAAGCAGAAATGAATAAGCGATCAGTACGTTTCGCATCCCAGCATGCAAAGTGAATCGGCGCCGAAATAGTCTAGCCCACCACATGTGGAAGTACGGGTGCGATGTCGGCAGGGTTATGCGAACCCCGCTCAGGTTCTCAGAAGGGCCTGTGGTGAGGGATAATCAAGCTCGGAGAGCCGCGAGGAGGGAGACATATTGATAGCTGCCAACCGTCGTGGAACATCCGTTCTGCTGATAAGTATGTTAGTGGCCGGCGTCACCCAGGTTTGCTGGGCGCACGCCCTTCTGATGGAATCAACACCCAGGTTGAATTCCACTGTGAAGGGGCCGAACGTTGACATCAACTTGCGATTCAACGTGCGCATCGATGGCGGACGCTCGCGCGTGCGCCTGGTCAGGCCGGACGGTACAATCCTCCCCCTGACTTTGGCCAGCCAGGTCAAACCAGACGTTCTGCAGACCCAGGCAGGCGGGCTAGAGCCGGGCGCGTACAAGCTACAATGGCAGGTCTTGGCTTCTGACGGGCACATGAGTCGTGGTGAAATTCCCTTCACCGTGAACTAAAGATGCTGCTCAAACTGGTCGATCTGTTCACATTTTTCGCGATCGTATTACGTGCGGGCACGCTGGTATTTCAGTCCCTGCTGCTGGGCGGGGTGCTGTTCGTACTCTGGGTGGCGCGGGCCTCGCCGGAGGCCCCAGAGGAGGGCATCGGCAGGGTACAGGCAGCATCGTGGAGGCTGCTGCGAATCGGCGCCATTGGCTTGGCGATCGTGCAGCTGCTTTACCTCTATGTGAACTCGGCGGTGCTCATGGTGACTGCCGAGATCGGAATCGATGGCGTCGTTGGCGCGAACTTCTTCATTTCAGGCAGCATAGTGCTGACAGCGGCACTGCTCACAGCGATCGTAGCGCAGGGCCAGAGAAACTTTGCGAACTGGGCCCTGCCGGTGCTGGCAGTGGTGATCATGGGTGCATCGGTGATGACGAACCACGCCGCGTCGCGCCTTGCGGAACGTCCGCTGCTGATTGTGTTGTCGTCGATGCATGAGTTGTCCGCTGGTTTTTGGATAGGGGGGTTGCCGTTCCTAGTGCTCGGTTTGCTCCGCGCCAAGGATGCCACCCCGCAGTGGTACGTGGCGGAGCGCTTCTCGCGAATGGCGCTCATCAGCGTCGGCGCACTGGTGATCAGCGGCTTGGCCATGAGCGTGCCCTACATCGGCTCCTGGAATGCAGTGCTCGGCACGGCCTACGGAGTGATGGTGGGCGCCAAAGCCGCCATGCTGGGGGCGCTGCTCCTGCTGGGCGGCGTGAACTTCCTGCTGATCCGGAGGACTTCGAAGCAAGCCGCGTTGCCGCGATTGCGCCGCCTGATCGAAGCGGAAGTTGGCATTGGTCTCACGGTGATTCTGACCGCCGCTTCGCTGACCTCGCAGCCTCCGGCGGTCGACCAGTTGAGCCAGACGGTGACGTTCGAGCAGATCTATCAGCGCTTCAAGCCGACGCTGCCGCGATTCGTATACCAAATCGCACCAGAAGCGACCAATGCAGTGGGTACCATGGCCTCGGCAGGCAAAACCCCAGCCTACAACTTAGACGGCGTTTTGCTGACGCCTGAGCGCGTCGACTGGTTGATTGGGTCGGAGTCCAACCATCACTGGATGGGCGTGTTGGTACTAGCGATGGGATTCATGGCGCTGCTGGCGCGCACCGGTAAGGCACCATGGGCGGAATATTGGCCGTTACTACTCATGGGCATCGCAATTTTCGTCCTTCTGGGAGACACGGAATGCTGGCCTTTGGGATGGAAGGGATACTGGGCCTGTTGGATCGATCCGGAAGTTTTTCAGCACCGGATGGCGGCACTGGTGTGCGCCGCGTTCGCGGTGGTCGAACTGCGGGTGCGTAAGCGGCAAAAAGAGAACGATCCTTGGGCGATGGTATTTCCCCTGATGTGCGCGGTGGGCGGCGCGGTACTGCTGACGCATTCTCACAACATCACTTACGTGAAGGAGAACCTGCTAATCGAATTGAGCCATGTACCCATGGGAGTAATCGCCGTATTCGCAGGATGGACGCGCTGGCTGGAACTGCGGCTTCCCGAGAAGGACCGGGCAATACCATCGTGGATTTGGCCGGCGTGTTTTCTACTGATTGGCGCTGGGCTGCTGAATTATCGGGAGATGTAAACTGGCAGCGCACCAAAGAGGCCTGCCGGGTTAGACGAACCCGCTCCGGTTCGCACAAGTGCCCGTGGTGAGGGATAATCAAGCCGAGGAGGGCCGCTGGATCAGGATCCAGCCAACGAAAATTTGTGCAAGTTCCAAGTCCGCAAAGAAGGCTGGTTCTTTCAGAAATCGTAGGCGTTGCCCTGGACACCTTTCGTCTGAATAAGGTGCGGTTCACGCTTACCGCCTTGGGCATGGTCATTGGAACGGCCTCTCTAATCCTGGTGGTGACCGTTGGCCTTGCCGGCAAGCAGTACGTCATTGCCCAGATACAGGGTCTCGGCGTCAATTTGATTACCGCCTCCCACGAGGGGCAAGCAGCAGGGACGAACCCGCAAGACGATCTGACGATCAGCGACATGCGTGCGGTCGAGCAGGAAGTGAACGGTATCGCCGCTGTCTCTCCCATGGTGCAAGTGCACGCTCGTATCCCCACGGGCAAGGGGAAAGAGCAGGCTATCCTGGTTCTGGGAGTCGGCCCGCGATACTGCGACATCCGCAACCTGGCCATGCTCGCCGGACGCTTCTTTGACGATGCCGACTCGCAGGCGCACGCCAAGGTCGTGGCCCTCACCGAGCACTTGGCCCTTCATCTGTTTGGAAGCCAGGAGGGTGCGATCGGGCAGACCCTGAAGATCACAGGATTGCCCTTTACGGTCATCGGCACCTTCCGGGAGCGGGTCGAGACTTTCGGCCAGTCGGAAGTGGCAGCCGATACCGTTGTCATGCCCTACACCATCAGCCGTTACCTGGTTCCCGGCGACGCGCTGGACCAGATTTTCTTTTCCATGGCCGATCTCAACGAGGTACCGGCCGCCACCGCGCGCATCAAGACCGTGATTGAGTCGCGCCACCGCCGGGGATCCGTGTACCGCGTCGAGAACCTTGCGCAATTGATCTCGGTTGCCAACAAGACCGCGAATGCCCTCACGCTCGTATTGCTGTTGGTCTCCGCCGTAACCCTTATCGTCGGCGGCATCGGCATCATGAACATCATGCTGGCCACCGTGAGCTCCCGCACCCAAGAAATCGGCATCCGTAAAGCGGTGGGGGCCACCGCCGCCGACATCCGCCTGCAGTTCCTGGCTGAAGCCTTGCTGATCTCCATTGCTGGAGGGCTGGTTGGGTCCGCTCTGGGCCTCTCCCTGCCGTTTTCGGTGCGTTTCTTGACCCATCAGCACATCCCTATCTCTGGCCTTTCGGCGGTGATTGCTGTACTGGTCTCCTCGCTGGTCGGTATTGTGTTCGGCACTGTGCCGGCCGCGCGCGCTTCTCAAATGGACCCTATTGAAAGTCTGCGACATGAATAGCGAGCGCTTGGCCAGAGCATCGGATGTGGGGGTAATTTATCGCAGTAAACGAATCTTGGCCAAGATAGCCGTCAAATCACGTCGGGCGGTTATTGCTGCTGCCGGACCGGGGGCGGCAGGGTTTCTTGCATTCGACCGCCGGTTTTGCGTATAACCAGTGAGCTCGGTGTACGGGCGGCTGCGGGAGAGAATGAAGACTGGCACGTCTTTTTCCTTGAAAACTTACCTGCTGATTGTGCTGATGGTAATCCTCGGCCCTTTAGGCAACGTCTTACTGGGGAAGGGGATGAAACGCATCGGTGCGGCGACAGCCTGGAATCTGGCAGAACTGCTTCATTTTCTGACGCTGCTTTCCAGGTCCGGCTTAGTATGGCTTGGCGTTGCATGCCTCATGGCATTTTTCGCAGCCTATATGCTGGTGCTCTCGTGGGCCGACTACAGCTATGTTCAGCCCGCTTCCGCGATGGCCTATGGTATGGTGGCTTTATTGGGCCATTTTCTTCTGGGGGAGGCAGTTACGCCGCTGCGCTGGGCTGGCGTCCTGGTTATCTGCGCGGGTGTTTTAGTAGTGGGACACACACCCCCGCGCACGACTGAGATCAAGTGATGGCGGAAGAGATCATTCTGCTGCTCCTCATCGTAGTGGCCGGGACCGGTGGCGAGCTCTGCGTCGCTCGTGCCATGCGGGCGGTCGGCCCGGCAACAGAATTCCACCCCGCCGCGCTGGCGCGGCTGGTGCTGCGTGCAGCGCGAACCGGCTGGATGTGGCTCGGTTTATCGCTGATGGCACTCGCTTTTTTTTCGCTGCTGGAGATGCTCTCGCTGGAAAGCGTGAGCTTCGTAGTTCCGGTCACGGCTCTCAGTTATGGGGTCGGAGCTCTGGGAGGGAAAGTCTTTCTTCAGGAACAGGTAACGGGAAGACGCTGGGCAGGTGTTTTGCTGGTTTGTATCGGCGTAGGACTGGTCCTGATCGGCAAGCGTTAACCGCTTGGTTCGGCGTTAAACAATAGTTGCTCGAGGAGGGTACATGAGGATTGCCGTACTTGGGGGCGATGGCTATTGCGGATGGGCCACGGCTCTGTATCTGTCCAGCAAGGGGAACGCGGTCGCGATCATCGACAACTTCGTGCGCCGCCAGTGGGATCATGAGCTGGGGGCGCAGACCTTGACGCCAATCCGCCCCTTGACCGAGCGGCTGAACGTGTGGCGCGAGCTCACCGGCAACTGCATAGAAAGTTTCGTAGGAGACGTGACCGACTACCATTTTCTCGCATCCGTGATCCAGGAATTCGAACCGGAGGCCGTCGTCCACTTCGCAGAACAGCGGTCGGCGCCATACTCGATGATCGATCGCAAACATGCCGTCTTCACCCAGGTCAACAACGTGGTCGGGACCCTCAACCTGCTTTTCGCCCTGCGGGAATTTCAGCCCGAGTGTCACTTGATCAAGCTGGGGACCATGGGCGAATACGGCACCCCCAACATTGACATTGAAGAGGGTTACATCACCATTGAACACAACGGCCGCAAGGACGTGCTGCCATTTCCCAAACAGGCCGGCTCCTTCTATCACCTGTCTAAGGTGCATGACAGCCACAACATGATGTTCGCCTGCAAGATATGGAAATTGCGCGCCACCGATCTCAACCAAGGCGTGGTCTATGGCACCGTGACGGATGAAACCGCCCTCGACGAGGCATTGATCAACCGCTTCGACTACGATGAGGTCTTCGGCACGGTGCTCAACCGGTTCTGCGCCCAGGCCGCCATCGGCCACCCGCTCACCGTCTACGGCAAGGGCGGGCAGACGCGCGGCTTCCTCGATCTTCGCGATACCGTCCGCTGTGTCGAGCTGGCATGCCTGAATCCTGCAGCGCCCGGGGAATGTCGTGTCTTCAACCAGATGACGGAGCAGTTCTCCGTGCTGCAACTGGCGGAAATGGTGCAATCGGCAGGCGCCAAGCTGGGCCTCACCGTGGAGATCACTCGTCTGCCCGATCCTCGCGTGGAGGCGGAACAGCATTACTACAATGCCAAGCACTCCAAGCTGATCGACCTCGGTTTGCAGCCCCACTACCTGTCGGAGTCGCTGCTGGACTCGCTGATGAATATCGCCATCCAGTACCGGGATCGTATCGACTCCTCGTTGATCCTGCCGCGGGTCAACTGGCGGTGTCCCAACAATGACCGCCGCCAGCAGGCGAATATGGCGGCTACTGCCGCCGAGACCGTGCCACCGGAAGGGGCGGAACTGGCGCGAAAACGGTTCGCCTAGTCGGATCTCAGACTCTACACCGGTTGCTCTGGGTTGAAAATCTGCTGGGTCAGGTTCGGAGTGTCTCCAGCTCATCGCTAGCCACGGTGGGCGTGGCCGGAACCAGCCTGCCGTCGCGAATAAAGTATTCCTGATCGCGCCAGCGGATGCTCCGCCGTCCAAAGCTGATCACCCAGATGAAGAATGCCAATGCATCCCAGATGGGGAGCAGCGGCAGCCTTTTCCAGAGGCTTTGCTGTTTCAGGCCGCGGATTCCAATCAGCCAAACCATAGCGCTGCGGAGGGCCAGGTAGGCGGCGAGGTAAAGCGCAGCCAGCGGCACCGAGGGATGCACTGCGATTGCCGCAAGCGACCAGGCCAGCCCCTGGGTAAAGATCAGACCCAGATGCCCCCAGGGGCGCATGTGCCGCATGACCACGATCCAGCGTAAGCGCTTGTGGAAGAGATCGCGGATGGAGTTATAGTCGGGCACAGTCAGAATCGAGTACGGTAGCAGCTTGACTTCGTACCCCTGCTCCGCGATCAGACGGCCTACCAGAAGGTCGTCCGCGGGACGGTTTTCGATGGCCGCATAGCCGCCAAAACCCGCCAGGCGCGCGCGGGTGGTGGCGATTGTCGGTCCAAGCGCGAATTTCACGCCATCGAGCTGCCGAGCGACCAGGATCCCGGCATAGAAATCCGAGACCATGCCGATCGACTGCAGACTGTGAACCAGGGTGGTGTCGTCGGCAGGTACATAGAAGCACGTCACCGCACCCACCCGGGGATCAGCCAGCGGCGTCACGACGGTCGAGAGATAATCCGGCCGCACCCGTACGTCACTGTCACTGATCACCAGAAGTTCGTGCTGGGCTTCGCCTGCCAGACGCGCCAGTTTCGCGACCTTATCGTTGGGCGCCTCGCGGCCGGACCCGAAAAGTATGCGAATGCGACGGTCGGGGAAATCGCGCGACAACTTCTCGATCACGGGAACCGCGGGATCGTCGGCGCTATCGACGCAGAAGAGGATCTCGTAATCCGGATAGTCCTGCCGGCAGAAACTGGCGAAATTTTCGTACGCATCCGGATCGAGGCCGCGGATGGGCTTCAGGATGCTCACCGGCCCCACGAACTCGGCATTCGTGTTTTGCGCGGTCGAGTTCCAAAAGTACCTCCACGAACTATACAGGGCTATCAGATAGTAGATGAACGGGAAGGTGGCAACAGCAAGAATTAGATAGCCAACAGAATTCCAAATCATCAGCAAGGCTCGGACTCGTATCCAGTAAGCATAACAGAATCGCAGACTGGGGGCTCGCAGCACGTTTCGCCGAAAAATTGTCGTGAACACAATCCGCCTACGGATCGGGCAGTATCGGACACACACCCGCCTTCGAAGTTGAGCCTCATCACAAAAGCTTGTGCCGAGCGTCACAGAAAACGAGTTGGTGCGAGGGGCAGACTTTTCGGGCGAATACCAAACTGAATACGAGCCTCTCTATTGTAGCGAACCGATGGCAATCTTCTGGCGCTGACTGCGCCTCGTCAAAGGATCTTTTCATGGAACGAGCGATCTCATTCACTCTCAATGGCAAGCCGACGCATGTGACGGTCGATGATGAGCGCATGCTGCTGTGGGTGCTGCGCTCCGATCTCGGCCTCACCGGCGCCAAGTTCGGCTGCGGCACTGCCCTGTGCGGCGCCTGCACCGTAATCGTAGACAAGGAAGCGATACGCTCCTGCACCGTCCCAGTCAAGGACATCGCCGGCAAACACGTGCTGACGATTGAAGGTCTGAGCAAGAAAAAACAGCTTCACCCTCTGCAGGCCGCATTCGTCCGTCACAGCGCCCTGCAGTGCGGCTACTGCACGCCCGGGATGATCATGCAAGCCTATGCGCTTCTGCTGAAGAACCGGCGGCCGACCCGGGCAGACATCGTCCGTCATATGGACAACAACTTGTGTCGCTGCGGCGATTACAACCGCATGGTCGAGGCCATTCAAG
>Ga0187778_10000056_pt1 | contig 66543 bp, 75 predicted proteins | sample 1015_Q2_SP5_20_M_FD_132418 | JGI IMG/M metagenome (GOLD analysis project Ga0187778, IMG submission 132418) | Tropical peat soil microbial communities from peatlands in Department of Meta, Colombia - 1015_Q2_SP5_20_MG | ecosystem: Environmental > Terrestrial > Soil > Wetlands > Peat | place...
ATGATCACGACGATGGGCGATCGGTTAGCGGAGGCGCAACAGGGATTCATTCCCCGGAGCATCATGCAATTCTCCACCGACCTGACGCTCGGCAAACGCACCGTGCCCCCGCTCTCCATGCCGTCGGCAGTTCCGACCGGAGCAAATTAACGGGTCGAGCACACCAGTGCTACTGCTCCGATCGTTGCCACGTCGAAATACACGTATTCCCTAAACGACACACGTAATCTCTCTTGCGTGTGTTCTTCCCGCCTCCTACAATTGGCTCTGCTGAGAGGCGTCAATGTCGTCACACCTCCCGCACCAGTCGAAGAAAATAATTCACCGCCCAATGTTTCACGGCGAGAAACTGCGCGCCAGCATAGGGCTTCTCTGTTTGCTCGTGGCGATCGGAAGCTGTCAGATTCTACCAGGGCACTGGCGACCGGGATGGAATCAACCGTGGCCTCCTAACACGCCGGTGCCCGAAACGGCCGGCTCATGGAAGCTGACCGATCTCGAGACAAAGGATGGTCGGTTCATCGCCCTCGCTATCTCAGGCGGCGGGAGTCGAGCGGCCAACTTCGGCGCCGCCGTCATGCTGGAACTCCAGCAACGGGGGCTGCTGGATCAAGTCGATGTCATCTCGGGTGTCTCCGGTGGCACACTTCCGGCTGTGTATTATGGACTCGGGGACAAGGCCGGGGCCTTTACGGAGCCGGCGGTGCGCGAGGCGTTGGGCTACGATTTTCAGACCAGTTGGATTCGCCGGTGGTTCCTGCCGCAGAACATCTTTCGCTATTGGCTGTCCGACTTCACCCGGTCGGATATTATGGTCCAGGTCTTCAACAATCAGCTCTACCACAAAGCCGCCTTTAGAGACCTTCGGTCTCATCCCAAGATCCTGCTCAATGCGACCGTCCATAATGATCACACGCGCTTCACCTTCACGGACGAACGCTTCGCAGCGCTCCATTCGGTGCTCGCCACCTATCACGTCGCCAATGCGGTGAATGCGTCATCCGCGTTTCCCGGTGCGTTCCAGGATGTCACCCTGGAGTGGTATGACCAGCACCCGCCCCAGTATGTGCATCTGTATGACGGCGGTCCGATCGATAATCTCGGCGTCCAGGCCATCCTCGAATACATGAATCGGAACATTTTGGGCACCTCGCTCGATCGTCTGTTTCCCGATGGATGTGTGATGTTCGTCATTGATGCGACGCCGGCGAGCGAGCATCCTGATCTCAACACGGAAGAGTCCAGTCGTAAAACTATTGACTATTTAGTCGACACGAACGCGCTGGACGCGATGGACGCCATGTTGATGGAATCGCGCCGAACCCTGCTCGCGCGAATGGGGATTCCAGTCGAAAAACAGGACCAGGAGATGCGGGGCCGGCTACCCGTGAACGATCCCCATCAATGCGGCTGCGAAGTGCGCCATGTTTCACTCCGGCATCTGATGTATGCGGGGGAACCAGACGATACAGAATTGGCCGAGCGCGTGACGCGGATCAGGACGAAGTTTTGGATTGGCGAGGAGGAACAGAATGATCTTTTTCAAGCCGCGAAGCTGATGATGAAGCTGCTCGACGACAAGCATCTGCTCTCGGACGCGTCGATTAAGATCCCGTGCGAGAGTGGAACAACACAGAAACCTCCTGCCTGACAAATCCTCTGTGATGTGACGCATCTATCTCCTTCGAGCGGCTTACCAGCGTTGCAGGAAAGGGAGTGGCCAATGAAATTCCTACAAGAACTGCTGAAAGGCGTCCTGTGTATGAGCATGACAATCGCGTCCCTTCCCGCAGTGTCAGCTCAAGCGGGCGAAATGCTGGTGACGAAACCGAGCCATTATTCAGTTCCCGAGACAATCGACCGGATCGAGAAGGCGGTCACGGCGAAGGGGATGCGTATCTTTGCCCGGATTGACCATGGCGGGGAAGCAAAGAAAGTGGGATTAGAGATGAAGCCCACCGAGCTACTCATTTTCGGCAACCCGAAGGGAGGCACACCTCTCATGGTGGCCAAGCCAACGGCTGCGATTGACCTCCCCATGAAAGCCCTGGCGTGGGAGGACAAGGACGGCAACGTGTGGCTCACCTATAACTCGCCCGAACTACTGCGGCAGCGACACGGCGTGCCGGCGGAACTCCTATCCAAACTCGATTCCGTGGGCGCACTGCTCGAACAGGCAGCGGAGTAGGGTTCCGATAAGTCAAAGTTGATTAGATCGGAGATGGTATCGCTGACTTCGTCGCCTCGCGATATTTGGTGAAGCAGATGAGGTCCAGATGGTGGTAGTGGTTGGGCAGCATGGTTTCCGCCTTGTAGCCCAGACTCAAGAAAAACTGAATGTTCCTGGCCGTCCGCAGCATGGTGCAGGCATAGAACTTATGGGCATCGGTGGTGACCCGTTCAATTTCCCTCACCAACCCCTTTCCCACGCCATGCTTCTGGTGGGCTGGACTCACCGAGAGCAACCGGATCACGCATACACCAGCGACCGTCCAAAAGCGCACTGACCCAACAATCACTCCCTCTACCTCAGCGACGAGGATACGTTTGTCCTTGGCATCGTTCCTCAGACTGTCGAGTGTCTCCGTGGTCCAGGCGCTTACCTCGTAGACGGTGGAGTATTCGCCAAAGGCAGCCTGCTGTACCTGTAGCAGGGGTGCGAAATCAGCTTCCGTCGCTGGTCTGATACGAATCATTGAGAGCGGCTCCTGGCTGGTGGCCGTCACCTCGCGATCGAGAAGATAGCAGAGCCTGGCCCCTTCTTCCATCTGCCGCGGGCACGTCAGTCTGGACCGAAGCAGGATTGAAAAAGTAGAATAGCTTCCTCTCGTTCCTTTAAGCAGGAGGGAGCGTCGTTCCAGTCAGGCAAGCGTTCAAATCGAGGAGAACCACCATGAAAATGCTCACGCTGATCTGCAGGGAGGGAATTGAGGATGAGACCCGGGCGATGTTGAGTGAATTAAACATCACGGGATATACCGTCATTTCTGGCGTGTTAGGCAGCGGCATCACCGGAACGGTGACGGGGAAAGCCTGGACTGATCGAAACACGTTATACCTGATAGCATTAGATGATGCCCACATGGCCAAACTCGTGGACGCCGTGCGAGAACTGCATACCAGGCTGGTTCAAGAAAACGACGGCCACGAGGTCCGATTCAAAGCCTTCGTCCAGCCCTGTGAAATGATCGTGTAATCATCTGGCGGCGAAATCCCTGCTTCGCGCAAATGGCGAAGGGCTACTGCAATGGAGTGAAAAGGGAGACGCAGCGAAAGTGCGTGAGTCGGGAAGGACCTGTCTACTGCGTCAGTCTGAACTCTTGAACAAGCCTCGACCTGTCGCTGTAACAAAGGTCATCGCGAGTGCCCTGCTTGGGGGACTCCTGGCCGTCCTGCACGCGGGACCGACGTTGGCGGACGGGGAATTTGCGCCGTCCTCCGTCGCCAAGGGTGTGCTCCTCGTGGCCAGCCCTTCACTGGCTGATCCGAACTTCCGCCAATCCGTCCTGCTCATCTTGGAGCACGGTCCTGAAGGAACACTCGGACTTATTCTGAATCGGTCTACGAACGTCCTCTTATCCGATGCCTTGCCGGACCTTACCGTACTAAAGGGGACCAGCTACCGACTATTTGCTGGTGGGCCAGTCGAACCAACCCGTCTTCTTCTGCTGTCCCGACTCAAGGAACCTTCGGCAGACGTGCGATCGGTGTTCGACGGGGTCTATGTGGGCGGCACACCCGACGTTCTGGAGCGCATCATTACGCAAGCAAAACCGACCGAAGCGTTCCGGGCGTTTGCCGGATACGCCGGCTGGGCTCCGGGACAGCTGGCTTATGAGATGCTCGAGGGTTCATGGGCAGTCCTGCCGCCGGATTCGTTCAACATCTTCGACAAGGATCCAGCCACGCTCTGGCCGGACAGCATCAGCCGTCTCCAGGCACCCAGGGTCATCTCGAATTAGGGGTAGCTCGGGTGGGTAGCGTGGCTTATCCCCCGCGCTCGCCATCCGCGTGGACGCAAGCAAGGACAGATCGATACAGGGCTTGATGTACTGGAGAAGTCGGCAGACTGCCTACTCTTTGACGTCGAAGTGCACGCTTCTGTTCTTCTGATGGCATTCGCCATTCTGTTGGAAACAGAGGGGACGGTCCTTCCCATAGCTCGTCGTCTTGAGCGTAAGCGGAATGCCTAAATCCTGAAGATATGCCTTTACGTTCTTGGCCCGACGTTCTCCCAACACCAGATTGTACGCGGCCGTTCCCACTTCGTCTCCGCGGCCTTCCAGAAGCAACCGCGTGACACCTTCCTCCTGAAGCCGCTTGGCATTCGCCTCCAGGACTGGCAGCGCATCTTTTCGGAGAGTAGCTTGATCAAAATCAAAGAGCACATCCGTCAACGACCCTTTGGGCAGTCCGGTTTCATTGCGAGCGGTCAAATCCGCGCGACGGGTCTTTGAACGTGCGGTATAGACGCCGAGGTCTACAGGAGGAATATCCTTGATCGCCGGTTCGTCGATCAGTTCCTCATCATCAGCCAGCAGCTCATCTCCGGTTCCAGACCCAAAAAGGCTTGCACACCCCTGACCCAGCAGGCACGCAACGGCCAACATCCCCATGACAGTGAAGTGCGGTGTCTTTCGCATTGTGCCCTCCCTCTACACAGTGTGAGGCTAGCTCAATCCTCACTGAAAGGCGACCGTTTTGACGTTTTTCCACGCGAGTCATTCCGGGCAACGTCGAAGATCTGCTCAAGCAAAGATCCTGATGATATGTGTCGTTGCGGAAGCAGACTATCTTCATCATGTAAGAGACGCCGCACCGGGCGTGGTCTTTGCGTGTTCCAAGGGCCGGTTATCCTCAGCAAGAACCCGTAGCTGTGGATAGCTATTTGGATACCTCGGAATATTGCTAGCTCGTGCAGCACCAGGGGGCTTGCAGGTGGCTGAAATCTGAAAAGTCAATAGTCAAATGTGCCGTAATTCTATAGAGCAATCCAGCGACCCCAAGATATAGGGGCAATCGCTCGCCAAACCCAATGCTTAATAATTAGGCAATTCGCTCGCTGAGCCGCCGCTTCTGGTCATTAAAGGCCTGAACGGGAGTTTGTTCACAGAGTTATCCACAGAGACTGTGACTAGGCAATTCTCACGCCATGAGGATTCGAACTGCCGTAAAAATGTGTGTAGTCGTCACCAATGCCGCTTGTCACACGGGGGAGAAGTCCACGTGAAAATGTCCAGGCGGTGAAATTGAAACGGCGCCATGAACCGTTTCAACCGTAAGAACGCGGCGAGAAAAGAGTGTCGGAAAACATTTCGTTTCGACCGGGCGCGGGGGCCATTTCGTTTTTACCGCAGTGCACTTTTCGGTTGTTCTCTCCGTCTGCTTGACACTTTTCCGCTACCAGCTTAGCCTTTCACGAATCTCTCGCACCGCATCCTAACCAGGAGGTTTGCCGTGGGGAAGATCAACTGGGGGAAAGTGCTGCTTGGAGGTCTCGTCGCTGGAGTTATCATCGACGTGGTTGAGGGGATTCTGGAAGGAGTGATCCTGGGACCGGAATGGCGACAAGCGATGCAGGCCTTAGGGCACCCGCTCCAAGAAACTGGTGGAAAAATGGCGCTGCATGTCTTGCTGGGACTCGCCTATGGACTTTCAGCGGTGTGTCTGTACGCAGCGATTCGACCTCGTTTCGGTGCCGGCCCGAAGACTGCCTTCTACGCGGGAGCTGGTGTGTGGGTGCTCGGCAATCTTCTTCCTTCCGTGAATTGGGGGCCGCGGGGACTTGTGCCAGGCCATTTGATTGCAATCGCCGTTGCCGTTGGGCTCGTAGAGATCGTCGCGGCTACTGAAGCGGGAGCCTGGTTTTACCGGGAGTAAAGAGTTGGATTGAGGAACCGGGGCTTCTCCTCATTGAATCGAGAACTGGAAACAGTGCCAGAAACCGTTCCACCTCGTCTCTGGACAGCCTTGATTCGATCTTAGCCTGGTTGCATTCCTCGTGAAGGCCGCCTAGGCTATAAGTGATTCATTCCACCACATCATTACGAGGCTGCAAGGTACGTCGCCGTGATGATGACTTCACACTTACTTTGCTTCAGCGCGAAATATGTTCTACCGGAGAATACCCGCGCTGTGCGGGCGGGTAGAGGAGGGTCTGATGGCCGATGTGATTCGAACTGCCCACTATTTCAAGGTGACCATTGCGGATAAGTCAGGGACATTAGCTCACATGTTGGGCCCACTCCACGACGCCGGCGTGAACCTGCTGGCGGTACATGCGTTTCCCAGGAATCGTCGCACCCAAGTGGATGTGGTGCCAGAAGATTCTCCTGCCTTCACGGGTATTGCGAAATCATTGAAGTGGAAGATGCAGGGCCCGAAAGTGTGTTTCTTGGTGGAGGGTGATGATCGGCCCGGAGCGCTGGTGGATCTGACCGGCCAACTTGCTTCAGCCAAAATCAACCTGACCGCCGTGACCGCTGTGACGTCCGGTCAGGGACGCTTTGGCGCCATCCTGTGGGTCAAGACGAAGGAGGTCAAAAAGGCCGCCAAAGTATTGGGCACTGGCTAGACCGGTGCCGTGTCATGAATCGTGAACGGCGCATTTTCAGGAATTCTGCAGCACGAGGCGACGAACTGTTACCACACCGAGTAAATACAGCAGAGCAAACGGGCTGGTGAATATCAGAACGAGTGGAAACAGATTGCTGCCGGCGAACAGGGCATATGCTGTATAGATCAGCACGCCGACCATCGGCACAACAGGCACAGCCGCCGCAAGGCGCCAGCCGTCGCGATACCGCCGAAGCAGGGTAATCTGGACAATGACATAACCGGGCACGGCCCATGGCAGCAGAAAGACCAAGTGTTCCCACCAGGAAGTCGGACGGTTCATGTAAGCGTTATATTCGGCTTTATGGCGCCCCTCGTTCTCAACCCGAAAGTGTGCGACCCACGAAGCCGGAAGACGCGAGTTCGGCTGCTTGATGCCAGTCCATGTCAATTCGACGGGAAGCTCTGCCTGTGCTACCCGCGTGCCTTTGTCTTCAGCCCTGACGACGATTTTATCGACTCGTGCGGGTTCGGTGTAGGCCACCCACACATTCGTCTCTCCGTTGCCCGGTTCGTAAAGCGGCGATCCACTGTTGATCGAAGGTACGCGCTGGTGTCCAAAGAAGGCGTCGACATAGATTCGAATCGCCCGATCCGTCTCGTAGCCGATGTGCAGATGAAACTCCTCCCAGTGTCCTAATGTCGAAGGCGTCGGTGGATCGGTCTCGATCACCTGAATCCGCACCTCTCCAGCCGCAGGCTGATGGATCAGTAAGAGAAGCAGGAATGGAATGACCCATTTCAGACTGGCGACAGTCCGGTATCGGTGGGTTGATTGAAGGAACATAAGACCAACTGAAGCAAAACCACAAGCAGACGTCTAGCTAAAATTGTGAAACGACCTCTGACCCAAAGAAGTGATTCAGTTCCAAGGCCCTGCCAAGAATCTTGGTCCATAATGATCTTGGCGCCTGAGGCGTTCTATTCATAATTTTCCGAAACAAAACATAAGTGCGGTTGCAAGCAATATATAGGAGACAATCGTTGACCAATACAGCCACGGCTCCTCATCACGTCCAAACATGCGTCCCCAGTAACGATATCGGCCGTAAATTTGCCTAGCCTTGACGCCGTAAATCACGTAACTAAGCAATAGAATGCCAAGTAATTTGAATATGCCACAGCTCATTGGTGTATCAATTAATATTTTACCGCGGCAATTTTAATAGGGAATAGAAAAAGGGGTTGAGATTCTTCATGGGATCGTCTCGCCACACGCAGCTGTTGGTCTTCTGAAGTACAACCATTCCGTCATGCCTTCATGCGGCTTCACGCTGTGACCCTTTGCACATTAGCATTCCGCTTGCTTCGGGATCTTTGGGGGTACCGGCTTTGTTCAGACTCAGACCATTTCTCGTGTTCGCCCTCGCGCTTGTTACGGTCGTCCGTTCATCTTTGCCTGTCCAGGGGCTGCAGGAGGATGCCAAATTCGTCGCGATCGAGGAGAACGGCGCAAAAATGTGGCGGGGTGGCGGGACGATTAATCTGAAGGCGCAGGGTATCAGGCCGCTCACGTTCAAGGTGATCAATACACTGACCACAGAGCACGGGTTCACGATTGATTCGATGAAGGTGAAAGAAGTGATTCAACCCGGCGAGGAAAAGAACATTGACGTTCCGCTCGCGGATATTGACAGGACCGTTTCGGCTCACCGCGCATACTGCCATCTCCATCCCAAGCACGTCGCCGCCGCGTTTGTGGTAACGATGAAATAAGTCTCGTCAGGAATGGACCAAGGCCCAGGCTGAGGGAGAGCTCTTTCAGCCGCACGGTGACCGCCTCGTCCGCTCGTGGTGTCCGAAATACACGCATTTCTCCCACTCCTCGGATGAGCGCTTCCCATATTGATTTTTGAGGTCCCTTGTTTTAGCGTACCGACGGTTTCCTGCAACGTCGTCTCGGAGTACTGGATCATGGGCTCCGAAAACTCCGACAAGGGTAACCCGACGATACAAATTCTTGTGGCTGTCCTCGGACTGGTCGGTGTCCTGGGTGGGGCACTGATCGCCAATTGGGACAAGGTGTTTCCTCGCGCGGAGCCTCAGATGGCTCCCGCTCCTGCCAAGACGGATGCTCCCAAGCCTTCCCCTTCAGATACACCGCGCCGGAGTCCAGCAACCGCTCCTCCAGCCGTGCGAAGCGTGAATATCAGTGGCGTGTGGCGCGATGTGAACGTGGGAACCGTCTATCAGGTTTCTCAGGACGGCCAGTCATTCCGCTTCTCCGGCACCCATCCGACTTTCGAGTCATCCGGTGTCGGTACGATCCGTGGACACACTCTGGAAAGCTCGTATCAGACGCGCTATCGGCAGGGCGGGATTTCAACAGGAAATTGTGCCGGGGAGCTCTCTCTCGATGCCAAACAGATCGTCTCCCGATGCCTGGATTCAGCGACCGGCCAATAGATTTCCCTCGTCGTCCGGTAACGCGAATTACTTGGGCGGGAAATGGGACAACATCTCATGAACGATGGTTCTGATCCGCTCGTCCCGTTCTTCGGACGTGAGTCCCGGGTCAACTTCGCCGGCCGCGGTGCCACGCCAGGCCAGTTTGTTCGAAGCCGCGTCGATAATATCGATCAGTAAAGTGCCGGTCGTATAGGGTTGGGGCTCACCGCCCGTTGGCGCACCGCTTGACGACCGAGTTGTCAGGCGCGGAGCGTGCTCGTCGGAAAAATGCTGTGTGACATCCGCGACCATATCTTTCACGCCGACATGGTAGGCCACATAGAAATCCGGCTTTTTATCACCAGACGTCGTATAGCCCTTTAAGCGCAGTTGCGCTCCGATGACGGTTCGGAGGCGAATATTGACCTGCGAGTTGTCCACACGCCTGTCACCGGTCTTCTCTTGTTCGCCCGGCATCCATGTGTAGGTGTGATAGCCGCTGAAATTTGCGCTAGGGTCGTAGTCGTACCCGATCTTCGGTGATGCACAGGCTGCCGCAGCCGCCATCAGCAGGAATGCGCATACTGATTGCTTCCATATCATCTTGAACTCCTGAGACTCGCTTTCCCAGGCGAGTTACTTGGGTGGGAAGTGAGCGAGCATGGCTTGGACGACGCCGTTGATGCGTACGTCTCGCTCCTCGGGCGTCATGCCAGGATCAATTTCCGCCAATGCGGAAGCTTGCCAGACCACCTTTTTTGATGCGGCATCGATGATGTCGATGAGGAGCGCGCCTTCTTTGTACGGCTGTACGTCCCGAACTGTAGTGACCGTGCCGTACGCCCGATCGCCGATGTAATTCCGCGCGGTGGTTTCCTTCATCATATCCTTTACTCCCACATGATAGGCCACATAGAAGTCCGGAGTACCATCGGCGGGCGCTGTATAGCCTTTTGAGTTGAAGTGTGCGCTTATGGTTGTTCGAATGCGGGTATCGACAAGCGAATTGTCCAGGCGTTTGTCGCCGGTCGCCTCCTGTGTGCCCGGCACCCATGCATAGGTATGGTAGGTGCTGAAATTCGTGCTGAGATCATAGTCGTATCCGACTTTCGGTGACGCACAGGCGACGGCCGAGGCCATCAAGAGAAAGGAGCATAGGAGGTGTTTCCATCTCATCGCAGTATGTTGGCGGGCGATACTAGCAGAACGAAGGGCGCAAGAGAAGATGCCGTCCCACCGGCATTATCTTATCGGGCTGGAAGATAGTGAGGATATCGGGTAGTGTTTTCGTCCGCCCGCGCGCTCAATTCTCACGGCAACCGTGGCGGCGATGACTGCCCGATTGACAGAGAGCCATGGCCCCAGTAGGCTAACGATATGAGAGGGTTTTCCATGTGGGTTCTTCTCACGTTCTTCCTCGTGTTTGCAGCCGTGACTCAAACGGAAGCCATAGAAGGCTCCCAGTCGAACGCAGCCACTGAGGTCAAGGGTGATGTGCTGTACTGGGACGCTGATGAACTGGTTATAAAAGAGATGTCTGGTCGTGAGGCACGTCTGCGCGTGACCGCTGAGACAAAAATCGACGGAGCCTCGGGACGCTTGAAGACCGGAGACAAGATCGCTGCACAGGTCACGTCCGAGGGGCGTGCCCTCTCCATCACGTTGCAGATTCCGGACAGCGGAGTCGCTCCCACCCAACCTGGCTCACGCTAACCAGTCGTACGCCGACGCCTAAAAGAAATGAATGAATGCGATCTGATGTGGGCGCTCGACCGCGCCTTGTTCGGTGTGTTGCTGGGCCTTGTTGCCTGGAGGGGGTTAGCTGTGCCCGACTTTGGTTTCGAGCCGTTGAAGGGTGTGGTCCAACCGTTCTTGATGGGGAGAAGTGATCGACTGGAACTCGATGCCGATCCCCTGTGTGCTGCACCAGCGGACGACGGCATGTTCGATCAGGATCGGAATTACCTCCCCCGGAACATAGAGAAGAAGATCCACTTTCATACCTGCGATGGCCCGAAGGGAACTTTCAAGCCGACATCCTTTGCGTGAGAGATCCAGCGATTTCGTAATCCGATGGAGGTGGTTCTGGTAACCAAGGGTGCCGGAAAAGGATGCTGGGAATCGAGGATGTTGTCGCACGACCATAATGGCACCTCTTCTGCGGTCTTCCCGCGGGTCGCACTATTACTCTAATGATTGGGTTATGCAGAGGTGATGCCAATCTGACGCGTGGATGACCGTCTTTTCGCTCGTGATTCTGCATACTTGAATCTGAGTTGGTGAGACAGACCTGTCCATTCGTGATCACCGGTGAAGGTGATCGAGAACGCCGGCGCGATGTTGGGAAAGTCACTCCTTTTCGCCGCCTGCACGGACTGATTGGGTTGGCAGGCTAAACTCGGGAGCGACGCAAGGCCCTAATTCTTTCTACATCCCGGGTCATTACCCGGCAGCTCGGCGATTTTTTGATCCTCGAGCGGCACCGGCGCACAGCCGTGACCCTTTTCGCGGGCGAAGTCGAAGTTGGACGCCGGCTGATGACAACTGAAACACTTCACGCCCTGGCCAGCTGGTTCCACGCTTCATTTCTTCGCCGTTCCAGCCGTCCCTGAAGCATGCTGAACTGGTCGAGGGGTCGACCCATCCTCAGCCTTGCCGAGAAAGTGGACCGGTTCTTCGCCCCTCAAATGGGCTGGTCGCAGGATGTAAGTCCCATAAACGCTGGTAGTCCAGATGTTCTCTGCGGTTGTTGAGTTTCCCCCGGAAAACGCGTATCCCAAACCACCGACGACGCTGCCCGCGATCGCAAACGCGCTTTTGGCGGCACAATAGGGGATCGTGAGCAGCCAACTGGCTACTTGTATCCCTGTATCGTCTGAACCGTCCGTCCCAGCCACCTGATCGCTGGCCAGGGTTGATCCTGGTGGGATCATATTCAAGCCCATGACGATCACGATAAGAATGGCGGCAACGGATCTGCTCCATTTTCCGATGCGATGCGTCTGAGGGACAATCAGATATTTGAGAAGACTGCTTCCTTCAACATGTTGGTCGTTCATCACGCACCTCCTGTGTAGACTCTCATGAGGGATCATCGACTCGCAAAATCTTAATCTTCACTATGACGGTTTTCCCCGCCAGCGGAGGATTGTAATCCACCACTGCAGAAGTGGTTGATAACCGGATTACCGTCGCCTGATGACCGGCGCGATCCTGAAGGACGTCTCCCTCTTTAATTTCGGCAGGCAAGTCTCTCCTTGGGACGATTTTCTCTTTCTGCACGTCATACAGACCGAAGCCTTCCTCGGGAGATAATTCCACTTTCTTCTCGTCTCCGGTTTTCATGCCCCCGACCTGTCGTTCCAACGCCGGCAGCAGTTGGTGTTGTCCTTGAACGAAACGACCAAAGTCTCGGACTTCGAAGCCTCGTTCACCGGGAACAGTGATCTGATAAAAGAACATGACGCTTGAGCCCTCGGCGATCCGGTGAGACTCTGCGGCGAAGTTCGGCTGAGCGAGCAGCCCGAATCCTGTCAGCACAGTCAGCATTGCGGCTAGGGTACTTGTCTTCCAAGGGCCATTCTTCATAACTCCCTCCATCAGAATTCTTCGGTGGCTGTCTCCGGACGGCGGTGTGATGCCTGGTTGGTGCTGCAGGCAATCCACCATTGTCTCGTCTCTTGTGTCATGGTTTGAGATCATCCCGGGATTGGATGTGTTCGGACCGAGGTTCCTGAGACAGTTTGGTGATCTTGACAATCCGCTCGCTCAGGTCGATTTCGATACTGACGAGATCACCCTTGGCCACCGGTTCCTTGGTCAAGAGGTTCGGATCTGCTACCGGCAAAATCCAGGTTTGCCCGTCTCTGGTTTGGAGCGTAATGGTCCGCTGGACCTGATCAACGCCGACGACGGCGCCGGCGAAGGTCGTCGCGGCGTCGCTGGTGAGTGCCGTCGCGCCCATGACGCAGAGCAGACAGATGGTCGTAATGGCGACCTTTGTCGTTTTCATCGTTGTACCTCCAATTCAGAACACGGTGGTTATCTGTGCACGAAACATCCCAACGGCCTTCTTGTTTGCCATTCATCCAAATGTTTCGAGGTGTGCCTTGGCCGATGAAAGCGCAATTCGTTTGCCAAATGTGCGTGAGGCAAAAAACGGTAAGTATTGCCGAGGGTTTGAGAGGCTGGCCTATCTGGGAGGAATTACGGCTCAGCGGGCATCTCGTCCCTGGTTTCGATAACGGCTCAACTAAATGGCTTGAATTTCTGCAGGGATGTGGATTCTGACATTCTGTCTTGTTCGGATAATTTTTCCCATTCCGGAGTGAGGGGCGTTTTTCGGAAGTACCGGAAATATCACAGGATTGAATTTGGTACTGATTATGCCCTTTAGCTTGGTGTGCTGGAAAAATCGGTCGGCCTCAGTGGAGACAGTGTCTGGTGAACCCGAGATAATGCCTGGTGAACTGTATGTCGCTGCTCGGATTGATCATGGGTCTACTCCTCTATGGATGTGTTAGTTTCGATGTTGATATCGGGGAGTCCACACAGGTAAGCGGATTGTCGAATACGCAATTCGAGGATGAAGGAGAAAAGAACCTTGCCGCGATTCGCGCCATGCTCATTGAGGAACACCAACGGGTCTCGGTGGCACCCGACTCGGACAACAAGCGGAGCCCTGAACCGGAGGCACGTCCATGGCCGCCCGATTGGCTAGCGTCGTATTTCGAGCCGCAGCGCTCGTCCTTGAATAAGTCAGACCTCACCCCTGCCTACATCCCACCTTTCTTGCCCTCACTTTCCAAGCGTCGGACGGTTCTTCCGGACTCTAGGGCAAAGATACCCAGGGTGATGGCGCCACCCTCTCGTGGCGTTGAAAGCGACTCGGGACCTCGTGTTCCCCCGTATACGTCATCTGCGCCGATTGAGTCCGCCTATCCCGGATCGAGCCGGTGCGTCCCGGATATGATCGGTGGGCAACGGTGCCAAGCCGACTAAGACGTTGTAGATTTCGAGGTGAGGAATTTTTAAGGCCAGCCTAATTCCCGGCTAATGCTGACTGGTTATGCTCAAGTCAGCCATTGGAGCTTAACCATGAATCCTCTGGGAATGCGGGTCTACTTGACAGCGATGGCCATGTTCGTTTCGTCCCTTTTCGCGCGATCCAGTGCAACTCGCTCTCGAGCGCGGCACAAGGCTCCTTCCTAATCAGTCAAATCGTCTCTTTGCCCGCATGGAAATTGGAACAGCGTCGGAAACCTGTGCAGCCTGAACACCCAATGCCGCCTCGCCGGCCGCACGCCGGTTCGAGGAGACGAACCTTCGACATTTAAAAAGTTCGGAAGTCTATCACCGAAGAGCGAGCAGCAGAGACGGGATCAGAATCGGTAGTTGATCTCAACAATATGCATGTCCACGCCAAGGCTGGTTGGACCGTATACGCCGGCATCGGAAAAATGCTGGAACCGGTATCCGGCAAAAAACCCAGGAAATAGGTTGAAACCGATGCCGGCTTTACCCACGATCTGCGCGGGACCACCAAAGTTCTGCGCGCCATATTTGTAGTTGCTAAAGAATGCGGCACCACCTTCAACGTCAATGGAAACCATTTCGTCCGGACTGCTCAATGCCAGGCATGGCACCAGGGTTACCATGAGGCCGGTGTCTCCCGCTGCTGCAAGTTCCCCGGCCGAGGTCAGCAATCTCATGTCAAGTCTCATGCGGGTGACCCTCTCCTGCCAACCCCACGGAAGCCCAAACAGCGCCGCAACGTCATACTGCTGAAACTCTTCCTTCTGATCCTTCCCAATGGGAGATTTGCCACTCACGCCCAACCGAGGGCCTATCCCCGGATCAAGGTGATAGGCCTTGATTGCTCCTCGCGGAATGGGAACTCGCGGGGTGCGTCGAGTTGTGGACTCGACCCGATGATCACCATGGGTTCCGCGAAACTGGACGAAGCAGATAAGAGAGCAAGCACGAGGCTCAGGGCCAGGGAACAGACAAGCGGACGAGTTATTACGCTCATCCAGCGACCTGTCTGCCGCCGGTGGTTGGCAATACGTGGCTTGAGGTTCGTGGAATGCGATGACTCTGGAGGGCCATGACGATCTGACCGCAATGCTAATGAGACGTGAGAGAGCACGTGCATTAGAGCATCGAGCGTGCCGCGTCCTTAGGTCACGAGTTCTTGCGGGATTTCTTCAACAGAAGGGGCACTTGCACATGGCTGCATCAAGCACTTCGCGTCCCGTTGGGCTCGCGATTGATCAAAAAAGTCCGAATCGAGGGAGAAACTCCATCAGCATCCATTGCCGTCTCTGCTAGAATCACCCCTCTCATAAGGAGCCTTATGGCACGCCGGACACCGCCGGTCATTGTCGGGATCGATCTCGCCGGTTCGCCGCGCAGGCCGACGGGGCTGTGCCTGTTGGAAGGCTGCACTGCCGCCGCCCGCATCGCGTTTACCGACGACGACATTCTCGACGCAGTTCGGCGCGCAAGACCCGATCTTGTGCCCATTGACGCTCCGCTGAGCTTGCCCAAGGGGCGGCGCACCATCCACGACCGCTCAGGCGAGCATTTGCGGGACTGCGATCGTGAACTCCTCCGGCTAGGGATCAGATTTTTTCCCATCACGCTCGGTCCGATGCGGATGCTGACTGCGCGCGGACTTGGGCTCAAACGCAAGCTTTGTGCGATGGGCTACCGCACCGTCGAGTGCTACCCGGGAGCCGCGCAAGATGTGTGGGGGCTTCCTCGTCAACACCGGAACTTGCACGGGCTCCTCACGGGACTCAGGAAACTGGGGATACGAGGGTTGAGAAGGACGGCTACCGGAGATGAACTGGACGCTGCGACGGCCGCACTTGTTGGCCGGTGGTTTTTGTTAGGTCAGGGAACGATGCTTGGTGGAGAACATGGAATTCTGATCCCGGCCATGGCGGACACCACGCGGAAGCGGGAGATGAGAACAGACTGACTCTTTCACACTTGCCTGCGCCGGGCTCATTTCAGAAACCGATCGGGCACGGGACGGAGATCTTTCTCCAGGTCCAGAGTCGGTCCACTCGAGGAAACTCCGGGATCACTCACCGGATTCTAGCCAAGATCTCTATCGAGGCTTTTTAGAATCTCGTCGGGGCTCTTTGTACCGGCAAAGTCACGAAGGACCGTCGGGTCCGCTGGTACACTCGGCCCTCCCGGCGCCCCGACGGTCGGAGCTGTTCCAGGACGGTCATTGACTCGAAAATCACCGCTCGGGCCCACTTGGCTCTGTTGCGCATGAGCGGGGATGCTGGCGAATGTCAAACTGCTGAGGAGCAGAAGTGTGAGCCATCTCATCGTGTCCTCCATCGTGTCGAGGCGGGAGACATGTAAAGTCAGGTTAATGTATCACGCTGGTGAACCCGGATATAGACGAGCATCTGGAGTTCCTCGACGCGCACCATAGTTGCCCGATTTCCTCTACTCTTCTAGAATCCGGCTGGCTTCTGGGTCGAACGATTGCCGTTAATATGGCCAAGACCAGCACGTCGTTTTCCGACACCAAGCCCCGCTGTCGATGGGTCGGGGGGAAACCGCACTTCGTCCGTTATCATGACCAGGAGTGGGGTGTACCGGTCCACTCCGATCGAAAACATTTCGAGATGTTGCTGCTTGAAGGGGCCCAAGCAGGGTTGACGTGGGAGACGATTCTGCTCAGGCGTGCGGGGTACCGCAAGGCCTTCGCGCAATTTGACCCTGTGAAGGTGTCACGGTTTGGGGCAACGAAAAAAGCGTCGCTTCTCAAGAACCCTGGGATCATTCGCAATCGATTGAAGATCGAGTCGGCCGTCATCAATGCGCGGGCGTTTCTCGCCGTGCAGCGGGAATTCGGGTCGTTTGATCGCTATGTCTGGCCGTTTATCGGCGGGAAACAAAAGATCAATCGGTGGAGAAGCCAGTCACAGGTGCCTGCTACAAGCAGGGAAAGTGACGCGCTTTCCAAAGACCTTACGAAGCGCGGTTTTCGTTTTGTCGGGAGCACCATCATCTATGCCTATATGCAGGCCACCGGGATGGTGAACGATCATACGTTGGATTGTTTTTTGCGCCAGCGCGCCTGATGCGTCGTGCTTGGCGAGCTATTCCCGATCGCGTTCGACATTGGTTGCAAAGGAGGACTGATGGGCTGGTGGATGATGGTGACGGGCATGGTCCTGCTGGTGGCCGATGGATCGGGGGTCGCGGCGGGAACTAACCCTGCTCACCAGAAGCTAGCTGCCATGTCAGAAGTCGATCGAAGCGAGGTGTTGGCCATCTTTGTGGAGGGCAGCGGGCAGCCATGCCGGACCGTCGCGCGTACGTTCTTTCAAGGTCTCGATTCAATCGGGAATGCCATCTGGAACGTCGAATGTGAGGGAGGTCAGTCCTATGTGGTCGAGATCAAGAACGACGCTAAAGGGTCGACCCTGGTCATCAATTGTCGAACCCTATATGCGGCGGGCGGCGGCAGATGTTTCAAGCGGTTGGAATAGACTCTTCATTCTTGCTCTTACCCTGATCCTCGGAGCAATGGAGTCATGAACATGAGAGCGGTACGCTGCTGCATCGCGGGTGGCGGGCCGGCTGGGATGATGCTGGGTCTCTTGTTGGCTCGAGCGGGCGTCAAGGTGTTGGTTCTCGAGAAGCACGTCGATTTTCTCCGAGATTTCCGTGGCGACACGATCCATCCGTCCACTCTCGAGGTGATGCACGAGTTGGGACTGCTGGAACGGTTGCTCATGCTGCCGCACCAGAAAGTGCCGCGGATCAACGGACAGGTGGGCGACCTGGCCCTGACCGTCGCGGATTTTTCTTCACTCTCGACACAGTGCCGTTACATTGCCTTCATGCCGCAATGGGATTTTTAGAACTTCCTTGCTACCGAAGGAGCACGGTATTCCACTTTTCATCTTCGAATGCAGACGGACGTGACAGACCTTTCGCTCGAGGGAGACCGTGTGGTGGGGCTCAAAGCGACGACTCCGGACGGTCCCTTGGAGGTACGCGCAAACCTGACCGTCGGCGCGGACGGCCGGCACTCAATCGTTCGCTCGCGTGCCGGTTTGTCGGTTGAAGAGTTTGGGGCGCCCATGGACGTGTTGTGGTTTCGATTGTCCCGCCGCCCAGGCGATCCGGAAGATCCGATGGGCCGGTTCGATACCGGTCGGATTTTTGTCATGCTCAACCGGAGTGACTATTGGCAGTGCGGCTTCGTAATTCCGAAAGGATCACGGGGACAACTTCAGGCAAAAGGGTTGTCGGCGTTTCGTACCGCCGTTGCAGGAGTCGCACCGTTTGTGGCCGATCGCGTCGGCGAGCTGCATGACTGGGAGTCGATCAAGTTGCTCACCGTGCAGGTCGATCGGTTACGGCAGTGGTATCGGCCTGGTTTGATCTGCATCGGCGATGCAGCCCATGCCATGTCGCCGGTCGCCGGTGTCGGGATCAATCTCGCCATTCAGGATGCAGTCGCCACGGCGAACCTCCTGGCGGGGCCATTAGGCACCGGTCGATTGACCACCGAAGATTTGCAGTTGGTACAACGGCGGCGCGAATGGCCTACTCACATGACGCAGCGGATGCAACTGTTCATTCAAAACCGGGTCATCAAACCCGTGCTGGACAATGCGGCTCCGCTCTCACCTCCGCTGGCGTTCCGGCTGCTGGCGCGATTTTCGGTCCTCCGCCGGATTCCCGCCCGGCTCATCGGGATGGGCTTTCGTCCCGAACACGTCCGAACACCAGCCGTTCTGTAGAAAAAAGAGGATTCCAGCGGGAGGAGCGCTAGCTGCAAGGAAATTTTCGAGCGTGACTGAATACTAGTGGTTAACGGACTAGGACGAATTCACGAAAGCTTTGCGTGACGCAGTTACTTTTTCCAGGTAATGGCGTGTTTCTTGGTAGGGCAAGTGTTGTCGTAAGTACTCATAGACCGCGCTGGGTTGCAAGCTATTGATCTGATTGAGTGCAGCGGTAGTATCTTTCGAAAAGGTTCGATAGACATTGTGTGGGCCGGTGTTGTACGCGGAGATGACACAGTACTCACGGGAGACCGTGTTGGATATCTCCTCCAGTTGGTTGAAGGTCAACACATTCAGGTAGGCGGTGCCTAGCTCGATGTTGTTCGCGGGATCGAATAGATAGTCTCGCGACGGAGTGACGTCTTTACCCTTGGCGCGCCGGTAGGCCTCCCGCCCACCACTCGAGGGAACGAGTTGCATGAGTCCGTACGCCGGCGCTGAGCTGACGGCGTAGGGGTTGAAGTTGCTCTCCGTCCGAATGATTGCGAAGACCAGACCCGGACTGATTTGGTATTGTTTGGCAAATTGCTGAACCGCCGGCCGGTATTTCTCTGCCTGCTTCACCGAGAAATTCGAAACCATTCGGATCATGACCACGTGGGCTGTTTTCTTTGCTCCGTTCTGGTCGACCTCTCGCGTGCTGGCTTTCTTCTCGACGAGATAGGTAGCAAACGATTCGGCTTCGGCGGGTGTACGGATGGGCTTGCCCTGTTGATCAAGGACGAGGCCCGAGAGGTAGGGTTCTTTGTCGCCAGTAAGCGTGATGTCTTTGTCAGAAAATAGATCGACGGAACGAGGATCCTCCGGAGTAAGAAGAGTCGTCACGATGGCATTCTTGAGACTGGTCTGCGGAGATTGCTCATCGAGGGTTTCGACTGAGATTTCGCCGGTGTCGAAGTTCACGATCGCCCGGCTCCGATAATTTTGTGTGTACTTCACATACTTCTTCTGCTCGGGCAATTTGACTTCTTTCTTCCCCCATTTTTCTCCGACTTTGACCCCCAATGCATCGAGGAGCGTCTCCAAGTCTTTTTGGGCCGTGCGGATGTCTTTCAGCAGGGCTTCAGGGTCGCTTGCATATTGACCGAGCCGCTTCTTGGCGATCTGCGAGGGATTTTTCCCTGAAGCCAGGTCAATGATGTCGTGACCGGTCTTGCTCGTAAGGGCTCGTTCAGCTCCCGTGAGCAGTCGGTCCGTTGACTCGCAACTGACTGTTGCGGACAGAACACTCATGACGATGATGGAGATGCCGATCGAAGGTCGCATGGATTTATTCTACAGGATTTGCTCCGGACACCAAACCGTTAAGTCAAGGAAGCCGCGGTCCTCCGATCCTTGTGTGAGTAATGAGGAGCAGCGAGAGGCGGACCGGGCGTGCTTCGTCTCCACGCCCGGTTTGTAAAGCGACTACTGTTTGACGATATCGAGGAGCTCGACTTCGAACACGAGCGTCGCACCTGGCTTGATAAGCGGCGGGGCACCCTTATCGCCGTAAGCCAAATTCGCCGGGCACACCAATTTGCTCTTGCCGCCGACTTTGATCTGCTGCACTCCCTCCGTCCAGCACTTGATGACTTGATTTAACCCGAACGTGGCCGGCTCGCCTCGCTTGACCGAACTGTCGAACACGGTGCCGTCAATGAGGGTACCGTGATAGTGCACTTTCACCGTGTCCGTGGCTTTCGGGTTCGCCCCTTTGCCTTCCTTGACCGTGATGATGATGGCGCCGGATTCAGTTTTCTTTGCACCTGATTCCGCGGCGGCCTTTGTGAGAAACGCGGCGCCCGCTTTCTTCTCACTTTCTGCCGCGACCGCGCTGCGCGCCTGTTGGAGCTGTTGGATTTTGGGGCCGAAGACCTGGAGGTCCACTTTCGGCGGCCGCTTCAGGACTCCGTCGGTGAGGCCTGATTTGACGAAATCCAGTTCGGCCTCGCTGAACATAAAGGTGCTCAAAGACTGGCTGATCGCCAGTCCCACAGCATACAGTGTTTTTTGGTCGTCGTTCGTCGGTTCAGAAGCCGCAAAGGCGGAGGGAGGTCCAACGCAGAACCAGAGCATCAGCGCTGAGAGCAAAACGTGCATGGGTAACCCTTTCTGTAAGTGTGAAAGGAGCACAATCATCCATCGTCATCACCGCGGAGTTTTGTAGGGTACGGGATACGGCCGTTGTCCTCAAGACAATAATACGGTTTGATTGTGAACGACCAAAAGGGAATGGTCTAGACGTTCCGGTCAGCGATGACCCCAATGACGGTAGCCGAAATACCGCGGGCCGTAAAAATAGGGGCGATAGAAATAGGGTGGTCCATAAAACCAGGGGCGACCGATATATACCCCGATCCCGACCGGAGGATAACCGTACACCAGAGGATATCCATACACTGGAGGATACCCATATAGAGGAGGAGCGGCCTGGATGATGGGGGAAGGGGCGACTTGAGATTGACTGGTCGCGTTAGCCGACGCCTGACGATTCATCTGGGCCTTCATTTGATCGACTGTTTCCTGTTGGGATTGCACTTTTCCCTGAAGAGAGGCGATCTGCTCTCGTTGCGCTTGCACGAACGCCGCCAGACAACGGGTATGGGCCTCGCCTGAATAGCCGGAACATTCCCATGGACCCTGTGGATCATTCGCTCGTGCCGGCGTCGTGGAAATGAGGACGATGCCTAGGCCGATGATACTCACAATTAGCTGCCGAGCAGCTGTCGAGGTCTCTGACAAAGGGCTCAGCCAACGGGCCGTGTTCTGTATCATGGGCTTCCCTCCTTGTTCAGGCTCTTAGCTACACCCTACCACGAGAAAATCGAAGATAGTAGGGGTGCGACTGCTGGGTCGATCTCAGTTTCTTCTCACGTTGCGCGATCCTTCGTCTCTGGATACAATCCTCCCGCATCTGAAGTCGTTTCTCATGTATATATTTTCGCGGTGGCAGTTTTCTCTTTATCGAAAGGGGTAGGTTATGGTTCGTCTGTGGTGCCTATTGATATCTGTTATGCTGACAACGCAGGGATGGGCCGCGGAGTTTCAGCTGAGCAGTCCAACGATCAAAAGCCAAGGCAAAATCGGCCAGGAACATGTGTTTGCAGGATTCGGATGTAGCGGGGGAAATGTGTCGCCGGCTCTACAGTGGCAGGGAGCGCCGAAGGATACCAAGAGTTTTGCATTGACCGTCTACGATCCGGATGCTCCGACCGGCAGCGGCTGGTGGCACTGGGTTGTCTTCAATTTGCCTCCCACGCTGAACTCGCTGCCCGCCAATGCAGGAAAGCCAGAGGGTAGTGCCGCGCCCGCAGGCAGCATCCAGAGCATCACCGACTTCGGTCAGCCTGGCTATGGCGGGCCTTGCCCACCGGCGGGGGACAAGCCCCACCGGTACATCTTCACGCTCTATGCGTTGAAACTCGACCAGGTTCCTTTGAAGAGTGATGCGTCCGGAGCGATGGTGGGCTTTTACCTCAACCAAAACATGATTGCCAAGGCATCCTTCATGGCCTTCTACGGGCGTTGAGCCCGTCTGATGATTCTGGCATTCGTCATCCTCTATCTCCTTCTCTCCGTGGGGATCGGCCTCTATGCGGCTACGCGCGTCCACAGTGCGAAGGATTTCGCCGTAGCTGGTCGTTCATTGCCTCTCCCGATCGTTACGGCCACGGTGTTCGCGACCTGGTTCGGTGCGGAAGCGGTGCTGGGCATGCCAGCAACCTTCGTCAAAGACGGACTGCGCGGTGTCGTCGCCGATCCATTTGGAGCGAGCCTCTGTTTGATTCTTGCGGGATTGTTTTTTGCGCCTCGTTTCTATCGATTGAATTTGCTCACCGTCGGGGACTACTACCGGATACGCTACAATCGAACGGTGGAAGTCCTGTGCACCCTATGCGTCGTGGCCTCCTATCTTGGCTGGGTGGCTGCACAATTCAAGGTGTTGGGATTGGTGCTTAATGTCGTGACGAACGGGGGGGTCAGTCAGAAGATCGGTATGGTCATCGGGGCAGGGATTGTGCTGACCTATACGACGTTCGGCGGCATGTTTTCTGTCGCGATTCTCGATTTTGTACAACTCGGTGTCATTCTCGGAGGGTTGCTTTACATTGTCTCGGTCATCAGCGATCTCACAGGAGGCGTCGGGACAGTGGTCGCCCATGCCGCTCAAGCCGGGAAATTGGAATTCTTTCCCCCGGCAAGGCTCAATGCGTGGATCCCGTTCGTCGGTGCCGGTATCACGATGATGCTGGGTTCGATTCCGCAGCAGGACGTTTTCCAGCGCATCACGTCGGCCAAGGACGAACGGACAGCGGTCCAAGGCTCGGTACTCGGCGGGGGGCTCTACTTTGTGTTCTGCTTTGTCCCGATGTTTCTTGCCTATGCGGCAACATTGGTCGACCCTGCAAAGTTCGGTGCGCTGCTCGAGCAGGATTCGCAGCTCGTCCTGCCGACTTTAATTCTTCAGCACACACCGATCGTCGCACAGATTCTCTTCTTCGGCGCGGTGTTATCAGCGGTGATGAGTTGTTCAAGCGCGACCTTGCTCGCCCCGTCGGTTGCGCTGAGCGAAAACGTCATTAGACGCGCGCTGCCCGGCATGACCGACTGGCAGTTCTTACGGATGATGCGGTTCGTGCTGGTCGGGTTTGCCTGCGTAGTGCTGACGATTGCGCTCAGTTCCAATTCCAGCATCTACATGCTCGTCGTGAACACGTACAAGGTAACGTTGGTGGCTGCCTTCGTTCCCTTGTGTGCCGGCCTCTACTGGTCGAAGGCGACGACTCGAGGGGCGCTCTGCGCAATCGTGGCCGGCCTGATGACATGGATCGGGTGTGAACTCTTTGGGTCGCCGGACTCCATGTGGCCGCCACAATTGGTCGGCTTCCTCATGGCCGTCGCAGGCATGATTATGGGATCGTTGCTGCTGCCGCTCGGTGGCTCTCCGTTATTGCGACCGATCGGCGACCCTTCTCTCCGTGTTGGTTCACCTACGGTGCCGCTCACGACTATTGATCGTAACGAGTAATGGCGACGAACGCTGCTACTCAGCGTTGCTTCTATTCCGGGACGAGACTGGAAACTCGGTTGCCATGGAAGCGGAGAAATGAATGGAGAAAGCCGGTTTCGATGGTCAGTGGTTCAACGTATAGCGGACCAGGCGGCGGACTTCGTCAACCGTAAACGGTTTTTGGAGGATCTCTCGCGCTCCGAACAGTTTGGCTATACTCAAAAAATTGCGATCACCGGTGGCCCCGGTCATGGCGATGACTTTGGCGTCGAGAAATTCACGCGTGAGTTCCAGCGTGACGTCCATGCCGTCCCGGGCTGGCATGAGAATATCGGTGATGATGAGATCAGCAGGTGCTTGGCGATACAAGGTGAGTCCTTCTTGCCCATTGGAGGCTTCGCGCACCTCGTGCCCGTCCTCCTCCAGGATTCGGCGCAGCAGATGGCGGACTGGATCTTCGTCGTCAACGATCAGAATCGTAGCCATGAATTCCTGGGGTGGATGTTACAGGAACACGGACTCAAAACCTAGGCTGCGTGGGCGGTAATCGATTCAGCTCCGAGATGTACTTCCTCGTCCCCGTAGTTGGGTTCACTGACCGCACATGCCCGCAGTTCTTCCTGGGCAAGCTGGCGGTTCCGCTCAATCATCGGATCGTAGACATGACCGCAATTCATACAGCGCCAGCCTGTCATCCACATGTGTCCGATCGTGCCCTCGAAATCCATGAAATGGTCTTTGACCATCAGGCCGTGACAGCGTCGACAGTTCATGATCGCTCTCCTTGGTTACAGCCTAGGAATTCGTGCGCTCTATGACCTAAGATAACGTAATTGGCGCTGAGCAAAAGACCCGGAGGAGGTAACCCGGAAGAGGGGGGATGACGATATAACTACTTGAACAATAAGGGGAGTGTAGGTGTGGTCTATGGGAGGACGAACATTCGGTGGTGAATGATAGACAGGGATGGGTACGTGATTCTGCTGAACCTTGCTGAGTACGGCCTCGCTTGGACTCAGACTCGTGCGGTGAGCACGCTTTGGAGAGCTGCCACCAGCCCTTCGATCTTAACGGGCTTTTGCACGTAAGCGGCTGCGCCAAGACGCCGCGCCTTCTCTTCTGCTTCCTGTGGATCACGGGCGGTGACCACGATTACAGGAATGTCACTCAAGATTCGATTGCGTTTTAGAAGTTCAAGAACATAAAACCCATCTCCTCCAGGCAATCCTAGGTCTAGGAGGATGGCCTGAGGTTGATGGTGCCTGGCCACACTGATGGCCTGCATTCCATCGGCGGCCCAAACGGGATAGTAGTCGTGAGCCTTGAGGGCGGCGCTGAGCAAGTGCCAGCTATCGACCCCATCGTCGATTATGAGAATTTTTGGTTTCATGAAGGACCTCTCTTCGTGAGTTGTTCTTCCTTCCTCCAGACCGAGCCCCTTTAAGACAAAGGTATCTGACCCACTAATTCTTGCCAGACCAAAAAGGGGTACCTCGAAAGGGGAGCACGACAGCAGTCTTTCCCTGACACACTCACAATAGCGGCCTTGCCCAGGCTCCCATAGGCCGAATAGGCGTCATACCCGTTTCCTCGCATCGGTTTTGCGGCGCTCTCGTCGCTTTCGTCCCGTTCCTCGGTTATGCTGTACAGAGCCGCATGGGTCTACGAATACCTTCACGATGGGTGGCGCGAGGTGCCATGGGTCTGGCTGGCATCGCGGCTGCCCTCTGTGTGACGATCGCGTTGTACGGGGCCTATCTCGCCACGTTCCTGGACCTGCCGAAAAGCGAAGACCATCCGCCGCTCCGTCTGTATAGTGCTCCCTTCCTCTTGCAGACCAATCTGTCGGTCACCGAAGCCCGCGTGTTCGATCGACTCCAACGACTGGGCTATCATCGGACGCCCAAACAGGTCGAAGCTCCGGGGGAGTATCAGCTCACGGATGAGGCACTGACGATCTACCTGCACGCGCAGCCTGAGGAGCACGCGAAAGCAACCGTCATTCGACTCACCCTCGATCAGGATCGAATCACCGAAGTTCTGTCGGTGACCGAGGGGGCGCTCGTCTTCCCTGTTTATCTTGAGTCGGAACTGATCAGCGGACTGCGAGGCGAGTCGCGCCAAGTTCGTGAATGGATTCCTTTGACTCAGATTCCGCCTCGACTGATCGAGATCATCGTCGCCATCGAAGATCATCGCTTCTATTCGCACCCAGGTATCGATCCGATCGCGATCGGTCGGGCGCTGTGGAGGAATCTCACGAAAGGCGATGTGGTGCAGGGCGGAAGCACAATTACGCAGCAGTTGGCCAAGAATCTCTTTTACACACCGCACCGCACCATAGTGAGAAAATTCAAGGAGGCTCTGGCCGCCCTGGTCATGGAGGCGAAATACAAGAAGGCGGACATCTTGGAGAGTTATCTGAATGAAATCTATCTTGGCCAGGCCGGGTTTGTGTCGATTTACGGCGTCAGTGAAGCAGCCCGTCGGTTGTTCGGAAAGTCTCTCGGGGAACTTCGCGTGGAGGAAATGGCGCTGATCGCGGCCTTGATCAAAGGTCCCAACACCTACGCGCCGGCGAAACATCCGGACCTCGCCAGACAACGTCGGGACGTGGTATTACGCCGGCTGCGAGAGGTCGGACTCCTGACCGAGGAAGAGTGGACCCTTGCGATTAACCAGCCGATGCGGGTGGTGCCGCCGGAGGATGTGATGAGCGGCGCACCGAATTTCGTGGACGCAGTCTTGCGGCAGGTTGAAGACACTCTGGGCGCGCCGTTGCCTGAAGGGTTACGAATCGACACTACGCTCGATCCGATGATTCAACAAGCGGCCATCGAATCGTTGGAGAAAGGGCTGGTACGACTGGAAGCAACGCACCAGCAGCTGAAACAGACGGAGGAGCCGTTACAAGGAGCTGTGATCGTCCTGGACCCGAGGACCGGATCTATTCTCGCCATGGTCGGCGGACGTGATTATCGCCGCAGTCAATTCAACCGGGCGGTGCAAGCCCATCGTCAACCGGGCTCATTGGTTAAACCGTTCGTCTACCTTGCGGCGCTTGAGGCGGCGCGCGAGGGAGACGCCGTGGCGTTCACCTCGGCAAGTCTCCTGGCAGACGAGCCGGTCACCTTTGAGTCGGAAAAGGGGCAATGGGCACCACTGAACTATGATCGCCAATTCCGCGGACATGTCACCTTACGTCAAGCCTTGGAACAGTCCCTAAACGTGCCGGCTGTGAGGGTTGCTCATGCTGTCGGCACCAAACGAATCGTTCAGCTTCTGCACCGACTCGGAGTGAGCAGCCCGATCTCCGAGGATCTGTCCATGGTCTTGGGGAGCTCTTCCGTCTCCTTATTGGAGATCACATCGGCGTTCGGCGGGATTGCGAATGGAGGAGTGGCGGTTCATCCGACGGCGGTCCGCATAGCACGAGATCGACAGGGAGATTCCGTGTGGAGCGGGATCCCGGATCGGTCTCAGGCTGTATCGCCTCAGGGCGCCTACGTGCTGACGTCGTTGCTTGAAGGGGTGATTCAGCGGGGAACGGCTACGAAGGCCAAAGTGATGGGTCTGCAGGGCGCTGTGGCGGGAAAAACCGGGACGACCGATGGGTACCGAGATGCCTGGTTCGTGGGATATTCATCAGACCTCGTCATCGGCGTCTGGGTGGGTTTCGACGACGAACGTCCTGTCGGTCTCACTGGCGCGCAGGCGGCGCTGCCGATCTGGATCGACATCGCCAGACGGGTGATCCCTTCACGGACTCCGACGTTCGTCATGCCGACCGGAGTCGTCACACGTACTGTCGATCCGAAGACCGGTCAACTCGCCACCTCCCAATGTCCGGAACAGGTGTCGGAGGTCTTCGTCGAAGGGACGGAACCCACTGTGTATTGCGAAGTCCACGGCGGTGGGATCTGGGAACGATTCCGGCGGACTTTTGGATTCTCCTAGGTCTTTTTTTCACGGATGGTGTAAGCTGTCATCAAGTTGAACGGACAAGGGAGTCATGCATGAAGAAACCCGGCTTCACTGGCGACGACAATATCACGCTCTTGGCGAAAGGCGTCGAGCTGAAGGGGGAGATTCGCGTCGAGGGCACGGTCCGGATCGACGGGTTTCTGGAAGGCAACATCCAAACCAAGGGGCAGGTCATCGTCGGCGAAGACGGGCTCGTCCAAGGCACGATTTCGGCTGGGACCATCATCAGTAGCGGCCGCATCAAGGCGACCGTTACGGCCATCGAGCGGATTCAGCTGCTCAAGACCGCGACCCTAATCGGAGAGTTGCATACCCCGATTCTGATGATGGAAGAAGGGGCTAAGCTCCAGGGGACAACTGATATGGGAGTTGCGGCCTGGCCGGAGGAACTCCCCAAGTTACCGGGGACGGTCCGCAGTCTCTCGGCACGACGGACGAAGCAGATCGTTGCAATCGACCACGAGCCGCGCAGCTAGTCGCATCGTAGAAGACTCGTCTCTCCACCCGTTCTCCATTCCACTTTTCCTTCATCCAATGCCCGATCAATCGACGGTATCGACTATTTCTCGTCCAGTGGAATGGTAATCGCGATTCCACCCATCACGTCATTGAGCTTGAAATCTCTCTTCGGACTGAGCGGGTGGGTGTTATGACAGGTCACGCAGGCGACGGCCACGGCTCGGTCCGGGTAGATTGCCTGGTAGTAACGTTTTTGTCCGCTGGTGACGATACCTGCGACCGGACGATCCGGCTGACGAGCGAGGGTCTGTAGAGCCTTCCGCTCGAATTCCGTGGCTGGCCCGTTTCGCTGATAGATGGGGGAAAGGCCGATGAGGCGGAATCGAATGCCGGTGCCTCCTTCGGCGACAGCCCTGCCTGATTGCTGGAGAAACTGTGCGGGCAGTGGAAGGGCATTATCCTGTTCCCAATGTTCTGCTGCGATGACGATATGTTTTTCTTGCATCCGATTCACGATTTGGCTGGTATAGATCGTCCGATCCGCCTGAATGACGGCATGTACGTAGGCCGCTACCTTTTCGGCGTGGATGGCGGCTGCGGGGGCCTCACTCTTCGCATCAAGCGACGCGGCGGAGGTTGCTGATGCTAAGAGGAAGAGGATGGATGCGGTGCTGATTGAACGCCCGACGCGGTCCATGTTGCCTCCTCTGGCCCCAAGGATGAATGGATCACCGGCAAGCTGATCGTGCAGCATACCCCCCCACGATCCAGATTCTCAACGCGGATGTCGCCGCCGAACTTTCGGATGATCCGTCGAGCGACTGTCAGTCCCAATCCTGAGCCTTCCCCTTGTCCTTTCATGGTGAAAAACGGATCGAACACCTTTGAAAGGTGCTCGGACGGAATCCCACGCCCAGAATCCTCAATCGTGATGATTACGGCCTTATTGTCAGCACTGGTCGCGACGCGAAGCGTCCCAGGACCCGGCATCGCCTGAACGGCGTTCGTCAGGATGTTCATAAACGCTTGGCGGAGTTGCTCAGGGCTTGCTGAAACTCGGGTTCGACATGCGTAGTTCTTGTGAATCTCCAAGCGACTGAGATCCTGCGTCGTCTGCAATGCCGTCAGTGCCTGATCGAGCTCCAGGTGAATATCGACAGGAGTAAGCCGAGTCCCCGTATCGCGCGTAGCCACGCCGGTAAAGTCTCGGATGATCGCCGCCATGCGTCGTCCGTGCTGGACAATGTCGCGGGCATGAGCCTTGACGTGATCGAGGTTGACCTCCTCTTGAATGGCCTCTCCGAGTCCCAGGATGCCGAAGAGCGGGTTGTTCAGCTCGTGGCCGATGCCGGCAGTGAGGATGCCGAGGCTGCCGGATTTTTCCGCCTGGATGAGTTGGTCTTGTAAACGACTTTCGTCCGTTGTATCGCGCAATACAAGACCAACGCGAGAGCCTTCGCCCGGCCGTCCGTCAGTTCGAAACCACTCATAATGGTAGACCCGCTGCCCCAAACGCAGTTCGCTCCGTCCGTCTGTGCGGGCGCCCGTGAGTGTCGGCGCGAGAGGATCACGAGGTTCCTTCACCAACACATCCGCTGCTTTTTCCGTCGTCGGCAGACCTGTATCCTCCCGTTCCTGAAATTCCTTTCGTAGGCGCTGTTGTGTCGGAGCGTCGAGTGGCAAGATGTCGAAGAGACTTGTGGAGGGCGAGAGAGACGCCGACAACCCCAATGACTCCTGTGCGGCGTGATTCACGTATTGCACCTGTGCCTGGGCGTCAACCATGAGAATAGGTGTCGGCACTGCGCTCAGGATCTGATCGGTTGATCGCTCAAGAGACTGGACTTCTTGAGTCTTCAAGGCGACTTGATCCGTGAGACCAGCGAATGCGGCTTCCAGCTGTTTGTTCATCCGGTTGAAATCATCGGCAAGGGCTTCCAACTCATCGCCGGTCTGAATCTGGATCGACTGCCGCAGTTCACCTCGCCCAATGGATTCCGCAGCCTTTTGCAGTTGGCGGATCGGCAGCACGATCCGATTGGCTGCCAGATACCCGAGGGCCACGAGTAGACAGACGGCAACCAGTCCAAAGATGCTCATCCAGGTAAAGAGATGGTGGATCGGAGCAAACAATTCGTCGGAGGATTGCCAAACAAAGGTGTTCCAGCTGCCCTCTTCGAGCCTACCGTTCGTGGCTCGGCTGGTTTCTGGAAGCGGTGCGAATCCGATGATCGAAGTCGAGTGCCCACCATGGCCGTCGCTCGGGGCGGCGACCCAACCGGGATAAAAGGGAGTCACGAGCGGGATCAGCGATAGATCGGACAAACTGACTCCGGTGGGAAGAATCGGACAGCTCATCACAATGCCTCGACTGTCGATCAGCATCACGTGTCCAGTTTTCCCGAAGCGGATGGGTTGGATCGAGGGGGAGAAAAACTCCTTGGCATCGATGACGCGGTGGAGCACCCCGACGACCTCGTAATGGAGGCTGTCCATGATCGGGACTGAGAGGGTAAATGCATAGGTTTCCGCCCGTTCATGATAATAGACATCTTCGATGTACAACTGACCGACCCCTTTGTGATACGCGCCGATCCACCAGGGTTCACTGCCATTCGAATAGTTGGGACGGGTGGTCAATGCCGCCACGAGCGAACCTTGCGTATCTGTGACAAATAAGAGTTTCGTGGCCGCTCGGACGACTTGGGGCAGGAGCTGCTCTTGCTCACTTTGGGAGCCGCTGTAAAAACTGCGAAGCAGGTTGGCCAAGTGGCTGCCTGTCACGGCCTTGACGATGCCGGGTTCCTTCGCATCCCATTTGGCGGCAGCATCGTTGATGGTTGCACGAACGGCGCGCAGGCTCTTCTGATCTCGGAGATTGTTGAGGTTATCGCGCCGACGTTCCAATTCGGTGACAATAGTCGGATCTCGCGCGATGCGCGATGTACGGGCGACTTCCTCGGCTACCAGGATATCCAGCTTTCGGGCTGTCTCCGCAGCCAGTGCCTTAAAGCTTTCGCCGTTGACTTCCTGGATTTCTCGGGATCCCTGCCAGAACGCCATCCCCAATCCGACAAGCAAGGGAAGGACTCCGACCATCAGCATCGATAAGATCAGTTTCGGTTGAAGCCCCCAACCCTTGCGAGGGCCGATCCTGGATGGATTTGGTGATGCCATAACACTCACCGTTGCGAAACAGTCTCTTGCGTCAGAAACGTCAGCGTAAACGTCGAACCCTTATCGACTTCGCTGTCGACTGCGATGCTCCCGTGCATTTCATGGACGATGTTTCGAACATTATATAACCCCAGTCCCGTCCCTTTCCCCGGGGGTTTGGTCGTGAAAAACGGCTCGAATATTTTCTCCTTCAACTCCGGTGCGATCCCGCAGCCGGTGTCGGAGATTCGAACGTCGACCGTATCGGCCGTCACGCGGGAATCCAGAGTCAACGTTCCGCCGACGTGCTCCATGGCGTGGACAGCATTCGTGATGAGATTCACGAACACGTGCAAGAGCTCATCCGGGTTGCCGCGGACGGCGGCTCCTTGCGTATAGTGCTTGACGACGTCGATATCATGGAGTCGGGCTGCGTAGCGAGCTATTTTAAGTGCCTCGTCGAGCTTCCCGTTGATCGAAACAAGGCTTCCATCCGAAGCGGACGATTGACGGGAATACCGTGTCAGGTCTTGGCAAATGGCTGAGGTCCGCTTGACGGCGTCCACGATTTCTCGGGCCTGTTCCTTGATGGTGGGAAGGTCACGTTCTTCGATCAGATTCTCGGCCAAGCCCATGATCAGCTGAAGAGGATTATTGATGTCGTGTGCGATACCGGTTGCAAACGATCCGATCCCGGCCAACTTTTCCGCCTGCATTAATTCAGCTTGCAACGCCGATTCATGCTGGATGATCTGCCAGAGCAGGCGGGACGCCGAACCACTCAATAACTCTGTCGTTGTCGGTTTCTGCGTGCGCAGAACCGCTTCCATGCCGGGATCGCCCGTGACATCGAGAATCAAGCCGATCTCAGGGTTCCGGACCAGTGCCGCGACATCGGTGGTCACGGGGATCTGATACTCGCGGGCGCGCTGCAAGCCGGGCGCGCGCGGATCACGATCGGCGATCCCGACGACCTCGATAGACGAAATCTGATGGAACAAGTCCAAGAGCGCTCTGCCTCCGCGCCCTGCTCCCACGATCGCGACTTTCGTGGGGAGAGCAATGTCCATGATGACGGCCTTTCGTGTGTGCTAGTCACAGCTGTGCGACTGAGGGGGAATGATGAGCGGTGCTCCTCCTCAGCCGCACAGAGGATGGTTGTCGGGCTCTATTAGAGCCTTGCCAACTCCCGTTCCTCCATCGCACGCCGGACTGCCTCTTTCAATTTTTCTCCCTCGACGGGCTTGACGAGATAATCCACGACGCCTTGCCGTAAGAATGAAGTCGCCATGTCGGTATCCGGGAATCCAGTCAGCACGATCAAAGGAACGCGCGGATAATTGCTGCGGAAGTAGGCGATCGCCTCGGCTCCGTTGATCTTCGGCATACGGATGTCACAGATGACGACGTCCAGCAGGAGGCGGTTCTCTCCTTCATTGATCGCCTGAATGGCCTTTTCTCCATTTTCGGCCTCGATCACCTCATACCCGGCCTTTTGCAAGGTCATTCTTACTACTTTGCGGATATCCGGCTCGTCGTCGACGACGAGAACCCGGCCGTTGCAAGCCTCACCTCCAGTGAAGAATCCAGATTTGAACTCGGTCATGTCGTCCTCCTTCGCGGTTGGTTAAGGTTGATGTGTCACTTCGTGTATTTCCTTCCGTCGAATTCTCACCGTTGCCCCTACATTCAGCCATTCAGCAATGGGCGTGCCAGAATGGTTTGAGAGAAACCTTCTTGATTTCGAGCCAATTTGAATATGTCCACCCTACGATTCCGCATGTCCAGGCTGAAATGCACCACCATGTGCTGAGATCCACCACCATCAGGCTCACCAAATCCGACGCAGCAGGAGCAAGGCACCGACCAAGAGGACAGTGGCCGTCAGGGTCATCACCACGTTCATTGCTCACCTCCCTTGTGCCCGCCTGCGCCTGTTCCCCAGTCCGTGAATACCAAGTTTCATACCGTGCAGCGTGGTGGGACGCTGAGATGCCGGATGCACTAGGTTTTTCAGCTGTTAGTGAATGAAAGGTAGGAAGGTCATAAGCATGTCGGTTCACGGGAAAACTGATCGGATTCGATTCGGACTGAATACAAATGGATTCCCTTTCCGAGAGGACCGGTATCGGGTGGCATGTGTGAGCAAATTGCGTTTCCGAAAGGCACTGAGGTATTCTGCCAGCAGGGAGGAGGTTCAGTGATTACGTCTGAGGTGCTCACCGAATACGTTCGACGAACGATGCCGGATGCTACGGTGACGGTAACGGATCGGACAGGAACGATGGACCACCTCAAGGTTGTGGTGGTGTCTGAGTCGTTTCGCGGGAGGAACCTCCTCGACCGGCATCGGCTGATTTATCAAGCACTCGATATCCCCTTGAAGGACGGACGCATTCATGCGTTAGAACTCACGGCTAGAACAAAGGATGAAAGCTGATAGTTGCTGGCTAACAGCGACTAAGGAGACAGACCATGGCGGATCCAATCGAAGACGAAATCCAGAAGGAAGTCAAAGCTCACAAGATATTAATTTACGGCAAGGGCACCAAGCAGATGCCGATGTGCGGCTTCACACGCGAGACCATGCAGTTCTTCGATAAGTACGGGTACCCGTATGAAGTGATCGACGTCTTAACCCAGCCGGCCAAACGAGAAGCGCTCACGAAAATGACCAATTGGCCCACCCTGCCCAAAGTGTTCATAGACGGTACCTTCTACGGGGATACGGATGTTCTAGATCCCATGGCGGCCAAAGGTGAAATTGAGCCGCTGCTGAAGAAGGCGTTCGGGAAATAAGAAAGAATTTAAGAGACGAGGGCGGCTGTCATGCTCTTGTGCTCGCGCAACGCGCGGTCTCAGAAGACCTTCGTTGGACGCGCGCAATGAGAGCACAACAGCCGCCCTCGTTTTCTAGAGACGCGCACCGGCTTGAGAGTGAAGAGGAGCAGGCAGGACATCTCTGTTGGTCCTCTGCTCCCGGAGCGCGCACACGGGAGCAATCATAATCGAAACTCTGGGGGGTGCTCGCTCGACGGCCGCAGTCGGACCGACAGAGATGTCCTGCCTTAGAGGAATGTGCGGGCCGGTTCTGCGTATTATGCCGGCCAGTATATTCAAGTTAGATTTCTGGAGAGCGTATGCTTCGATTTCCAGAGAAGATCAGAGCGCAGGCGTCCGGCGTACTACTCCAATGCATGGAGGGGCTGGAGTCTTTTTGTAGCCACATCGACAGTGTTTACGAGCGAAATAACGTTGCATTGGATCCGGTAAGGCTCCAAAGCAGCCACCAGTTTGAATACGTGGGCACCGTTCTATGGTTTCTGTACGGCATCTACGTTGCGAAATATCGTGAACTGCTGAGGAATGTAATCCGCTCTACGGCTGATGAAGAATTTCTGGTGTTTGCTCATTGCGGACGTGGGCTCATCGAAACTACTGCAACCTTAAGGTACTACAATAACGAGACTCTCGCGGTCGTTATGGCCGCCAAAGATCCGAACAAATTTAGTAGCGAAGAAATCTCCAAAATCGTCGAGTTGCTGGATAAGCACTCGAGAGGTGGGCGGTTTGATTGGGGATCGTTCTGGATGTCAAACCGCAATGACATGGTTTAAAGATCGGTCGCTGCCTGGAGAAAGGGGAAGAAATCGAAAATCGCCTCTGACACTTCGAATCCGTCCTCCGTTCATGTTAACGATGCAATCCGTAGCTGGATGGCCGAGAAGCCTGGGATTGCTCTCATTTACGACTTTTTCTGTGAACTTGTCCATCCTAACCTCGGTAGCAACTTCTTGATGATGGGTGCTCGGGATGGCTCCTTGCATGTGGCTGGCTCGACCGACAAGAGTGTTGGGGGTTCCTTAACCATCGAAGGCATCAAGTTTCTAGGTCCCATCATTAAAGAGGCTTCGTTGAACATGGCAAAGCTGTTGGGGTGGGCAGCAACGACGAAACCGAAAGAAACCTGACCCGCTGCTTACACGGATGCGCTTAATGGGCGCCAGTTAGATAGATTGGTCGTTTCGCTTCTTGTCATCTTTTTGCTTCCGGTGGAGGCCAATTCATTTCGGTTTGCCTGCCGCAGTAGAAGCACGAAAGTCGGTAGCGCGCTTTCCGTCTGGGGTTCGGCATCGACGTGAAGGTGATAGGGGTATCGTCGAAGGGGCAAGTCGGTTGGTCGTGTAGCAAGTGAGCTTCGGCCATCATCGTGATCGAAGCCTCGTCCCATCCCGGTGTCAGGGTTTCATTTCCCGAGAGGCGTTCTTTCCCTCCGCAACGCTCACATTCAGCTTCATAGGTTTTGATCCGTTCCTGTGGCTGCGACAAATCCGTGGTATGCATAGGCCCGCCGCAGCCAGGCTTGGCGCACGTCAAGTGTTCGTGCTGCAAAGCCTGCACGAAGCGGTGATGGGCCTGACGATCCTGTTCTGATTTCATGACCAATCCCCCATAATGAGAACGCCCTCCTTTCTTATTCCCACCACGCTCTCAGGGCGAGACGAGTGTGGTGACCTCAAATGCGCGCATGCACCGAGCACCGCCCGTTTGGTCGAATCGGATCATGTCCTGTGTGCGCGGTGCGCGAGCGACTGAGGTCACTACGGCGGCCTCGCCCTTCATATCCCCCATGCACCGCTCAGTTGAATGTTTGCTCCGTTGACGTACCGGGCCTCGTCCGACAGGAGGTAGCGCACGGCTGCCACTGTGTCATCGATCGTGCCGACATACCCGGCCGGAATCCGTTTGGTCATGCCGGCCAGTTCTTCGGGTGGTGCGCTGCCGGAATTGATAAAGCCAGGCGAAATGGCATTGACCGTAATGCCGTGCGGAGCTAATAGCTTCGCCAGCGTACGTGTGAGAATCAGTACTCCCGCCTTGGCGATATAATGAGCGGTCACGTCCGGCTGAGCCACCATTTGGTCCGCATTCGCCATGCTGAAGTTGATGATCTTTCCAGATTTCCGAGTTTTCATCCCTGGGACTGCTGCCTGGGCCAGGTAGAAAATCGGATGGAGATTGGCGGCGAACATTTCGTTCCACCCTGCGACGCTTTCGTCAAACAGGTTCACACGATGATACGGGCCCGCTCCATTAATCAATGCGTCGATGTGGCCCCACTGCTGTTCGACCTGCTTCACGAGCTGGTGGGCCGCCGTTGGGTCCGATACGTCGCACTGGACAGCGAGCGGCTGACCTCCCCGTCGTCCGATCTCGGCGGCTGTGGCTTCGGCCTCCGCCGCACTCGTGCGATAGCAGATCGCGACCTTCCACTGTTTAGCGGCAAGATCCAGCGCGATGCCTCGCCCGATGCCTTTGGCGCCTCCTGTGATGAGTGCGATACGATCCGCCATTATGACACCTCATGAGTTATCGTAGGTGTTGATTCCGTCATCTCGATCGAAGGCGTTGGTCGAGTAACTGCAGTGTGCCAGCAGTTCGTGCCGAGAACATCCGTTCGTGTTTCGGTCGCTTCATGTCCTGCGCACAATCCTGGATCAACGCCCGGAGATCGTCGGCAACGTCGACGTCGCGCCACTCCTTCAGGACACCGACGGTAAGACCAAGAGTCGAGGCGTTCCGGCGCGTAGCCGCAAGAACGTTTGTCGTCGACCAGGGTACATCGGTAAAGAGTTCCGGCATAGGGCGTTTCAAGCCGATGAGGTAATAACCACCGTCGCTGGCCGGGCCAAGAACCAGATCGTGCGACTCGATGAGTGAAACGGCCTGTTGATAGATCGAAAATGGGAGAGTGGGGACATCCGTCCCGACGATGAACACCTGCCGATAGCCACGGCCGAACAAGTCAACAAATGCGCGATGCATGCGCTGTCCTACATCATCTCCCACCTGATCTAAAAGACAGACGCCGTGGCGTTCTTCAAGAATTTTGAAGAATACGAGAGATGCCGAGGGAAGGCAGGCGATGTAGCGGTCGATCGACCGGCGCTCCTTGGCAATGACCGCCTTCGTTCGTTCGAGGGTGTCGAGCACAAAACTGCCGTGCAACGTGGCGGCTTCATCCTGTGTGAGCGGAGGGCACAGTCTGGTCTTCACCTGACCTGGCACCGGCGCCTTCGCGAAAATCACTAAGGCAGTGCTGAGCCCTGAGTGCTGAGTGCTGGAATTCGACGTCACCGTTTCTCTACCTCACCGCAATATAGAACCGCTGCAATTGATGGGGGCTGACGCCGGTCCAATAGAGGAAGCGAAGTCCCCACATCAACAAGATGGTCTTGATAGGACCATGAGCCTCCCACCGGCGAAACGACGTCACGACGCGATCTCTTAACATGGCTATTCTCCCCACGCGTTTCAATCGTCGACTGAAGTCGATGTCTTCCATCAACGGGATGTCGGCAAAGCCGCCAAGCTGATCGAACGCTCCCCGTTTCACAAAAATGGCTTGATCGCCGGTAGCGATGCCGCTCCACCGAGATCGCCAGTTCATGAAGGTACTGATGATCTGTGCCAGCATGGACGGTCGATCAAATTGGACATCGAATCGTCCTCCAACCGTGACGTTGTCCGTGCACGCTGCGACAATGTCCTGCTTCGCCGTGATCGGAAGCTGGGTATCGGCATGCAGAAATATAAAGATGTCTCCCCGGCTGGCCCGCGCTCCCACATTCAGTTGGCGCGCGCGGCCATGCGGAGCCGACAGCAGCCGAACCGTGCTCAGTGTTGAGGGCTGAGTGCCGGAGATAAGTGATGCGACAATTGCACTCGTTTGATCGGTACTTCCTCCGTCGACGATAATGAGTTCGTCAAAGCCGAGGTCGGCCGTGCGCAAAATCGTATTAGCGATGATTCGTTCTTCGTTGAGGGTAGGAATGATGACGGAAATCGTCATCGGGTACGAATCACGCGGACTTCTTGGGTTCGTTGAACATAAAGTACATGACGATCACGACGGTGGTCCAAAAGAGGACCTGCTTGTGCCAGAACAGCACTTCGTCATAGTATTTCAAAACAGCGCCGAGGAACAGGACCCCGCCGATGATGCTGTACCGGAGCGTGGGATTCTCGATGGCAGCATTCGCCCAGACCGCAACGCCGCCGAAATAAATCAAGAATGGGATGACATCGATTTCGAATCCGCCGCTGATCGACAGAAACACCTGCAGAAACCCGAGGAACATCAGCGCGGTCCCGACCATTAGGCCGGCGACATGCATCCGACGATTGTCGTCTGAGTCTTGATCATCTGCACGCGTTGTTCTCGGCGGAGAAGGCTGAAGAGGATCACCAGCTGGTGGGGGAGGGAGATCGGTCGGTGCCATGATTCGCTAGGCCTTGAAATGTTTGCTGAGGGTCAACCCCTGGCGCTGGTAGGACGACCCGAGCCCAGTGCCGTACAGTTGGCTCGGAATGTCGAGCATCCTGTCGTATACAACCTTGAAGAAGGTTTGTCCATCGTGGATCAGAAATGGCACATCGTGCGGCCGGACCTCCAGTACAACCTGCGTGCCTTTTATCTCGCCTCTTGCACCGTAACCAAATCCTGGATCGAAGAATCCTGCATAGTGTGTTCTCACTTCACCGCAGGCGGCTTCATAAGCGACCATTTCAGCCGCATAGCCTGGCGGAACACGTATTCGTTCTTTCGATGCGAGGATGTAAAACTCCTCTGGTTCTAGCAAAAGGCTATCATTTCTACCTCTGTATATAGGTTCCCAGAACTCCAGCGCAGGGTGATGGCAAATCTTTGAGAGGTCGACGATGTGGCTGTTCCTTTTTGCCCTGTATCCAACAATATCTCGATCGGACTCAGAGCCCTGTAGGTCAATTCGAAGAAACAAGCCCTTGTCAATTCTTACATCGCGTGGCGTGACCGGTTCATCAGTAGAGGTGTTGCGGAAGAGTAGGCAATCACTTTTATGTAGTTTCTCGATCGCTGAGTCAGCAACAGTCGCTTGCCCAGCAATGAATCTGACTTGGTTAAGGCACATTCCAGTTTTTAGCCTTATCGCAAATGATCGTGGGACAATCTCCAAATAAAGTGGGCCCTTATAGCCCGCTTCAATATCGTCAAAACTCGCGCAGAGATCGGTGATCACTCTAGTGAAGATGTCTAAACGACCTGTTGTACTCTTTGGGTTTGCTCTAGCCCGAAGGTCCTTGGTCAAAGCTAATCTCTCCAAGAGAGGTACCAGATAAACATGCCCCTTCTCTAAAATTCCACCTTCGAGGAGATTAATCTCATACATCACTAGATCTTCTTGAAATGCATCCATAACACCGAGCCTATGCCCAACCTCAGAGCGCTCAGGAAGAAAACTGCTGAGAAGGCGATATGCTTTAGCTCCAAGTCTGAGATCGAGACTGGCTGGTTGGATTTGGCGGTCTTCAATAGGGGTATCGGCTTGAACCACACCAAGGGCGATAAGTTCTTTAATTTGCTGGTAGGGAAGAATTCCCTGCGACGTGGCACGGCTCACAGTTTGTCGAACCCTCCGCTGTCGCCGTTGCTGCACGCTCCCCACATAGGATGGGCACCGACCATCGGCAGCTCCCGGCTCGAGCCGTTCTTCGGTTGCGGGTAGTGGAACGGTTTGTTCTCGTAATTCTTCAAGAGGACTCCGTCTTCATCCATATGGACGAGGTAATCGCCAGGTAGCAGCGGGACTTTGCCTCCGCCTCCTGGTGCATCGATGACGAAATGTGGGACCGCCATGCCGCTGGTGTGGCCCTGCAAGGCCTTGATGATGTTCAAGCCCGTCTCGACTGTCGTTCTGAAGTGGTTGGTCCCCTTGGTCAAGTCCGCTTGATACAGATAGTACGGTTTCACACGGGCCAATAACAACTGGTGCACCAGCCGTTTCATGACTTCCGGATCGTCATTGACGCCTTTGAGCAGCACAGTTTGTGCGCCGAGTGGAACGCCGGCATCGGCCAACATTCCGCAAGCCACTTTCACTTCCGGCGTCAATTCGTCCGGATGGTTGAAATGCAGGTTCATATAAATCGGATGGTACTTTTTGACCATCTCGCACAGCTTTGCCGTGATACGTTGCGGCAGAGTACCAGGGACGCGCGAGCCAAGACGGATTAACTCGAGGTGGGGGATAGTGCGAAGGGCTCTGAGGATTCGCTCCAGGAGATGGTCCGGGAGGAGCAACGGATCGCCGCCTGAGAGAATGACGTCCCGCACTTCGGTGTGTTCACGCAGATAGGCAATCGCCCGATCGAGCTCGCCTTTCTTGAGGAATCCCGGTTTCCCAACGAGGCGTTTTCTGGTGCAGAACCGGCAATAGATCGGGCATTGGTTCGTCACCATGAGAAGCACGCGATCAGGATACCGGTGGACCAAGTGCGGCACCGGACTCATCAGGTCTTCTTCGAGAGGATCGTCCTCCGCATCGATGTCGGCCATCTCAGCCATGTCCGGGACGACTTGTTTCCAGATCGCGTCACCCTTTTCCTTGATCGTCCCCATCACGGTGGGTGTAATCCGCATCGGGTAGTCGCCGACAACGGCTTCGATTTCCTCGACTCTCATGCCGACCCGGGCTGCCAGGTCTCGGGGTTTTACGATGCTTTCCGCTAAAACCTTTTGCCAGGCTTCCATCCTGACTCCTTCCGCAAGGCCACCGCATCGCCACCGTCATCAAGGCTAGCGTTGGCAGGACGGGTATTGATCTTCTTCGCCCAATGAACCAGGCTTTCCACCGGACCGAGCGGCGAATTTCTTAACAGCGTCGGGGCCCGAGCCATCTTTGCCGTACCGATCGTCCAGGTACGCCAGAATGTCCTGAATTTCCGTGAGCACGAGACTCTCATCCTGCAACACAGGGACGTAGTACTGTCCTGAAACAGCATGGACCTGTTTGCGGAACGCCCGAACGTCTGGGACCATGACGTCCTCATAGGCGACGCCCAGCTCCATCAGTTTTTCACGAACCAGTTCACACTCGGGACACCAGTCAACGTGATAGAGCTTCAATGCCATTGGAAATCCGTGGTCCGTGATGAGTGACGGGTACCGAGTAAGCTGAGTTTCAGAAGACACCCATGGCGCATCATGCGTCACCCGTCAATCCACTCGCGAGAGCGCAAGGTACCATCACCGCGTCCCTCATCCCGTGGATGACTTTCTTGTCCGCCGGGCAGATGGTCGCAAGAATCCCGCCGAGTTCGGCCTTCTCGCCTTGAACGAAATAGTAAGGCGAGAGCCGCACCCGTCCTGCCATCTCCTTCATATCGCCGGTGGCGGGGTCGAAATAGCTCACATTGTACAGGCGGCCCTTATGAAATTCCTGGAGGACATAAGGAGTCCGTGGGAATGAGGCCAAAGCCGATTCCAGCGCCGTTGCCCATTCGTGTTGAGGGAGATCGTGCCCGACCGATACCCCCCGGCTTCCCCAGGCCAGCTCCGAAAATCCCGAAGGCTTGACCACGAAATGCCGTTCCTTCTGTGTCGCTGCTGCGAGTTCTGTCCAGTTGGCAATGGGGCGCCCGCTGAGAGAGAGACCTGGGATCGTCGCCGACGGAGGGACAGGGGCAGGATCCAAGACCCAGGTTCGAGGCATGACAGTCGTCAGTTGAAGAAACACCTCGCGCCCCAATTCCTGCTGCCAATATGGATTCAAAGTCGGGTGATGGAAGAGAGCAAAGGCGAGTTTCTCTTCCAGCGCTGGCTTATATGGCGGGGTCACGGCAACCCACTCTTTTTTCACCGCATACTGCACCAGCTCTGCTTTCGGAATATTCATCAGGTCGAACAACTCGTAAAATCGATAGATGAGGCCGATGGGCTTTTCTTCGGCCCCAGTGGAGAGGAAAAGACCGTCTTCTGTGAATCGGATGTCACGGGGTTCCACACAGTAACAGTCCAAATCGCGGTCGCGGAGCCGTTTAGCCAGCCACCTCATCTCCGGGCGATAATCTTTGGCTTCTTCCGAAACGAGAATGGCCGCGCAGCCGGGGTGCTGGCCCTGCTGGCTGCGCAGCATTGTGGCAAAGCCCCTGACCATGCCGTCGGACCCGCCGACGAGGGAGGTGTTTTTACCGTCTCCCTCGGCATAGAGATGAGACAAACAGGCGGTCAGCCCGATGCCGCCTGGGACCGAGTCCAGCTCCGTGATGACCATGCCGTCCGGGGTCGGGAGCACATCCGGTCGTATCACCGCGGGAAGTTGGTCCCGGAATCGCTTCATGCGGCTGTAGGTCACGAGCGCTTCCGGTTTACCTTGGTCCAAGTAGCCGGCGATCCACGCCGGTTGAGTGCCGCGGGCGCTCTCCATATAGAGACGACTTAAAGCCCGGTAAAACGACAGGAGAGGCGGCCCAAGGGACGAGAACCACGTGAGCTGTTCCTGCGAGAGGGAAAATGGATTAGGAGCGATGCGCCATGAATTGGTGCCGGTGTGAAGTAGCGGCGGGGCGGTGGGATTCTCTGTTGCCCCAGGGGCGTACAACCCGGCCTCGACCAGTTTGTCGCGTATAACTGAACAGCGGCGGAGGTTAGACCCGAGTCGGTCGAGCAGATGCGATGGCTGTGTCAATGATCATGCCCTCGTGCGAGGCGAACTGATCGTAACATGGGTCTTAGGATCGTACAAGAGGTGTTGGTGGGGCTGCGGGTGTCGCCATGCGGACACAGTTCTTGCCGGCATTCTTGGCAGCATACACTGCGACGTCAGCGGCGACGATCAGGTCCGAGGGGACGGAGGCGTGGATCGGGAACGTGGCGATGCCAATGCTGCAGGTCAGAGATAACGGAGGATTCGCCAGCTTGGCCAGCTCTGGCAGCAGCGTCAACGTCGTCATCCGGTGCTGAAGTCGTTCGGCCACGCTGAGTGCACCGTCCATGGATGTGTCCGGCAGGATCATCGCGAATTCGTCTCCTCCGTAGCGTGCTGCGAAATCGCTAGACCGGGCGATGCCGTGTCCCGGTCCTTGTTGGCTGTCGAGCAGCCATCCGATCTCGCGTAAGACTTGATCACCGTTCGCATGGCCGTAGGTGTCATTGATGTATTTGAAATCGTCGAGATCGATGAAGAGTAGCGAAATCGGGCGCATCGACCGGAGAGCTTGGGCACACCACTGGACCAGAGTCTGTTGGAAATGTGAGTGATTATACAGACCAGTCAGGCTGTCTCGCGTTGATTGATCGCGCAGTTGCTGATTGACATGGAGCAGATCACGGTTGGTTTCTGACAGATTCTTGACGAGAATCTCGGTCTGGACCTGTTGTCGCTTCAACGATGTGATATCGGTGATCGTTTCGACGACGTGAGTGCTTCCGCCAGTTGTAGCGACTTTGGCCCATTGAACGAGCAGATATTGGTCGTTCGGGAGCGGCACTTCACTTGCCGTCGGTTCGCCGGACTCGACGGCCTCCGGCATTTTACAAAACTGACACGGCGTGGGACAGCCAGCGATCTTTTCGTGGCAGGTATGGTTCGAGATGTCCCCAAACTTGACTTGTGAGGTGTGGTTCTGAAAGACGACCTTATAGGTGTTCGGATCGATGACGGTGATAATCACCGGCTGTGAGTTCAGCAGGTTCTTCGCGTCATACTGAGGCTGATCTGATGACGGGGTCGTCGCCACGGTTGAGCCCATCTAAAGGTCCTGCCATGAGAGTATTTCACCAGGGGTAAGACCGGTCAAGAAATTGCGCAGTTTCAAGGCGATTGAGCGACTCAGAAAATCGCGACCTGTTAGGTGGTATCCATAAATGGTGATAGAATGATCGCCAAATTGATAGGAATCCGTCCATGGATGCGCTTGCCACCGAAACAGCCCAGGCTGCCGTGAAATCGCACGCCGAACTTCCCCAAATCGTACCCAGTAGCACCTGTCTTCGGTGCGACGTCTGTTGCCGGTTTCCTGACCCCGACAGTGCACTGCGCCCGTATTTCACCGCGGAGGACATTGAACTGGCGGTGGCGGCCGGCGTAGGTCGGTCGGCGTTTTCTGATTCCCATGGTTCCCAGGTGACCCTGGTTCCCGATCAAAAGCACGAGGGATATCAGTGTCCTGCGTTCGATTCGACAACCTCGCACTGTACGATTTATGACCGGCGCCCCTTCGATTGCCGGATCTATCCGTTGGCCCTGATGTGGAACGAGGCACATGACCAGGTCGTCTTGGGCTGGGATACCAAATGTCCGTTCTTGCGCGACCAAGTTCCTGCAGATATTCACCGCCATGCCGTTCAGGTGATGGGATACGTGAATCAACCGGAAACCGTGAAGATGTTGGAGGCACATCCTCGTCTCATCGGGCGATATCAAGAGGATGTCGTCGTACTGGCTGCTCTGCCACACGTGACTGCCGCGATGTCAAGTCAGTGGGGCGATGCCCGCCTGCATCAGCTCACTATAGAAGATATTCCACGGTTGTCTTCAGCGATAGACGAGTCACTCGCGGAGAAGAGTGGTGTCCCTTCACTCGCCGCCTATGCGGTGCCCTACCACTACATGTGGAACGGGCTCTTGGCCTATTGGTGGACTGAATTGCACGGAACCCTCTGCCTATTTATCCAGTCGCCGGATGGCTGGTTCATGCCGCTCCCTCCTCTCGGAAGCCGTTCCATCGAGCAGCCTCTGACCGAGGCGTTCGCACTGATGCAACGCTGGAACGGTGCGTCGCCGGTCAGTCGAATCGAAAACGTGCACCAACAACTTGCGCCGGATCTGGAGCGATGGGGGTATCGACTGGTGACGAAAGAACCGGACTATGTGTACCGTGCGATCGACCTCGTGACTCTAGCGGGTGACCGGTACAAGTCTCAGCGGGCGCTCTGCAATCGGATTGAACGAGAGCATGCCGTCGTCATGGAACCCTATCGGGTCGGCGATCGTCCGGACTGTCGCGCGCTCTTTCTGGATTGGTCGGAGCAGAAACATGGTGAAGGACTCGAGGAATTCGGCCGCATGTTGCTCGCCGACGCGGAACCGGCTCACGAAGTGCTCTGGTCGCATGCGCCGACTCTCAATCTGACAGGAACGGTTGCACGGATCGAGGGACGGATTCGCGCCTATACGTTCGGTTACTGGTTGAACAAAGCGACGTTCTGTGTGCTCGTTGAAGTGGCGGATCGTGCGATTCCAGGCCTTGCGCAGTTTCTGTTTCGGGAAACGTGCCGATCTGCGTCGGCTCAGGGTGCCGAGTTCATCAACACGATGGATGATGCGGGGCTGGTCGGATTGCGCGCATCCAAACAAGCCTATCACCCTATCGCAAACGTTCTGAATGTGATCGCCACTCGAGCATGAAATGAGCACACCGGTGAATCCTCCCAGATCTGTTCCTGCCCGCCGCTATCGATGGTTGCCGTATGTGATCATCGTGATGACGGTCCTGACATTGGCGGCCGGTTTATTTTTGGTGCAATACGTCGAACGTCGGCTGGTGGATGCGACTGGAGAACAACTGACGCTCGCGGCGGCGGAAGTGTCAGATAAGCTCGACCGGATGCTGTTTGAACGGTATGGCGATGTCCACATGATGGCGCGAGCGTTTTCCTTGCGTGCGTCCGATCCGCACTATCTTTCGGAATATCTCACGTGGATGAAGGCCAAATACGATCCCGTGTATTTCTGGCTCGGGGTCACAGATTCGCAAGGGGCTATTGTGGCGAGCACGAACACTGCGTTACTCGGACAAGACGAAAGCCGCACGGAGTGGTTCCAGCAGGTCCGATTGACCCGCCGAGCGTTGGTTCAGGATGTGGCCATCCATGAGGCTGACAATGGAGTGGAGACGGTCGCCTTCACCGTGCCTATTTTGGATTCTCAAAAAACGTTCCTCGGAGCGGTGACAGCACGGGTCACCGTACCCACGCTGGAAGAGGTCACAACGAGGACGATTCGATCGCTCGAAGACCGTGCCGGGTTTGGTGGATCTGTCGAATATCAAATGCTGACCCGCCATGGCGATGTCTTTGTCGATTCGGATTTGCTTCATAAAGCACCCATCAATCTCAAGACACTCGGCCTCCCGTCCGTGCTCGCGGCGCAGTCGGGCATTCCGGGGTTTCTGGAGGAGCGGCATCTGCGACGGGGCGTGGACGTCGTCAGCGGATACGCTCAGACCCATGGCCATGGCGACTTCGTCGGATTCGGGTGGTCGGTGCTGGTACGGATGGATCGTCAGGCCATTCTGGCTCCAATCCAATCCGCCTTGTGGAGTGTTGGTCTCGCCGCAGCCATTGTCTGGGTGCCTCTCCTCGTTCTGCTGCTTCGGGCCACGTCTTGGTTGCGGGACGAGTATCAAAAGGCACAACAAGAAAGGGCCTGGGCGAGCGCGGCGGAAGCGGCGTTGTTGCAAAGCCAGGAACGCAATCGAGCCGTGGTCGATACCGCACTGGATGGTGTGATCACCATCGACGCCAGCGGGCTCATTTCGGATTGGAATGCGCAGGCAGAGAAGATGTTCGGGTGGTCTCGAGACGATGTGCTGGGGCGACGGTTGTCGGAGACTATCATCCCACCGCGGGATCGAGAGGCGCACGAGCGAGGGCTGCGCCATTTTCTGGGAACGGGAGAGAGTCACATCCTCAATCGTCGCATCGAGGTTCTGGCACTGCATCGGGACGGGCGCGAGTTTCCTGTAGAGCTCGCCGTCTCGCCCGCCCGCCTCGGCGAGGTGTACTTTTTCAGTGCCTTCCTCCGTGACATCACTGAACAGAAGGAGGCCCAAACCAGGTTAAGAGAGAGCGAGGCGCGGTATCGCTCCGTCGTCAACGCATTGGACGAAGGCGTCGTGCTGATTGATACGCAAGGGGTCATAAGAACAGGAAACGTTAGCGCCGAGCGGATTCTGGGACTGCCTCTCGATGAGATGGTAGGACGATCGCTCAGCGACGCCCGATGGCAGTCTGTGCATGAGGATGGATCGCCTGTCCTCGGTGAGGAGTATCCGGCCTTCGTCACGTTGCGAACGGGACAGCCCTGCTCAGGGGTGATCATGGGTGTCTCTAAGCCGGATGGAGTTCGTCGCTGGATCGCGGTGAATTCGAGAGCGTTGATGGGTTCGGATCATCAGACAGCAGCAGTGGTCGTGTCGTTTACGGACATAACCGAACGTAAGCGGACTGAGGACCGGCTGGCAGCCCAGTATGCAGTGACGCGTGTGTTGTCCGAGGCACGAACGCTTGAAGAAGCTGTACCTAAGATCCTTCAAGCAATCAGCGAGAATCTGGAATGGGATCTCGGCGTGTTTTGGCGGGTGGACCGTGCGAACAATGTACTGCGCTGCCTGGACCAATGGCAACCTCCATCATTGAAGGCGGACCCGTTCACCGTCGTCACGTGGCAGTCTGTTTTCAAGCAGGGCGAAGGCCTGCCCGGTCGCATTTGGGCAAGTGGGAAATCAGCCTGGGTGACGGATGTGATCGCGGATGGCAAGTCCTCTCGTAGCGAAGCTGCCAAAGCCGTTGGTTTTCACGGGGCATTCGGGTTTCCCGTTCAGGTGGGAGGCGAGATCGAGGGGGTGATCGAGGTCTTCAGTCGTCAAGTCCGTGAGCCCGATGTCGATCTGCTCAAGATGGTTGAGGACATCGCGCTGAAAATCGGTCAATTTGGAGAGCGCACACGGGCGGAAGAGGCCCTCCGGCAGACAGAGGACCAACTCCGCCAATCACAGAAGATGGAAGCCGTCGGCCGGCTGGCCGGTGGCGTGGCGCACGACTTCAATAATCTCCTGACGGTTATTCGCGGCTATAGTGAACTGCTGTTAGGGCGTCTCCCGGCTTCCGATCCCATACGGAAAGACATGGAAGAGGTCAAGAAGGCCGCAGACCGGGCTTCCGGGCTCACCAGGCAATTGCTGGCCTTCAGCCGACGCCAATTTGTCGCTCTCAAAATATTTGAGGTCAACACTCTAGTGACCAATATGGATGGCATGCTTCGCCGTTTGTTGGGAGAGGACATTATCGAACTCTGCCTTGAGTTGCAGCCACACGTTGGCTCAATCCGGGCGGACCCTGGCCAAATCGAGCAAGTCATCATGAATCTTGCGGTCAACGCCAGAGATGCGATGCCAACCGGTGGACGATTGACGATCGAAACCCGGACTGTGACTCTCGCTCAGGGAGGAGCGCGCGAGGTACAAGGCTTGGACCCAGGGAATTATGTCCGGGTGTCCGTACGCGATACGGGGCTTGGGATGAATGAAGAAACCCAGTCACACCTGTTCGAGCCTTTTTTTACGACCAAAGCGAAGGGCAAAGGTACGGGACTCGGATTGTCGACCGTGTATGGCATTGTGAAGCAAAGCGGAGGCGGCATCGCAGTTGAAAGCGATCCCGGAAAAGGAACGACGTTCAAGATTTACTTTCCGCGCGTCGAGGAAAGACCGCAGACGGTGGAAGGGGCCGTTGACACCCTAGATCCGGTACGGGGTCGAGAAACGATTCTCCTCGTTGAAGACGAGCCGAGCGTCAGGGGATTGGTGTTTGAAGCATTACGGATCAACGGGTATACCGTCCTGGAAGCCAGGCACGGTATTGAAGCCTTGCTGACGGGGACGAAGCACATGGGACCGATCCATCTGTTGCTGACCGACGTCGTGATGCCCCAAATGAGCGGCCCGGAAGTGGCTGATAAACTGACGACCATCAGACCGGATATGAGGGTGCTCTATATGTCCGGCTACCCCGATCATCCGGTTTTCGCCCACGGGGGGCTCAAGAAAGGGACCGCGTTCCTCCAGAAACCGTTTACGCCGAACGTCCTCGTGCAGAAGGTGCGAGAAGTCCTCGACGCTGTGAAAGCCGCATAGTCCCCGACTCCCTTGATCTTCGGCCTCCATTCCGTTTATCGTGCAGCGGGTTGTAGACCGGCTTGCTCGAAAGGAAATCTAGCATGAGCCAAACGGCCCGCGAAGTCGATGTGGGGCGTTATCGAGTCGAGCGGGAGCCCTACTACGCTGAAGTCCGTGGCGAAGTCGGCCTGTTCACGATCGCAGCCAAGAACAAGATGCCGGTGATGCTGAAAGGACCGACCGGGTGCGGGAAGACGCGCTTTGTCCAATATATGGCCTACAAACTGGGGCGTCCCCTGATCACGGTCGCCTGCCATGAGGATTTGACCGCCTCTGACTTAGTCGGGCGCTATCTGCTAAAGGGACAAGAAACTGTTTGGGTCGACGGGCCGCTCACGCTCGGAGTGAAACATGGTGCGATCGTGTACCTCGATGAAATCGTAGAGGCTCGAAAGGACACGACCGTCATCATTCATCCCTTGAGTGACGATCGTCGACTCCTTCCAATCGAGAAAAAGGGTCAGGTCATTGAAGCCGCCGACGAGTTTCTCTTGGTCATTTCCTACAACCCCGGCTATCAGAGCGTGCTGAAAGACCTGAAGCAAAGCACGAAGCAACGCTTTATGGCCATCGAGTTTGACTACCCAGGCCCGGACATTGAAACGTCGATCGTCGAGCGGGAGGCGGGGGTTGCTCGTGATGTTGCCGCCGGGCTGGTCAAGCTCGCGGGGAAAGTGCGCAATTTAAAGAACCACGGGTTGGAGGAAGGTGTCAGTACGCGACTCCTGATCTATGCCGGAACCCTGATGAAACAGGGAGTGGCTGTCGATCGTGCTTGCGACGTATCGATCGTCCGCCCCATCACCGACGATCCCGACATGCAGCGCAGTATTCAAGAGCTCGTCAAAGCCGTCTTCTGAGCAGACACGCTAACCGTCGGCACGCTCACCTCGGATGAACCTTTCTGTTGTGCGGGATACCAAGAACGGAGCGCTTCTGACCGTTTATGTCCGGCCGAGCGCGCGCGTCACAGAATGTACGGGCGTCTATGGTGATGCACTGAAAATTCGCATAGCAGCGCCACCGGCCGACGGCGCAGCGAACAGCGAACTCGTTCGCTTCCTGGCTCGCCGATGCTCCATTCCTCTCTCGAGTGTACACATTCAATCTGGTTTCGGAAGCAAGCTTAAACGCATCTTACTGAAAGGCATTCCTGCCGGACGGGTGATCGCGGGGTTGAATCTCGAGCCGAAAAAGGACGGGTAACAGGATGGTACGACCGTGTACTGCCTTCGGCGTCGCTCTGCTGTTTCTGACAGCCTGCTCCAGTGCTCATCCGGTCCTGTATCCCAATGCGCACCTGAAGTCGGTCGGAAAAGAAACAGCGGACGTGGACATCGAGGAGTGTAAGCAATTGGCTGAATCAGCCGGGGCCGAAGAGGGTGCCGGGACAGGTGGCCGCGTGGCGACCGGGACGGCGGTCGGCGCAGGAGTCGGCGCAGCGAGCGGAGCCGTCGGCGGAGCTGTTGTCGGAGCCGCAGGCAGCGGTTCGGCTATCGGAGCGGCGAGCGGGGCAGTATGGGGCCTGCTCACGACTTTGTACTACGCGGCGTTTGGACCCTCGCAACCGAATCAAGCGTATACGAATTTCGTGAACCGGTGTTTGCAGGAAAAAGGGTATGAAGTCACAGGATGGCAGTAACGGAATGTGGGACAACTCAGTCGGTCTTCGTGCTCGCTGAACGCGCACGATCAAACCATGCTCGGTCGATGCGCGCAATGAAACCCGACCGAGCCCTCCCGCGCTGGAGAAAGTCGAGTTTTCCTGTGACGGTGACGGTGAGGAGAGGAGATGGAAGAGAATTTGTGCATCTGTTCATAAAATTTTTGCGGGTAGCGGCAATACTAAGTCTTGTGGCATGCACGGGACCGAATCCATTGTTGCGGTCGAACGCTCATCTTCAACTTCAGGGACCCGAGGCGACGCAGGACGATGTCAATGCCTGTCAGAAGAAGGCTGAGGCCGCTGGTCTCAAACCTGGGACGAGTCGGAGTGCCAACGCCGCGGCTGGTGGCAGCCTTGGTCTCATCGGTGGAGCGGCGGTGGGAGCAGCCGGCGGCATTATCGGCGGGGCGACGGGCGTCGCGATTGGAGCAGCGGTTGGTGGGGGGCTGGGGCTCATCATTGGATTGGCCGGCGGCGCGTACAAACCACTTGAACCGGATTCTCTTTACGCCGATGTGGTGGTGCGCTGTCTCATCGAAAAAGGGTACGAGGTGAGTGGATGGCAATAGGAGGCGGGATGTGACCATGATTCTTCAGTGATTGAAAGCCAGCTGAGAAATGATCTATTTCGATTGTGTTTCCGGCAAGGGGGAGGGGGATCGCGCAGCTTTATGCCTCAAGGCCCGGCCTTTCTCCGGGGTCGGGTCACTGACGACGCCGTAGATTTCTCGTCCTTCATGACCTTCCGGAAGATATTCCGTGATCGGCATTCCGTCTTCACGCACAAATAGCATACAGTGGCAGTACTTATAGATCTGCATCTCGTCGCAAGCGCAGATCCAACGGCGGAGTTTGGCTTCGGCCGCTTTGTCGTTGTAGAAATTGCATGGGCAGAGCGGCTTGCCTAGTTCGTCCACGTGCATGGCCAGGCCTTTGACCACGGCTTCGGTTACGGCGGGGTTTGGGTGCATAGTCGTTCCGCTCTTCTCGGCAAACCTTTTCACATACTTCCACATCTTGTCGAGGCTTTCTCGTTTGGGTTCGGCCATTCCACCATCCTTTCCATGGGCGTCTCGCCCTCTTCCTGCGCGTCGATCCACAGTTTACAAGCGGTAGGGCGTTCTTTACAATCCGTCCCCTCGTGTGAAAACAGCCGACGTAGGATGTTGATGGAACTCGATCACGCGCGTGCACAACTATTGACACGGCTGGCGGAGGAATTGGGGGCCGCGACCTCGGAACGCCTCGTGGCCGCATTCCCTCAATCTGCCAAGATCCACGGGATCCTCGTACTCCTGAATGGACTATGGGAAGTCTCGCCAAAGGTTGCACGAGCCGCGATCGAAACCCTGCCCGAGTTGCACCGGCGTGAACGGCTGGGTGACGTGGTGAGCTGGCTGGAAGTCTGCCTGGCATTGGCTGAGTCATCGGGGGCGAGCGCGCTAAAGTATCTCAAAGAAAGCCCTCTGTTGTTGGGGCTGGTCGAACGAGCGGAGGATCGCGGATCAGTTCTCTCTACCGCGCTGGAGTTGGCTGACGAGGACGCCAACGTCACACTCGAATACCTGCGCACCGCGCCGCAACTTCTGACCATCGTCCCGTCGTACGAATTAACGGCCTGGCTCGAGATCGGCACTGAATTGACGCAGGTGGATGTTGTCGTCGGGCTGGAGTATATCCGCCAAATCCACGCGATCGCTCCGGTGCTCCCGCTGAACGAAGTACGGCGTTGGGTTGCCTTCGGCATGAAGTTGATCGTCCCCAACAGCCTTGGCAAGCCTGATTACATGCCGACGATCGAATTTCTCCGGACCAGCCCCGCTATTCTGGCCGATATCGAACAGATACCGGTTCGATCGAATGTTGTCGCGTTGGGCGCCGTGCTGGCTGACCATTCGATCGAGGCCGGCATTGCATGGTTGTCCGAGTCACCCCGCCTCTTGCGGATGCTCCCGTCACCAGAATGGCAAATGAAGATGTTGCAGTATGGCGCGTTGCTGGGTGAACAAGATCCTGAAGCCACACTAGCCTATCTCCGTCGCTGCCCTGAACTGATCGGATTGATCGGCAATTCCGCCGAAGCGGTCACGCGATTTGAGAATTGGTTCAAAGCAGGGATGGAAATCTTGGACTATAGTATCGAGGGAGCCAGAGCCTACTTCGCGTTGGAATCTCAGGGAGCCCTCGCTTCAGTCGAGAAGGCCTTGAGCGGCGTGCCGTTGCGACAGGTCGCGCGCACGATCAAATTGTTTGTGCAGGGCTTGTGTGGGACCGAATTCGCGATTCAGGCGCTTCCCGATTCGCTCGCGCCGGACGCGCCGGTCCGTGCGACGATCAGCCCCGATGGCCGGACTATATCGCTTCCATCACTACTGCGTCGCTATGCCACCGCTGAAGACAATACGCGACTCTATCTGGTGATGGCGGCTCACGAAGCCGGCCATGTGGAATTCGGTACCTATCGCCTGAGGCTCGAGCCGCTTGCCGACCTGGTCGCTGAGGTCCGTCAACGCTACGGCCGGACCGGTCGGGCTGAGCCCCAGACCTTGACCGACTTGTTTCGTTTTTATCAGCAACCGCGGCTTGTGCAGGACATCTGGATGTTGCTCGAAGATGCGCGAGTGGAATTTCTGCTGCAACAACAGTATCCCGGTCTTCGCCGTGATCTGCAGACGTTGGCTCGGGAAGCGGTAGAGACGAGGTCGTTGACCCATGGCCTGACCATCAAGGAATTGATCGTGGATCAACTCCTCCAGCTTTCCAGCGCCGACCCAGATTCTGTCCCCATCCATGAGGCAATTAAGGCGGAGGTCGCGGTCCTTTGGCCGATGTGCCGGTCCGTCCAGGCCACAACGGCGACAGCGGAAGAGGTTGTTCGGGTGACGCATGACGTTTATGTCCGTCTCGAAGAGTTGTTGGTGCCGAAATCGGAGATGATACGGGCCGACCAGGTCGACGCGCTCACACAGGATCTGGGTGTGGGTCCCTCGGCCCCGGAAGAGACCAGTGAGAGCTATCGTCCGGTGACGAATTTCGTGTACCGGGGCACCATGAATCCGGAATTTATTCGCCGGTATGATGCGGAAGACCAGACAAAACAGGACCGAGCGCAGCCGGATGAGATCGATCAGCTGGCCAGCGCTGCGGGCGGAGCGCAGGAACGCACAGCATCTGGTCAACAGGCTCGGAAAAGTATACAGACTTCTTCAGAGGGTGCTGTGCTGAGCGGCGGATGGCAACTGCCCGCTCACGTGGAAGAGTTACTCGCGTTGGACGTCGATCAATCTCCGTCTGTGGATCGAACCGGCTTCCAAGATCGAGCGATTCGTTATCCGGAGTGGGATCAGGACATTCACGATTACCGTCTCAACTGGTGCCGTGTCGTTGAACGGGCCGCGGATGAACGCCCAGACGATGTTGTTGCAGCCACATTACAGACGTATGGCAGCGTGGTTTCGACGCTGCGGCGGTTCTTTGAGAGTCTGCGTCCACCCGGGTTGAAGCGTGTGGCCGGTCAGGTGGATGGGGACGATATCGATCTCGATGCCGCGGTGCGCGTGTCAGCTGAACGGGCGGCAGGAGCTGAAGAGTCCGATCGCATCTATATACGACGAGATCGAAAGGAGCGAGACGTCGCCACTGCGTTTCTCGTGGACGTGAGCGGGTCCACCAGCCGCCAGCTTACGGGGGGTCGTCGCGTCATCGATGTCGAGCGAGAGGGGCTGGTGTTGTTGTGCGAGGCGCTGGAAGCAGTCGGTGATCAGTACGCGCTTTATGGCTATTCAGGCCAAGGTCGCGGGCAAGTCGACTTCTTGGTGATCAAGGATTTTGCTGATCGATTGGGCGGACAGGCAGCGTCCCGCTTGGCCGGACTGACACCGCTGCAGCAAAACCGTGACGGGGCGGCGATCCGCCATGCCACGTCGAAGCTGCTGGCTCGTGAGGCGAAGACCAAGTTGTTGATCATCGTCAGCGACGGACGGCCGCTGGACGACGGCTACAGGGATGAGTATTCGCTCGAGGACACGAAGACTGCCTTACGCGAAGCCAAGCGGCAAGGAATTCACCCGTTTTGCATCACGATTGATCGCGACGCCGATACCTATCTGAAACGGATGTACGGCGATGTCCAATTTACCGTTATCGATCGTGTGGAAAGTCTGCCGTTGCGGTTACCACGGATTTATCAACGACTGACGACTTGATGACAGAATTGTCCAGTAAACCTACGGTTCCGCCGTGGCTCTATAAACTCTTCACAGGGCATCAGTATCCGTACGTGCGCCGCCTGGCGAAGTTCGCTCAACCAGTCAAGCCGGGAGAGGACCGTCCGGAACCGACGAAGGAGATGATCGAGGCAAAATTCTGGGAGGTCTACCCGCGCTGTTCCGCGAAGGTCCTGCAGGAAGTCAAAGTTGGGATGATCGTGGTGTTTCACGATCTTGGTGAATATCCCCCCGGTGGCTATCAAGAACTCGTCGACAACCCGGAAGAGTTCCTGGCGAAGACTTATGGAAAAAAGAAGATGAAAGTGAATTTCTACGATGGCGAGAATTTTGTGTGCACGATCAATTTTAAAGTGGCGGGATGGACGGAGCACGAGGAACATTGAGAGCCGTCAGCTTTCAGCAATCAGCTTCAGGTGCGGGCGTCACCGCTGATAGCTAACAGCTGATAGCTTCTCAGGAGAGGCGACTATGGGGCGACCGAAAATCACTGTAGTGGGGGCCGGCAATGTCGGAGGCACGACTGCCCAGCGGCTAGCTGAGCGGGACGCCTATGACGTGGTGCTCGTCGACATTATCGAAGGCGTGCCTCAAGGAAAAGCGCTGGATATCGCACAAGCCGGACCGGTGTATGGGTACAGCACCCGTGTGGTCGGGACCAACGGCTATGATGAAACAGCCGGTTCGGCGGTTGCCGTGATTACTTCGGGTATTCCCCGTAAGCCCGGTATGAGCCGAGATGAACTCTTGGCCACGAACGCGAAGATCGTGCAGTCGGTTGTGAAGGATCTCGTTTCTCGCTCGCCCGGATGTATCCTGATTCTGGTGACGAATCCCTTGGATGCGATGGTGCACGTGGCGCGAAAAGTGAGCGGGCTGCCAAAGTCAAAAGTATTGGGAATGGCCGGCGTGCTCGATTCAGCTCGCATGCGCGCGTTTATCGCCGAAGAGCTGCATGTCAGGGCGCCGGATGTGCAAGCCATGGTGCTTGGTGGTCATGGGGACACAATGGTCCCGCTACCTCGGTACACGACGGTGAAGGGCAAACCAGTCACTGAATTGATGTCGAAAGAGCGGTTGGAGGCGATCGTCAAGCGAACGCGCGAAGGCGGAGCTGAAATCGTGGGATTGCTCAAGACCGGCAGCGCGTACTATGCGCCTTCTGCGTCGGCCGTCGATATGGTGGACGCGATCATGAAGGATCAGAAGCGTGTCCTGCCTTGTGCGGTCTTGTGCGAAGGAGAGTATGGGTTGCAGAATGTAATCGTCGGTGTTCCGGTGAAACTTGGGCGTGGCGGGGCGGAACAGATAGTCGAGTATGAGCTGACTGTAAATGAGCGAACTGCGCTTGAAACCTCTGCCAAGGCAGTCCGCGAGCTTTGTGACACGGTCGACCGATTGATGGCGTAGGTCCGGAGTGACAGACACGAGGTGAGAACACGGAGACAGTAGCGTTGCTTGACAAGAGAGGAGAGGCTACAGTACAGAGTGCAGCCTAGCAGTGAACTGAACGAGGGGACATTATGAAATTTCTTGAAGATCCGTTTCAGACGATGGGTGCAGGATTTGCGCTCGCCATTGTGCTGATCATCGTCTATCTTGGCATTTCTGGGGTTGGAGCGGGCGATGCCGATTGGGGCGGGCTATTGCTTCGGTGGATTCACTTTCTGGCGGGGATCACTTGGATCGGGTTGCTCTATTTCTTCAACCTGATTAATGCAGCGTTCATGAAAAGCCTCGACGGGCCAACCAAGAATGCCGTCATTCCCAAGCTCATGCCGTCTGCGCTCAATTGGTTCCGCCACGGGGCGACGGTGACCGTGCTGGCCGGAATTCTCCTGTATCTCAAGATGTATATGAACGGCGGGACCGGTGCCTATGCGCTGGCGATCGGCGGGTTGCTGGGCATCATCATGATGGCCAACGTGCATGGGATTATCTGGCCCAACCAAAAGAAGATCATTGCCGCTGTGTCGGCCGGTGGACCTCCTCCTGCCGAAATGGCCCAATGGGGGCGGACGGCGCTACTCGCATCCCGGGTCAATTTCATGCTCTCAATCCCCATGTTGTTCTTCATGGGAGCTGGCAGTCACTTCAAGTAATCGCGATCTCTATGAACCGGGTCGGGCGGTACTTCCCCTAGCCCGGTTCTGTGCCCTTTAAATCCAATCTCTTCGAACACGCGCCCAATATGCCCAGTTTGACCTAGGGCTGTTGTCCTAACCCATTGAGATTCAGGCCTATTCCCGTGAGGTTGCCTTGACGAAGGGTGAACGGCAGCCTTATAGTAACAACCTCAAACTGTGCTATCCGGAGGATCGACTGGCATTATGACGGCGACTGCTGAAGCACGGGTTCTTCAAACGCTCGATGGAGCTCCCTGGGATATTGATGCCTACATGAAGGTCGGGGGGTATGAAGCGTGGAAGAAGTGTGTCACCGAACTGACCCCCACACAGGTCGTTGATGAACTCAAAAAGTCCGGCCTCAGAGGACGGGGTGGGGCGGGGTTTCCCACCGGAACCAAATGGGACAAAGTACTCAACCATCGAGTGAAAGAACGCTACTTCGTCTGCAACGCGGGAGAGCATGAACCGGGGACCTTCAAGGATCGTCATTTGTTAAAAACGATTCCGCACCAACTGATCGAAGGCTGTCTCATTGCTTCGCGAACCGTGCAAGCCAAAGCCTCCTTCATCTACGTCAATCACGAGTATCACGAAGAACGCGAAAATCTGAGAAAGGCGCTCGCTCAAGCCAGGGCAAGGGGACTTCTCGGCAAGAACGTACTCGGTACGGGAGTCGATATCGATCTCGAAGTGTTCGAAGGGCATGGGAGTTATGTGGCCGGGGAAGAAACCGCCATGCTGGAGTCCATGCAGGGCCGGCCCGCGATGCCGCGACAAAAACCGCCATTCTACCCGACGGACTTCGGGCTCTACGGCAAACCGACGCTCGTGAACAATGTTGAGACGTTATGCAATGTTCCGCGGATTCTTCAGAAAGGGGCCGCATGGTTCACGCAGGTAGGAACGGAGAGGTGTCCAGGAACGATGATGTTCTCCCTGAGCGGAGCAGTGAACCGGCCGGGAGTGTACGAAATGCCGATGGGTGTGACGGTTCGCGAGCTCATTGACCGGTGCGGTGGTGGAGTGGTGGGTGGCCGGAAGATCAAAGCGGTCTTCCCTGGTGGGCCGGCATTTTCGATGATCACGGCCGACCAACTTGACCTTCCGATGGATTTCGACTCGCTCAAGAAGGCGGGAACTGGGCTCGGATCAGCCGGGGTCATCGTGGTGGATGACGCCACATGCATGGTGGCCCAGACGCTGAAATTCTCAAATTTCTTTAAGGAAGAAAGCTGCGGACAATGTCCGCCCTGCCGTATGGGAACGATCAATCTCGCGTCGTTGATGACGAAGATTGAACAGGGCGAAGGGACGCAGAGGGACTTGGATAGCTTGCTTCAGCTCTGCGGATTCGTGAAGGGGACCGGCTATTGTACATTGGTCACAGGGGCGGCAGTGCTGGTCCAAAGCAGTATTAAGTTGTTCCAACATGAGTTTGAAGAACATATTCGGTTGCAGCGGTGTCCCTTTCAAGCAGTCGCCGTCGGCGTGAGCACTCATTAAGGGGACCCGATGCCGCACGTGACATTTCTCCATCCGGAAGGGAAGAGCGGGGTCGTAACCAGAAATCTTACGTTGCTCGATGCCGCGAAGGAGTTGGGATTTCGGCTCAATCACGACTGTGGGGGAAATGCCTCGTGTACGACGTGCCGGGTGGAGGTCCAGGCAGGAGGCGAGCATTTGTCAGAAATCGAGTTTGAGGAGCAGGACCTGTTGGATCGCGAGGCACTCAAAGAACCCTGGCATCGGTTGGGATGCCAAGCAAAGGTGCTGGGAGATGTGGTCGTCCGGGTACCGGAAACCAAGTGGGCGGCACCGGCTACGGGAAATTCAGAAGCCCAGGGTGTTGATATTCGGTAAAGAGGTGTTACACTAAGCCAATCCAGGTAGACCAAAGAGGCTGGCCTGGTTATAGAGGAGGAGCACGATGGTCACGATTACGACTGTGGCGGAGCAGAAAATCAAGGAATTGATGACGGAAGAAAAGGACGTCGTTGGGCTGCGGATTTATGTCCGCGGGGGCGGTTGTCACGGCTATCAATACGGAATGGCGTTCGAGTCCAAAATGTCCGATGACGACACTGTGATCGAAAAGGGTGACGTGAAGGTCATTATGGATTCGCAGAGTGCGCCGCTCTTGCAGGGCGCAGAAGTCGATTACGTGGATAGCCTCCAAGGCTCCGGGTTCTCCATCAAGAACCCTCAAGCTAAGACGACCTGCGGTTGCGGCAGTTCGTTCAGCGCTTGACCCAGCTCGATCGCGTTGCGACGGACGAATCGAACGCACGGATTGTAATCAAGGCCAGGATTACCCATTACGTTCGGGCAATCCTGGCCTTGTTTTTTCACGAGAAACGCCAGCGAGTACTTCGTCGAGATGGCTCAAGCCAGCGTAACCAGACGGTATCGGTTTTGCGCCGCCCATCGGCTACACACCGACCATCTTTCTCCCGAGGAGAACTGGGCTGCCTTCGGAAAATGTAACAATCCCAACGGACATGGCCACAATTATGTGGTGCTGGTGACGGTCAAGAGCGGGCTCAAATCAACTGGCGATACAGTCGCGAGCCTCGCTGCGCTGGATCGTGTGGTCACTGACACGATCATCACGAGATTCGATCATCATGATTTGAATCAGGATCCTGAGTTTGCCAGCCGGACAACAACGGGAGAGAATCTGGTCAAGCTGATCTGGGATCTTCTCGTCGAGCAACTGCCGGGCGGATCGCTGGAAAAAGTCGGTGTGGTCGAGACCAGGGATAACTACTTTGAATATGCAGGACCGGCAAGGCCCAATGGGGGATCACATGGCTAAACTGGCAGTGGCACGACGACGGAGGCAAGAAGTGGAAGATGTGAGCCGGGGCGGAAGATCCCCTAATCTAGTCCTTCTTCAATCCCTGGTCACACAGATGTTGCTCGCTCTCGGCGAAAAGCCACGCCGAAACGGATTAGTGAACACCCCGGAGCGGGTGGCAAAAGCCCTCGCCTTCATGACGCAGGGTTATCAACGAAACATCGACCATCTCCTGAACGGAGCACTATTTCCGATCGAGTACGACGAGATGGTCATCGTAAAAGACATCGACTTCTTCAGCCTTTGTGAGCATCACTTGCTGCCTTTCTTCGGCAAGGTCCACGTAGGTTACCTGCCCAATAAGAAGGTGGTGGGGTTGAGCAAGATCCCGCGCATCGTGGACACGTTTGCGAGGCGACTGCAAGTGCAAGAACGGCTGACGACACAGATTGCTGAAACCCTTGAGTCAAAGCTCAACGCGAACGGGGTGGGCGTGGTCGTTGAAGCGCGCCATCTCTGTATGATGATGCGGGGGGTGGAAAAACAGAACACAGTAGCAGTGACCAGTTCGATGCTCGGGACCTTCCGCAGCCAGCAGCAAACCCGCCTCGAGTTTCTGAAGCTCATCAGACGTGGCAGCGTCGGCGATTCGGATTAGCCTTTTGAGCAATTCGACAGAAAATCCCCGACGATCCGATTGAACAACTCCGGCCGCTCAAGATTCGACAGATGTGCCGCTCCGGGAATCGTCGCTAGTTGTGCTCTTGGGATCTGGCCGGCCATAAGCTTTGAGTCAGCGGGTGGGGTGGCCACATCCAGTTCACCGACGATGATCTGGGCAGGACACGTGATCAGGTGCAGGAGGGGAATGGAATCCGGCCGTTCGGCCATGGCCATCAAGTCTCCTGCGATCCCACTGATCTGGTTGCCTTCAATCATCGATCGCACGTTCTGAACCAGCGTTGGATTTGACTGGATAGTCCCAGGGCTCAGCAGTTTGGGAATCATAAGGTCGGCAATCGCAGCCGGCCCTTGAGTATAGGCGACTTGGGCCATCTGGAATCGGCCGAGTCTGCCTTCCGGCGTGTCGGCCTGAGCCCTTGTGTCCGCCAGTATTAAACCCTTCACACGATCGGCAAACTTTCGATAGAACGTGAACAGGATATAGCCTCCCATCGAGAGTCCGACGAATACTGCATGCGGGACCGACAAGTGGTCCAGCAACGCCCGAACATCATCAGCTGCCTGCTCGAGGGTGTAATGCCAGAGGGGAGCATCGGATTCACCGTGTCCTCGTAAATCGATCGTGATGACTCGGTACCCGGACGCAAGAGCCTCCTCCTGCGCGCCCCACATTGTCCGGTTCAGCGGAAAGGCATGGAGAAACACGACAGGGAGTCCGGCCCCCTTGTCGGTATACGCGAGAGCGATGCCGTTGATCTGAGCCTTCATGGGAACCCCAATGTCCAGCGTGATTTCGTACCATCGAGCGATTCAACCGTCAAGGCAGGGTTGACCGGTGATCGGCACGTGCGTATTTGCGGTCGGTTAGGAAAGGCGTATAGAATTCTTCCACGTATCTATGGCACGCGACCAGCATCAGCCAGCCGATTTGTTTACTGCTCCGGGAGCAATAGCCGACACAAGTATTCGTCCGCTCGCCGCGCGCATGCGTCCCCAATCATTTGAGGATTTTATCGGGCAAGACGAGATCGTCGGCCCAGACCGTCCTCTCCGCAAGGCCATCGAAGCAGATCGGTTATCGTCGGTCATTTTCTGGGGCCCGCCGGGTTGCGGTAAGACGACATTAGCCCATCTCGTCGCTCGCCACACGAGGGCGCACTTCGTCTCGTTCTCCGCCGTGACCAGCGGGATCCCTGAGTTACGCGAAATCGTCAGAATGGCCGAGCACCGATTGGCGACAAGTCGCCAGAAGACGATTCTTTTTGTGGATGAAATTCATCGATTCAATAAGGCGCAGCAGGACGCATTTCTCCCCCACGTCGAACGAGGCACGATCATCTTGGTTGGCGCAACCACGGAAAATCCCTCGTTCGAAGTCATCGCGCCGCTGCTGTCCCGTTCGCTGGTCGTGGTTCTCCATCCACTGCCCGACTTCGCGTTGGGCCAGATTCTGGATCGTGCCTTGTCCGACGGCGAACGAGGCTTCGGAAAACTGGCCATCGTGATGACGGAGGCAGCGAAACAGCGGTTGATCGCGTATGGAAACGGCGACGCGCGGGCGCTATTGACGGCTTTGGAGTTCGTGGTCCAAGAGACTCCGCGACGCTCCGACGGATCGCTCCACATCGATGAAGGCCTTGTCGACGCGGCATTACTGAAGAAGTCCTTGCGATACGACAAGACAGGTGAAGAACACTACAATGTGATATCAGCATACATTAAAAGCCTCCGCGATTCTGATCCGAACGGCGCACTCTACTGGCTGGCGCGCATGCTCGAAGCGGGGGAGGATCCAAAATTTATTGCCCGCCGCATGGTCATTTTTGCTTCTGAAGACATCGGCAATGCCGACCCTTTGGCAATCGTCGTAGCCACTTCCGTTGCACAGGCTGTACAATTCGTCGGGCTCCCGGAGGCACAAATTAATCTCGCCCAGGGAACGACATACCTCGCGTCCCGACCTAAGGACAATGCCTCCTACATCGGCTTGTTGGAAGCACTCGAAGATGCCAAAGCCCATGGAAATCTTGGAGTTCCGTTACACCTTCGGAATGCGGTAACCTCGCTCATGCGGGATCTGGGGTACGGGAAGGGGTATCGGTATGTGCACGAGGACCAGCAGGCTAAGACCGAGCAGACACACCTCCCGGAACCGCTGCAGGGTCGCCAATATTATCGTCCGAAAGACAAATCGCAGTCGACGGGATAGGTGGTTGGACAAAGTCTTCTAATCGGTTATACTTAGATTGATGAAGCGTCAGGAATCCAAGCCAACGGCTGCAGTGTTAGCCTCCCACGAGCGGCGCAAGTTTGTTCGCGCGACACTCATCGGATCGGCATTGGTATCTCCCAAAACCGGGGCCAAGGCGATCACGGCTGTGCTGGATAACGTCAATAGAATCGGAGCCGGTCTTCATGCCAAGGATCGTCTCTCGATGGGAGAAAAGGTCACCGTTTCGTTGGCCTTTCTGGATTCGGAGCGGGCAGAACAGCAAGAGAAGCTCGATGGAACGGTTGCATGGGTGAAGCCGTGGGAAAAAGGATTCTTGATCGGGGTGACGTGGGACGAGGTGGTGACGAAAGAGAAGAATCGCTGGCTGAATTACTACCTTGAAGAAACCATCAAATCGACGATTTAGCTGATTGCCTCCAGTTTTTGTTTAACTCCCAGAAGTTCCGCGGACAGCGCTTCCCACCGTGCGGTGAGACGTTCTAACTCTTTCTTCCAGGTTTCTTGCTGGAGATGGAGGTCGTGCCACTTGCCGAATGCCTTATAGAGTGCCGGGTCAGCCAACTCTTGATCTCGTGCTTTGATCTTCGCCTCATACTCAGCGATCTCCGCTTCGGCCCGCGACACCTGTTTTTCAAGCCGAGCCTGTGTCTTATTCAGGTCCCGTCGATCATAGGATGACGGCTCGGTCCTTGCTGGATGAGTCATGGCCTTGGTCGGCACGGGAGTCTTTGGCGCCGTCTTCTTCCCCAGTTCCTCGCTCGTCTCCTTGATGGATTCGAATTCCTGCGCCTTTTTCCAGAGATAGTACTCATAATCCCCAAAGTAGTTTCTCGCTTGGCCATCCTCGATTTCAACGACGCGCGTAGCAATCCGAGTCAAGAACGTGGGATCGTGGGAAATAAAGATGATGGTGCCGGGAAAGTCGGTCAACGCATCCGTAAGCACGTCGACAGAAGCAGGGTCCAAGTGGTTGGTCGGCTCATCGAGAAGCAATGTATTGGCCGGTTCCACCAACATTCTCGCCAGAGCCACGCGATTTCGCTCTCCTCCGCTTAATGCTTTGATCGGCTTCTTCTGGTCCGGCCCGGAAAACAGAAACGCTCCGGCGAGCCCGCGCAGGAAGTTCATCTCCGATTGCTTGGACACTTCCGACAGGGATTCCAGGACCGTATGTTCAGGGTTCAGAGTTTCAGCCTGATGTTGGGCAAAGTAGTGGAGCGTCACACCATGGCCGACCGTACGCTTTCCTTTCTCGAACGGCAGCACGCCGGCCAGCATTTTCAATAACGTACTCTTACCGGCGCCGTTCTCACCGACTAACGCAATCCGTTGGCCGCGCTCGACAGAGAAGTCCAACGATTGGTAGACCACCTTTTCACCGTAGGATTTTGCCACTCCGGTCAGTTCGAGCACATGGCGTCCGCTCGTCGACGGCAAAGGGAATTTGAATCGAACACGTTTCGCATCGCGCTGCAGTTCGATCCGCTTGACCTTCTCGAGCTGTTTGATGCGTGACTGTACTTGGCTGGCCTTGTTGGCCTGATACCGAAAGCGATCGATGAACTTCTGAACTCGCGCCACTTCCTTGGCCTGCCGGTTCGCGGCAGCTTTCAATTGAGCGTCGCGCGCGGCGCGGAGTTCTTTGAACTTGCTGTAATTTCCTCGGAATTCTTGAATGGTCTTGTCACGAATTTCCCAGATGTGCGTGGTGATCCGATCCAAGAACGCCGTATCGTGGCTTATTACCAGCAGTGTCAGCTTCGAGTTCAAGAGAAACTCTTCAAACCACCGTTGCGTCGGCTTATCGAGGTGGTTCGTCGGCTCGTCGAGCATCAGCACGTCCGGATTGGACAACAGCAGATGGGCGAGGGCGACGCGCATCCGATAGCCGCCGGAAAGATTTTCAACCGGTCGTCCGAAATCACTCTCACTGAAACCAAGTCCGGACAAAATGCGCTTGGCTTCATATTCGGGGTATTGGTCTCGATGAGCCGCGTCCAGAACGGTTTTACCCGAAATTGTTTCTAACTCCTGCGGGAGGTAGCCGATCCGGAGACGGGGACGTGTGCGGATCGTGCCCTTGTCCGGTGATTCCTGCCCCAAGATCATTTTGAAGAGCGTCGTCTTTCCGACGCCGTTCGGCCCCACGAGACCGACACGAGTTTCGGGTCTTAGATGCGCAGAGCCGCCATCGAGCAATACCTTGGTCGCAAATTGTTTGTGGACCGATTCAATCTGTAACATAGGACGTTGAAGTGCAAACGACGATGAGCGACTTAGCCGGGCAGGTGAGAACTCAAAGACGCAAGAAGTTGAATAGTCGCTGAAACTTGGTGGAGCTGGCGGGGATTGAACCCGCGACCTCGTGAATGCCATTCACGCGCGCTCCCAGCTGCGCCACAGCCCCACTCCTCCGTGCAAAAGCAGAAAAAACCATCGTGAAAACGAGGTCATGCTAACATGCACCCCGCGGCCAGTCAAGAAATGGGAGGGAGCGGCGAACCATGCGCCCTTCTCACTCGCGTCGCGCGCACGATCAGAATGTGCTCGCTGGACGCGCGCGGTCAATGGCATCACGGCTCCTCTCCTTGCGGAGCGGCACGGAGAAGAGCGGAAGAAGTCCTAATCAGGCGGCTTGACAAACTTTTGATGGACTCCTACGATGGCGCCTGGCTCTGGCCCCCTATTGTCGGTCAGGGCTGTTTTTTTGAGGACTCGTGATGGCTAATTTGGTTGTAGTCGGCACACAGTGGGGTGATGAAGGTAAGGGCAAGATCGTCGATATCCTCGCCCGCGACGCCGACGTGGTCGTGCGCTATCAAGGCGGTTCCAACGCCGGGCATACCGTCATCAACGAACGAGGGACGTTCATCTTTCATTTGATTCCATCGGGTATTCTTTACCGCGGGACGCTTTGCGTCATCGGCAACGGGGTTGTCGTCGATCCCGCAGCACTGATTGAAGAGATGGATCACCTTCAGGCGCAGGGAATCAGATTCGGCAAGAACTTTGCGATTAGCGAGCGGGCTCATCTGATCCTTCCTTATCACAAGGCGATCGATAAGGCATCGGAGCAATCCAAGGGAGCCCGTCGCATCGGGACGACGGGACGCGGCATCGGTCCCTCCTACGCCGACAAGATGGCACGCATCGGCATTCGGATGGGCGATCTGCTCAATCCCCAGGTGTTTCGAAAAAAACTTGAAGAGAATCTCGTCGAAATCAACGGGTTTTTGGAGCAACTCTATAAGGTCGATCGGTTCGAGGTAGACAAAGTGTTTCAACAGTACATGGGCTTCGCGGAACGCCTTCGGAGTTATATTGTCGACGGCGCCATGCTGCTGAACAAGGTGATCGACGCCGGGAAGACCGTGCTCTTTGAAGGCGCCCAGGGTACCCATTTGGACGTGGACTTGGGAACCTATCCCTACGTCACCTCGTCCAGCGCCGCAGCAGGGGGCGCGGCAATTGGCACTGGTGTTGGTCCGACAAAAATCGATGCTGTGATGGGGGTCGCGAAAGCCTACACGACACGAGTCGGCAGTGGGCCCTTTCCGACGGAGCTGAACGACGACATCGGTGGAGGACTGCAGGAGCGTGGGAAA
>Ga0187778_10000057_pt1 | contig 66482 bp, 58 predicted proteins | sample 1015_Q2_SP5_20_M_FD_132418 | JGI IMG/M metagenome (GOLD analysis project Ga0187778, IMG submission 132418) | Tropical peat soil microbial communities from peatlands in Department of Meta, Colombia - 1015_Q2_SP5_20_MG | ecosystem: Environmental > Terrestrial > Soil > Wetlands > Peat | place...
CATCCAAAAACTGCGGGTGAAAAAGCCATCTTTTTCGACCGTGGCGTTGGCTCTGGCTTCAAACCATTTTTCGTCGCCCGGCCACGGCACGAGTTTGTCGTTAATTGCGTACGTCAGGTCGATTACGCGTGTTTTTCCGGAAGAAATTTGGTCCAGCATGGAGCAAGGCTAAGGTTTCGTTAGGGCAGTGGTATTCCCGGAGTGGCCACGATGCCGGCCATCCGCAGAAGCTCCTGATACTCGGCATCAGTGATCACGGAAACGATAAGCCTAACGTTCTTTAGGAGCTTCATTTTTCTCAGTGCCGTATTCTCCCGCATCTCGGCGAGCGTCACCTGGCGCGGCAGCTTTTCAAAGGCTCGCAAATCCGCTACCAGGTTCTTGCCCTTGTGGTCGTGCGGGTCGGGATAAGGGTCGCGGGTAACTTCAGCAATCGAATAGAGGGAGCGCTCCGGAGCCGAGTGGTAACACAGGACCCGGTCGCCTTTGCGCACTTGCTTCAGCGCGCGAATCGCATCCGGTTTGGCTCCGGCGCCATGCCACATTTCCTTACCTTTTACGAAAAGTGTGTCCCAGTGATAGTGGTGAGGGTCTGCGCTGAAGATCCAGTAGTGTCGTGGGGCAGTCGTCGTTGTCACCATCGAGCTTGGAGTCGGCAGAACTATACACGGTGGCGGACTAAAAGCGAAACAAAATATTAGGGTTAGGAAGGAGCTGTGAAAAAACGGCCGGAGTCACTGTGAGTGGCAATATATGGGCAAATCGCAATTATTCCTTTTGTTTTCAATATGATAGATTTAGTTTCATCCGGCATCTACGAAGATATCCTCGCCCCGGACTTCAATCTTGTAGCAATCCACTCCCACGGCTGGATTCTGCTTCACCTTGCCCGTCGTGACGTCGTATTGCCAGCCGTGCCATGGGCACGTTACAAAATTACCCTCCATTGTGCCCTGCCCAAGAGGTCCGCCCCGGTGCAGACAAGTATTGTTGATGGCGAAGAACTTCCCTCCGATATTCGCTAAAGCAATGGCCTTGCCTTCCACATGAAACTCCCGAATCGTGCCGGGTGCAACCTCGTTAGTCTTCGCAGTCCGCACAAACGCCATTGGTTCTAGGTTCTCCTGTTCTCTGTTCCGTTTTTTGAATTTCGCGTTTCGATTTTCGTTTTGTGATTTCCGTCTTACCGCGGTTCGGGCGTTTGCGCCACCATCACGCCCTTCTTGAAGTCTTCCACCATCTCCGGCTTCAATCTCACTTCGGTAGGCCGTTTTGCCAGCGTCATTTGGTCGATCTTGTCCTGCAATTTCATCAATCCAAAGAAAAGACCTTCCGGCCGAGGCGGGCACCCTACGATATACACGTCGACCGGCACTATGCGGTCCACTCCCTGCAAAACCGAATACGCGTTGAATGGGCCGCCCACACTCGAGCACGCCCCCATCGAAATGCACCATTTGGGGTCCGGCATCTGCGCCCACACGCGCTGGATCACCGGCGCCATCTTCAGCGTCACGGTGCCCGAAACGATCATCAAATCCGCCTGCCTCGGCGACGGCCGGAACACTTCCGCGCCAAATCGCGCCATGTCGAACCGCGAGGTCGTCGACGCAATCATCTCGATCGCACAACACGCCAACCCGAACGTCAGCGGCCAGAGCGCGCTCTTCCGCGCCCAGTTGAACACGTAGTCCACCGACGTAATCATGAAGTTCTTTTCGAAGCGTTGGTCCAGTACGCCCATGAATCGCTACCCCAGCGACGGATCCCCGCCGCATCCGCGGAGTATATCCCCAGCGCGGACCCCCGTCAAAAACTTCTCTATTCGCATCTTGCTAGGAGCAGCCTACTTCTTGGTCGTCCCCTCTGATTCCAACCTATTTAGTCGTTCAAGTACTTCGGCCGGAAGAGGCCTAAACTCGCGACGTCGCATGTGCGGTCCCAGTTTGCCCTCGCGGAGCGCTAATTCTAGTTCTACCAACAAACCCACCGCCCGCAGAGCGAGCTTCTCGTACTCGCCCGGGGTCGGAGATCGGAATGGCGCATGCCATACGGAAAACCAAGCCCCTAACGGCTCAAGTCCCAGCGCTCTTAGTCCCGGCCTCAGCCAGGGGCGGGCGTGCGTTTCGAGATCGCAGACCCCAAGCTCCAGACATTCCTCGGCGGTCTTATGTCCCCCGGCAGTCATCATTCCGTCTTTTGGCACCGCACAAGCATTTATCCGAAAGGCAGCGCGGCCGTAGGTTGAGAATTGGATTTCGACCTGATCCACTATTGGCTCCCTTACGCGTCTGAGTCTCCCCCATGCTGGAAGGCTCCGCACGTATTCTCGGTCCACCGGACCAGTGTGCACTTCCGGGGGCGCGGGCTCGAAACCCTGCTTGATGAGCGCTGGCACTAAGTGCGTCTGAACACTCTCCTCGAGTAGATCTCTGCGTCTCTTTGCTTTTTGTTCCTTTACTCTACGCGCTTTTAGTTTTTTGCTAAAAGCTGTGTGCCTGCTCTTTAGCATCAAGACAAGAACTGTCAGAACTGCAAAAATTACGAGCGCATTGCCAATGACACGCATCGGGTCTGGTTATCCTTGGGACCGAGCCTCTAGTTGCTTGCTGCCCTCGCTTTGCTCTTTGCTTCTGTTGCATTGCGATCTTCGAGCATGCGCGCCATGGATTTCCAATAGGAAGCGGGGCGCAGGCGCTGGAGAACATCAATCTGGTAAGCGTCCGCACCGATGAGAATCCGCGGCGAACGCCGTTCCACACCGCGCAAAATCACCGCCGCGGCTTTTTCCGGCGGAATGCGCGCCAGCCGTTCGAATCGCGCGATGTTTTCTTCGCGCTTTGCCGGCGGCGTCGCTGCACCCAGCCGCGAATGCCTGGCGATCGGCGTTCGAATCCCTCCTGGATGCACGCAGGAAACGCTCACCGGACTTCCGCTCAATTCATGCCGCAGCGCTTCCGTAAATCCCCGCACCGCAAACTTGCTCGCCGCGTAGGGCACCTGTCCCGCCGGCGCGATAATTCCGAATACGCTGGAAACGTTCACAATATGCGCCCGCGGCTGGCGCTTGAGGATCGGCAGGAAGTACCTCACACCATAAACCGTGCCCCAGAAATTGATGTCCATCAGCCAGCGAAAATCATCCAGCGACACTTCGTCGAAATCTCCGTGCAACGAAGTGCCAGCATTGTTGATCAGCAGCGTCACGCGCGAATGCCGCTTGTTCACTTCGCTGGCAAAAGACTTTACGTTCTCTTCGTTCGCGACGTCCACAACATGCGTAGTCATCAAAGCGCTGCTTTTTCGCAAGGATTGCGCAGTCTGCTGTAGCCCAGCTTCGTCGATATCCGCAAGCGCCAGCGCCGAGCCCCCAGCGGCCAACTGCTGCGCCAGCGCCCGGCCAATACCCGACCCGGCCCCCGTCACTACTGCCGTCCCATCGCTAACAAAGGACATGCCTAACCTCATGCGCGCACCAATGCGCTCCCGCTCACTCTTACCATAGATGCGGAAGTGTCACCAGTTTGCTGTTCGCTTGAGCCCAACTGCAGTCGTGACATTCAAACGGATGCGATTTGAACCTGGTTGCGCCCGGCTCGTTTCGCGGCATAGAGTGCCCGGTCGGCTCGTCCCACCAAGTCCCAAAAATCGGGGAGCTCTTTGCCGCAGAAGCCGCTAAGTCCAAAGCTCGCAGTTACCGATACGGCTTCCCCATGAAAGCAAAACTTTAGGGAAGAAATTCCTTGGCGCAGCCGCTCGATCGCGATGTGAATATCTTTTTCCGGGACGTGCGTCATGACGTGCAGGAACTCATCCCCACCCACTCGCGCGCTCATGTCGCACGCGCGTGTGTTCGCCTTCAGAAGCGTCCCGAATCTCTTCAACACCTCATCTCCGGACTCGTGGCCGTGATTATCGTTAATCTCCTTGAAGCAGTCTAAATCGGCGTGGATCACCCACAATGGAAACCCGTGCCGTGCTGCGCCACGCAACTGCCGCGTAGTCCACTCCTCGATTGCCCGGCGGTTCGGCAACCCGGTCAATGAATCGGTGTACGCCATCTGCTCCAGCATCTTGTTCTTCGCTTCGATTTCACGGTGCAATTCCACGGTGCGGCGCCCCACGCCGACCCGCGCCAGCAGTTCTCCGCGGTCGAATGGCTTCGTCAGATAATCGTCCGCGCCCGCGGCTAGCCCTTTCACCACATTCTCTTTTTCCGTGACGCTCGTTAGCACGATGATGTAGGTGTAAGGATTTTGTGCATTTGCGCGGATATGCCGGCACAGTTCCATCCCGGAAAAATCCGGCATCATCCAGTCGGTGATTACGATCGACGGTGAGCATTTCTCATAGAGTGCCAGCGCTTCTCGCCCGCTTGCTGCGAGAATCGATGCATAGGGCTGCACCTCCAGCGTCTGCTTTACAAGCTCGCGGTAGACCGCCGAATCGTCCGCGATTAGCACTGGCAACTCGGGCACACCTTTGGCCATGCACGCTCGCAGGCGCAACCCAATCCTTCCGGAATCAATCTTGCTCCCCGAGGAGGGAAACGCTTAGTTTATGGTACCAGCGGGCGCCGTGGGAGCGCTCCGACTGGGCAGACTGGTTACGAAAAGATAATCGGGAAGGCTTACTTCACGCCGTGAACCAGCAGCGCCCCCTCGGCCTTAAACGCACGCAGGTGCGCCGCGTCGCGGAACCACCTGCCCGTATAGACCTCCGGCGACGGCGAGGGATCAACAATGCGCTCATGCGCCGCTTCGCGAAAGCCGGCTGCGCGAAAATGCTCTGCCCATTCTTCCGCCGCGAGTAGGTGCGTCTCTACCGCCAGCAACTCCCCCCATTGGTGGCAATGCGGATTGTCCCGGTAATAGTTGATGAGGATCCACGCCGACCCTCCGGGCCGCAGCACGCGAAAAATCTCGCGAACTCCCCAGGCCGGATCGGGCCAGTAGTACGAAGATTCGACAGAAATCGCATGAGAGAAGAAATTCGGCTCCCAGGGAATCTCTTCCACTTCACCGGTAACGAACAACAAATTTTCATGATCCAGGCTGGCGCGCCGCGCGTGGCGGATCATTTCGTCGGAAATATCCATTCCCACCACGCGCCCTTCGGGCACCAATTTTGCCAGCCGTCGCGACAGCCAGCCCGCCCCGCAGCCGATGTCCAAGACGTTGTCCGTCGCCGCCAGCCGCATTTTTTCTAGCACCGGCAGCGTGATGGGCAGGTGGTCCTGCTCCATCCCTTCGCCGCGCCCGGCTTCCGCCCAGCGATTGAACTCCTCGCGCAGTATTTCCTCGGATTGTGGTTTTGTCACTCGGGTTTCCTGAGGGTCAGCCAACTAAACTGCTCGGCCGCATGCCGTGCAATAATGCGCCCCATACGGCGCCAGCGTTCCGCATTGGCAGCAGAATCGCCCCGAACTCGCGGGAACCATTCTCACAGGAACCGTCACATACCGCTCCGCCGCGCACGCCCAAATCAGCGCAATCACCCAACCGATCACGGTCCAGCCGAACAACAGGTTAACGATGAAAATGCCAAAGGCATCGGCCTTGTGCCGGCCAATGAACGTCGGCAGGAAGTACAGCAGCATTGAGAAAAACAAGAAGAACATCTTCGCACCCCCTTCGGCCGCAGCTCGGCCCAAGGCAAGCACACCGACTCGCTTCTACCTAACTATACGAGCAGCAAGACTCATTTGTTCCAATTCGCAGCATGCGCAAGCTGCGAGGAATCAGTTTCATTTCCACAGGATCCACCATAAATCCGAGCGCCTCCAAAGCGGTCGCCCCAAGCACGGACTCCTCACCGGGTTCCCCAAAGGCAACAGGGATACCGAGGGACTTGCCATCGATGGTGAAAAGAGCTGCGCCAGCATCTCGCTGAAGAAGCCGACCATCGGCTAATTGAAACTCGAGCTTCGCGGTGGGCTTTATGCCGAGTCTTTCGAGCAGTTGGCGTGGAACCCAAGAAAGTGTAGCGCCGGTATCGACCAGCAAAGAGACCTCTTCCGTCCGGCTGGGCGCAGCCTGATTGGCCAATTTCACTTTGACTTCAAACATTCCCACGGCTCACCCGCTCTCAAATGGTTGAACTTCGTCCTGCTCCGTGGCTATGTCCTTTGGCGCTCGCCGCGAACCCCGGTGTGCTTGATGAGTCCTTGTAGCCGAGCGTCCCAAACAGCCCACCGGGCATCCTTTTGGTACCTAGGTTCATTGGGTTCGTCGCCGCGTTCCGAACATTCTTTGGAGAAGTTCTTCTCGAGAAACTTGTACAGGTCCCGGTATCGGAATTTCGTTCCTTTCGTTAGCCTCCGAATCCAATCGAAGGACGCCTCCCGGAGTTCCGTTTTCTTTAGCATAGAAGCGTTACGCTCCGGCCCCCTGCACCTTCACCAGCAATTCCGCAAACTTCTGCTTCCGCTCCGCCTGGTCTTTCCCCGACTCCGCTTCCGCCATCTGCGTAATATTCATCGAGCAGAACTTCGGCCCGCACATCGAGCAAAACTTCGCTTCTTTGTAAAAATCATCCGGCAAATTCTCGTCGTGCATGGCCCGCGCCGTATCCGGATCGAGCGACAACTCAAATTGCTTGTTCCAATCGAACAAAAACCGCGCATAACTCAGCGCATCGTCGCGGTCCCGCGCTCCCGGACGGTGCCGCGCCACATCCGCCGCGTGCGCCGCAATCTTGTACGCAATCACGCCCTGCTTCACGTCCTCCGGATTCGGCAGCCCGAGGTGCTCCTTCGGCGTCACGTAACATAGCATCGACGCCCCATGCCAACCAATCATCGCCGCCCCAATCGCGCTCGTGATGTGGTCGTAGCCCGGCGCGATGTCAATTACCAGCGGCCCCAGCGTATAAAACGGCGCCTCGTGGCACCATTCCATTTCCAGGTCCACCTGCTCCTTGATCTTGTCCATCGGGACGTGCCCGGGGCCTTCGATCATCACCTGCACGTCGTGCTCCCAGGCCTTCTTCGTCAATTCGCCCAGCACTTTCAGCTCCGCGAACTGCGCTTCGTCACTCGCGTCCGCGATGCATCCTGGCCGCAGCCCGTCGCCGAACGAAAAGCTCACGTCATGTTTCTTGAAAATCTTGCAAATTTCTTCGATGTTTTCGTACAAAAAGTTCTGCTTCTTGTGATGCTCCATCCAGTGCGCCATCAGCGATCCGCCGCGGCTCACAATTCCGGTAATCCGCTTGCGCACCAGCGGCACGTGCTCGCGCAGCACGCCCGCGTGAATGGTCATGTAATCCACGCCCTGCTCGGCCTGCTCTTCAATCACTTCCTTCATCAATTCAAACGTCAAGTCTTCCGGCCGCCGCACCCGCGAAATCGCTTCATACACCGGCACCGTCCCCACCGGCACCGGCGACGCCTCGATGATCGCCTTGCGAATTACCGGAATGTCCCCGCCCGTCGACAGGTCCATCACCGTGTCCGCGCCGTAGTGCACCGCGTGGTGCAGCTTCTTCAGCTCCTCGTCAATGTTGGACGAAGTCGCCGAATTCCCGATGTTCGCGTTGATTTTGCACTTGCTGGCGATGCCGATCGCCATCGGCTCCAGGTTCCGGTGATTCAGGTTTGCGGGAATGATCATCCGCCCGCGCGCCACTTCACTGCGAATCAGTTCCGGCTCCAGTTTTTCCCGCTTCGCCACATACTGCATCTCTTCCGTGACCACACTCTGCCGCGCAAAATGCATCTGCGACATATTCCCGCTGCCGTTTGCGCCAGCCATCGCCGCTTCTCTCTTTTCAATCCAGCTATCCCGCAATCCCATAACTCCCCCTAAAGCCAGCGGCCAGTTCGTTGCGCAGAGCCTCGCAACATACAAGCCCTGGTTTGAAGTAAAATTATGTCACTCGGAAAGAACTGCGGCAACTAAGGCCTGGGCGGCTTCGACAAAATCTCTCGCAGCCGCTCAATGGGAATCGCTGGCGCGGTGTGCCCGTCGCGCCCCTTCACCGTTTGCGCTTTCAGCATGGAATCGTAAATCGCTTCCTCCGTCGCGTCCACGACAACCTCAAACAGCGGTGACAGCGCATCCTCGCCAAGCAACGAAAGCGCGGGACCGCGCGTCGCGCTGTTGCCTATTCGATTGGTTGTAGAGAACGCGATGACGTAATCTCCGCTGCCGCTGCTCCCGGTCGATCCAGCGCGCGCCATCCCCAGAATCGCTCGCGCCGCAAGCCTCCGCAATTGCCGCGAATCCAGCGGCGCATCCGTAGCAACCACGATCATGCAGGAGCCGTCCGCTTCATTTCGCCCCGGCGCATCGAACCTGCGGCTCATGAAGTCGCGCGGGTCCAGGTATTTCCACACTGGCCCGCCCGCAATCGTCAGCCGGCCTCCGAAATTCGTCTGCACCAGCACTCCCACCTGAAATCCGCCCTCTTTCTCCGGAAGCCGCCGCGAACTTGTTCCGATTCCGCCTTTCCAGCCAAACGCAATCGTGCCTTCGCCCGCGCCCACGGAACCTTCTTCGACCGGGCCGTTGTTGGCTTCGCGCAAGGCTCGCTTCACATCTTCCGCCTTAACGTGGAACCCCCGGATGTCGTTGAGCCACCCATCATTGGTTTCTCCAACCACGGGATTCGCTCGGGGAATGTCTTCATTGCCCGGTTGCGCCAGCGTCCACGCCGCGACCGCCCCTGCAGCGTCCCACACACTTAATGTGTTTGTGAGCACAATTGGCGTTTCGATCTGCCCGAGTTCGTTCACTTGCGTCGACCCGATGAGCTTCCCGAACGCGTTGTAGGCGAAGATCGCTCCCGCCACCTTATCCTGAAACAGGTTTCCGCCGTGCGGCAGAATCGCGGTCACTCCGGTGCGAACGTTTTCGCCGCTCACGATCGTAACCTGCCCAACCAGCACTCCCACCACATCCGTGATCGCGTTCTTGGGGCCTGGGTCATACAGCCCGGGATGGATTCCCATCTCGCGCGCCCTTGGCCGCGCTTCCTTGACACTCACCGCCGTTTGCGCTCGTGCGGGTACACCCAACAATGAGCACACGACAAACCCGCCCAGCATCAGCCTTCGCATCATCGTCCTCCGACGACTTCGAAGGTACCATGCTCGCGAGCCTGTGCAGCGCTCTATTCTTCCAGCTCAATCACGTGTCTTTTGTAATCGATACGCACGGACCGAAATTGATTCAGGATGTCCTGCCCCAGCAATCCATCAAACGGAATTCGAAAGCTCTTCGACACCTCCTCCAGGTTCATCACAGAGATGGGCTGAGAAAACGTGATCTGATGCGCGAGTTCCAGGTCCACTCGCAAACGCAATGCATTCCCCACGATTCCCGGGCTCCGGTTCACCGGCCGGTTTACATTCAGCTCTGTCCTGCAAAACGATCTTGCATTGACGATCGTCGTATTCGATCCCGTATCCACAAGCAGCTTTACCGGACTGCCGTCGATCTTCGCCTCCACCAGAATATACGAATCCACCGAACGGTACGGCAGCTCAATCACTCGCGGCTTTGCGCGGGTCCAGGACGGCATCAACAACACCGCGATGAGCGCCCAGACCCGCAGCGCGCCTCGTATCACTCGATCACGCGCACCGCCGCTCACCCATCCATCCCACTGGACCGCCAATTTGGCGTGTCTTCCCGCGGGCGGTGCGGCTATTCCGTGATTGAGCGCTTTCTCCACTTTGATGTTCCATTAGCGCGCCCGCGGCCAAAGCAATTTCGCCGCGGATGGCGCACCAATCTCACAATAGGGCCATCGGCAGAAGCGATCTATCCGCTTCCCGCTCTCAAATTCGAATTGTTTCGAGGCGTCTCGGGCGCCGCGCGCCTCTAAAACAACTTCAGCCTAGAGCCGTCTAATCCATGCGACAAATGGTTTGATTTCATCATCTATATGAGCAGGTTTCATGTACCCGAACGTGGAGGCCCGCAATGAACCTGGAGATTCGGCACCTAAAGCTTGTCGAAGCGGTTGCGGAAACCGGAAGCATCACTCGCGCGGGCCATCGCCTTCATCTCACGCAGTCCGCATTGAGCCATCAGTTGCGCGACGCGGAAGATCAACTCGGCGTGCCGCTCTTTGATCGAAAAAATGGCAAGATGAGTCTGACTTCTGCCGGTGAGCGTCTCCTGCAAACCGCCCGGACGGTTCTCGCCGAACTCCAGCGCGCCGAATCCGAAATCCAGAATAATGGTGGCGACCCCAAAGGTTTGCTCCGCATCTCCACCCAGTGCCATACTGCGTATCACTGGTTTCCTCCACGGCTGTTACTCTTCCAAAAGAAATTTCCCAACGTCGAAGTGCAGTTGGTTCTCGAGGCCGCGAATGATCCTTTCGAAGCGCTCCTCAATGGCAAGCTCGACTTGGCCCTGGTCTGCGATCCCATTCGAAACCGCAAAATTCGCTACACACCGCTTTTCGAGGACGATGTCCTCATCGTCGTGCCCTCGAACCATCGCTTCGCTGACAAGAAATCTGTCGCTCCGCAAGATTTTGCCGGGGAAAACGTCCTCATCTATCCTCCAAAATCGGAAAGCACGCTTCTGACAAAAGTCCTGGAGCCTGCCGGAGTCCAGCCGCGCAAAATTCAGGAAGTGTTGTTGACCGAAGTGATCCTCGAAATGATCATCGGCGGACTTGGAATTGCCGCGCTTCCTCGCTGGGCCGCGGGCCCGCATCTCATTTCCGGTGCCCTGATTGGTGTTCCGCTCCAGCCGCCTGGCTACCGCTGGCAGTGGTCCGCGGCTCAGTTGCGCGGCAATCCATCTCCGCCCTACGCTCAGGAGTTCATCCGCCTGATCGCCGACTCGCCATTGCTCGCCGATTTTTCTCCTCGTCCCTCGAGGGCTGGCAGCCGTGTTTCCCCCGGCAAATCCCGCCGCTTCTCCTTAGCCGCCAACCCGGCTCGCCTGACCTCGCATTCTCTCCATGGCGCGCGCAATGGTACGCAAACCGCACCAAGGCCCCGCGAATAAGGGCTCAAAGTTCATCTCCTGACGCGCCAAACAAGGCACTCTCTCTTCAGTACCAGGACTCGCTCGAGTACAACTCCAATGTTCCCAACGCACTGCGCCAGATTCCCCATTCCTTGGGGAAAATCCAGTGCGCCGAGAGGGCCATGTCTCCAATCTCATTCTCGCTTTCTTGGCACAGCCTTCCGTAAGCTCGTAACTCATTTCCTCTGAAACAGTTAGCCGGATGAGAAGCAAGCCCACACTAAGCCTCATCACCGCGCCTTGGCAAAAGAGATGCTTGCATCTGTTTCGAACGGAGCCAGGTGGAACTCTGCGAAAAGCGTCGCGAGTTTATGCCCAATCGGGTTAGTGGCTTGAAAATGTGGGCGCACCTGAATAAACGCCCTGAGCGGGCCGAGGGGAGCTGCGCATGAATCTATATCAAGCTTTCGAATCCGCCCACGCCGAGCATGCCGAGATCTTGGACTTTCTGAACGTCTGGGAAGAGGCGCTCAAGCTCGTCGCGGATCGCGACTGTGGCACGCGCTGCCAGGGCCTTCGCCAGTTGCAATCGCTGGAGCCCAAAATCGTCGAAGTCTGCGATCATTGCCGCCAGGAAGAAGAAGATCCCGATTCGCCGCTTCTCCGTTTCGCGGAAGCCGCCGATCGCGCCCGCATCAAGGACGAACACTTCCGCCTTTATCGCGCCAATTACGAATTTCGCCGGGAAATGGAATTCACGACCTCTTCCTTCACCGATGACCTTGTCCTTCAGGGACAACGGCTGTTGAAGGCCTTGCGCGATCACATCGCCTGCGAGGAAGAGTTGCTGCGCCGCTTCGAAATCGAGCAATTGCATCAGCCCGAAGCTGTCGCATCGTGACCCGGTAACAATTCGAGGAGAGAGCGGGCGGCCCGTTAAACAATGACCGCCCGGTGGTGTGGTGTGTCCCAATTACTCGTAATAGTTTTTGTAGGAAATTCCCTGCCTGTTTTGAATCCACGGACAATTTATTTTCAAAGTACGACCGCAGGACGAAGCTTGCAGGGGGGAGGATACTTATGGGCAGTCTTGTGATGAATCCGCCGGAAGTGAAAGTTCCGGGCGGTTATGTAGAAGAAGTGATGAACCGAGTACGGGCAAAAAATCCGGCGGAGCCCGAATTCCACCAGGCGGTCCAGGAAGTCTTCGACTCCCTCAGCCTGGTGCTAGCGAAGCACCCGGAATTTGAAGATGCGCGGATTCTCGAGCGGCTGGTCGAGCCCGAGCGCGTCATCATGTTCCGCGTCCCCTGGCTCGATGACCTCGGCCGGGTGCAGGTGAATCGCGGCTATCGCATCGAGATGAACAGCGCCATCGGCCCCTACAAGGGCGGGCTGCGCTTTCATCCTTCAGTGACTCTTGGCATCTTGAAGTTCCTCGCGTTCGAACAAGTCCTGAAGAACTCGCTGACCACCCTGCCCATGGGCGGCGGCAAGGGTGGCGCGGATTTTGATCCCAAGGGCCGCAGCGACAACGAAGTCATGAGCTTCTGCCAGAGCTTCATGACCGAACTCTGGCGCCACATCGGCGCGGACACCGACGTTCCCGCCGGCGACATCGGCGTGGGCGGCCGCGAAATCGGCTTCCTCTTCGGCCAGTACAAGCGCATCGCCGATAAATTCACCGGCGTGCTCACCGGCAAGGGCCTCAATTGGGGCGGCTCGCTGATTCGTCCGGAAGCCACTGGCTACGGCTGCGTGTACTTCGCATCCGAAATGCTGAAGACCCGCAAACTCACCCTCGAGGGGAAAATCTGCCTGGTTTCCGGCAGCGGCAACGTTTCGCAATACACCATCGAAAAGCTGATTGACTTCGGCGCAAAGGTTGTCACGCTGTCCGATTCGAACGGCTTCATCTACGATCCCGAAGGCCTCAACCGCGAAAAACTCCACTGGGTCATGGAACTGAAAAATGTGCGTCGCGGCCGCATCCAGGAATACGTCTCGCAATTCAAGAAAGCGACGTTCACTCCAACCAACGACGTGAAACTCTTCAATCCGATCTGGGCCATCAAGGCCGATTGCGCGTTCCCGGGCGCTACGCAAAACGAAATCAACGCTTTCGACGCGGAAACGCTCATCAAGAACGGCATCAAGCTCGTAGCCGAAGGCGCCAACATGCCGAGCACGCTCGAAGCAACGAAGCTGTTCCTCGATGCGAAGATCCTCTACGGGCCGGCGAAGGCAGCCAACGCCGGCGGCGTGGCAGTCTCCGGCCTCGAAATGGCCCAAGACAGCATGCGGCAAATGTGGACGCGGGAAGAGGTGGATGACCGGCTCCACAGGATCATGATCGCGATCCACAAGAACTGCTATAACACTGCCGAAGAATATGGCACGCCGGGCAATCTGGTGAATGGCGCGAACATTGCCGGCTTCCTCAAAGTGGCGAACGCCATGCTCGACCAGGGCATCGTCTAAAGCTCTGCGTCAAGCGCTTCTCCCCAACGGGCGGTCTTCGTAGGATGCGGAGGCCGCCCGAATTTTTTGGACTGCGGCGGCTTGCCGCCGCTTTCTCTTCGCCGAAGCTTGCTTCGGCTGCTCCCTCCCCCGGCTGCGTCATGCCGTCGCCAGCGCTTCGAGCTTTTTCAGGTGAGAATCCGCGCCAATCACAATCAGGGTGTCGCTCGCGCGAATCACGGTTTCCGGCGCGGGATTGAAGAGCAGCGCCCCCTCGGCAGGTTTCACGCCAAGAATAATCACGTCGGCCTGCTGGCGAATCGCGGCATCTCCGAGTTTCTTTCCAACCAGCGCGGACTTTGCTTCAATGCGCACCTCGCCAATTTCGACGTCCAGCCGTTCGGTGCCGAAGGCCGCATCGATAAAATCGAGCACGTTCGGCCGCAACAGGAGCTGCGCGATGCGGCTGCCGACGAAGAAGTAGGGCGAGAGCACTTGCGAAGCGCCCGCGCGCAAGAGCTTCGAGGTGGCTTCCTCTTCGCTGGCCCGCGCGATGATTTTCAGGTCGGAACGAAAGCCGCGCGCAGTCAGAACGATGTACAAGTTTTCCGCGTCGGAACCAACCGCAGCAACGAAACCTTTCGCCGTCTCGATGTGCGCGCGCTTCAGACACTCTTCGCTGGAGGCATTTCCCACGACGACGGGAAATTTTTCGTTGGCAGCCCACTCGGCGCGCTGCGGATCCTTCTCGATCACCACAATGTTTTGGCCGCGGGCGCGGAGTTCGCGCGCCACGGTGCGGCCGACGCGCCCTGCCCCGCAGATGATGTAGTGACCCGAGAGCCTGGCGAGTTCGCGTTCCATGCGGCGGCGTCCAAAAGCCTTTCCAAACTCGAACTGTAGCAAAGCCTGAGTGAACGTCGCAATCGTGAAGCCTCCGGAAAAAACGGCGAACACAATCAGGAAACTGTTGAAGATGCGGCCCGCGTGAGAAAGCGGGTGAATCTCGCCATAGCCGATGGTGGTCATGGTGGTGAGCGTCATGTAGAACGCGTCGAACCACGTCCAACCCTCGATGAAATGAAATCCCGCCGAACCGCTGAACACCACCGCAGCGAGCAGGAACAAGCAGAGGTAGAGGCGATGGCGGATGCTCATCGAGAAATCTCAGTGTGCGGCTTCATCCTGCGTGCATCCTCTGGCGCGCCAGGATGAATGTCAAGCGGGGCACCTAGACCGACGGGGGTGGCGCAGGGGGAGTGCTGGGCGTCTTGGGCACGTTGCGCGGCGTCTTGCATACGTTGTGCCAGGGCTCTTTGGGCGACATAGCTGGAGATATCGAGGACGATGGGGTCCTCGTGATCGGGGGAATGGAGCTCGCGGTCGATGGCCGGGAGGGTGCGCAGGAGCAAGTTGCAGGTGTAGGCCATGACGGCGGCGCGGCGAGGAGCGATTTCGTCGCGGGCGAGGAGTTTGTAGAGTTCGGCTTCGCCAATGCTCTGGGCTGCTCTTCCTTGCTGAATCCGGTCGTGGCCCACGTTACCTGGCACAGGTTTCAGCTGCGAATCCAGCTTTCGATCAGTGCTGACCGCAAAATAATCGGTCTTGGTTGCCCCGTAAGGAGTGACGAGGGCGACTCGAACGGCGCCTTTCGCTCGCAGGTAGGTCTTGACTGCGTCCGAAAGGTCGTGGAAGTAGTACTGGGGTCCCCCCGTTTCGATGCTACCTCGTTTGGTTTGCTGTAATGCATCTAGTTGGCAGTTGAGATTGTCAGGCTTAGGAGCATTGGACGTCAACCGCTGCGCTCTCGAAACAAGTGCCGAGAAGGGCGGGCAGACGGGAAGATGAGATTCGAGGGTTGGTGTGAGCGAACAGAAGAGAAAGGAACGGGTCTGAAGACCCGCCCCTACAGAAGCGAAACCGGAAATTCGAAAATCGAAATTGGCGAAGAAGAAGAGCGGGCACGACATGCCGTGCCCCTACAACGGAGCCGCACGCAATTCAGGGGCGCGGGCTAAAGCGCGCCCTAAATTACACACACCAGAGCACAGCCAAGGATGAAGGGCGGGGCAAGCCCCGCCCCTACGAGAGCCAAAGACGCCAGGCTAAAGCCTGGCGCTGCCTGGCGCTACAAAAAACGAGAACGCTTACAGCTTTTCCCGGAAGACCAGGAACTCGGGCTCGATGAGCGCGCGAATCAAATCGCGGCGCGCGATAATGCCGACGAGCTTGCCTTCGCAAGTCACGGGGACGCGAACGATCTTATGATCGTGGAGGCACTTCATGACGTCTTCGATCGGCGTCTTGACGTCCACGGTGAGCGCAGGCCCGGTCATAACTTCATCGGCGGTGAGATTCTCGAGGCGCTTGCCATCGAGAAGCCCGCGGATGATATCGGCTTCGGTGATGACGCCGATGACTCGACCGTCGAGATCCGCTACGGGCATGCCGCTGAATTCATTGGTCACTAGGCGGGCCGCCAGGTCGCGGAGAGAAGCGCGAGGCGTGGCCGCAATCACGGGAGACTGCATAATCTCTTTGGCAGTGACGGGAACCGTAGTCGGCTTGGGCGCCGGAGCGGTTTTCACTGCTGTAGCTCTCGCTGCCATAATGTCACCCCTTTCCAGAAATTTGAGCGGGGACGCGGCGGTGGTCCGCTGTGACAACTCAGTAGCAAAAGGCTCGCTGCGCCGCAGTCCCCCACTGTAAGGACGCTAGTCCCAGGAGGGGGGCGTTGCAGTGCGGGCGCTTACAGAGGGTGGTGCCGAGGGTCACATTGAGGAGAGGTGGGACGAAACTTGAAATTCGAAATTGGAGGAAGCTAGACGAGTTGGAGACCGACGGCAGAGGCGAGAGAAGCTTGCTGTTGATCGAAGGTGCAAAAGATGGTGGCGCGGAGTGTGAGGGCAGAAGCAACGTGCAAAACATCGAGGGAACGAGTCCCGAGGAGCCGCGTTTGGGCGCGGGAGATTTGGCGCGCTCGAGTAAACGTGGCGGCAGTAAGCGGGGCGATCCGGATAATTCCTTCCTCCACGTCTTTTGAGAGCGCCGCCAAGAGAGCCTGTTCCGCGGTGGCACGAAGCTGCTTGCGAAAGATGCGCCAATTGAGGGCGTTCGTGAACTCGAATTCGCCGAACTCGGTGATGAGGAGAGGGGGCTTCAGACGCCGCAGGACTGAGGCAGCCGCGGAGGAGTTAGCGTCAGCCGCGTAGAGGGAGAATAAGAAGCTGGTGTCGGCGTAAACAATCAAAAGCGCTCCTCACGATCGAGAGCAATGATTTGCGCACCGGAGATTTTCAAACGCTTCTTCCCGAAGATCTTTTTTTGCCGCGCCAGGAAATCCGGGAAAGCCTTGGGTGTTTCAGGTTCCGGGGGGAGAAGGCGGGCGATGACTCGCTTGCGCTTGGTGATGTGGATTTCCTGGCCGTCGCGGAGAAGATCCTCAACCCGGGAGAAACGGTAGCGAAGGTCGCGGACTGAAGCTTTCTTCATGTGATGCATTTTAGCATCACAAGAGCTTGAATTCAATGAGAAATCCGCTTCTATTCGAAGAGGTCGGGGTGGGCGCGGGAGATGCGCTGCCAGAGAGGCTGGAACTGGAACCAGCCGGCGAGATGCGTGCCGACGAGAGCGTAGGTTTTTTGGGCGGTGTCGGCGGGAATTTTCTGCGGCTGGCCGACAGCTTCGGCGAGCAATTGCGCCTGGCAGGAGCGGTCCATGCTGATGAACCACCAGGCGGCTTCGTCGACGGAGTGGCCGACGGTGAGCAAGCCATGGTTGCGGAGGATGGCGGCTTTCTTCGAGCCGAGGGCCTTGGCGATGCGGTCGCCTTCGGAAGTTTCTTCAACGATGCCGGTGTAATCTTCGAAGACGACGTGATCGTCGTAGAAGGCGCAAGCGTCCTGGGTGAGCGGATCGAGCAAGCGGCCGAGCGAAGACCAGGATTTGCCGTAGAGCGAATGGGCGTGAGCGGCGGCGATCACGTCGGGGCGCGCGGCATGAATGCGTGAGTGAATGGCGAAGGCCGCGAGATTGACCTCAGCGTGGCCTTCGACCACTTTGCCGGAATGGTCGACGAGAATCAGGTCCGAGGTGCGAATCTGACCGAAGTGCATACCGAAGGGATTCACCCAGAAATGATCGGGGCGCTCGGGATCGCGGGCGGTGATGTGGCCGGCGACGCCTTCGTCAAAGCCGAATTCGGCGAAGAGGCGAAAGGCGGCGGCGAGGCGCTCTTTGCGGTGGCGGCGTTCGTCGGCAGGATTAGCAAAGACAGGCGGGCGGGGGACGCGATCCATAAATGCGGTGTGGCTTTGCGGAGAAGGTGAAGGCGACGGTTGCGCCATGGGAACCTCCGGTGGAACCAGCCTACTATAGCCAATTGCGCGGGCAGAGAAAAACGACTCTCCATTGGCAAGCACTACAGGGGAACGAAGGCAAGGACGCCAAAGACGCACTCAGGGATGCGGCGGGCGAAGAGGTTCACCCCGAGCGCGAGACGCATGAACGCAAAAATGCCCCCGATAGCCGGGGGCATTTCGTTGAAACTTTAAGAGACCGCGTTCTGACTACTGCGGCTTGGTCGGATTAGCAGTGGGTGGCGGATTGGTCGCGGGCGGCTTTGCAGCAGCGGGCTTCTGCGTCGCAGGCGCAGCGGCCCTCACGGGATAAGCTGAGTCATAGAGACGAATGATGTCTTGAGTGATATCTATCTGAGAGGAAGCGTAGAGAATCGCGCTGTTCTGCGCGGAAGCATCGAGAACCACGGTGTAGCCGTTCTCGCGAGCATAGCGGTCGATTACATCGACCATTTTGCGGCCGATGCGGTCGATGACGTCTTGCTGTGCGGAGTTGACGTCTTCCTGGTATTCATTGTTGAGGCGATCGAGGCGCTGGGTCGACTTCTGGCCTTGCTGGGTCAGGCGGGCCATTTCGTCCTGGCTGCACTTGCCTTCGCAAGCCGCAAGACGCTGGCGCAGGTCGTTGATCTGCTTGTTAATATTCTCGATTTCGGTCTGGCGGGGCGCGAACTGAGATTGCAATTCAGCCGAAGCCTGCTTGCCCTCGGCAGTGGTGACGATCGCCTGGCGAATGTTGATGATGGCGATTTTCCCCGTGACGCTAGAGCCAACCGCAGGCGTGGCCGGGGCCTGTGCCCAGGCAGATGCCGCTGCGAAAAAACTGGCAGCCGCGAGGGCAGCCGTACGGAACATGATTCTGAAATTCACTTTTATCTCCTTGTCAATAAGGGCTCGCCGCAGAAGCCACAGCGAACCGGTGCCAAGCTGGGTTGGCTAGAAGTTTTCCGCACCCAGCCGAATCTGCGGGCGTATAGCAAACTTCAAAGTATAGCCGACCAGCTTCCCGTCCCGCAATCGGAAAGCAAGGCCGCCTGCCACGTACGAATGGGGCCGCGCAAGCAGGGGTGCGCGGCACGTTCTTCCCGTCAGTTCGATTCACCCTCAGTTCGGCATGGGGAAGAGAAAGACGCGTTGGTTCGCCTGGTCAACGATGACCGCCAAATTCGTGAACTCATCGATGGCCACCCCAAAAGTGCCGGAGCCGGGAAGACCGAGTGTCTGGTGCGTCTTAAAGGGATTCGACCCAATATCCACGATCGAAGCAGTGTTGCTCAGAGAATTGGAAGTGAGCAGAGCGCCAGTTTGCGGATTTACAGCCAAGGAGGTGGGATTGATGCCCACACTGACGGTGCTGCCGCTGCCAGTGTCTGGGTTAAATTCGGAAATGGTGTTGGTGCCGCTAGAATTGGCAAAGAAAACACCAGGGTTAGCAGTGCCAGTGACAACAGCGGGATCGAAGACGATGCCAGTCGGAGTGGCAGAAACGCTGCCAGCAGGAATAGTGGTGCTAAGAGCGGGGATAGCAAAACCAATTTCAACCACGGAGAGCGCGCCAATGGGAGCCGCACCGGAACTCAATTGTACGGAGGTCACCACGGCGATGCCCTGATTATTCGTTCCGCGATCGGGATCGATGGCCACGGCAAGAGGATCCTGAATGCCGCCGATGCTGATGGGCGACAAGGTTGTGGGCGGAGTGGTGCCAGCCGCGGGGAAGAGGAGGCCGAAGTTGAGCGCGGTAATCGTGTTTGAACCGAAGTTGGCAGTAATGGCGACGCCAGTAGGATCATTGATGGCGACCCCGACCGGATTTGTGCCGGTATTTACGTCGGGAACGGCCTTAACGGGAGGATTCTGGGTCAAGTCGATGATGGAAGCGCTGCTGCTGCCATTGTTGGCGACAACCGCGAGGCCACGACGCTGGCTGATAGCGATGCCCTGAGGAGCGGTGCCCACGGTTATAGCGTTGGGACTGCCAATAAACTGTCCAAAGGTCAAGCTAGCGGGATTAATGTCGATGATGGAAATGCTGTTGCAGCCCTGATTGGTAACAATGGCGATGGGAGAGAAGGGTCCATTGGCGAGTTGGTCGGCAATGGCGACGGAAGTAGGCATCGTGTTCACGGCATTTCCGCCGGAATTACAGAGATTGGCCATGTTAATCGCCTGGATAACGATGAAGTCGACGGAATTGGATGTCACGCCGTTACTAATGACAACGAGGGAGTAGTGATGGGGCGCCGAAAGGAAAGCGGGAGGAATCGTAATGCTGGCTTGGCGGCCGTTGGGGGCGATCGTGTCGACCGTACCGCCTTGGGTGGTGATGTCCACACCGTCAAGAAGGACCTGCATGCCAGCAGCGAATCCCGAACCGAAAAGTTGGACGCCAGAAACGGCAGTGGTGGAAGTCAAAGTGGCCTGAGGAACGGAAGCGTTGGGGATGCCACCAATGAAACCGAGACTAGGAGTAGGACTAGGAACGATGATCCCGGAAATGTGAAGGGGTTTGATCGGCGTGGCTGTGCCGGGGCCACCCAAATCGATGACATCGATGGTGCCGCTTCCAGATTTGAGTACAAAAGCCTGATTGGTGCCAGGGTCGACGGCGATGCCGCCAAATAGGGTGAGCGTCGCCGGATTCGCGGCAGTCCCAGTGCCATTCTGCACATTGAGCGTTGCAGTACCGGTGCCGGTAATCGGAACAATCGCGTAGCGCAGGCGGGAAGTAGGATCGGAGATGGAAACCTGCTGCACGTGCGGGTTGTAGGAAACGACTTCGTTGGTATAAGGCTGCCAGGCCACGTCGGTGGTGGCCAGCAATTCCGCGGAAGTGGCGCAAGAAGTGATGAAAGCGGTGCAATTGGAAGAAAACGTAATCGAAGAAACGCTTTGATCCAGGGCATTCAACAAGTCTATCTGCGCACCGTTAGTGCCGGTAGCATTGGCGTCGGCCATAGCCGCGGTGTTAGTAATGGGATTGATTGCAATTCCCTGGAGTGAAGGAGAAATCGAGAAAATCTGGTTAGGAGTTCCATAGAAAACGGTGGAGCAAGGACCAGTCGAGCTGCAACTTCCGGAAACGGTATCGGTGACCGTCGATTGCAAGGCATATTCGAAGGTGTTGCTGCTGAGAACACCGACGGTATAGGTGCCGTTAAAATTAGTGCCATTGGAGCCCTTGGGAAGGCCCGTAATCAGAACGGTGCCGGCGTTTCCGGGAACCATCAAAAGCGGGCATTTATCCGTTGAACCAGGCGGAGTGGTCTGTGGCACGCCAGGGGGGCATTGGGTCGGATCAATTGTCACAGTCACGAGACCGGCTGTTAGTGTGGCGGAAGTGATTACGTTGGCGCTGGACTGGCTGGTCACATCCACACCGCGAACGACACCGGAGCCTCCCGGAGTCACGATGGCGGTATGGCCGTGGGGAGTATTCGCGATTTGGGGGTATTGGCCGGTATTCAGCGTGATTTGCGAATAGAGGCATTGCCCAAATTGATTGGAAGCTGGATTGATCGCCAGGCCAAGGGCGCAAGGATTGGCCAGGTTGCCGCTTGAGCCCTGGGTATTCGCGTTCAAATTGACGATAAAGCCGAGGTTTGCGAAGGACGAGGAAGTGATGGAGGAATAGGCAACCAGCGCCAGATTGGAGTCGGAATCGACACCGATGGAATAAGGCATGGGCGCCGGGCATACGGAGTTTTGCAAGGCGCCAGTAAGGTCCACGCTAAAGGGAGTGATTGGATTGGGATTTCCCGGGACGTTCAAAACAGAAACGGCCTGACCGGTATACGAAGCAATCTGACAAACATTGTTGTTCATCGTGGTGGTCTGAGAGCCATAGCTAACAATCGCGACAGTGTGGTTGCTGCGATTCACGGAGAGACCGGTCGGAACGTTGCCAACGGCCACCGGACAACCGGCAGCACAGACGTTACCTGTCGAATCGATAGGAGTAAGAGATCCCGCTCCAATCTGGTAGAACTGTACGGCGTTAGATCCTGTTTCTGCGACAACTAAGACACCTAGAGTGGGATCGAGGTCCACAGCGCTGGGATTCGTGCCGGCCGGGATACCGTTCTGGCCGGAGACAACCGCGGGGGGCGTCGACGAATAGTCCGGAAAGAGCGAGATATTGGTCACGGCGGGATTGGGAGGTGTGGGCAGTGGCGTCGCTCTGCTGGCAACGGAAAGGGGATAGAGACCGGGACTCGCGGAATTGATGAAGCTTTTGAGGAAAGTGACGTTCAATAGGCTGGAGGAGGAAGAGTTTACGTTGATAGGAAGCGTGTTGGTCTGGAACGTAACTTTGACGAGTGGATTGCCGGAAGAAGCAGGTCCGAAATAGCCGCCATCGATGGTGACAGGCGTGTCCTCACCAAAAGCTCCCTGAATCACGTCGTCAGGGGAGGAAGAAACGGTCGAGGGCCGCACGGGAATGATGTCGTAGGTGCCCACGCCGGTCGCAGTGCACGGCGTTCCCGCCGAAATACCGTTGCAGGGCTGAGCGGGGTCAGAAATGGAGATGGTAACGGGGCCTGGGGCGGCCAAGTCGGAGGAGAGGAGACGAAGCCGCGCTCCCTGGGGAGAACCGGTTACTGTGGTTGTGGTGGTCACACCGTTAGTCGTGGTGGTAGAAGAGACCGGCAGGGGGAAGAGAATTTTGACCTGGCCGGAACTGGACAACTTTTGGGTTGTGCCGCCATGGGAGTCGGTGAGAGTAATGGTAGAAGCAGAGGAGATATTCGGGGCGTCAAGGTAGATATCCCAGAATGTGGCACCCAACGGCGCAATAGTGGGTGTGATGCCATTAAAAGTGATGGGTCCGCCCTGGACTATGGTGATGGTGCCCGCAGCGATGGCTGTGTCATCGCCCACGGAAGTGGCAACAATAGTGACTTGCGTGGCCGGATTGGTGTTGTTTTTTTGCGCCGGAGTGATGGCGGTGGGAAGCGCGGTGGGAGCGGTGTAGATCGCAACGGTGTTCGCACTGGTGCTGGGGGTAATGGTGCCGCAAGTGGGGCTGCAGGTAGCGAGCCCAGAATAAGGATTGGGCGGAGTAGAGGTGGTGGAAGTGCTGGGGTTCAAGCCGGGAATCTGCTGAGTGATCGCCCAACTTACACCTTGGGTCTTGAGGTCATTGGTAAGCTGGACGCTAAACTGTTGAGGCTCGCCCGTGGGGACCGAGGCGGTGACGGGAGTGAGAGTCACGCTGATTCCGGAAATAATCTTGAGATCAATTTTACCAGTCTTATTGGTGTTCTGCTGAGACTGAGCGGTGATGATGATCACCAGATCGGGATACTTGTTGGGGTCGGGAAGAGTGGCAGGCGCAGTGTAAGTAGCGGTGGCTGACGGTCCGGTGTCTTGAAGATTGGTGAGGGTGCCCAACGATCCGTCGGTCGGACAACTGGTCACAGGACCAGTCGTGTTGGAAGTCGTGGGAGTAATCGTATACTGACAGGGGGGCGCGCCGGAAGTAAACTCCGGGGTCCATTTTACGTTGGTGTTGGTAGCCCCGGACACAGTAGCCGTCAAGGTGGCGGATTGGCCCACAATCAGGCTTGTGCCAGTGGATGTCACCGTCACAGTAATGACGTTAGCCCCGGAGCCGCCTCCGCAGCCGCTGGAGAGCGACAGGCCGATCATCGCCACGCCCGCGGCAAGAATAGTCATTTTTTGTCGAAATTTCGTACCCACGATCTCCCCCACACCTGGGCGCACGACGGATTTTCCGCGTGCGCCAGCATTCGTCGAAGTTAGCAAGAATCTTTTCGGCAAACTCAAATCCAAACCCGAGCGGCAGCGCATGACGATCAAAAAGTGCGGCTGACCGTGAAACGGAACGTGGTCAGCGGTTCAAAGTAATTCAACCGCCCCGGATTGTTCATCACGAACTGAAGCTGGGGCTTCACGTCAAAGTTCCAAACATCGGCCGGCAAAGTACTGGGGTAGTAACCCAGGCTGACACCGTTCGGGCAAGCGGCCAGGCGGTTCGACACCGATGCCGGCTCACAAATATCTTTGGGCTCTAGGAAGGGCCTCTGGGCAACCAGTTCCTGGTGAAGCCGGTGGACGTTATATGCGTAATAAATGCGGAAGGGCGCTTGAATGATTGGGAGCTGCACCACGAACTCGATGCCGGTAGAACCGCGAAGACGGAAATTTGTTCCGGAAGCGATGGGAAGCTGCTGCGTGAGGCCCGCCGCCGGGGCGCTCACGAAATGCCCTCCGTCGGCCGGGTTTACCAAACTATTGTATCCGGCGGAATTCAGCTGAAGGGCGCTGCGACGGAGGACGCCGTCCGTTCCGCCGTCGAAGAAAAGGCCAGCCGTGACAATGGTGGTGACAATGGGAATGCGGTATTCGACGTTTCCATATCCCTGAAGGTCGCCGCCGGGCAGAGTGGCAACGTAAACGAGGGCGGGTACGGTGAAGGTGCATGTTCCCGCCAAGCAGCTGGAGCTTCGATAGGAAACGGGAATTGCGGTTGCCTCGGGGATAAAAGTCACCGGAGAAATGGAGCGAATGTCGTACCCGCGAATGTCGCTTTCGCCGCCCATGTAAAAGCGGCTGAAGGGCGGGACCTCTTTGCCGGCGTACCCGGTAGTGTGAGCAACGCTAGCATGCAGACCGAGGACATTGCGCCGCTTCCTGACAGGGTGGAAGTACTTCACGTCGAAAACGTTGGTGAGGGTGTTGACGTTACCGCCGAGCCCTGCCAATCCAAAGGAATAGAAAAAGCTCCTGCCAGTAGTGGGATTGATCGGGTTGTTGATAGTGTTGTAGGAAATCGAAGGTGTAATGGTGCTGGAGAGAATGCCGTCCAACGCGCTGGGACCGGTCAGGGCTTGGTATTTGAGCGACTCAAAGAGCAAGGTGGACGCCTGATTGAAGGACTTGATGTTCGTGCGCGTTAATCCATAGTTCAATCCGAATCGCGCGAAGGAGAGCTTGCGGAGCGGGTACTGCGCAAAAAGCGTGAACCCTTCGCTGTTCTGTGTGTAGTTTTGGATGTATTGCGGGTTGATGCTGACGGATTGCTGCAACAGCAGAGCTTCTTGTTTGGCCTGGTTGAAATTGTAGCGCGTGGAGAACAAAGTGAACCCGGTGGAGATGGGCCGGTCAAAAAGATAGGGTTCGGTGAAGCCAAAAACAAAGCTGCGCGTCAAGCTGCCGAACTGCGCGGAGAAGCTCAGAGTTTCGCCGAGGCCGAGGAAGTTGTTGGTCTGATAGGTGAGGCCGATGAAGCTGCCGGCCAAGCCGCTGACGCCGCCCTGCAGGCCAATGGACTGTTTGCCCTTCTCCTTGAGCTTGAGGGAGATGTCGACGGTGCCGTCCTTATTGTTGCGCTTGATTTCGGCGGCCTTGTCGGCTTCGATTTTGTCGAAGTAGTCGAGCTGGTTGAGACGGAGAATGCTCAATTCCCACAGGCGCTTATTGAAGAGCTGCCCTTCATCGATCATCATTTCGCGGCGAATGACTTTGTCGCGAGTCGTGGTGTTCCCGATGAAGTCGATGCGATGGACGAAATATTGTTTTTGCTCGTCGAAACGCATCGTGAGATTGATGACTTTGTTGACGTCGTCGATTTCGGTATCCGGTTCGGGCGTGAAATCGATGAAGCCGTATTCGCCGTAAATTTTGCCGTAGGTTTCGAGGGCCTTGCGGACTTTTTCGGCGGAGAAGATGTCGCCTTGCTTGAGAGGGAAGGCGTTCTTCAGAGCATCAACTTTAAGAGAGAGAGCCTTGTCAGGATCCGAGCTGACGATTTTGAGCGTGCCCATGCGGAAACGCTCGCCTTCTTCGATGGGGATGGTGATGTTGACGGCTTTGCCGTGGGTTTTTCCCATCACCAGGGGAACGCCGAGGCGGTTGCCCTCGGTGTCCACATTCTCGAGGACGGGCTCGCCGACGGAGACCTTGAAGTAGCCGTTGTCGCGATACAAGCCGCGGACGCCGACTTCCAGATCCTCGCTGAGTTTTTGGCGGTCGTAGGTTTTGGTCAAAACCGCGATATCCCAGAAATACATGGGAATCGCGTAGGGGCGATCATGACGCATGGCACGAATCAGCTTGCGGTCGCTGAACGCATGATTTCCGGTGAATTTGATCTTGCCGACCTTGACCTTGGGCCCTTCTTCGACTTTGAAAACGAGAATGACCGCGTTGCTGGCGGCAATGCGCTCGTATTGCGGAGTGACTTTGGCAAACTGGCGGCCATGTTCGCCCAGCAATTCCTTGAGGACGACTTCGGCTTTCTTGATTTTCGTGGGGTCGAACTGGCTCTCCACGCTGAGGCCGACTTTGCGTTCCTTGAAGCGGTCGAGAATGTCGGATTCCGAGACGGAGTGAATGCCGTCGTAGCGGATGCGGCGAATCTGGGGACGCTCTTTGACTTCGAAGATGATGATCTTGGCGTTGGGACGGCCAGGAGCGTCCTCGACGCGCAATTTCACGTCCTCAAAGAATTGGGTGTTCCAGAGGGCCTGAAAATCGCGGCGCAGCGTGTCTTCATTATAGGGATCGCCATCGCGGCTGAAGATGCGGGCTTTCAGAGTGTCGGTACGGACGCGGCGGTTACCGACAAAATCGATGCGGTAGATAACAGACTGCTGGGGAGCAGCAGCCTGGGGCTCCTGCGCGGCGTGATCCACGATGATTTCCTTGCCGCTGACCAAATCGAGCGAGGCGGCGAAGAGAACGGTAGAAGAGGCGGAGCCTTCTTCAAGGCCGTTACGCGCTGCTAGAGTGGATGCACCCAAAAGAAGAGAAACGCTCGCGGCAAGGATAGTCACGCGAGCCGTAAGAAAGCCAAGCGGCGAACAAACTCTTCTTTGAGCGGCCAATAATGCGGTGTTCAAGGCCGCGCCCCCGAACTCAAGATGTAATTCTCCCGCCGGACCCGGTATGGGCCGGCCGTGCGTTGTGTCAGATTCGCTAGTGGACGACCGGGGTTGCCTCACCAACCGGGCGGAACGACAGGCCTTCCCCTGCGACGAAAATCTGCAATGTCGCGGGCCTTTGGATTCCTCCCTGGATCAGCGCCTCGGAGAGCGGGTCTTCGACGTACTTCTGCAAAGCCCTGCGCAGCGGACGTGCCCCATAGCTGCGGTCCGCGCACGTTTTCTCAAGTATCCACTGCCGTGCTTCCGGCGATACAACAACCTGAACTTGCCGGTGGATTAGAGTATCGTTCAACTGCCCCACGAGCAAGTCAATGATGCGAAGCAGGTCTTCATCGCCAAGCGGGTTGAACAGAATAACTTCGTCCAGCCGGTTGAGAAACTCCGGATTGAACGCCCGCTTTACTTCGTTCATCACCATTTCATCCATGGACTTGTGCCCGGCTTCGTCCGTGCCGGCCTGGAAGCCCAAGCCGGTGCGCTTCTGCAAGTGACGCGCGCCCAGGTTCGAAGTCATGATGATAATGGTGTTCCGAAAATCTACGGTATTGCCGAGCCCGTCGGTCAACTGGCCGTCTTCAAAAACCTGAAGCAGGATATTGAAGACGTCCGGGTGGGCCTTCTCGATTTCATCCAGGAGGATGACCGAGTAAGGCGTGCGGCGAACGCGTTCCGTTAACTGGCCGCCTTCTTCATAGCCGACGTAGCCTGGAGGCGCGCCGATTAGCTTCGAGACGGAGTGTTTTTCCATGAACTCCGACATGTCGAAGCGGACCAGTGATTTTTCCGAGCCAAAGAGGAATTCAGCGAGGCGGCGCGCTACTTCAGTTTTGCCCACGCCTGTGGGACCGAGGAAGAGGAAGCAGCCGACCGGGCGCATCGGTGATTTCAAGCCGGCGCGGCTGCGGCGAATCGCTCGGGCAAGCGCGGTGATGGCTTTGTCCTGGCTGATGACGCGCTTGTGGAGTTCCGGCTCGATGCGGAGGAGTTTCTGCTGTTCGTCTTCTTTAATGGAGGTAACGCTGATGCCGGTCCAGCGGGAGACGACTTCTTCGATGTCTTCGCGGGTCACAACGCCAGTGGAGGCGTCGTCCAATTTGTAGCGCTCGCGAAGGCCGCGCAGATTTTCTTTTTCCTTGCGCTCTTCTTCGGAATAGAAACGGGCCTTTTCGAATTCGTGATTGGCGATGGCCGTTTCCATGCGATGGGTGATGAACTTCACCCGTTTTTGAACTTCGCCGACTTCTTCCGGCACGGTGGCTTGCCGCAATTTAACGCGGGCGCCAGCTTCGTCGATCAGGTCGATGGCCTTGTCGGGAAGGAAACGGTCCGGAATGTAGCGATTCGAAAGATAGACGGAATAGCGCAGCGCTTCCTCGGTGTAGCTGACGGCATGGAATTTTTCGTACCGCTCGCGCACGCCTTGAATCACCAGGATGGCTTCATCTTCATTGGGCGCGGGGACTTTCACGGCCTGAAAGCGGCGTTCGAGCGAACGATCTTTTTCGACAGACTTGCGGTACTCGCCCGGAGTGGTGGCGCCGATGCACTGAATTTCGCCTCGGGACAACGCGGGCTTCAGGATATTCGCGGCGTCGAGTGAGCCTTCCGCGGAACCCGCGCCGACGAGGGTGTGGAGCTCGTCGATGAAAACGATGGCGTTCTGGCTCTCCATCAATTCCTTCATGATGGTCTTCAGGCGCTCTTCAAACTGGCCGCGATACTTGGTGCCGGCGACGATCAGCGATAGGTCCAGGGAAAGAATGCGCTTGTCGGCGAGAAAAGGAGGAACATCACCGTCGGAGATGCGTTGCGCCAAACCCTCGACGATGGCGGTCTTGCCGACGCCGGGTTCGCCAATCAGGACGGGGTTGTTCTTGGTACGACGGCAGAGGATTTGAATGACGCGTTCGACTTCGCCTTCGCGCCCGACCAAGGGATCAAGCGAACCTTCGCTGGCCGCTTGTGTGAGGTCGCGGCTGAATTCCGCGAGCAAGGAAGTCTCTTTGGGGCGGGCCGCAGCGGTTTTTTCACCAGAGGTGCGTTGAAGTTCTTCGCGTAAAGTGGAGAGGCGAAGACCGCGCTCCATCAGGATTTCCGAGCCAAAGCATTTCTCTTCGCGCAGGATGCCGAGCAACAGATGTTCCGTGCCAACGTGCTTGTGTCCCAGGCGCTCCGCTTCTTCCGCAGCCATGTTTAGGATGCGCTTGCACTCGGCGCTGAGAGGTACTTCGACAGAGGTGGAGATGCGTTCGCGGATAGTGATGCGCGCTTCGATTTCCTTGCGAATAGATTCGATCGACCCCTGCTGGCGCAGGAAACGATTGGCCAGGGCCTTGTCCTCGCGCATCAAGCCGAGCAGCAAATGCTCGGTCTCGATGTACGGGCTGCCGTACTGGCTGGCTTCGTACCTTGCGAAAAAGATGACGCGGCGCGCTTTCTCTGTATAGCGTTCGAACACGTTAGCTCGCTTCTCCCCCAGGGACACCGCTCGCGGAAGCCGAAGCTTCGCGAGTATGCAGAACGCCATGTTCCAGCCTCAGAACCCGGTCACACCGCGCGGCGAGCGCCAAGTTGTGCGTCGCAATGAGCGACGTCAACTGATGCGTGCGGTGCAGCCGTTCCAGCAACTCGAACACGGCCCAAGCATTCTGCTCGTCCAGATCTCCGGTCGGTTCATCCGCCAACAGCACGCGCGGCCCGGTGACGAGCGCCCTGGCAATCGCAACGCGCTGCTGTTCCCCTCCGGAGAGTTCCCCTGCGCGGTGATCAGCCCGATGTTCGAGGCCCACCTCCGCGAGCCACTTCCGCGCGATCCCCAGCGCCGAAGTGAAATCCTCGCCGCGCAGCAACAGCGGCATGGCTACGTTCTCCGCAGCCGTAAAATCAGGCAGCAACTGATGGCGCTGCCACAAAAATCCCACGGCGCGATTTCGAAATTCCGCCAACGCCGCGTCATCATTTGTTTCTAGGGCTTTCGTGTCGAAGTATACTGTACCGCTCGTCGGTGTGTCTAGCGCGGCCAGTAAGTGCAGAAGAGTGCTTTTTCCGGCTCCTGATGGCGCGACTACCGCTACCATCTCGCCTTGGCGCAAACTCAAATTCGCGTCCATCAGCACAGGAATACATTTCTCACCAGTGCCGTAGATTTTTTTCAAGTTGCGTGCTTCGAGGGTCACGCCGGCATTTGCGGCATCTCTCATCGCGTAAGTGGGACTTGGGTTTGGAGTCATTTTGTCGCGATGGTCTCCGCTCGTGGCCGGCCTCGTTGTCCCACTATCTTTGTTAGATGCGCCCAGAACGCGCAGAGTGCTGTGTGCTGCATCACGCGGCTGTGCGTCAGATGACCCAAACTGTTTCCCATTTTCTCCAGTGTACTACCTGTCGAAAAATTGGCAATTCTGCTTCAAACTGAAACACTTGTAATCTTTCTATTTTCAATAGCTTGCGGCGGGCTATTCGTCTGCCAAAGGATGAGGGAGATTCCTTGGCCCAGCCCACCTGCCTCTTATGGTTTCTAGGAGCAAACGATGCTCCAAATCCTTTCCATCAAACCGAGAATAAGGTTCTTGTTCAGCCATTTGCGGTTATTCGTAGCGAAGAATCTCCACAGGAAGAAGTCGAACGGCTGCGCGCGCAGGAAGTATCGTTGCGGCGATAGAAATCGCCATTGCTACCGCGGTAATCCACAGTCCGTCGACAAAACTGGGATGAAAGGGAACATAGGGAACTGCATAGACCTGCGGATCAAGTGGGATGAGATGGTAGTCTCCCGCAACGACAGAAAAGGTGTAACCGAGCGCGAGTCCGATCACCGTCCCGGCAGCGCCGATGGTAATTCCCTGCCACAGAAATATTTTACGAATCTGTTCGTGCCGCGCGCCCATCGAGCGAAGCACGGCAATGTCGCGAGCTTTATCCGTGACGGTCATCGAGAGCACCACAAGGATGTTGAGGCCGGCGACAAAGGTGATCAATCCTATGAAGATGGCGGTGACCAGTTTTTCCAGCCGCAAGGCGCGGAACAAGGCGCGGTTTTCCTCCATCCACGTTGTTGCAGAGAATCCCTGGCCAGCGGCGTGCTGCAATTGTTCTGCTATTTCGGCGGCGCGTTCCGGCTGCGTCAGGCGAAACTCGAGCACATTCACAACGTCGCTTGCGCCGGAAAGTTCTTGTGCTGCAGCCAGCGTCAGGAAACACCAGTTTTCGTCGTAATCGTAGAAACCGGAGTCGAATACTCCAGCGACGCGAAACCTGCGCGTTCGGGGCATCAAGCCAAACGGTGTCAACCGGCCTTGCGGGCTCGTCAGAGTCACATAATCGCCCGGAGAGATTTTCCATTCCTGGGCAAGCTCTCGACCGACGAGCAGCGCCTCAATGCCATCGGCATCCGGGGAGAAATCCAGTTTCCCGGCGATGATGCGTTGAAGGGCTTCGTCGCTTTTTCGCTCGCGCTCTGGATCTATTCCTTTGGTTACGACACCACGCGCCTGACCTGCAAAGGAAAGCAGCACGGTCTGGTAAACGGCTGGCGTAGCCGACCGCACGCCGGGCGTGGCACCGAGCTTCGAGACAATTTCTTCGTAGTTGCGGATCCCGCTGGAGCCTGGGCGAGTTAAGGAAATATGTGCGGTGACGCCAAGAAGCCGCTCCTGAAGCGTCTCGCGGAAGCCGGTGTTCATGGAGAGAGCGATTACCAGCGTCGCGACGCCTGCGGCCACCCCGATCACCGAGAAAAGCGTGATCAAGCGAAGGACCGCAGGGCGATACGGAGACCGCAGATAGCGCAGCGCCACAAACCATTCGAATCGCATGCCGGTTGGAAGAATACGTTACGCGCCGTGTGCTTCGGAAGTGGAAGATGATTCGCCGCCGCCTTCCGGCCGCAGCAACGGAAAAAGAATCACATCGCGGATGGAAGGCGAATCAGTGAGCAGCATGGTCAGCCGGTCGATGCCGATGCCTTCGCCCGCGGTTGGCGGCATGCCGTGGCAAAGCGCCCGGATGTAATCAAGGTCGAGTTGCTTGGGCACTTCGTCGCCGCCCTGGGCGATTTGCGCCAGGAAGCGCCGCTCCTGTTCGGCGGGGTCGTTGAGCTCGGAGAAGCCATTGGCCACTTCCATTCCCATGACATAAATTTCGAAACGCTCGGTCAGGGAAGGATCATCCGACTTCTGCTTCGAAAGAGGCGAGATGTCGGTGGGAAAATCATAAAGGATGGTTGGCTGCAGGAGCTTGTCCTCCGCGATCATCTCAAACAAATGCCCGGTCCACTCGCCGTCACTGGTTTCGGCCTTTAACTTGCCTGCGTAGTGCCTCTCCCCCAATGCGCGTGGTCCACCCGGTGTCGATAGTTCTTCCAAGCTCGGGACTGCTCCGAAGTTTGGCGGCCAGTATTTCACGATGGCTTCGCGCATGGTGAGCCGCTGCAGGTGCGAAAAATCCAATGCGGTCTCGCCATATTTAACCGTCGTCGATCCCGTAATATTCTTCGTAATCAGCGCGAAAAGCTGTTCGTTCATGTCCATCAAATCACGATAATTGCTGTAGGCCTCGTAAAACTCCAGCATTGTGAATTCCGGATTGTGCTGAGTAGAAATGCCTTCATTGCGGAAATTGCGGTTAATTTCGTAAACGCGGTCGAATCCGCCAACCGTCAAGCGCTTCAGGTAGAGCTCCGGCGCGATGCGCAAGTAGAGATCGATGTCGAGAGTGTTGTGGTGGGTGACGAATGGCCGCGCCGCCGCGCCTCCAGGAATAGGATGCATCATGGGCGTTTCAACTTCGATGTACCCGCGGGCATCGAAGAACCGCCGCAATTCCTGGATAATTCGGGCGCGCGTCACGAATACCTGGCGCGACTTCTCATTCGCAATCAGGTCGACGTAACGCTGGCGGTAACGCAACTCGACATCCGTCAACCCATGCCATTTCTCGGGCAGAGGTAACAAGGCTTTGGAGAGGAAAGTTATCTCCTCCACCATGACGGTCAGCTCATTGGTCTTGGTGCGAAACATGTAGCCGCGGACGCCGATGGAGTCGCCCAAGTCCAGCAGATGAAACAACCTGAAGCCGGCGTCTCCGACCACGTCCTTTTTTACGGCAAGCTGGATTTTCTTTCCCGCACCTTGCAAATGCGCAAAACCCATTTTCCCCATCAAGCGGTAACCGACAATGCGTCCAGGGACGCGAACAGCGCGCTTATTGCTTTCCAGGTCCGGCCCGCTGGTTGCCGAGTACTTATCCACCAAATCTGCCGGGGTGTCGGTCCAGCGAAATTCCCGGGGATACGGTTCGTGGCCGAGCGCTTGGATCTGCTCGAGCTTCTTGAGGCGCTGTTCAAACTGGTCACGCGGCTCAAATTGCAAGGAGAATTCCTTTCAAAATCGAATGAAGCCGAGTATAGCGGCCAGCCCTCGGATTGAGCAAGGAATCCGGCGGTTGCTGGATGGTTTTCAGGCCCTATTCTTTGACGGAGGAAAATGGCGCGAATAGAATGCCCCAACACGCTTGGAGGCACGCTTCGCTGGGAGTCCCCGCTGATAGTTGCCGCTTTGGCGACGGTAGCGCTTCAGGGGGCCTTGACCACGCGTTCCAAAGAGCAGGGCGAATAGTGTGGTTTGGATTGTGACGTCCATCACATATGTTCAACTTTTAGTTAAATACCAATTGAATTCCTAATTTGACTTTTGCTATATTTCGGCACCTGTTCCCAGGGGAGACATCCCATGCAAGACAACGGCCGCACCCCCACAGCCCGCGGCAGTTCTGTCCAGCAAGACTGGCGCGCTTGGCTTTCAGAAGAAAAGGCCCTGGTATTTCAAAAAAACGAGCAGCATCTGGAATCCCTCTATCACATGTTCAGCGTCGCGCTGAACGAAGCCATTGAGATTAAACAGCTTGGCTGCTTGACAAAAGCCCTACCGACCGTCGGAATGACGGCAGATCTGTGTGGATTCCTCATTCGTCCCCTCGTTGGGATGCTTCGCGCTTTGCGCGAACACGCCAGACATTATGGAATTGTTCCCAACGCCGCACCGTTGGATCCGGCGAACTATCGCGGTCAGAGAGGCCAGCGTTGCGCGCGCATGAGCGGCCTTCTGAACCGCGTGTTGTTTTCCCAACGGATCCAATTCCTGCAAAAAGTGAGTACCATCGAGGAATTGGTCGAAGATTTGGGCAAGGACTTTCGCTCCGTGGCCGCTGAGTTGGCAGATGGCCTTTCAACCGACCCCGAGCATGGTTGGGCAGAGTTGGATGCAGTTCACTACGACCTCAATACCTGCCTTTGCGAAACTCTGATCCTTTATAAGTCTTTTATGGTTGTGCTCCCCGCCGGCCAACTTCAGGCTTTTCAGCGGACGGTCCGCGAACAGTGGCAAGAGCCCGAAAGAGCGCTTCCTGTCGTTCAACCTGCTCCCCAGCCTAGACGTGCAGCCGCATTCGCGGCAAAATAGTAGGCCTGCTCGCCCGCGGCTCCTCGGGACGTCCAACCGGGGAATAACCACCCCTCTAGGGTGTGTCTTTTGGACATGCGGGCGAATGTAAGGACAACTCAAGGGGGTATACGGAGCATCCGAAGGGATGGATGCGCCGCTACTGGACCGTTGGCCCGAAATCGACCAAGCGCTTCCCATCCGCCGGTTTCCCGGCAGTCCGCGAAACCGGTGAATGAGGCAGAAGCTATTCGCCTGGCCCAGGCAGGGGACGCTGCGGCTTTTGAGTTCCTGTATGAGTTGCACAGCCGCCGTGTGTATGCCTTGTGCCTTCGAATGGTGAATAATCCGGCAGACGCGGAAGATCTCATGCAGGAGGCGTTCCTACAACTCTTCCGCAAGATTGGGACTTTTCGCGGTGAGTCGGCTTTTTCGACTTGGCTGCATCGCATGACGGTCAACGTGGTGCTGATGCGGCTTCGTAAGAAGTCGCTCCCGGTGGCCTCTCTCGAAGAAACGACGGAGCCTGACGAAGAAACAGGCGGCCCGAGAAGAGACATTGGCGCGCCGGATCTGCGGCTGAGTGGCGCGGTGGACCGGGTGAATTTGGAACGTTCGGTCGAGAAACTTCCGCCGGGCTATAGGACGGTGTTTGTGCTACACGATGTTCAGGGTTACGAGCACAACGAGATTGCGGACATTATGGGTTGCTCGGTCGGAAATTCGAAGTCGCAGTTGCACAAAGCCCGCACCAGGTTGCGGGATTTGTTACAAGAAGAGATTCGTGCGCAGGCTCGCGAGGAAAGGCACGCTGCAAAATCGCAAACGGCGCACAATGATTGAGCTACAATGGGCGCCATTGAGGGTGTGGCAGCAGCTTCACGCGGCTAACGACGAAGACGCCGGTAGAGACTGGACGGAGTCGAGCGGAATGGCTCAGTTGCCATTCCCTTGGAGCGATAGGCCATGCAGTGCAGGGATGTAGAAGTCGTATTGGAACAGGAGGGCCTGGCGCCGCTGCCCGAAGCAGCGCGTGACCACGTCGCTAGCTGCACTCATTGCCAGGGACTGATCGCTGACTTAGAAACAATAATTTCTCTGTCGGTGGAATTGCCGGCAGAGGTCGAACCGCCTGCCCGCGTCTGGGTTTCCCTTCGCAATCAACTCGAGCACGAAGGAATCATTAAGCAACCGGTCGCGGTTCCCGCGCAGGAGCATTCTTCCTTGTGGGAAGGTTTCGGCAGATTATTCCGCAGCCGCGCTTTCGCTACGGTCGCTGTTGGGGCTTTCCTTCTCATCGCTGCCTTTCTCCAAGTCCGCGGGCCTTCCGAACCACTCGGGCCCCCCTCTGGAACACCGAATCCACTTTGGCAAACTGCCAAGGTCTTGAACGAGCAGGAAATCGACCTCCGAAACATGCATCTCTCGAGCACTTCTCCGGTGGATGTTGCCCTCGAGCAGAACCTCCAGCAGGTCAATGAATTTATTGCCGACTGCGAACGCCACTTGAAAGCGGAGCCGCAGGACGAGTTGGCGCGCGAGTATCTCTCCGACGCCTACCAGCAAAAAGCGGAATTACTGTCCGCGATGATGGATCGCGGAAGGAGCGTGAACTAACATGGGAACCAGGTTGACGGGACGGAACCTCACGCCGATTCTTGCGACCACACTCGTGCTTTCCTCGGGCGTGGCCGCGATCGCTGCCAGCCAGCGCACGGAAAAACATTTTGCAGTGAACGGCCGGCCGGTGGTGGTCATCCAAAATGTGGCCAATGGCCGTATCGAGGTGAAATCCTCGAAGAACCCGGAAGTTATTCTCGTCACGAACCAGAATTCCGGCAAAATCAACTTTGATGTGGAGCAGGTGGGCGATCGCATTGACGTTACGGCCACCGTCCTGGAAGCTTCGGCCCAGCCGCAGGAACTTGATACCAGCCTACAGCTCACGGTTCCCGAAGAAACCGAACTTCAGCTCAAAACCGAAAATGGCACGATTTACGTCGAGCAGGTCCGGGGCGACATGACCCTCGAGAGCGTCGCCGGCGACATTCACCTCAAGGATGTCTCCGGGTACATCATCGTCAAGACCACGGGCAGCTCACTGGTTTGCACGCAATGCGCTGGCAAGCTGGATTTCAACTCCGTGGGCGGCAGCGCCCAGATTCTCCAGCCCGCCTTGACCAACGTGAATCTCCGCACCACCACTGGCAATATTCTCTTCGACGGCGATTTCATCCGGACCGGCCTGTACTCGATGCGCAGCGGCAAGGGCGTCGTGGAAGTGCGTTTCTCGGGCAACGATTCGTTCGACCTCAGCGCCAAAACCAATATGGGTACAGTCGACAATCAGGCCGCAGCTTTCCTCAAGCCCGATTCGCATGGCTCCAGGTGGCACTTCCCTTCGAAGTTTACCCATGGCTTCATCGGCACTTTCGGCGCCGGTCTCGCCAAAGTCGAACTGTCTACCTTCAGTGGTACAATTCGCATTCTGAAGCGCGATTGATTTTTTCGCGTAACCTTCGCGTGACAACTTCACCTCTTTCTCGCGGGCCCAGGCCCCGTGTCACCATCTTGTGCCTCGCCGGTTTTATGGGCTCCGGCAAGACGACCGTTGGCAATCTACTCGCTCGGCAACTGGCCTGGCGCTTCGTAGACCTCGACGACCGTATCGAAGAATCCGCGAGCCTTACCATCCCGGAGATTTTTGAACGCTTGGGTGAGCCCGCGTTCCGCCAAATCGAGGCGGACCAACTCCGCGCCGCCCTGGGCCGTGCTTCCGAGCAGAAAGAAGGCACGATCCTCGCACTCGGCGGCGGCACCTACGCGCAACCCGGCTGCCCGGAATTCCTTCGAGCCGCCGGCGTTCCCGTTCTCTGGCTCGATTCTCCCCTCGAAATTCTCCTTGCACGCTGCATGACCATGACGGGCCGCCCGCTTTTTCGAGACGAAGCCAGTTTCCGTGCGCTCTACGCGCAACGCCTGCCCTCCTATCAACTCGCGGACCATCGCATCGACACGTCCGGCGATCCTGCGCACGTGGTCGCCGAGATCCTGCGCCGAGGCATTGTTGCTTCTGGAGGAAACGAGTCCCATCTAGTTGTTGAGAAACCTCTACCCTGAGAGAGAATGAAAACGGGGGTAGAGGCACCGTGAAAATCAGATCATCCTTCTTCGCGCTTGTTTTTGTCTTTACGGCTGGAGCGGCCCTGACACTTGATGCTCAGAAGAAAGCCGCCGCACCTCCCAGCGTTCTTGCGCAGGACAAGGGAAAATTCACCATCAAGCTTGCCGGCCAAACTGTGGGCCACGAAGAGTTTGAAATTGCGCCGGCCGAAGGCGGCTGGCTTGCCAAAGGCACTGCCGACATCAAGACGCCGGAAGGCCCCGCCAGCAAGATTACAGGCGCGCTCACCTTACAGCCTGACGGCGCTCCCATCAGCTATCAGTGGACCGCGCAAAACGAGAAGACCAACGGTGCGCACATTATTTTTGCCAACGGCGTGGCCAACATTACCCTCGAAATCCAAGGGGCCACCCGCCCGTTCGATCAGACCTTTTCCTTTGGCACGCCCCTCGTGGCCGTGCTCGACAACAATCTCTATCACCAGTACGCGCTCCTTGCGCGTCTTTACGATTGGGCCAAGGGCGGCGAGCAAACCTTCCCCGTGCTGATCCCGCAGGAGCTCACACCCGGCTCGGTGAAGCTGCTCTCCTCCGGCTCGGCCACTGCCGACGGCAAGACCTACGAGGGTCTAAAGGTCTCCACTTCCGATCTCGAGATTCTGCTGCTTTTAGACAGTAGCCATCGCCTCATGCGTTTGGAAGTTCCCGACGCCAAGGTCTCGGTCATCCGCGACTAACGCGGCGGCTTCTCCGGCTCAATCTCTCCCAGAAAGCAAAAAGCGGTGCTCCTCGAACTGCTCGAGAAGCACCGCGTCAATCGCGATCTGCGTAAAAAACGAACTCTAGCGCGCTAGCGGCCTTTGAAACATCGGTACGCCCGGGCGCCGCAGCGGATAGCCCTGCGGATGGCCGTGGGCATGCCCATGATGCACTAACCCACTCGAATGGCCCGTCCCGAGGTGCCCAGACATGCTGCCATTCGCCGGCGCGGGCTGCGGCAGCCGTGCCGGATTACCGATAGGGCGGAGATTGATCGGCGCGGCATGGACGTGATCGCTGATCGCCTGCAGCCTCTTTAGGATCGACTGCCACTGCTCCCAATCCAATTGCCTCAGGAACGGCCGCAATCCCTGGATGAACGGATCCTCCAGCAGTGCTTCCCCATCCGATTCCGGGATGAAGAAGCGGTTTAGGCCCACGTTTAGGGCTTCCGAGATTTTCTCCAGCGTGCCGAGGCTTGGCGTCATCTGCCCGCTCTCGATACGCGACAGGTAGGAGCGCGAGACTTTCGAGCGCGACTGCAGTTGGCTCTGCGTCATGTTCCGCGATTCCCGCAACTGGCGGATGCGCTGCCCGATGTTCTCCACGGTCTCCTGGTTGACGAACTTCTCCGAGGTGGTCTCAGCGGCCGCTTCCTCCGGCGGGGCCGGGGGCGGAATCAGAAATTCCAGGCGCTGAGGCAGTGCGCGCACGCAACGACGGCAGTTTCCCGTGCGCGTCCGGTATTGAACCAATCCGCAGGTCTTGCAGCGGATCACTTCCCGATCCATCTCTAGCGTGTTCATCTCTTCTCTATTCAATTGTGCCGACACCGGTGCTCCTTGCTGACTTGTTTTCCGGCGTGCGGATAGGAGAGGAACGTCGGAACGTTCGTGGGGAAGGCAGTTACTGGCGCGTCGAGAGTATCTTTCGAAGTGTGAATTTCTGTCAAGAGTATTTTTGTACTTTTTTTAATCTTGCTCCGCGCTGCTGGTCTCTCTACGCCCTCTTTTCGCTGTCCCTTCGTCCAGTTCTTCCTGTAGTTCAACCGCGTTTCCACGAAGCATTGTGTCCTTCCCTTGTTCTTCCTCTACATCTGGTGATTACTTTTCCGTGCTGCTCCTCCCCTGGCGGAGACGGGCCTTCGCCCCGAGCGGAGGTTAGGCCCAAAGCGCCGGAGGAGGAAGGAGATAAAGCGCGGGGCCAAGGACCCGCCGCCACCAACTGCGCTACACTACTCGCTTTCTATCGGGGGGACAGAGGCATGCCGACGCGCGAAGACGCCTGGAAGCTGCTGTGCGAGTACACCGCTTCGGAGAGTTTGCGCAAACACATGCTGGCGGTGGAAGCGTGCGTCCGCGCCTACGCCCGCAAAGCCGGCGCTGACGAGGAAACCTGGAGCCTTGCTGCGCTGCTCCACGACTTTGACTACGAGCGCTGGCCCAACCAGGAGCATTCTCCCGATCAGGGGCACCCGTCCGAGGGCGTAAAAATCCTCCGCCAGCATGGCTATTCGGAAGAAATCGTGCGCGCCATTCTCTCGCACGCCGATTACTGCAACGTGCCCCGGCAGTCGGCGCTCGAGCACACGCTGTTCGCCTGCGACGAGCTGGCCGGTTTCCTCACCGCCTGCGCCTACGTGCGCCCGTCAAAAAGCATTCTCGATCTCGAGGTCGACTCCGTGAAGCGCCGCATGAAAGACAAACTTTTCGCGAAAGGTGTTTCGCGCGAAGACGTCCGCAAAGGCGCGGAAGAGCTGGGCATTCCGCTGGAAGAACACATCGGCTTTTGTATCGCGGCGATGCGCGAACAGGCCGACGCGCTCGGGCTGCGCGGCTCCCTCTGAACCCGATTGCACCCCCAATTTCATTCGCGAATTGGGCACACCTCCGCGCGAGAAGCCTCGCGCAGCTAGCGACTTGTGGTGACATAGAAACAGTGGCGTTGCCGCGCACCTCTTTGATTGCGTTTTCGCGCCGCATGGCCTACTGCAACGAATGCAATTCAAGCGCGCTATCCAGATTTTGTTAACTGTGGTTCTCGTGGCCGCGACGGCGTGGCTGGGCACGAGCGCGCGGTTTTACAACGCCGCCATGATCAGCGCGTTCTTTGCGGTCGCCCTGCTCAGCGTGCCGATTATTCATTTTCGCGTCCGGCCATCGTGGATCGACGCACTGCTGGTTCTCACGGCCATGCTGGTGCTTGCTGGCGTCGATTTCAGAGTTTTGCATTTCAAGCCTGCGATTATGGCTTGGCCTTCCTTCGCCGGACTCGCGAGCCTGCTTATTCTCGGATTGCGTGCGGTGTGGGCGAAAGAAACGGATCGCAGATTCCTGCTGCTTGCATTTGTGCCCGCGCTGCTCTTCGTCACTTCGGAATACTTCGCCGACGATCTGCTGAAGTTCACTTCCAAAGTTCACCCGAAAGTTTTTGACCTTTACCTCTTCAGTTTTGATTCCAGCCTGCGGGTGCAGATCGCGTTTCTCGTGGGGCAGGCTTTTGCGATGTACTCAAGTCTCCGCGCCATCGGCCTGGTCTTTTACATCGGCCTGCCCATTCCTATCGCGCTGATTTATGCCGGGCGCTTGCTGCGAACGCGGGAGAAGGCTGTTCCGTCATTCGTCGCTTTCCTGGCGACCGGACCCATTGGGGTGATCTTCTACAACGTGTTGCCTGCGCTTGGTCCCGGGCATCTGTTCGGGAATCGATTTCCGTGGCATCCACTCACCGTCGAGCAAGCGACTCGCCTTTATCTGGAACCCATTCCGATTGCCGGGGCGCCAAACGCGATTCCTTCGCTACATATGGCGTGGGTGCTGCTGGTGTGGTGGTACTCGCGCGGACTCTCATGGTGGGAGCGGGCTGTGGCGTTCGCGTTTTTGTTTTTCACGGTGCTGGCCACGATGGGGACGGGAGAACATTATTTTGTGGATTTGGTGGTGGCGTTCCCTTTTGCCCTTCTGATCGAGGCGCTATGCACCTTCGAATTGTCTGTGACGGACCTCACGCGGTTGGTTTCAGCAGCGGCGGGGTTGTTTGTGACGCTGGCATGGATGGAGGCGCTGCGCTACGCGTCACGTTTTTTCTGGCACGGCGCGTGGATTCCGTGGACACTTTGCGCCGCGACCGTTGCCGTTTCGATTGTTTTGGAGAAGCGGCTCTGGAACTCGGCACACGTGAAAGAGGTTCTCGGGGCGGCAAACGCTCTGAAGGCACGGTACGAAATTCCTGATTCAACACCGCAGCGCATACTCGACGAACGCGGCTGAAAATTCTCCGCGTTGCTCCTTCCGTAGCCACACATAGTTGCGAGCGCCTCGGGGGTGAACCAGTCTCCGCCGTTCGCTGAATGGAACGAGGATTAAGCGCCGAATCTGGCTGCGGCGCGCGCTTTGGCCTTCATCGCTTCTTCCGCACGATTCTTGCGCGGCACGGTGGTTTCAAGCGAGGAGAGAAGACGCGCCGAGGCGGCGAAGATTTCCTCAATGGCAGCGTTGAACGAAGCCTCGTTCGCTTTGGAGGGGTGATGGAAGCCGCTGATTTTTCTCACGAACTGAAGAGAGGCATTGCGAACCTCTTCCGGGGTGACCGGGGGCTCGAAATTGAACAGATTTTTGATGTTCCTGCACATTGCTTAGGACCTCGAATTCGGGCGTCAATCGTGACGTACTAAGGAGCAAAGGGATTTTAACGCAGAGGACACGGAGTTCACAGAGAAGAGAAAAACGACGGAAGGAAAACGCCAGTGCTGCTTACGATTTCACGGAAGACCCAAATCACGCTAGAATTGTAAAGAATGCTCACACAGATTGAAGGATTTGACGCGGCGGCAACGCGGCATCCACGCCGGAAGACGTATGGCGTGAACGTGGGACACGTGCGCGTGGGCGGAGGCGCTCCGATTGTCGTGCAGTCGATGACAAACACGGACACGGCGGACATTGAGTCGACGTTCAAGCAGACCGTGGAATTGGCCGAGGCGGGTTCGGAGATTGTGCGGTGGACGGTGAACGTGCCGGAAGCGGCGGCAGCCGTGGCGGAAATTAGGAAGCGCATGCTGGATGCGGGATGCAACGCGCCGATCATCGGGGATTTTCATTACAACGGGCACGTGCTGCTTACGAAATATCCCGAGTGCGCAAAGGCGCTCGACAAATACCGCATCAATCCCGGTAACGTGGGCGCGGGTCAGCGGCGCGACGAGCAATTCTCAACCATCTGCAAGGTCGCGGTCGATAATGGAAAGCCGGTGCGCATCGGCGTGAATGGCGGCTCGCTGAATCAAGAGCTGGTCATGCGCAAGATGCAGGAAAACACGGACAAGAATCTGGGAAAGGATTCGGAAGAGATCATCAACGAATGCATGGTGATTTCGGCGCTGGAGTCGACAGAGCTGGCGCTGGAAAGCGGGCTGCGGCAGGATCAGATCATCATTTCGTGCAAGACTTCGCGGCCGCGGGACTTGATTACCGTGTACCGCGATCTATCAGCGAAGACGGAGCAGCCGCTGCACCTGGGCCTGACCGAAGCCGGCATGGGGATGAAGGGGCAGATTTGGTCGGCGGCGTCGCTGGGCGTTCTGTTGTATGAAGGGATCGGGGACACGATCCGGATTTCGTTGACGCCTCGGCCAGGTGGCGACCGGCGCGAAGAAGTCTATGCCGCATGTGAGTTACTGCAAGCATTAGGGCTACGGTCGTTTGCGCCCAGCGTGACCGCTTGCCCGGGTTGCGGCCGCACCACGAGCACGACGTTTCAGGAACTGGCGGAGCGAATTCAGGGCTACATCCGCGACATGATGCCGGTGTGGAAGACCCAGTATGACGGTGTCGAGAGCATGACACTGGCGGTGATGGGCTGCATCGTGAACGGGCCGGGCGAATCGAAGGCTGCGAACATCGGCATCAGCCTGCCGGGAACCGGCGAAGCCCCTCGCTGCCCCGTATATATTGATGGGCAGAAAGACGTGACCCTCGAAGGCACGTACGACGAACTCGCCGCCGCTTTCCAGGCGCTTGTCGACAACTACATCGCGAAAAAGTATCCCCGCAAAGTGGCAACAGCCGCATCTCTGTAAGTTCTACTTTCGGGGCGTGTCTTGTCGCTTCGGTTTCTCGCGTTCTGGAATTAGCTTCAAGTTGCACGAATTGCTTTCGACATGGCTTTCCTCCCACTCGGCTATCCCCCCATTGGCGACATCCTTGTACGAGCTTACGATTTCCCAACTGCATTCAGCAGCGTATTCTCTCCCGTTGAATTTCCACAAAGCTCCGGGAAACCGCTGGCCTGAATCATGAGACCAGAGCACAACGTCAGGCAGCCCATTTGTGGCTGTAGGAAGAAATCCGAATTCTCTTACCATGCCTGTTTGGAGCACCGCCTCATACTTGCCGTGCCGAGATTGAAAAATCCAAAATTGACAATTGCCTGTGGGGCTGCAAAAGCATGAGCTCTTACCCCACACTACGATGAGCACCAGGTTTCTTCTGCGTGCCCGATACCCGTCGGCCTTCACTGTGTCACCCGGCCTGGGATCTAGACAGTTGTCAGGGTCAGCCTCAATTTCATCGAGAATAGCCTTCGGTAACGAAATCCGTGTTCCCTTGGCCGCAGCTGTGAGCGTTTTCTTCCACAAAATTGGTCTTTCGCTTGTGAGCGACTGGCACAGGGCGGGACTCGCGAGCAAACTGGCTGCTACAGAAACTAGGCCAAGTAAGAGGAACGTTTTCAAGAGCTTCCGGCTACCAAGTTGGTCGGCCATTCCGTCCTCCTTCCTATTCAACTAGCTTTTTCTTGCAGGACCCTCTCAGGAATGAAGGTGCCCGTGCTCACTCATGGGGCAAACGAAATTCCAATGAGAAATCGGATCGCGCGCGGCCAATCAGGGAACGCGACACTTAAAGAACTTTTTTCACTAATGTCGCGTATAGTTCTGAGATGCAGTACATGTGTCCTAAGTGGACCTAGAATCTTCCACGAGAATTTAAGGAGATGGGAATGAAGACTCGTATTCGAGTCACCGCTGCGTTCTTAGCTGTTTGTGCTTTTACTAACCTGGCGAAAGCCCAAAACGCGGAGTTCACGGAGACGATGCAAAAGAACTGCGCGGGGATTGGCGTCAAAGACGGCAAGCTCAGTGGGCCGGGCGCGGAGATGCTGCGGCCAGCGATGGCGGAAGCGCAGTTTGTCCTGCTGGGCGAAGACCACGGCATCGCCCAGATCCCGGATTTTGGCGCGGCCTTGTGTGCGGAACTGGCGCCGCATGGGTTCAATCATCTGGCGCTCGAAATCGGCCCGTATGCGGCGCTGGAACTCGAAAAATTTGCGCGTGGCGCAGAAGGAGCGAAACAATTTGCAGAGTTCGGAAAGCAATACTCGGGGACGATCGCGTTTTACAACTGGCGGGAAGAATTCGCCATGCTGCAGCAATGCGAAAAAGCGGCGCCCCAGGGGATGAAGATTTGGGGCGTGGACCAGGAATTGATGGGCTCGACGAGATTCTTGCTGGAAAAGATCCTGGCGACCAATCCGGGGCAGGAGGCCAAGACGGCAATCCAGTCGCTGCTCAAGGAAAACGACGAAGATTATGCCGCCGCGGTGAAGAGCGGGAGCCCCTGGGATTTGCTGATGATCGCGGGGAAGCAGGAAGAGTTGGACCATGCGCGAGACCTGCTGGCAAAGCAAGGCAACGGTGAAGCGCAGAAATTATTTGAGTCGTTGCTGGTGAGCAGGGAAATCTATCTAAAAAACAAGACGGCGGATTACTACAATTCGAACCGGCAACGCGCGCTGCTGATGAAAGCCAACTTTGTCGCGCCATTCTCGGCAGAGTTTCAGCAGAAGGGCGCGCCTCCAAAAGTGCTGTTCAAATTTGGCGGGCTGCACATGTTTCGAGGGATAAACCCGCTGCATTCGAGCGAACTGGGCAACCTGGCCGGAGAGTTTGCGGAGGCCCATGGATTCAAATCCACACATATCCTAATTCTGGGTGTGAAGGGAGAGCAGTTGCACTTCGCGGGGATCGGGAAGCCGTCGCAGCCGGGGCCGATGGACCTGACGGACAAAGATTCAGATTTCCTTTTCCTCAAGCCGCTCTTCGACGCTCAGGTCGCCGGTTCGTGGACGCTGTATGACCTGCGGGCGCTCCGCACGAATTTTTCCAAGTACGGGAAAATCGATCCGGAGTTCGAGCGCGTGATCTTTGGATACGACTTCATTGTGCTCATTCCCGATCCAAAGGCCTCGCACGATCTGGAGTAGCACCACAATTCCGCTAAATAACTATGGAAGATGGGGACAGGCGGGTGTGGCGATGCTGCGGAGTTTTTCCAGAATCGTGGTGCGAGCCCGCGAATAGGCCTGCCGGTCGTCGAGGAGCTGGTGGGCCCAGTGTCCGCCCATAGCGATTGCGTGAATTTCGAAAGCGGTGCGCGTGGGGTCGACTTTCGGGTCGATGTGGCCGGCCTTTTGCGCTTCGTAAATAGCACGCGCGATTGCTCCAATCCACTCATGCATGATGGCGGCGATGCGATCTCGGACCACTCCGCGCCTGCTGTCGAATTCAAACGAAGCCGCACTGAAAAAACATCCGCCGCGGAAAATATGCTTCTCCTTGAGTCCGAGCCAATGTTCTACAAGGCCCCAGAGGCGAGGCATGCCTTTTGGCGCGTGAATCGCGGGCAGCGTGACATGCTCGATGAAAATCTGGCGAGCTTTTTCCACCGTAGCCAACTGAAGATCTTCTTTCGAGCCAAAATGTGCAAAAAGCCCGCTCTTGCTCATGTTGAGCTGCTGGGCTAATGAGCCGACGGTGAGACCCTCCAGGCCGTGGACGGAAGCGATATCGACGGCGCGCTCGAGGATAGCTTCGCGGGTGCGGAGGCCGCGTGCCTGGGAGCGAGGGGCGCGTTTCTTGGGAGGGGCAAGGACGGCCTTGGGCATGAAGAAAGTGTAACACAGGAGAAATAGATAGCACGAACGTTCGTGTTTATGCTATGCTCCCTGGCGCTGTCCAAGGTGGGCCATGGGAACTCGCTCCTTCTCCAGTCTGCTGGCGTTGCTCTTCTTTTCCGCAGTTGTGGCGGCTCCTTCCCTCGCGCAAGAAATCCCGTTCAAACGCTGCGACAAGCTGCCGGTCCTCGAAGTCACCGTGGGAGGGCAGCCAATGCTGTTTCTGGTGGACACGGCGGCGACGTCCATTCTGAATCTTGAGTCGTTTGCACAAGGCAGGACGCAAAGCGTGCAAGTGACTTCGTGGAGCGGAACGCTGGCCACCAGCGCGAGAGAAGTTGCGCTCGGGGATGTCGAAATCGGCAGCACCAAGATCATGGAATTGCGGCTGCCAGCCATTGACCTTTCTGCCGTGGGGAGGGCTTGCGGGAGAAAGATCGACGGCATCCTGGGAGTGGACTTGCTGGGGCGGCTGGGCGCGACCATCGATATGAAGCGACAAATGGTGCACGTGGCGACGGCGAGCGAGGCTCACGGCGATACGCTGGCGGAGGAGATGCACAAGGAGATGCATCGCTGCCTCGAAGCGTTTAACAAATCCGACGAGAAGACCTTTGCCGAGTGCTTGGACCCGAAAATCGTGCTGTTCAGTGCGGATGCTGAACTGTACGGACGCGAGCAGGCCGTCGGCTACTTTCGGGACCGTTATTTTTATCAGGAACCGGCCGCACACCTGGAAATTCGCGAGAGCGCCTTCCATCCAATTGGCGAAGCTGTTTGGTATGAGTACGAATTCACCATCGATTCGGCCCGTGGAGTGCTCCACGGCAGAGGCATGGCGATGTGCCGGAAAACGGAAGGGCGCTGGAGGATGGCCAGCATGAACCACAGCGTCCTGGAAATGGACGCCAGGCTCACAGGCAAATAAGCGCAGAAGAGCACAACCAGCAGTGTGCTAAAATTTTGAGGCTGTACTTACCTCGGAAACACAGGAAATTGCCGTGAAAATCAGCCGGGAAGACGTGTTGCGCGTTGCGGAGCTGGCCTATTTGGACCTGACCGACGCCGAGCTGGAGACGTACCGCGCGCAAATCGACGAGATTCTGGAATACATCGGGAAGCTCAACGAACTGGATACGTCCAAGGTTGAGCCCATGGCGCAAGTGTTAAGCGAGCAGCAGACCGTGGATGCGACATTGCGCGAGGATTTGGTCGTGCCGTGCGCCGTGGCGGAAGATGTGCTACAGCACGCGCCCGATCCCGAGGCGCCGTATTTTCGTGTTCCCAAAGTCATCGAAAGATAGTCAGTTCTGAGTTTTCTGTTTTCCGTACAGAAAGGAATTAGCCTCAAAGAGACTGGGTTGGGAATCTGAGTGAACAGCTATCAGTAACCTCGACCTTCTTCTCTTTACTGACAACTGAGCACTGAGAACTGATGGAATGACCACGAACTGGACCATAGACGGCGTAAAAGAAGCGCTGGCGGCGAAGAAGATTTCGGCGCGGGAACTGGCGGCGGAGTTTTATAAGCGGATTGACGCGCGCAATCCTGAACTGAATGCGTATCTTGCGCTGACGCCGGAGCGCGCGCGCCGCCAGGCGGAAAAGATCGATGCGTTGGTCGCGGCAGGAGGCGAACTGCCTCCGTTGGCAGGGGTACCCGTGGCGATCAAGGACGTCATCAGCACGCGCGGCACGAGAACGACCTGCGGGTCGAAGATTTTGGGGAACTACATTCCGCCTTACGACGCAACCGCGGTGGAGCGTCTGGAAGCGGCTGGTGCGGTAATTCTCGGCAAGACCAATTGCGATGAGTTCGCGATGGGCAGCTCAAACGAGAACTCCGCGTACGGACCGGTGAAAAACCCAAATGCGCTGGAGCGGGTGCCGGGAGGATCGAGCGGTGGGTCGGCAGCCGCTGTCGCGGCGGGCTTAGCCGTGGCCTCCCTGGGAACAGACACCGGAGGCTCGATCCGGCAACCGGGGTCATTTTGCGGAATCCCGGCGATGATGGGCAGCTACGGGCGGGTTTCGCGTTACGGATTGATAGCCTTTGCCTCTTCGCTGGACCGGATTGGGCCGTTCGCAGGCAAAGTGAGAGACGTCGCCGCGATTCTACGGACGATTGCCGGGCGGGACCCGCATGATTCGACCTCGACAACGGCTCCAGTGCCCGATTATTGCTCCGAACTGGGAAAACCGGTGAAGGGCCTGCGCCTGGGAATTCCGAAAGACTATTTTGGCGCAGGCATGGACGACGGAGTCCGGCAAAAAATCGAAGTTGGCATCGCGCTGTTCCAAAAATTGGGCTGCGAGCTGGTGGACATCCGCATGCCGCACACAGATTACGCGATCGCGGCGTATTACATCATCGCGACGGCGGAAGCCAGCTCGAACCTGGCTCGGTACGACGGTGTGCGCTATGGATTGCGCGTGGAGGACGATTCGCTGCTGGCGATGTACCGCAAGACACGCGGGGCGGGTTTTGGGCCGGAAGTGAAGCGGCGGATCGTGCTCGGCACCTACGTGCTGTCGGCAGGCTACTACGACGCTTACTACTTGAAGGGGCAAAAAGTCCGGGGATTGATCGCCCAGGATTTCCGCGACGCGTTCAGCAAGGTGGATGCGATTCTGACCCCTACTTCCCCGGTTCCCCCATTTCAATTGGGAGAGCGGACGAGCGACCCACTCCAGATGTATCTTGCTGATATATATACAGTTACAGGATCGCTGGCGGGCGTGCCCGGGATGTCGGTGCCGTGCGGGAAGATTTGCGGCAAGCTTCCGGTTGGCTTGCAAATCTTTGGGCCAGCATTTGGTGAGGCAAAGGTTCTGCAATTGGCGGACGCTTTTGAACGGGCAGGTGGAGCAGAAGTTTGAGTTACCGCTGACGTGCGATTGAGATTGTGCCACCCCTTCAGACCATCACCGAAAACCTAGCACGTGCGCAGAAAGAATTTTTGTCCGCCGCCGATGCGATCTCCGCGGAACGTTGGCATGTGAGCCCGGGCGAAGACAGATGGTCCGCTTGCGAAGTAGCAACCCATTTGATCATGGTGGAGCGCACCATCCTTCGCGGAACAGATAAACTTCTGCAGAAGCCCCCGCAGTCCTTGCCCTTTTTCAAGCGGTTGCATATGCCGATGGCTTTGGTGGAATCTCGGTTGATCAAGCTCAAGAGTCCGATTCCACTCGATCCGGAAATGGCCGCACCAAAAGAAGAGATGCTGGCGCAGCTGAGGGAAGTGCGAGGCCGCAGTTTGTCTTTCTTGGAGGAAACCAAAGGGCGGGACCTTAGCAAATACCACATGCCGCATCCCTTTCTAGGGGTGTTAAACGGGTATGAATGGTTTCAGATGATCGCTTTGCACCAGTTGCGTCACACCAAGCAAATACGGGAAATTGCCGCAGCCCTACCGAAAACCGTAACAAGTTTGCAAAAGTAGAACATTTTTACCGCTTCGAATCAATTTGCTTTCCTTTCGTACTAGCAAAAAGGGCAGTGGAAAAGTGTGCGCAAAGGCCGATTTTCCTGGACTTTAGAAAGAAAGTACTAGGTGAAAGGTTCCTGGCCCAAAGAACGGAACTACTATTGCTCGGAGTTCGTAAGAACAAATAAGATGCAATCAGCATCTAACGGAGTAGCAGAGCAAGGTGAGTGGTCCCGGGAGCAAGGCCATGGTTACCGTGAAGTCGAGCCAGAAAATCTTCACCGATTCGGAAGTCGCCACTTTGACGGGGATTTGTGTCGAACACCTGCACAATTTCGCCAAGAGCCGTCACCTGGGATTCATCGCTCGCGCGGCAGAAGCCGCAGGGATTAATGCGGACCAGTGGCTGTTCACGCTTTCCGACTTGATGATCCTGGTCACGCTTTTCCCAAAGTGCTCACACTAAGCCTGCAAAATTAAATTAAAGATTCGCATGGCTCTCCAGTGTTGGAGAGCCATGCGTGTTTTTGGGGAGTCGATGAAGGTTGCGAGCCCGGAAGAGACGGGCGTATGCTCGCAATTGGGGCAGCAAAAGGCGTATGGGCGTGCATCAAACCATAAAAAGAGCCGCGGAGGGATGTTTCGGGTGATGTTCCGGATTCCTGCAATTGCCGGTTGCGTTTTCTGGCTGACCGTAGTCAGCGTGGTAGCCCAAAGCTTCTCGTCTAACCCAAGCCCTGCCCAGGAGCAAAGCGGGACGCAGACACAGACCGCGGACAAATCGACGCCAGAGAACAAACACGCTCTGCCGCGCGGGAAGAAACTGGTCTTGAAAGACGGCACGTACCAATTGGTGCGAAATTACGAACGGAATGGCGACCGGGTCCGCTACTTCAGCTCGGAGCGGGGCGATTGGGAAGAAATTCCTGCGGCGTTGGTGGATTGGGACGCTACGGCCAAAGCGGAAGCGGCGGCCGCCACCGAAGACGATGCTCTTGCAAAGAAGATCCACAAGCAAGAGCAAGAACAGCAAATTGTGACCGTGATGGACGTCGATGCGAGCTTGCAAGTGGCCCCAGGGGTCTTTCTGCCCCCCGGGGAAGGGATGTTTATCATCAACGGGAAAAGCGTGACACCGCTGGAGCAGGCCGGATCGCAGATCAGCACGGATAAGAAGCAGTTTCTCAAGCAGGTTCTGTCGCCGATTCCGATTGTTCGGAGCAAACAGAATATTGAAATTCCGGGGGGACACGCCAAGGTGCGGATAACCAATGCGCAGGTGGAGTTTTATCTGCGCGAAGCTCCGCCCGACCCTGATCGCACGAGCCCCATCGTAAAGAGCAGCCGGCCAGGAGAGTCCGGGCCAGAAGTGGAACTGGTCAAGGCTACGGTCAAAGGGAACAAGCGGCAATTGGAATCCATCATGAGCCTGTTCGGCGAAAAGATGGAAGAGAAACGGGCGACGATCTCCCTGGAAAGATGGGAAATCGCGCCAACCGTGTATCGATTCACGCTGAGCGAGCCGCTCCCTGCGGGCGAATACGCGTTAGCGGAAATCCTCCCGGATGGAATGAACCTGTTCGTGTGGGACTTTGGCGTGGACACATCTTCTGCGGCGAAGGCCCCGGCTTCTGCGAACAAAAACCAATAATTTCATCCGCAGATTGCCCAATTGAAAATGAAAGGCTCGCTGGTCGGGCGCTTTCCAGCGTGGATTCTTAAGTGTGGTGGGTTTCGGCGGGGGCAGCGGCTAGGGTATCCCGAAACAAACTGAGAACATCGGAAATGCGAAAGGGCTTCTGTAAGAACCCAGGCTCGCCCGGAACTGCGATCCCTTGCGAGGATTCCATTAGATCGCCGGTCATGTAAATGATTGCGGGCTTCTGGGACCCGGCGGATTGGAGAATGCGGGCGGCAGCTTCGCGGCCATCCACAAAGAACCCGCCGGAAGAAAGATGCAAATCGCAGAGGAATAAATCGTAGCCGGATTTCCGCACACAGGCGAGAGCCTCTTCTTCGGTGGCAGCGGAATCGACGCGCAAGCCATTTGCCGACAGGCCTTCGTGCAAAAGCATGCGGATGCTTTCCTCGTCGTCGAGCACGAGGACGCTGCGCCCGCGGAGGATCTCCGCTGCCGTCGGTGCCGAAGTCGAGGGGATTTGCGCGGGTTCTGTAGGAACTGGGCGGGACTCGGAAAGTTCTGCGGGGGCAATCGGCAAATAAACGGTAAAGGCCGACCCTCCCGCCGGGAGAGACTCGGCTTCGATCGTTCCGCCATGTTCACGAATGATGGACATGCAGATGCTAAGGCCGAGGCCGGTGCCGCCGCCGGGGCGCTTGGTGGTATAGAAGGGATCGAAGATGTGCGGAAACGCATCAGGACGGATGCCAACTCCATCATCCTGAAAAGCCACCGTCACGCGGTCGCCGGTCTTGCCAAGGCGAATCTGGAGACGCCCCGAATCCCGAACCTCCCGGATGGCCTGCTCCGCATTGGTAACAAGATTGAGGAAAACCTGGACCAACTGGTTGGCATCCCCGATGACCCCTGGAAAGTCCGGCTGTGCGTGGAAATCCACCTCGATAGCGTTGCGCCTCAGGGAATGCTCGTGCAACTGGAGCGTGCGCTCGATGAGATTGCTGACATCGAGCGACCTTTTCTGAGGAGAAGCGGGACGGGAAAACTCGAGGAGGTTTTGGACGATACGGGCGGCGCGCCGCGCTTGGCGGTGGGTGAGCTCGAGCTGACGTTTCATGGACTCATTGCTCGGGACACGCTCGCGCAGAAGTTCAGTCACTCCCAGGATAGCCGTAAGAGGATTGTTCAATTCGTGGGCGACGCCGGCCAGCATCTGCCCCATGGCCGCGAGTTTCTCGGCCTGGATGAGCTGCTCCTCGAGGCGCTTGATATCGGTAACGTCGCGGCCGGAAAGCACCACCCCTTCGATATTGCCGCGTTCGTCGGAAAGCGGGCTAAAGTTGAAGAGAATGCGGCGCCAATCTCCCTGCTTGTGGCGCACGCGCAGCTCCAAGGATGCGAAGTTCTGCTTGCCCGCAAGGATGTCATTGTAAACGGAAAGAGCCGCGGGCAAATCCTCAGGATGCGTGCGGCCGCCGAATTCCATGTGTTGCGCTTCTTCGAGAGTATAGCCCAAGACCTCATAACAACGGGGACTGACGAAGGTGTAGTGAGATGCGGTGTCCAGAACAAGGATGAGGTCGGGAAAGTTATCGACGAGGCGGCGGGCAAATTCCTGTTGTTGGTGAAGGCGCCGCTCCATCTCGCGGCGCTCGGTGATGTCGACAATGGCGCCCTGATAACGAACAACTCTCCCGGTGTTGTCTCGAACCGCCGCGGCGGAATTCAGGCAGACAATGGAACTGCCGTCCTTTCGCAGAAGAGTAATTTCGCGGCCCTGAACCACAGGATAGCGTTCGACTTGCTCCATCAAACTCTTGCGCTCGGCGCGATCGACGAGGATTTCCGGCACTTCACGCTTGAGCAGTTCTTCCTTCGATTCGTAGCCAAGCATCCGGACCAGAGCCGGATTCGCGTCCAGAATCTTGCCTTCCGGCGTAGCGATATAGATGCCTTCCTGAAGCGTTTCAAAAAGTTCGGTAAAGCGGGTTTCGTTCCTTCGGAGAGCGGAAACATCACGGGCGAGAACAGTTACGCCCTGGATGGTGTCATCCCGGAGCATGGCATGAGCCACGCAATCAAAATAAAATGGGGAAACCTGGTTCTTCAAACGGACCTGGACGACTCCGGTCCAATGGCGCCGCTCGAGGAAACGAGGCATGGCGCGTTCCACCAAGTCCTGCCCCTGACCGTTGCTCTCCTCAACGAACTCACTGAGTGGCTTCCCGATGAGTTGAGCAAAAGGAGTCTGCACGAGATCGGAAAAGCTCCGATTGGCGGCCCGGATTTTTCCGTCCAAGGTGACGGCCAGGAGGACGTCGTCGAAGGAGTCAATCAAATCCCGGTAGCCCTGCTGGGAACGGGAAATCATGTCGAAAAGCTGGTCGAGCTGCTTTTCGCTCGGAGGCTGCGAGTCGCGCTCCTCCAAGCCACGGATGAGCCCGCGAAGCTCGGAAATCTCCCGAGTCTTTCTCCAGAGATACAAGCTGAAAAGCGCCACCAAGACCACCAAGCCGATGGGCAGTGCCTCGAAGCGATGAGCGAGAGAACGGATCGAGCCCCAAGAGGTCCACGCGTAGGCCAGGACGAGCAAGAAAAGCACAATAAACGTGAGTTTCCACAGCTCATTTTGTCGCTTCTCGAACTGATCCAGTTGGGACGCAATGGTGGGGCGGCGGTCACCATCTGAAGGTGATCCGCCAGCGACCCGCGAAACGCGTTGTCCGTTATCGGGCATCGTCAGAAACACTACCTCATGGATTCAGACTTGCATCCGCGTGCAAATGAGCACTCTTTAGATTTTAAGAACTCCGGTAGGAGTTCAGCAATGAAGGCAATAAGGCAGGGTTCCTGCCAGATACCTGTACAGCATACGGCCTAAATAGCAACGGCGTCCAAGCTTGTGCCAGGACGCCGTTGGGCTTTGAATTCAGCCTCAGTTTGCCGCGAAGAGCGGTCGTTGTTAGCCCTCGGTGGCAGCGTCAGCTTCCGTGTCCTTCTGTAGGAAGTCCAGAGCCGCAGCTTCCTCGGCGGTAAGCTCGGCAGCCTCGGGAATTTCCTCAACTGGAACAGGCGCAGGCATTTCCGTCAGCAACTGAATGCCCCGGTAATGCTCGAGGCCCGTTCCAGCAGGAATGAGGCGGCCCATGATGACGTTTTCCTTGAGCCCACGGAGATAGTCCACCTTGCCCGCAACGGCAGCTTCGGTGAGGACGCGCGTGGTCTCCTGGAAGCTGGCGGCCGAGATGAACGAGTCGGTCGAGAGCGACGCCTTGGTGATGCCAAGGAGCAACGGGCGGCCCGTTGCAGGACGTCCACCGTTGCCGATGACGCGGTCGTTCTCCTCGCGGAAGCGGAACTTGTCCACTTGCTCTTCGAGGAGGAACGTGGTGTCGCCCACGTCTTCGACTTTGACCCAGCGCATCATCTGCCGCGCGATGGTCTCGATGTGCTTGTCGTTGATGTTCACGCCCTGGAGGCGGTAGACCTCTTGGATGGCGTTGACCAAGTAAGCCTGCGTGAATTTTTCGCCAAGCACCGCGAGCAAGTCATGCAGATTGAGCGGCCCGTCGATGAGCGCTTCGCCAGCCTTGACGTGGTCGCCTTCCTGAACGTTGATGTGCACGCCGCGCGGGATCGAGTATTCCTTGGTGGTCTTGCCATCCTCGCTCTCGACGTAGATTTTGCGCATGCCCTTGGCGATTTCGCCGTACCGAACCGCGCCGTCGATTTCGCTGATGACGGCCGGATCCTTGGGCTTGCGGGTCTCGAAGAGCTCGACGACGCGCGGGAGACCGCCGGTGATGTCCTTGGTCTTGGTGGTTTCGCGCGGAATCTTCGCGAGCACGTCGCCGGCCTGCACCTCGTCGCCATCCTTGACCATCAAATGGGCGCGGGAAGGCATGAGGTACTTCTTGCGGACCTTGCCGGAAGAATCGCGAACAAGAATCGCCGGCTGATGCTTTTCATCGCCGGGCGGCAGTGTGACCACGTCCTGCGAGAGGCCGGTCACTTCGTCCACCTGCTCTTCGATCGTCAAGCCGGGACGCAGGTCGTCAAACTTCACGTCGCCGGCGGTTTCAGTGAGGATCGAGAACGTAAACGGATCCCATTCCGCCAGGATCTGGCCGTGAGTAACGTGTTCGCCGTTTTGCACGCGGAGGCGCGCGCCGTACACGACGTGGTAGCGCTCCTTTTCGCGGCCCTTTTCATCGACGATGGCGATGAGGCCGGAACGGTTCATGGCAATGGAAGTGCCACCGCGGCCCTCAACGAACTTGAGGTCCACGAACTTGACCACGCCGTTGTTGCGCGCTTCGAGAGTAGAGCGCTCGGATACGCGCGTAGCGGTTCCACCGATGTGGAAGGTGCGCATGGTGAGCTGCGTGCCCGGTTCGCCGATGGACTGCGCGGCGATGACGCCGACGGCTTCGCCGAGCTCGACCATTCGGCCGGTGGCCAGGTTGCGCCCGTAGCACAGCGCGCAAACGCCGCGCCGGGATTCGCAGGTAAGCACGGAGCGAATGCGCACGCGCTCGATACCCGCGGCCTGCACTTGATTAGCAAGCTCCTCGGTGATTTCTTGGTTGACGTCGACGATGATCGTGCCCTCAAAGTCCTTGATTTTATCAAGGGAGACGCGGCCGACGATGCGGTCGCGCAGCGGTTCGACTTCAACGCCGGCTTCGATGATGGGTTCGACGTAAATGCCGTCGCTGGTGCCGCAGTCGAACTCATTGATGATGACGTCCTGTGCGACGTCCACGAGGCGGCGGGTCAGGTAGCCAGAGTCAGCGGTTTTCAGCGCCGTGTCGGCCAAGCCCTTGCGCGCGCCGTGCGTGGAGATGAAGTACTCCAACACCGTGAGGCCTTCGCGGAAGTTCGAAGTGATGGGCGTCTCGATGACTTCGCCGGAAGGCTTGGCCATCAAGCCGCGCATGCCGGAAAGCTGGCGAATCTGCTGCTTCGAGCCGCGGGCTCCCGAGTCGGCCATGACGTAAACGGGGTTGATGTTGCCTTCCTTGTCCTGCCCTTCGAGTGCTTTGAACATTTCGTCGGCAACTTTTTCGGTGACGTCGCCCCAGATGGCGATGACCTTGTTGTAGCGCTCGCCGTTGGTGATGGTGCCGTCCAAATATTGCTGCTGGACCTTGACGCCTTCTTTTTCGGCGGTGTCCACGAGCTTGTACTTGTCGCTGGGGATAAACATGTCATCGATACCGATGGAGATGCCGGACTTGGTAGCGTAGGTGAAGCCCAGCGCCTTCAGGTGATCGAGCAGGACGACGGTGTCCGTGAGACCAAACCGCAAGTAGGCGTAGTAAACGAGCTGCTGAATTCCCTTCTTCTTCAGCAAGCCGTTCACGAAGGGGAACTTTTCCGGCAAGTGCGAATTGAAAATGACGCGGCCGACGGTGGTCTGGATGAACTGGCGCTCCATCCTCACCGGTTCGGTGTGCGTCACGTCCTGGTTGTCATACGCCGTGGTGAGGTCGATGACTTCACCCGTATAGCGCAAGCGAATCGGCGTAAGCAGTTCGACTTCGCCCGCTTCGAGCGCGAGAATCACATCCTCGGTCAAACCGAACACGCGGCCTTCGCCCTTCGCGCCCGGTTTGTTCTTGGTCAAGTAATAGATACCGAGAACCATGTCCTGTGACGGCACCGCGAGCGGCAAGCCGTGCGCAGGGGACAGAATGTTGCGCGAACTGAGCATGAGCACCGACGCTTCAACCTGCGATTCGGGCGACAGTGGAATGTGCACGGCCATTTGGTCGCCGTCAAAGTCCGCGTTGAAGGCCGTGCAGACCAGCGGGTGGATGCGGATGGCCTTGCCTTCAACCAGCGTCGGCTCGAACGCCTGAATGCCGAGGCGGTGCAGGGTGGGAGCACGGTTCAGCAGAACCGGGTGCTCGCGAATCACGTCTTCGAGAATATCCCAAACGACGGATTCCTGCTGTTCGACCATTTCCTTGGCTTGCTTGATGGTGGTGCAATGGCCCTGGGCTTCAAGCTTGTGATAGATAAACGGCTTAAAGAGCTCGAGCGCCATTTTCTTCGGCAAACCGCACTGATTGAGCTTCAGTTCCGGACCGACCACGATGACGGAGCGGCCGGAGTAGTCCACGCGCTTGCCGAGCAAGTTCTGACGGAAACGGCCCTGCTTGCCCTTGAGCGTGTCGGACAAGGACTTGAGCGGGCGGTTGTTCGTGCCGCGGAGCACGCGGCCGCGGCGTCCATTGTCAAACAGCGCGTCGACAGCTTCCTGGAGCATGCGCTTTTCGTTGCGCACGATGACGTCCGGCGCGTGCAATTCCATGAGCTTCTTCAACCGGTTATTGCGGTTGATGACGCGGCGATAGAGATCGTTCAAGTCCGAAGTTGCAAAGCGGCCGCCGTCCAGTGGAACCAGCGGGCGCAACTCCGGCGGAAGCACCGGAATCACGTCGAGAATCATCCACTCAGGCTTGTTGCCGCTCTTGCGGAAGGCTTCCAGCACTTTCAGACGCTTGGCATACTTGATGCGCTTCTGAAGCGACGGATCGACCTTCATCTTCTCGCGGAGTTCATCGGCGAGCTTGTCCACTTCCACGCGCCGGAGTAGTTCCTTGATGGCTTCCGCGCCCATTTTGGCCGTGAACTGGCCGGGATATTCCTTTTGCAATTCGCGGTACTTTTCTTCCGGCAGAACTTCGCGTTCGCGCAGCACAGCGACCTCGGCAGGATCGACGACGACGAACGCCTCGAAGTACAGAATGCGCTCGAGGTCGCGCATGGAAATGTCCAGCAAGTAGCCGATGCGGCTGGGCAAGCCTTTGAAGAACCACACGTGGGAGCAGGGCGATGCTAGTTCGATGTGGCCGAGGCGCTCGCGGCGGACTTTGCTGAGCGTGACTTCCACGCCGCACTTATCGCAGATAACGCCGCGGTGCTTCATCCGCTTGTACTTGCCGCACAGGCACTCCCAATCCGTGACGGGGCCAAAGATTTTGGCGCAGAACAGACCGTCGCGCTCGGGCTTGAACGTGCGGTAGTTGATGGTCTCCGGCTTGGTGACTTCGCCGTGCGACCAGGAGCGAATTTTTTCCGGACTCGCCAAGCTGATGCGAATGGAATCAAAATCCGCGATCAAGCTGGCGCGATCATAAGGGCTGCTGCGATACAAGGTTGTTTCCTTCCTCCCCGGCTTTCGCCAGGGACGCGGGCCGATGCTGCCTTGACCCGGCTGAGAACCCGACTACGGAAAACTACGAACTCACTCGTCTACAACAAACGAATTCTGCCTAATCCGCTGCCTTTTCCAGCGTCGGCTTCTGCCGCTTCATCAGCTCAACGTCCAGGCAGAGCGACTGCAACTCACGCACGAGCACGTTAAACGACTCCGGCACCCCCGGCTCGATGCCCGGCTCGCCCTTGACGATGGCCTCGTAAATCTTGGCGCGGCCATAGACGTCGTCGGACTTCGCCGTGAGCAACTCCTGCAAAATGTGCGCGGCACCATACGCTTCCAGCGCCCAGACTTCCATTTCGCCGAAGCGTTGGCCGCCGAACTGCGCCTTGCCGCCGAGCGGCTGTTGGGTAATGAGCGAGTATGGCCCGATGGAACGCGCGTGAATCTTGTCGTCAACAAGATGCGAGAGTTTGAGCATGTAGATGTAGCCGACCGTAACCGGCTGGTCGAACTGGTCGCCGGTCATGCCGTCGAAGAGGTTGATCTTGCCGGCATTCGGCAATCCTGCGACTTCCAGCAAGTGGCGGATTTCCGGCTCGCGCGCGCCGTCGAACACCGGCGTAGCGAACGGAATGCCTTCGCGGAAGCCTTCGGCGTATTCGAGCAGCTCGTCGTCGCTGAGCTTAGCCACGACTTTCCACACCGCCGTGTCGGTAAACACTTCCTTAAACCAGCGGCGCAGAGCCTCAGCTTTCACTTCCTTGCTGAGCAGGCGCTTCAAGCTGTGGCCCAGCTCTTTCGACGCCCAGCCAAGGTGCGTTTCCAAAATCTGGCCGACGTTCATACGCGAAGGAACACCCAGCGGATTCAGAACGATCTCGACGGGAGTTCCGTCGGGCATGTACGGCATGTCTTCCTGGGGCACGATGCGGGCAATCACGCCCTTGTTGCCGTGGCGGCCGGCCATTTTGTCGCCAATGGACAGCTTGCGCTTCATGGCGATGTACACTTTGACCAGCTTGATGACGCCCGGCGGCAGTTCGTCGCCCTTCTTAAGTTTTTCCTTGCGCTCTTCGGTGATCTTGCGCAGCACATCGATCTGGCGCGAAGTCATTTCCTCGACTTCCTCGATCTTTTCGATGAGCAGCGGATCCTTTTCGTTGAGCTTCAGGCGCTTGAGGTTGCGCGTGGTGATTTTTTCGATCAGTTCCCGCGTCAGCTCGGTGCCCTTGGTCAACAGGCGCTTGTTGGTCTTTTCGTCGTGCAAGTCGGCCTGCAAAACCTTGCCGCCGAGCAGGTCCGAGAGGCGCTTGAGGCGCTCGTCGGTCAGGATGCGGATTTCATCCGCCAGGTTCTTTTCCAGCTTGAAAACCTGGGTGGCTTCGATGGCTTTGTGGCGCTCGTCCTTCTCTCCGCCCTTGCGGGTGAAGATTTTCACGTCCACGATGGTGCCTTCGATGCCGGGCGGGCAGTAGAGCGAAGCGTCACGCACGTCGCCGGCCTTCTCGCCGAAGATAGCGCGCAGCAGCTTCTCTTCCGGGGTCAGCGTGGTTTCGCCCTTCGGCGTAACTTTGCCTACCAGAATGTCACCCGGCTTGATGACCGCGCCGATGCGGATGACGCCGCTTTCGTCGAGATTGCGGAGGAACGATTCGCCGATGTTGGGAATGTCCCGCGTGACCTCTTCGGGACCCAGCTTGGTGTCGCGCGCTTCGATTTCATATTCCTCGATGTGGATCGAGGTGTAGTAATCGTCCTTCACCAACTTTTCGCTGACGAGGATGGCGTCTTCAAAGTTGTATCCGCGCCACGGCACGAAGGCCACGAGGACATTGCGCCCAAGGGCTAGCTCGCCACTCTCGGTGCAAGGACCGTCGGCAAGCACTTGTCCTTTCTTCACGCGGTCGCCGACGCGCACCAACGGTTTCTGGTTGATGCAAGTGTTCTGGTTCGAGCGCTTGAATTTGATGAGCTGGTAGATGTCCGCGCCCACTTCGCGGCTCAGCACGCCGGAGTGATCGGATTCCACGCGCACGATGATGCGCTCGGAGTCGACCTGGTCTACGATGCCTTCGCGCTTGCACAGCACGACCGCGCCGGAATCGCGCGCGGTAACGCGTTCCATGCCGGTGCCAACCAGCGGCGCTTCGCCACGAATTAGCGGCACAGCCTGGCGCTGCATGTTGGAACCCATCAACGCGCGGTTCGCGTCATCGTTTTCAAGGAACGGAATCAAGCTGGCGGCCACGGAAACGAGCTGCTTCGGTGAGACGTCGACATAGTCGACTTCTTCGCGGCTCTTCAGCACAAAGTTGCCGGCCTGCCGGCAGTTCACGAGTTCGGTGGTAATGCGCAGCTTCTCGTCCAAAGCGACGTTGGCCTGCGCAACGACGTATTTGTCTTCTTCCCAAGCCGAGAGGTAGAAGCAATACGGCTCGTACACTACCTTGCGGCGCTTCAGTTCTTCGTTGAGCTCCTCGACCTTGTCGCGTTCGACAATTTCGCCAGCCTTGAATTCGCTGTCGCCGGCATTGACGATCTGCACGTAGTCGATGATTCGGCCGCCCTTGACCTTGCGATAGGGCGACTCGATGAAGCCGTAATCGTTGATGCGCGCAAAGCAGCTCAACGAACTGATCAACCCGATGTTCGGGCCTTCCGGCGTTTCAATGGGACAGATGCGCCCGTAGTGCGTCGGGTGAACGTCGCGGACTTCGAATCCTGCGCGCTCGCGCGAGAGGCCGCCCGGCCCAAGAGCCGAAAGGCGCCGCTTGTGCGTGATTTCGCTGAGCGGGTTGGTCTGGTCCATGAACTGGCTGAGCTGCGACGAACCGAAAAATTCTCGAATCGCTGCCATGACCGGCTTGGCGTTCACCAAGTCGTGCGGCATGGCCGTGGACATTTCCTGATACACGCTCATCTTTTCCTTGATGGCGCGTTCCATGCGGACCAGGCCGATGCGGAACTGGTTTTCAAGCAGTTCACCTACCGCGCGTACGCGGCGGTTGCCAAGGTGGTCGATGTCATCCACCACGCCGATGTTCTTGCGCAGCTTGAAGAGATATTTGATTGCCGCGACGAAGTCCGGCGTGTCGAGCGTGCGATTGTCGAGCGGCGTGTCCAGCCCCATCTTGATGTTGAACTTCAAGCGGCCGACGCGGCTGAAATCATATTTGCGCGGATCGAAGAACATGCCGCGGAACAGGTTCGTGGCGGTCTCCAGCGTCGGAGGATCGCCCGGACGCAGCTTGCGATAGATTTCGATGAGCGCTTCTTTCGAAGAGCGGATGGCGTCTTTGTCCAGCGTGCGCGAAAGGACGACGCCGATGTCATCGCGCTCCGGGAAGAACACGTCAACTTCGGTGATGCCCGCCTCGGCAAACGCTTGCCAAAACTCGGCCGTCAACGGCTTGTTGGCCTCGAGCAGCACTTCGCCGGTCTGGCGGTTGACCACGTCTGCGACGCTATACGCGCCTTCCAGGTCGGCGAGAGCCGCGCGCACCTGCGAAATCTTGGCCTTGATCAGTTCCTTGAAGAGCGTTTCCGTGATGCGCTTGTGCGCTCCGACAATTAATTCATCCGATTTCGGATTGCGAATTTCATGCGTCAGCTTGCGGTCGACGATGCCCGGCGAAACGTTCCAGAAAAGGTCCTTGTCGCGCAGCGAAATGCGCTCCACCTGGTAGAACGTCCGCAAAATGTCTTCGTTCGACTTCATTCCCAATGCGCGCAGGAAAATCGAGCCGAGGAATTTGCGTTTGCGATCGATGCGCACGTAGAGAATGTTCTTGGTGTCGTATTCGAATTCCACCCACGACCCGCGATAAGGAATAATTTTGCCCAGGAAGTAGGTGCGGTTGTTGGCGCTCTCGAAAAACACGCCTGGGGAGCGGTGCAATTGCGAAACGATGACGCGCTCCGTCCCGTTGATGATGAACGTGCCGTTTTCCGTCATCAGCGGGATATCGCCGTAGAAAACTTCCTGTTCCTTGATGTCGCGAATGGTCTTCGCGCCGGTGTCGGGATCTTTGTCGTAAATCGTCAGACGAATGGTGACGCGCAGCGGCGCGGAGTAGGTCATCCCGCGCTCCTGGCACTCGTTCACGTCGTATTTCAACTGCATGGCCACCGGGTCGCCACACTTGTTGCAAAAAGTGGGCGTGTTCCTGTTGAACGTGCCGCACTTGTGGCAGATGACATCCCCGGTCTGATACGGATTGGTGACAACGGACGCGCCGCAGTTCCGGCAAGTGGCGCGCAAGTGATGCAAGCCCTTCAAGTTGCCGCACTTGCACTCCCAGTTCCCAATCGAGTAGTCCACGAACTCCAACTGCGACATCTCGCGGAAATCCTTGATTGGAAACACCGACGTAAACACCGACTGAAGCCCGCCGTCCTCGCGCTCGCTCGGCAGCAGATCCATCTGCAGGAAGCGCTGATAGGACTTCATCTGGACTTCAATCAGGTTGGGAATCTGAATCGAGCCCTGGATTTTCGCGAAATCCAGACGCTGGCGCTCCCGGACGTGCTGATTGGTATTCGACATTTGCGGTTCTACCTCATCCCTTTCGGGCAGGGTGCGGAAATACTCGGAAAAGACACGTAACCGCCGCGCGGTCCGACTTGCCCGAAGTCAGCGCGCACACGGCTACAGGCGCTCCATGCGGAGCGCGCGAAGTTGTAACAATCCCAGCCTTGACGTGCGTAGGTAATGCCCTCTGGCGCTGCCTCTCGCCCGATAGGTAGCGCCGGTCCAGAACCCTTGTCAGAGCGAAACTACTTAATTTCCACTTTGGCGCCGGCTTCTTCGAACTTCTTCTTGATGGCCGCGGCCTCGTCCTTGTTGACGCCCTCTTTGACGGTCTTTGGCGCGCCATCCACCAGATCCTTGGCTTCCTTCAAGCCGAGGCTAGTGACTTCGCGAACCGCCTTAATGACGTTGATCTTGTTGCCGCCAACATCGGTGAGCACGACGGTGAACTCCGTCTTCTCTTCCGCTGGGGCTGCGCCGCCACCGGCTGCTGCCCCGCCGCCGCCCGCCGCCACCACTGTGGCTGCGGCTGCAGAGACGCCGAAGGCTTCTTCCATCTTCTTCACGAGATCCGACGCCTCAAGCAGCGTCAGCCCCTTGATTTCTTCCAGGATCGTATCTACTTTCGACATGACTCGTTCCTCTCCTCTCAAATCTAAAAAATAAACTTACTGAGCCGCATCGGGAGCCGGTGCTGCGCCGCCCCCGGCGGACCCAAACTTGTTCGCCTTGATGGCTTCGTTCACGGTTACCGCGACGTTGCGCGGCAGCGCGTTCAAGGCCATCGCAATCCGCTGCGCCGGTGCGTTCAGCAGGAACATGATCTTGCTGATCAACTCTTCCTTTGACGGCAGATTGGCGAGCTGCTTGATCTCCTCAATGGAAATCACGCGCCCTTCCACCACGCCGGACTTGAACTGAAACGCCGGAACGTCTTTTGCGATCTTGGTGAGCGCCTTCGCCAGCGCCACCGGATCGGTTTCCGTGTAGGCGATGGAATTCGTGCCGCTGAGGTTCTTAAGCAGATTCTCTGCTGGCGTGCCCGTGCCGGCACGCTCCGCCAGAGTGTTCTTCACCACTTTGTATTTACCGCCCGCGGCCTGCACTGCGCGGCGGAGTTTGGTGTCGTCCTCGACCGTGATGCCCTGGAACGTCGTGAGAATGACGGTCGAGACTTTGGCAAGCTCGTTTTTCAGCTTGTCCAGGTCCTGCTGCTTTTCGCTGCGTTTCTTCATAAATTCGCTCCGCTAAACTAGCGCGCGTTACGCGGCCGTTGCCAGCGCCTCCGCTTCGGCCAGGTCGATGGTGATGCCCGGCCCCATGGTCGAGGTCAATGTGATTTTCTTGACGTACTTGCCCTTGGCCGCCGCAGGCTTCGCTTTCACCACCGCATCGATGACGGCGTGTGCGTTTTCCACCAGCTTTGGCGCGTCGAATTGAATCTTGCCGATGGCGCAATGCACGATCCCAGCTTTATCGACACGAAATTCCACTTTGCCCGCTTTCACTTCCTTGATGGCTTTGGCTACCTCAAACGTGACCGTGCCGGTCTTGGGGTTGGGCATCAAGCCCCGCGGCCCGAGCACCTTACCGAGCTTGCCGGCCGAACGCATCATGTCCGGAGTGGCGATTACGGCGTCAAAATCCGTCCAGCCTTCCATGATTTTCTGCACCACGTCGTCGCCACCTACGAAATCCGCTCCGGCGTCCTGCGCTTCGCGAACTTTCTCGCCACCAGCAATCACCAGCACGCGCACGGTCTTGCCCAATCCGTTCGGCAAGCCGACCGTCCCGCGAACCACCTGGTCGGAATGCTTCGGGTCCACACCCAGGTTGATGGCCAGCTCCACGGTTTCGTTGAACTTCGCGTGGTGCACTTTCTTCAAAAGCTCGGCGGCTTCGCTGAGCTTATACGGGCGCGCTTCCACTTTTTTGCGCGCATTCTCCACGTGTTTCCCTGATTTCTTCATCGCTACTACTCCGTTCGATCCGTAGCGCCTGACCTTCTAGGCTTCCACGACTTCCAGACCCATGTTGCGCGCCGTGCCCATCACGGTACGCACCGCGGAGTCCAGATTGGTGGTGTTGAGATCGACAAGCTTGATCTTCGCAATTTCGATGACTTGCTTCTTCGTCACTTTGCCGACTTTGTTGCGGTTCGGCTCCGCGGAACCCTTCGCGATATTGGCCGCGCGCTTCAGCAGCACTGAAGCCGGCGGCGTCTTCAAAATGAAGCTGAAGGTGCGGTCGCTATAAACCGTCACGAGCACCGGGAAAATCATCCCGTCGGGTTCCTTCGCGGTTTTTGCATTGAACTGTTTGCAAAAATCCATGATGTTCAGCCCGTGCGGGCCGAGCGCAGTGCCTACTGGCGGCGCTGGCGTGGCCTTCCCTGCGGGCAATTGCAATTTGATCGTAGTCTGAATCTTCTTTGCCATGTCCCTGCCTCAATCTCTTTTCTAGGTCGCGCCCTTCGCGGTTACCCTAGTTTTTCGACGCTTGCAAAATCCAGTTCCACCGGCGTCGAACGCCCAAAAATCGTTACCGAGACTTTCAGCCGGCTGTGATCGTTGTCAATTTCCTCGACGTTGCCGTTGAAATTCGCAAACGGCCCATCCACGATGCGTACCTGCTCGTTGCGCTCGAAGATGACCTTCGGCTTCGGCCGGTCCTGCGGCGTGTGCACGCGGTTGATGATCGCGTCCACTTCCGCGTCGCTCAGCGGCGAAGGTGATGTCGCCGAACCAACGAAACCAGTTACTCGGGGGGTCGCCCGCACGATGTGCCACGTGTTTTCGTCCAAGTCCATCTCCACCAGCACGTACCCCGGGTAAGACATGCGATTCGAAACGACCTTCTTGCCCCCGCGCATTTCCACCACTTCTTCGGTCGGGATCAACACACGCCCGATCTTGTCTTGCAGATTGAACGCGGCAACGCGGCTCTCCAGGCTTTCTTTTACTTTTTTCTCAAAGCCCGAGTACGTATGGATGATGTACCACTGCATTCCCATCGATCTTCGTTCCCTTCAAACGCCAAACTTTTTGAAGATGTACTGCACGCCCCACTGGACTCCCATGTCCACGATCCAGAGAAAAACGCCGAAGAAAGCCACTGTCGCAACAACCACCCAAGTCGTGGCCACCACATCTTCGCGGCTCGGCCACGTCACCTGCTTCATTTCCACGCGAACGTCATGCAGGAATTCGCGAGTGCCTGCAACCGTGCCGGTAACTTTCTCACTTACTCCGGCCGCCACGTCCGTGATGGCGTTGCCTTGGGTTTCTTCGTTCTTCACTTTGGCCGCCTGCGTTGCCATAAATCCTCATTCCCTCGCGCCCGCCCTGCGAACGCTTGCAAACTCTGGCAGGGGAGGAGGGATTCGAACCCCCATACCCGGTTTTGGAGACCGGAGTCCTGACCGTTGGACGACTCCCCTAAATTCAAAACCGGCCCTTCCCTCGCCCCTGCAATAACGAAAACTACTTCACTTCCTTATGTGCCGTTTGCCGGCGGCAGGTGTTGCAAAACTTCTTCGTCTCCAGCCGCTCGGTGTGCTTTTTCTTGTTTTTCGTTGTCGTGTAGTTGCGGTTCTTGCACTCCCCGCACTGCAATGTAATCGTCTCGCGCATCGCTTATTCCTTTCGCGCTCTGCGCGCTACTCCAAGATTTCGGTGACGGCGCCGGCACCGACGGTGTGGCCGCCTTCGCGAATCGCGAAGCGCAACCCCTTCTCGAGTGCTACCGGCGTGATCAAGCTGACTTCGCAGCTCACGTTGTC
>Ga0187778_10000058_pt1 | contig 65905 bp, 49 predicted proteins | sample 1015_Q2_SP5_20_M_FD_132418 | JGI IMG/M metagenome (GOLD analysis project Ga0187778, IMG submission 132418) | Tropical peat soil microbial communities from peatlands in Department of Meta, Colombia - 1015_Q2_SP5_20_MG | ecosystem: Environmental > Terrestrial > Soil > Wetlands > Peat | place...
ACGTCTTCTTCGTTATAGAGCGCGTGCTCAGCCCTCCGCAGGCGGTTCTTTTGTCGCAAGCTGTTCCCGAGCGGCCAGCCACGTTTCCAGCAGTTCTTTCCCTTTTCCGCGCAGGGTTTGCAGGACAATTCCGGCTTGTCCATCCGCATTCACCCAGGCTACTTGCCCTTTTCCGGTTACACGGACGCCCAAGGACGGTTCGAACGCCAGATCCAGAGCCGTTCCCTGCTTTAGCGGTTTGGCTGTGCGCACCGCCATCCCACCCCCGCTCAAGTTGGTCATGCGCGCCTGCTGCTCGGTTATTCCGTCGTGCAAAGTCACGTTGAGATTCACAGCGTGGCGGAAATATCTTCTCCGCTCGCGCTCCAGTAAATCTTTGGAGATGGTGATGTGCATTTGCACGTTTTCTTCGGTCACAGGCTTGCGGAGCAAGAAATTCGCTCCCACCGCCAGAATTTGCGTGGACTCTCGCGCGCGCCCGCCGCAGGCAAAAATCACCGCCTTATTGTTCGAGCTTCCCTTTCGCGTCGATTCGATCAGTCCGAGCGCACCGGGCACATCCATATCCACAAACACTCCATCGATCTTCCTGCGGTTCAGGCACTCGCGGGCATCGTGCGCTGTGGGAACCAGCATGAACTTGGCGCCCATTTTTTTCACGCCCTTGGACACGGCGGTCATCAAGGCGTAGTCGCCGGACACAAGTACAAATTCGAGCTCTGGGGTCTGCGTCATGATGGTGAGGGTTCCTCGGTGCTCTCTTCAGGTCTGGCTGTGAGATTTGTCAGAGTGGCTACTGATGGAGCGCCATTATAGTGGAATCTACTAATGTGTCGAGGTCCTTCTTGCATCGTCGTTTCACATGGTGAATCGGCGCTTGAGCATGGAATGAGCGGCCTCCACTCCACCTCTATCCCATTTTACTTTTTGCATGCGCTGTACCCGCCGGGCCTCAGGCGTGCGTCAGAAGGTTAAGGCCCAGAACAATCCCGGTCGGGTTATACTTCGCACTGCCGTTCCAGCAATTCATAAATTCAAGGAGAAAACGATGAGATCACGTCTGTTTTATGCGCCGTTACTGGTTCTCCTGCTGGCACTCCCCGCATTCGCACAACGCGGTGAAGAACGCCACGATGAGCACGAGCAAAACGCCCCGCGCGCCAACCAAGGCCGCATCCCTCCTGCTCCCCCCAAGCGTGAAGATCCTCATGCAAAGCCGGAGCCCCAACGGCACGAAAACGGCCGCATCAATAACACCCAGCATGTCGACAAGGACCATTGGTATGGCCACGACAGCCCTAACGACAAGCGCTACCACTTCGATCATCCCTTCGAGCACGGACATTTCGAACACTTCGGCCCCACCTACCGTTACCGCGTCGAGCGCTTCGACCCTGCTCATCATCGTTTCTGGTTCCCCGGCGGCTTTTTCTTTGATGTGGCGGCGTGGGACTGGGCCGTCTGCGCAGATTGGTGCTGGAACTGCGGCGATGACTTCGTGGTCTATGAGGATAGCGACCATATCGGATGGTATTTGCTTTACAACATCCACACCGGGCAATACATCCACGTTACATACATGGGCACTTAGGCTTAAGAGCCGTGAGGTTGGAAGATTGTGCGAGCTAAGCGGCGTTCGCCGACTAAACAAGGACGCGCTTCCGCACAGCGTTTGAAAGTCTGGCTTACTTTGGTTTTGCAGCGCTCGGAGCGGGCGTGCGCAAATGCAAATCGAAGAAATCGTCCACGCGGTGCCAGGCGTCACGCAAAACGTGCTCCCGGCTAAAGTAGTGAAATTCACCTGGGTAGATCATGAAGGAAACCAGTTCGCCCTTATGCTTCTTGAGGGCCTCGTCCATCAGCCAGACTGATTCGAGGAAGGGCACGTTGACGTCCGCTGTGCCGTGCAGCACCAGCAGCGACCGCTCCAGCCGGTCGATGTGCGAAATGGGCGAGGCATTCGCATAGACTTGCGGGTTTTCCTCCGGCGTGCCGATGCGGCTGGCGGTCCAATCGCCGTGGTAGGGATCGCTGTAGTACATCACATAGTCCACGACGCCGGCGACGTCCACGCCCGCGCGAAAAAGCTTGGGCTGATCCGTCATTGCAATTAGTGTGAAAAATCCGCCGTAGCTCAAACCCCAGACGCCAATACGGTCGCTATCGACATACGAAAGCGTCTTCAGATAGTTGGCGCCCATCCACGCGTCTTTGGCGTCCTTTCCGCCCACGTCCATGTACACGCCGGTGCGCCAATCCCTTCCGTAGCCGATGCTTCCGCGATAATCGGGCGCCAGAACCACGTAGCCCTTCTGCAAAAAATACTGATGAATGCTGTAGTACACGGCGTAGTTGCGTTGCACGTGCCAACCGTCGTAGTTCTGATTCACGCCATCGCCATGGATCCACAGGATTGCGGGATGTTTCTTGCTACGATCAAAATTCTTCGGCACAAAGAGCCAAGCAGGAACCTGCTGGCCGTCGGGGCCCGGGTAGTGCACGAATTGGGGCTCGACAAATTGTGAGTGATCAATGCCCGCTGGCATCGAGTCAGTCAGGCGAACCGGTGCGGCTCCCTCCTTTGCTCCAATCACATAGAGATCCGCGCTGTTTTGTGTGTCCGTATGCTGGTAGACAAGCCGGCCATCGCCCTCCGACCAATGCGGCTCAATGTTCGTGCCGCGGCCTGGGGTAATGAAGGCGAGTGTGGCGTGCGCAGGATCGTCGCCGATTGTGGCGATGCCGACCAGCCGGTCACCGGGATCTTCTTCCGTATTCGCGTCGAATGCGATGCGCGTGCTGTCGTGGGACCACTGCGGCCGCCACGCTTCGAAGTGGCCCTTGGTAATCTGCACGGCATCGCCACCAGCGGAAGGCATTACATAAATGTGATCCCAGCCGTCCTGATCGCTCAGGAAAGCGATCCATTTGCCATTGGGAGAAGGCCAGGGCTGAGCTCCCGCCTCGCCCCAGTCGGGAATGCTCCAGAATTTTTCCTCGTCGACCTCGTGTATGGTTTTCACAGAGCCGGTAGCCGCGTCCGCAACGTAAATGAAGTATTTCTTGAAGTCTTTCGACTCACCATCGAACACCAGCCGATTCGCATCAACCCAAGCCAATCCGCCGTACTCCCCGGGCGTACCCACGGGCACTGGCTTGCCACCGTTCATTTTCAGAGCGTAGATTTGCCCGCGCACGTACTCGCTGACACGATAGATGAGCTTCGCGCCAGAGTAGGAGGGCGACTCATCGTGATGGATGATCTTGGAACCTCCCGTATACGCGATGGACTTTCCGTCCGGGGACCAAACAAGGCCGCGAATGCTCACGTCATCATGCGCAGCCGTCGATTCGGTTCCGTCCGATAGCCATCGAATGATGAGATCGCTTCCCTGCTTCCCGCTTTCGGCTTCGCTGCGGACGGCGCGCGCGAAGGCGACTCGCCGCGAGTCTGGCGAAGGCACAAAGCCGCTGCCTGGGTCGGGTTTGCTCCACGCAGGCTGCGGCGTTCCTCCGGACGCGGCCACTTTCCATAAGTCGTTCTCGTGCACGAAATAAACGCTGTCGCCATCTTCACTCCAGAAAGATCCTGCAACGCCGCCTTCAGGAAAGGACGTGAGCTGCAACGGATGGCCACTGCCGTCGATATTCACGACGTACAGATTCCGGATATCCGCGCGGTCCCAGGTGAAGACAATGCGCTTGCCGTCGGGCGACCACACCGGATCAGAGGGATGCTTGATTTCGATCAACTGCTCAATGGTAAGTTGCTGTTTGCGGCTGGAGCTTTGTGCGTGCACGTTGTTCGTACATGCCAGCGCTGCGATTATGATGGTTGCCACCAGCAGGTGCTTTTCAACGCGCATGACGCCTCCCATTCGCCCGGAGTCTAATTGAAGTGCAGTTTCGGGGCTACGAAAAGAATCGGCGGGTGAGACGTGCGATCCGGCTCACCCGCCGCGAGAACCATAGAAGTTTACGCTGTGCCCCTATCAGTCCGCGCTAGAACGTGAACCGCAGACCGAAGCGTGTTACATAGGGGTTGATGGCCAGGGAAGGCTTAAGGTAGCTTCCGCCACCCGGGGCCGTGTATTGGGTCACTTCCGAAATAACGGTTTGAGAGTTCGTCACATTGAAAAAGTCCACAGTCGGAGTGAGACGCCACCTGTCGCCGAAAGTAAACTCGCGGGAAAGGCGAAGGTTCAGTTGGTTGACACTGGGCAGGCGCTGGATTCCTGCAGGCTGAAGAATGATCGTCTCGGGTACGGGAGTGTCCTGTCCATTCGGTACGCTGAAGGTCTCCGTTGGCTGAATCGGGAAGCCTGTATAGTGCTGGAAGTTCACGCTGGTGCCGAATTTCCAGGGAAGCTCGTAAGTGCTATCCACTTTGAAAACGTAGGTGGAATCGAGGTTGAGGTAGTTGTTGTTGCGGTTGATGTCGTTGTTCGGGTCAGTAAAATTGTCGCCGGTAGCCTGGTCAGAGAAGCCGCGGCCATAGACGCCTTTCTGCCGCTGGATTGTGAACCCACCAAGAAGCTGCCACTTATTCGACAGGCGCTTGACGGCGGTGAACTCGACCGCGTTGTAGGAGTTGTTGTCGAGTTGCGAAAAGTTCGTCACGTAGTTGCTGAACGCTCCGTACTTCGTGGGATCTGCAGGTTGAAAGCTATAGAGCGTCATCGGTTGGTTGGTGAGGGGATTGATGATCGGATTGCCGCCTAAAGTTGTGATAGGCACATAGTCCGATTTCGAAACCGCTGCGTTTTCCGTTCCATACAGGTTCTTCTTGGTCCGGTAGTAGTAAGTGGCTCCCATGCGGAGGTCCTTCCACAGTTGCTTTTCGTATCCCGCGCTGATTTCCTCCGAATACGGGCGGCTCATGTTGGAATTGATTTTCCCCCCACCGGATGAGGCTACGGGCGTGGCATTGGCGGGTAGCCATTCGTTGAGTTGCGGGATCTTATCGCCGTTTGTGTCGTTCCATGGGAAAGTCAGCGTAATCAAACCATTCGGGTTTACTAACTCGGCAAGCCCCGTGCCTTGCATAATGTAGTAGATGCCGTAGCCAAAACGGAAGACGGAGTTACCCTTCCCTGTGGGGTCGAAGGCCACGCCGATCCGCGGCGAAACGGTGTTCCAGTCGACCAGGTTTCCGGAAGCCGGGAACGTAAAGCCTGCCTTAAAGAGCTGAGGAAAGGTTAGGTTGGAGTCGGTTGTTTGCGAAGGATAGTAGGTTGTGAAGCGGTCGTAGCGCATGCCCAGGTTCAATGTGAAGCGACGCTTCAGAGTCCAGGTATCTTGCAAGTAAAAACTTGTGTCCCGAAAATAATTCTTTTGCGTTGCCGGCGTATTGTAGGCCACGACTTCGAAAGGCACGGTAAAAGGCTGTGGACCAGGGCTGTTGAAGATCGCGTTGATGCCCTGGCTCACTTTGTAAATATAGGAGTTGTAGCTCTTGCCCCACTCAAAGCCAAATTGGAAGTTATGACTGCCACCCCAATTGGCCTTGTACCAGCTGCCGCCTGCGGACCATTTGAGGACCCATGCCGGGTTTTGGAATTCATAGGGTGCCGCGCCCGACTCCGTAGAAGTTCCAATGTCTTGCAGGTTTAGGCCGGTGGAATTGGCTTGGTAGCTGAGCGGAAAAATGATCTTGTTCCACCCGACCCGGAAATCGAGGAGGAAATTATTGGTGACCTGACTGGTCCACAATCCTTCCAGGATGTACGCCGGCTCGATTTGTTTCCAACTCGCGTCTTCCGTGACGAACTGATACGAGGTATCGCGCCGGAAGAAGCGATTCTGCTCGTTGTACATCCAGATGAAACTGAATTTGTTCTTCGAATTGATCTGCCAATCGCTGCGCAAGTCTGTGTTGGTCTGGTGATTGACGTCCACGACGGGGTTGCCGGCTTGGTCCGTTACCGCAAGAATGCGCTGCCGCAAGTCGTAACGCCGGTAATCGCCGTAGAGCCACCATTTGTCGCGGATGATGGGTCCGCCAAGTCTCGCCGAAGCATCCAGAGTCATGTCGAAAGGTGAGCCGGTATTCACGACGGCATCCGCAGGCTGCTTTACGCCAGCCTGGAAGGCGGCGCTGAGATAGTAAATTGCGGCTAGGCCGTGGAGCTGATTGGAGCCGTGCCCCGTGTTCTGGTTCATGTAGATGCCGCCGATCGGCACGGACGCGGGCGCGTTGTCCGACACTACCTGAAACTCATCAAACGAGTCGTGGTTGGTATAAAACTGCGTGTAGCCTCCGTTGGCACCCGGCCAATTCAAATCCAAGCCGTTGTAGCTATAGATTTGCTCAGCCTGTGTGCTGCCATGAATCTGCATGGCGGACTGCTGGTAGCTGTTGTTTCCTGCGACGTCGAACGTGCTGGACGTGACTCCGGGCATCTGGGCAACCGTGGACCAGGGGTCACGGCCGCTGGGAATTTCCTGCAGCAGCGTCTGGTCGAAAGTGGTCGCCGTTTGGTTGTTCTGCAGGTCGATGACTGGTTCGCCTTCCACCTGAACGGTTTGAGTGACTTCGCCGACCTGCAGCTTGGCATTGACCGTGGCAGTGAAGCCTGCGGTGAGGACAACTCCAGTCTCGTTGACCGTACGGAAGCCCTTAGCCGTCACATTGACTTCATAGGCGCCAGGTGGCAGCAAATCAAACAGATATGATCCATCTGGACCGGTGTTTGTGGTGCGCGCCGACATCAGTGCGGTGCTCTTCACCGTGACGGTGGCGTTCGGCACCGCCGCGCCAGAAGCATCGGTGACTGCCCCTGTGATTTTTCCCGTAATCGCGATTTGAGCGGAAGCCAAACTGGGCAGGAGACCAACCAACACGAGCAAGAGAAAAATACGGTTACGCATCGTCCCTCCTAGGTCATAGCCGAAAATCAGCCTTAGGCCTCGGACACGGGGAAAGGCTGCCTTCCCCGCTGTGCACCTGCGTCCGACCACGAGACGTTGTCGAGCCTTGTTCTGCGTATTGTGCATATTCTTTTCACGGTGTCAAAGCAAAATTTTCGAAGCGACCTATCGGTCGAAGCTCTTCCTGTTGAGCTATTTATATAGCACTTCGTCATACACACCGAGGGTTCGTTCTTGTTTAATTAACTCATAAGCAGTAAGCGCTTTCGCGGTTCTCTCGCCACTTCTTCGTTCTCATGCGAGAATTCCAGATTCACTATGCGCCGTCCCAGAAACTTTCGCGCCCGTTTTGCAATCGTTCTCCTTTCCCTCGGGGCTGTCGTCGTCCTTTTGCGGGAGCATCGCCCTTCCTTTCTTCGCCCTGACCTGCACCTCTCCGCCTACGTCACCACCGCCGATGGCTCGCTCACTGTCGTGGACCTGGTGAAGCTCAAAGCAGTTGCGCGCATCCCGATTGGTCCCGGCCTTTCTGGCTTGCGCGAGCATCCTACGCGCGCCGAGATTCTGGGTGTCAGTTCGACCGGCGGCTTCGTTTGGATCCTCGACGCCCGAACCAACCAGGTCACTTCCCGCATCACCGTTGGACCACTTCCCTACTCGCTCGACTTTTCCCCGGATGGCACTCGCCTCTACACCACAACTTCCGGCAACGACACGCTGCTTGCAGTCGACATTCAATCACGTGTCATCCTGGGACGTGCACACACGGGCCGCGAGCCGGTCCTGGCGCACGTCACGCCCGATGGTAAGTCCGTACTCGTCGTTAACCGCCGCGATGGCTCCCTCGGCATCCACAACGCCGCCACGCTCGAGCTGCGCGAAAGCGTTTCCGTTGTGGCACAGCCAGAAGATGTTGCGGTTCTGCCAGACAGCTCCGTGGCATTCGTGCTGAGCCGCTCCGAACGCCGCCTCTCGGTTGTCGATTTGCGCCGGGGTGTGCTTGTTACCAATCTCGAGCTGGCTGGCAAACCTACGGAAATGCTGCTCAAGCCCGACGGCGGCGAACTTTTCGTCATTTCCCCGGAAGCCCACGGCTTGCAAGCAATCAACACCTGGACGCACGAAGTCGGCGATTACATGGTGCTGGGCTCTGAGCCTACCCGGGGGATACTCAGCGGCGATGCGAGTTTGCTTTACGTCTCCGACACGGCCGCTGGGCGGGTGACGCCCGTGGACATCGCGAACCGGAGAATCATTCGTGAGCCGGGAAAGGGATTCCCGATTCCTGCGGGCGATGCGCCGGGTGCTCTGCGGTTCGAACCGAACGAGACCTTATTGCTCGTGGTAAGCCAACGCTCGGGCGACCTTGCGGTGATTCGCGTGCGCACGAATTTTCTGGTGACCATGATTCCAGTGGGTGAGCATCCGCTGGAGTTGGCGGTGAAGCTCTACTGAACCGGGTTGTCAATGAGAGAGCTTTCAGATCTGCCCTGAATGGTCCGGAAAAAGAATGAACTCCGAGCGACTTTTATTCGACGGGCCAGGCGAAATTATCTTCGCCCAAGGCGACATCGAGAAGACCCTCCGCCGGAAGAACGTCCACTGGCAATCCGCCGTGCCAAAGCGCCACACCAAGGCTCAACTTGGGCCGGCCTTTGAGACCAAGCTCCGTTCGGCTGATCGCTAGTTCCAAAGTCCGGTCGAAGGCAGCCTCCGCGACGGAATCAGGATTGAGCAAGCAGACACGCTCTTTCTCGACGGCAAATTCCTGCATGCGACCGCGCTGCAGTTTGACGACGACAATTAATTCTTCTGTGGCGCCCACGGTGATGCGAAACTCCGGATCTTCCAATTCGCTCATGGCTTCGGCAAAGCAGTCGACCCGCACACAGAAGCGATTGTCCTCGAAGCCATAACGCAGCTCGCGCAAGTGGAACACGCGTCCGTGCATCGATCCGCCCCGGCGCTCCGGCGAATAGAGACCAGCGCCGAGCCATTCGAAGTAGGAAGTATCGCGGCCATCGACCTTGATGCGAAGAAAGCCGGTGGGCGCAAGCTGCACGGCGCGCTCGGGGCGGCGCTTAATGGGCTTTGCCAGCTCTTCGGGCGCCAACTGGCCAAGCGCCAGATAGATCCCGGTGAGGTGCTTCCGGTAGAGCGCGTCAAACTCGGCGTCATTGGCAGTGCTGTGTTCGGGACCGAACCACCAGCACCAGTCGCTGCCTTCGGCAGCGAGGAGGGATTCATGCGCCTCCTTGATCGCGGTGTCGGTGGGCGCGTCCGCCCTAGCCTTCTTTCGCGACTCGGTTGCACGGGCGAAAGCGTCACGCGCATCCCAAAGCAACTCCCAAGCAGCAACATCTTCATTGTGGCCGATCCAGACGTCGAAGTTCGCGTTGATCCAGGAGGCAGGGAAAATTCCAGGCGTGCTGGGGATTTCCCCGGCGGCACCGATAGCTTCGGCGGCGGTGAAGGCGCGAAAATCCGTGTCGCTCTGGATGCGGCGGTAGAACTCGCGAAGAAACTCGCGGCCGTTCCCAGGGTAATATTCCCAAGCGTTTTCGCCGTCCAGGAACAGGCAAATCGTCAGCGGCTGGGTGCCGGGGACTTTCTCACCGAGTTGTCGCAAACGCGAATGAAGATCAGCCGCGGCCGATTTCGCTTCCATGCGGCTATATACAAAGCCGATGAGGTCGGAAAGGTGGTGGTCCCGGAACAGGCCGGTGATAGCCTTGTCGGCAATCTGCACGCGCCAGGGTTTGTAGAGCCGGTCCGCGTTAGCGGGAATGCCGTTTACGTCCCGAAAGAACCCGACATTGAGAGTTCGCCCCAGCACGCCTTCATCCGTGCCGAACCACTGGAAGCCTTCTTGTGCGGCAATGGTCAGAGTCTGATCGGAAACGGAGCCTTCGGAAGGCCAGAGCCCAGCCGGTTTCACCCCAAAGGTTTTCTCGTGGTACTGACGGGCGAGTTGCAACTGTTCCCTAGCATCCTCGGGGCGACGATAGGCCCGGCGCGGGAGTGGCGTGGCCGGATTGGCCACGCGGGCAATATCCGAATCGCAGATTAACGGGAGGATCGGATGGTAAAAGGGCGTGGTGCTGATTTCAATCTGGCCGCGGGCGGCCGCGTCGCGATATGCGGGCAGCACCAGGCCAAGAAGCTCCTGCTGCTTATCTTTAAGCGCAGACTTGTCTTTTTCCGTAAAGTCCTTTCCCTTGGTAGCTAGGCGGCTGGTGAGGTCATCCTTTTGAAACCAGGATTCTTCCATCCAAGCCAACTGGGATAGAACTTGAAGGTCGCGCCAGTCGCGCGGCGTAAAAGTGACGAGAGCCTGTGCCCCGCCTGCCGGCCGCGACCATTCGTAGAGCTCGACGAAGCGGGGCCACCGCGACATCAAACGCTCTTGGTTTACCTGGAAAGCGCGGGAAAGAATTTCAGCCTTATCCTCACGGGTCAGCTCGTCGGTCTCTTTGTAAGCTAGGGAAAACCATGGCTCGTCGAAGTCCCCGCTTGCGTATTCCTCCAGTTGTATGCCGAGAGCAGGGACGACATTGAAGGTTGCGTGGAATTCGGGAAACTCGCGAAGCACTTCGACCATGCCGTAGTAGTCTTTGAGAGCGTGGAGGCGGGTCCAGGGAAGGACATAGCGCCCAGTTTCCGGGTCGCGGTATTGCGGCTGATGCATATGCCACAAAACAACCAGATGAATCCGTCGCATTCTCTCCGTTTCCTCGACTAAACAGCCGGCATCTTCTGGATGCCCTGCCCCCTAAATAGCTTCCAAGTATACAAGCAAGAATCGGCCGGGAGACGATGGCATGCGCTGAATTGCACAAGGTCGCCAACCACTCGCGATTCGGCTAACGTCCTGATCCAGGCTCCGGTGGCACTTGAGAGCTCGTTTGGCTGTAACGGCCATGTAAGCTTACTGGCGTGGGCTGTGCGCTCCGGACTCCGCCGAAGTTGTTAGGTGTGAACGGAGTAGGACGCGACCTGCGCGCAGGCTCGCGTGTTGGCAAGGTCAGTATCAGTGGTTGCAGATTTGGCGGCCTGATAGCGAGCGTCGACACGCGCAAAGAGGATGTCGCTCGCTGGGGACGGCAAGCCCGCTTTTCGAAGAATCACGCGCATTTCGTCGGCAAGCTCTTTCCATTCGTCCGGGGCTGCGTCCAAATGCGGCTGCGCGCCAATGTCCGCTAGGCGGCTATCAAGCAGGGACCGAAATAGGAGCGCCACAACGGCCTTAGGCAACCATTCCACAAGACGAGTGGCATAGGGCCGAATCGGAATGCCAAGTACCCTCAAGGCGCGAAGGGCTTCGCGGAAGGCTTGCACATTCAATTTCAGGGCTTCTGGCGAGTGCGCGAGCTGCCGGACCTTCTCACCCGCGAGATAAGCTGCACCCGCAAGCGGCGGCAAGCCTGCTGCGTGGGTCTTTAGGAAAGCATCCACATTTTTCGTGATGCGGACCGAGAACCCGGCGCTGCGATAGAGCTGCGCGATAGCCTTCGTGCGCGGTGTTCGGCGGCCATCCAGCTCACCGAACAGAAGCGCCATCCAACGCTTCCACACGTAGCGAACCACATAGCCCTCTCGCGCCCCGCCGGCGTTGCCCAGTCCCATCAGCACGCGCTCGCGTCCTAGCGCCTCGACCAGATCCTGGGAACCACACGCATTGTTCCCCAGAAACAGCACCGTTGGAATTCGGCGATTCTGCGCCAGCATTGGAAGCACAGAAGCGATCTGATTCCGGCGCATCACCACTATGGCCAAGTCATAGGCATCTTCGGGGTCAAGGCGATCCACCAGTGGAACCTGCGTCGTGGTCCGGAGTCCTGTTCGGAAGTCCTCGAGCACAACGCCGTGCTCCCGCAAATCCGCAAGGCGGCGCCCTCTAGCCAGTAAGGTAACGTCTTGTCCGGCTTCCTTCAGGCGGGCCGCATTGAAACTCCCGACAACGCCAGCACCTATGATCAACGTTTTCATGTTGGCCTCCTGGCGACGCATGCGGTTCTCGTGACTTCTTGTCGCAACACCACTCGATTCTGAGTCCTTAACCTTTGGAATTCAGTGACCGGAAGCACACTTCCCTAGGGGACCTACCCAGGTGGGCGCTACCGGATGAGGTTAGGGCGCAGATAAAGGGCTTTCACCAGCACCTCGACGGGGCCGTGTTACACTTTGCGTTTGGTCATGCGCATCCTGGACCGCTACATCGTCCGCGAAGTTTTCCGCCACGCATTTCTGGGACTCGTCGTCTTCACCTTTGTTTTCTTCGTTCCCCGGCTCGTGCGCTTGATGGAACTGTTTGTGCGCCACGCTGGCTCCGGAACGCAAATTCTGAAGCTGTTCGTCTGCATTTTCCCGAGCGTGTTTGTTTTCACCGTGCCGATGGCTACTCTGATCGGCGTCTTGCTGGGCCTGGGGCGCATGTCGGCCGACAGCGAGATCATCGCGCTGTCCGCGCTTGGAATTGGGCGGAGGCGGATCCTCTTTCCAGTTGGCGTGCTGGCGCTTGTGGGCCTGCTTGTTACAGCTGTGATGACCATGTGGGTGGGCCCCGCGGCACTGCGCACCCTCCACGAGACCGAGGAGGATCTGGTCAGCTCCCAAGTGTCGTTTCAGGTGCAACCCCGCGTATTCGACGAACGTTTCCCCAAGATGGTGTTGTACGTGAACGACGTGTCGGCCAGCGGCACGCAGTGGCACGGCGTGTTTCTTGCGGAGACAGGAGGAGAAAGTGGTTCGCGGGTCACGCTGTCTGAAAGCGCAGTCGTGATTGCCGAGCCAAAAGAAGGCAAGCTTGAATTGCACTTGCAAGGCGGTACGACCCATGAGTTTTCCCGCGAAGATGCCACTCACTACTCCGTGACCGCATTTGGACAGAGCGACTGGCCCATCGAGGTAGGGGGGCCAGGCTCCAGTGCGCAACGGCAGCGGAGCATTCTCGAGCAATCGATGAAAGAACTACTGGCAGCCAAAGGCCCTACTTGGCGCGACGCACGCGTGGAATTGCATACCAGGTTGGCGTTTCCCGTCGCATGCATCGTGTTCGCGTTGGTGGCTGTCCCTCTAGGAGCACAACCGCGCCGCGGCGGTCGCGCTGCGGGCTCCTTGCTGGCTGTAGTGCTGATTGCTTCCTACTACTTGTTGCTCATCATGGGCGCAGGGCTGGCCCGACAGGCTCTAATCCCGCCCGCAGCGGGTGTCTGGCTGGCGAATGCAATCCTGGCTGCGTTGGCGCTGGCTCTGCTCCCGCGCATGGAGCAATTCCGCGGCGAAAACCGTTGGCTGCGCTCACTGGGTTACGTAAGAACCTTGGTCCGGTGGCAGCGACGGAGGCGGGCCCACGCACGGGCAATTGCCGCAGCCACGCAAGTGCCCAATGGAGAGCGGGAGCGAGCCCTGGACGAGGTGCCCGTCCACTCCAGTGGAAGTTTCCCGCGCTTGATGGACATGTACATCCTGCGGCGATTCTTTTTCTATTTTGCCTTGTTGATGGGAGTGTTCGTTTTTCTCTTCGAGGCATTCACATTTTTTGAGCTGCTGGACGACATAGGAAAGCACCGCGTACCCTTCCTTATCGTGGTGGACTACTTCCGCTACCTCACACCGTACCTCGTGTACAACCTGGCGCCGCTCGGAGCCCTGGTGGCAGTCTTGGTGACGCTGGGAATCATGAGCAAGAACAACGAAATCGTAGCCATCAAGGCTAGTGGGACGAGTCTGTACCGGCTGGCCTTGCCACTCCTCGTCGCCGGATTGGCTCTGGCAGCGACCATGGTGCTGCTGGATGATACCTACCTGCCCTATGCCAACCAGCGCCAGGACGCCCTGCACAATCAAATCAAAGGACGTCCCCCACAAACCTACACTCGCCCCCAACGGTGGATTTTCGGCGAGAACTCGAAAATCTACAACTATGACCTGTTCGATTCCACGCAGAAGCTGTTTGGTGGACTGAGCGTTTTGGAAATTGATCCGGTGGACTTTCATTTGCGCCGGCGAATTTTCGCCACGCGAGCGCGTTGGTCGGAGTCGCAGCGCGTATGGGTGCTGGAAGGTGGCTGGATTCGGGATTTCTCGGATGCATCAGTTGCAAAATTTGAAGGCTTTACAGCAGCAGCGCCTCAAGAGCTGACCGAGCCGCCAAGCTACTTCAATCGGGAAGTCCGCCAGGCGTTCCAGATGAGCCTCGGCGAGTTGGGCCGCTACATCGAGGGTTTGCACCGGGCAGGCTTCGACGTAGCCACTCTGATGGTCCAATGGCACAAGAAGCTCGCCTATCCTCTAATGGCTCCTGTAAGCATGCTGTTGGCGTTTCCGTTTGCATTTCTGGTGGGGACGCGGGGAGCAATCGGCGGAGTGGCTCTGGGTGTGGCTATTGCGATTGCCTATTGGGCAATTGCCGCGCTGCTGGAGGCCATGGGCGGTGTCGGCCAACTGCCGCCTCTCCTGGCGGCTTGGTCGCCAGACATCATTTTCTTCTTTTTGGGCCTGTACTTTTTCTTCAAAATGCCTACCTAAAGCGCTTGACGAATTGCGCAAAACTCCTTTATTATATCGATTTAGTAGAACCGAAGCACGTCTCCGCTTTCCCCTCAAAATGCAGAAGGCGTGAAGGTTTCGGCCTGGATCTATGGCCCCGTTATGGCCCCATTGAGAGCCTCTGCTTCACCAGCGTGAATCGTACGCCGGCTGACAGAATCGCAGGTGGTCATTTTCGGGCAGGAGAGGGGCTAGGCCTAAAATGGAGAGGAAATTGAAGCAAGAGAGAATCACCAAAGCCGTTGGCCGAATGTGGCACGGAGTAGCATCGAAGCAGCATCTTCCACTAATCCTGGAACACTTGTCGGAAACACGGTTGAGAGGCAGCCTCGACGCGAAGGGAAACCTCGGCGGAGTTCTCCTATCGCGAGAGTCAAATGGCGCTGCAGAGGTATACATACTTACACTGTGGGAGTCGGAACAAGCTATCCGCGGTTTTGTGGGAGACAACATCCATGCTCCGGCGTACCAGCCCGGCGATGAAGAATACGTAGTCGGCAGGGAGCCTACGGTCAGGTATTTCGACGCGGAGATTCTAAAACTCCAAGAGAGCACGCCTGCTGCGGAAGAGTCCGTTAGCCGCCCCAATCCTTCTTCCTAGAATCGCCCCTCGTAGAATAAAGCGGCAGAAGTGCGGCGAGCGTGAAACGTCGACCGGCCGACGAGTTAAAGTAACACTTTAAGTTAATTTGCCCCGCTACTTTCCCTTCTTTCTCTTGGCTTGCTCTTCTTCAACCATTGCTTGAGCTGCGGCCAGACGAGCCACCGGCACACGGTACGGCGAGCAACTCACGTAGGACAAGCCGACGCGGTGACAAAATTTCACGCTATCCGGATCGCCACCATGTTCCCCGCAAATCCCCAGCTTGATAGTAGGACGAGCCTTGCGGCCTTTCTGTACTGCGACCTCCATGAGTTGCCCTACCCCAGACTGGTCAATCGTAGCGAACGGATTTCTCTTCACGATCTCCAACTCTTGGTACGGCCCAAGGAAGGAACCCGAGTCGTCGCGGCTCATCCCCAGGCAAGTCTGGGTCAGATCATTGGTGCCAAAACTGAAGAACTCGGCTGTCTGCGCAATCTCATCCGCCGTGAGCGCGCCACGAGGCACCTCTATCATTGTGCCAACGAGGTAATTGAGCTTTACCCCTTTCTCCTTCATGACCTCCTGCGCAACGCGATTCACGACTTCGACCTGAAGGTCGAGCTCCTTCTTGAAGCCCACGAGCGGAATCATGATCTCGGGATGCACCTTGATGCCGGCCTTCTGAATTTCCGCTGCAGCCTCAAACACGGCACGGGACTGCATCTCGGAAATCTCGGAATGCACGATGCCCAGGCGGCAGCCACGGAAACCGAGCATAGGATTGAATTCATGTAATTCTTTAACTCGCTGCTTGATCTTCTCGACGGGCACGCCCATTTTCTTTGCCAGATCGGTCTGTGCAGCGTGTTCGTGCGGCAAGAACTCATGAAGAGGAGGGTCCAGGAATCGGATGGTTGCCGGCAAGCCATTCAACTCCTTGAATATCCCCACGAAATCGGCTCTCTGGTAAGGCAGGATTTTAGCCAGCGCTTCCTTGCGATGTTCCACCGTATCCGCCAAGATCATTTCGCGCATGGCGTCGATGCGATTGCCCTCAAAGAACATGTGCTCCGTGCGGCAAAGACCGATCCCTTCGGCGCCGAAGGCCACGGCGTGTGCGGTTTGCTCCGGAGTGTCGGCGTTCGTGCGGACGTTCAGCCGAGTGACGTTCGAGCACCAGTCCATCAGCTTCTTGTAGTTCTGGTAGGTTTGGCTCTCAGCAGGGGCTAAGGATTTTTCGATCAGCACCTGGACGACTTCGGAAGCCGCGGTTGGGATCGAGCCTTCGTAGACTTCTCCAGCAGTGCCGTTGATGGAAAGGAAGTCGCCTTCCTTATAAGTTGTGCCATCGACGGTCATGGTTTTTGCCGCATAGTCAATCTGAAGCGCGGCCGCTCCGCAAACGCACACTTTGCCCATCTGGCGGGCCACCAAAGCTGCGTGCGAACTGACACCGCCCTTCGCCGTGAGAATGCCTTCCGCAGCGATCATGCCGCGCAAATCTTCGGGCGAGGTTTCGTTGCGAACCAGCAGGACCTTCTCTCCCTTTTCGGCAGCAGCAACCGCGCGTTCTGCGTTCAAATACATCTTTCCGGCGGCTGCTCCCGGACCTGCAGGCAATCCCCTTGCGATACACTTTGCGGACTTAATAGCCTTCCGATCGAACACGGGAGCCAATACTTGGTCCAACTGGTCAGCCGGAACTCGGCGGATTGCAGTCTTCCAGTCGATGAGCTTCTCCTTCTCCATTTCGATCGCGAATCGCACAGCGGCCAGTCCCGTGCGCTTGCCGTTGCGCGTTTGCAGCATGAAGACCTTGCCATCCTGGATGGTGAACTCGAAGTCTTGCACGTCCTTAAAGTGGCTCTCTAGGATCTTCCGAATGCGCTCCAACTCGTGAAACGCCGGGGGCATGTAGTTTTTGAGCTGCGCGACTGGCTCAGGCGTGCGAACGCCGGCGACCACATCTTCACCTTGCGCGTTGATGAGGAATTCTCCGTAGAACACTTTCTCGCCGGTTGCCGGGTCGCGTGTGAACGCCACGCCGGAACCGGACTTGTCCCCAGTATTGCCGTACACCATCGCTTGGACGTTCACTGCCGTTCCCCACTCAGACGGAATGTTGTACTTGCGGCGATACACGACCGCGCGGTCGTTCATCCAGGAACCAAACACGGCGCCCACGGCACCCCAGAGTTGCTTCCAGGGATCCTGCGGAAATTCGCCGTCGGTCCGCTCTTTGATAAGTTTCTTGAACCGCGCCACAAGTTCCTGAAGATCGCTAACCGTCAATTTCGTATCGTCGACGTCCGCGTGATAACGCTCGTGTTTGAGCCCGTGAATGACAACCTCAAACGGTTCGTGGTCCTCGTTGGCGCGCTTTTGTACGTTCATCACAACGTCGCCGTACATCTGAATAAAGCGGCGGTAGCAGTCCCAAGCGAACCGGTCGTTTTTTGTGGCCTGAGCTAGAGAGAGAACCGTCTGGTCGTTCAACCCGAGATTGAGAATCGTGTCCATCATGCCCGGCATCGAGTCGCGGGCGCCGGAACGGACCGAGACCAGCAAGGGCATCGCGGCCTTGTCGCCAAACTTGGTGCCCATGATTTTTTCCACACGAGAGACGGTGGCGTTAACTTGCCCGTCCAGGTCCTTTGGATAGGTCCTTTTCTTCCCGTAGTAATAGGTGCAGACCTCGGTGGTAATGGTGAATCCGGGAGGTACAGGCAACTTGATGCGGCTCATTTCTGCAAGGCCCGCCCCCTTGCCACCTAAGAGGGCGCGTTGCGTCCCGTCACCTTCCGCTTTTCCTGCTCCGAAAAAATAGACCCATTTCGGCACAATAGTCCTCGCTTAGTTCATTTGAAGTTGGTGAAACAAAACTTTCCCGCAATTAGCGTCCATTGGCAGAATCCCATGTCGGCACGCCGACATGGGACGAGTTAAAGTAATACTTTAAGTAACCATCACCTCTCTTCGCCGCCAATTTCCGAGAAATCTGCGATCGTTGTGAACTCGCGGAGCAACTCGGCGAGCAACGCCAAACGGTTATCACGCACCGCTTCTTTGTCAGCCATCACCATAACGCCGTCAAAGAACTTGTCGACCGCCGGCCGGAGCCCGGCGATCACGTCCAACGCCTCGTGGTACTTCCCTCCCCGTTTGAGGGGTTGCACTTTGCTTGCCGCTTCACGCACGGCCGAATGCAGTTCTCGCTCCTCTGCACTTTCGAATAGCTCCGCATTTACGTGGCGGTCCATCCCGGCCGTAATGCCCGCCTTCTCTAGAATCTTACGTGTACGTTTGAAGGAAACCGCCAATGGCTCAAAGTTCTTTGACCTGCGGACCGCCTTCAGCGCCACCAGGCGTTTGTGTGTCTCGACTAAGTCGTCTGCTCCCGCGCGAAAGACCGCGGAGACTTCATCATATGCGAACTGCTCCCGCTCTCGGAAAACAAACCGCGCGCGATCCAGGATGAATTCCAGGATCTTGGATTCCTGATCCGGAGTCACACCGCGTTTCGGTTTGTGGGTCAAAAGCGCTTTTGATGCGGCACCGATAGCCATAGAGAGCGAGAGCGGAAGCTTCTTCTCCAGAATGATCTTAACGATCCCTAGAGATGCGCGGCGCAGGGCATAAGGGTCGCTTGAACCCGTAGGAACAACTCCCACCGCAAGGCAGCCCACGACAGAGTCAAGCTTGTCCGCCAGCGCCACGGCGCAGCCAGTGAGGTTACGCGGGATGGGGTCATCCAAACCGACCGGACGGTAGTGATCGTAGATCGCATCGGCCACTTCGTCAGGCTCGCCTTGCGCCCGCGCGTAAAGGCCGCCGACAATTCCCTGCAACTCAGGGAACTCTCTGACCATTTCCGTTGCGAGGTCGCACTTGGCAAGCTCCGCCGCTTGATCCGCCTCCGCAACATGGGCGTGCGCCATGCCTAGATTGAACCACTGTTCGGTGAGCCAGCGAGCAACAGACCGGACGCGCTCGACCTTGTCGCGATAACTGCCGAGGCGGGACTCGTAGGTAACGCGATCAAGCTTCGGCAGATAGTCGGCGAGCCGACATTTTTGGTCCGACTTCCAGAAGAATCTCGCGTCGGCAAATCTCGCGCGTAGCACTCGTTCGTGGCCCGCGCGAATAATGCCCTTTGGGTCCTTCTCGGCGTTAATGACGGCAAGGAAGTGTGGTGCGAGCTCCCCGTTTTTCTTTTCTACCGCAAAGTACTTCTGGTGGTCGCGCATGACGGTCACAAGGATCTCATCGGGCAAGCCTAAGAATGTGGGATCAAAATCCCCTTCGATGACCGTTGGGAACTCGTTTAGGTAAGTCACGAGTTTCCGCAAGTCAGCGTCTTCATGAACGCGGGAACCTCCACGCCTGGCAAAGACTCCAAGCTCTTTTGCAATCTTCTCTTCGCGGCGCGCAGGCCGAACCATGACACCATTCAAATGTAACTTCTTTTCATAGTCGGCGAAACCCGATACCCGAATAGCACCCGATCCGAGAAAGCGGTGACCGCGGGTGGTATTGCCCGATTGAATCCCTGCCACGGAAAACTTCATGGGCTTTCCATCGAGCACGGCGACGACCCAGCGAATGGGCCGGATGAACCGCGGCCCCGCAAGGCCGGTCCAAGTCATGGACTTTGGCCAACTAAGGTCATGCACGGCCCGCGGGAGAATGTCAGCCAGGATTTGTTCCGCGGTGCGGCCAAGCTTGATCTGCTTTGCGGCCAGATATTCGCCTTTGGCAGTCTGTACCAGATAAAGCGAGTTGACATGGACGCGCTGCTTTTCCGCGAAGCTCAGTGCGGCGCGTGTCGGCGCGCCGACGGAATCGTAGGCCACCGATTTGGGAGGTCCCGTGACTTCCAACTCGACGTCCGGCTGTTTCGCCGGAAGCCCACGAACCCAGGCAGTCAGCCGTCGCGGCGCGCTGAAAGTTTCTACTTTGACTCCTAAGGATAGATCTTCCGCCGCCAAGAGCTTCTCAATGTTGGCCCGAAATTCTTCTTCCGCTTTGGGAAGCATCCCGGCGGGAATTTCCTCGCAGCCAATTTCAAACAGGAGCTCAATGAGCTTTGGTTTTGCCGCGGACTTCATCTGCCCACCTCAGCGCGAGCAGACCCTCCGCCAAGTTGCTCCAAATAGGCGCTGGCCGTGCGGCAAGCAATGGATCGCACACGGGCCATTAAAGCAGCCCGCTCCGTGGTGGATATCACGCCTCGCGCGTCCATCAAGTTGAAGAGATGGGAGCATTTAAGGCAATGATCGTACGAGGCGAGGAGCGGGTATCTCGCTCGCTCCTTCCCTTCCGCGCTCTTGAATCCGTCAAGCAGCTCCTTGGCCTGCTTCTCATGCAGCTCAAACTCCGAACGAATCGCATGAGCATCGCTGCGATCGAAGCTATATTCGGAGAGTTGCTGCTCTTCCATCAACCGGATGTCCCCATAGGACTTATCCGCGGACCAGCGAAGATCGTAAACACTCTCTACGCCCTGCAAGAACGCACAGATGCGTTCGAGGCCGTAAGTGAGTTCCACGGAAATCGGGTCAAGATCAATGCCACCACTTTGCTGGAAGTACGTGAACTGTGTGATTTCCAGTCCGTCCAAAAGCACCTGCCAGCCAATTCCCCACGCGCCGAGAGTTGGGGACTCCCAATTGTCTTCTTCAAATCGAATGTCGTGCTCTCTTAGGTTGATCCCCAGCGCACTCAGGCTCTTGAGATAAACGTCCTGGATGTCCACGGGCGAAGGTTTGAGGATGACTTGAAATTGTGTGTGCTTGTAGAGCCGGTTGGGATTCTCGCCGTAACGACCGTCGGCGGGCCGACGACTCGGTTGCACATATCCAACGTGATAAGGCTGCGGGCCAAGCACGCGAAGAAACGTTTCCGGGTGCATCGTGCCCGCCCCAACTTCCACATCATAGGGCTGCTGCAAGACACAACCCTGTTTCACCCAGAATTGCGAAAGCTGAAGAATTAAATCCTGAAATGTCAGCCCCTTGGGCTTATGTTCAAGTTTTACTTTAACTGTCAAGCTGTCTCCAGAAGTTCGCGGGTCGCCAGCCGCTTTTCCAAATGAAACTCAATCCAGCCAAACGACGCTTCGCGCAATTCCCTTGTGCTCTGTTCCATAGATTTTTCGTATACCATGCGGTCTACTCGTTCACCGGTAAACCGCTCCGCCAACTCCCTTGCCTCACGATGCAGCGGCTTCATTCCCGGCCTGCGGCAATTCTCGCAATACAAGCCGGCGTGGTGCACCCCGTAGAATGCCGGCTTCTCGCCAAATGGCTTTTCGCAGGAAGCGCAGCGATCAAATCGCGGAAGCCAACCTCCTAACCGAACCGTCCAAAATGCGAAATAGCTGAGTGGCAAGCGCCAGTCGCTGGTTCGTTCGACCTCCCGGACCGCCAAGAGAATCAGGCGAAACATCGGCTCTGAAACTTCATGCTCGGGAAGCACCAGCTCCGAAATCTCGCTGACGACCGCTAGCCCCGTGCTCAGGCCATAGTCGCTCTGCGCTTTATGGAACGACTCCAGCAAATCGGCTTGCTGGATACGGACCAGCTCCCGCGTCTCCCTCTCGACGTACCAAATCTGAACATGAGAAAGAACCTCGAGTGTCGAGCCAAAGCGGTTCTTAAGTCGCCGGGCTCCCGAGGCAACGCCACGGATCCGTCCCGAGGAGCGGCCGAGGAAACTCACCAGGCGGTCCGCCTCGCCGAGCGGGAACGTCTTCAGGATGATGGCTTCCGTCTCCCGGGCAGGCATGAGCAGTCGGCGCGCCGACGCTGCGCCGGACCAACCGCGAGGATCCGTCCGAATCGCACGCACACGCAGGACTTATTTACTTACCACACGTGCACTCGCGGCGCAATGATTCCCGAGAAAAAAATCTGAAAGCACTTTTGCGAGTGAGCGAGCAAACAACAAAAACTCGCCTCGGCCACGCAGTGACACGGAGACGCTCCTGCAATCACGCACCACAATCTGCAGAACCAAAAGGTTCTCGGACTTCACTGCGTAGCAATTCGCCTCAATCGCTGCCAACGTCTGTTCGAACACTCGGCCGATAAATCCTGTCATTTGAGGAGCTTTCAGCGCGAAAAATGTTCCGTTAACCAAGGAAATTTCTGTCCAACATTATCGGACGCAAAGAGCACGCCCGCGCTTCTTTTCATTTGTCGCGTGATTCGCTACTCTGCTCCAGACTATTTTCCATGTTCATCCCTCTCAAGGACCTCAACCCTTCTCGAACCTACCCTTTTGTAAATCTCACCCTCATTCTCGCCAACATTGCGGTGTTCATCTACCAAATCGGCCTGGAGCTCTCGCTCTCGGAGCGCGCCTTCGCCGCTCTCATGCGCCCGTACTCCACAGTACCTGCGCGCTTCCCTTCCTTTCTTGCGGGGCATACGGATTTCGTCTCGGCCTTCTTGCCGCTCGTCACCAGCATGTTTATCCATGCCGGGTGGCTGCACCTCGGCGGCAACATGCTTTTCTTATGGATCTTTGGCGATAACGTTGAGGACTTCTTCGGCCACTTCGCGTACTTGTTTTTCTACCTAATCTGCGGGATTGGCTCAGGCCTGATGCATGTGCTTTTCAATTGGCACTCCACGATCCCCGCCGTGGGCGCGAGCGGGGCCATTTCCGGGGTGATGGGCGCTTACATTTTGCTTTATCCGCGGGCACGCATCCTCACGCTCGTCTTCATCTTCCCCATTCCGATCCCAGCAGTGATTTTCCTTGGGCTGTGGTATGCGGCGCAGTTTCTCGCTGGGCTTAGCACCATCGGAATGAGAGTTACGGGTGGAGTCGCCGTATGGGCGCATGTTGGCGGATTCCTGCTGGGCATGCTGCTAACTTCACTCTGGAAAAGGAATTAGGCAGGGGGACCTGCAATCTAATGCGGCAAAGTTAAAGTATTACTTTAATTGGCTAGCCAATGGCTTTGGCCGCCTCTTTGGCAAGCCAGTCTCCCACTTCTTCTGTTCGCTTTTCTCCTCCCAAGTCCGGAGTCACACAATTCTCGCGAAGGGCGCCACGAACGGCGTCGCGAAGCGCAGCGGCTTCGGGCTGCCAACCTAAGAACTCCAGCATCATTGCCGAGGCAAGAACTGAACCAAAAGGGTTGGCAACTCCCTTTCCAGCAATGTTGGGCGCGGAGCCATGGACAGGTTCAAACAGTGAAGTCCTTCCAGGATGAATATTTCCCGAGGGCGCGAGGCCCAGTCCTCCCGCGAGCTGGGCGCCGAGATCGCTGATGATGTCCCCGAACAGATTGCACGTGACGATCACGTCGAACTGTCTCGGGTCGCGGATAATTTCCATCGCCAAAGTGTCGATGTAGAGGTGCCTTGACTCAACATCGGGATACTCCTGCCGCACTTCCTTGAAGACTCGCTGCCAAAGATCGTGCGCAAAGGTCAGCGCGTTGGACTTGTCACTCATGCAGACGCGTTTGAGCCCATTTTGCCGGGCGTACTGGAAGGCGTAACGAATAATACGCTCGACGCCCTTCCGGGAGTTCACGTCCTCCTGGACAGCGATTTCATCGGCCGTGCCCTTCTTAAAGAAGCCGCCAACGCCAACATAAAGGCCCTCAGTATTCTCGCGAAAGACCATGATGCGAATGTCTTTTTCCGCGCGGTCACGTAGCGGGGTCAGGCGGTCGTCCAGGAGCTCAACCGGGCGCGCGTTCACATAGAGGTCCAGCTTGAAGCGCAGCCCCAGCAGAATGTCCGCAGCATGCTGATTGGAAGGCACACGCGGATCGCCGAGCGCGCCGAAAAGGATCGCGTCAAACTCATCGCGAAGCATCTCAACTGCGCCAGTAGGGAGCGTAACGCCCTCGCGCAGATACTTATCGGCTCCCCAGTCGAACTCGACGAATTCCAGCGGACGCCCTCTTTGCGCGCTGACCGCCTGCAAAACCTTAACCGCCTGCGGCGTAACCTCCGCACCAATCCCGTCGCCGGGAATCACGGCAATGCGTGCTTTCGGTCCCCCGTTTCGCATAGGAATGCCAGGCAAGATTTCGTCTCCTCAACGGCTTAACATGAACCGTTCGCGATAGCTCGTAGGATAAAACAACCGCGCTATTCTTCCATTAAAGCCATCCCTTCGCCAGCGAAGGAGACTCACGAATACGAGATACCCGTTGGCAGCCCTTTTCAATCAGATGCTGTCGTCTAGTCAAACGGGAGAAAGTGTGCTATCAGGCGTGGCAGAAAGCGTGACAAAGGGAGGAAAAATGATTAGTAGACGTGAGTTTTTGGCAACCACTGGGGCGGCAGTCGCGACTACGAGCATGGCGGGAGCCGCTCATGCGAACCCTCTTCCAGCAGTTACCGGAGGTGAGAAATCGGCAAAACTGTTCTTGCCTGAAGACGACTTAAAGCCGGCAACGTTTGACCGGATGCCTCTGGAATGGCACAAACAGCGCGCGCAGAAGCTACGCGATAAGCTGGCGGAAGATGGCTACACGGGCATCCTCCTCACCGACCGCTGGAACATCATTTATTTCACAGGCCTGTGGCACACGACCACCGAACGTCTCGTCAACGTGTTCCTTCCTCTGAAGGCTGAACCCGTCTGGTTCAATGCGGCCCTGGACCGCGACCTGGTCAAGTCCTGGTGGTACAGCGATGGCGAAATGTACTTCGACTGGCTCCACGCCGAAGGCGCCTTTCCGCACGAGGGGAAAGTGCAGATGGGCGCCAAAGTGGATCTCTTCGAGTGGATGTTGAAAGCTTTGAAGAAACGCGGCTATGCCGATCAGAAGTTGGCCGCCGACGTCGAATTCACGCCTTCCGCGCAAAAGAAAGTCGTGAACGTTCTGGGGAAGGAGATGAGCTCACTCGACGAAACGTGCATGAAGATGCGGATGAAGAAAACGCCGGAAGAGTTGGCTCTTACCCGCCGCGCGTACAACTATTTCAATCAAATGCATGCCTTCGCGCGCGACATGCTTCTGCAACACGGCACGGACCTGACCGACTATGACATCGCCAGTGCGGCCACCAAATATGGCACCGACCTGGTGATGGCGGACATCAAGCGCGACGGCGCGCCTCACACCGCCGTGGGAATCGAGATCGAAGTGGGCTGCCGCACCGGCCGGTCCACAGCATACCCGCACCCGAACCAGTTTCAGCACAACAAGGTGGCGAAGGGTCAGGCCATCCAAATCGAAGGGGGCGTGAACATTGCGGGCTGCGGCGGCGAACTCTATCGCGCCATGTTTATCTATCCCCTGACGGACCAGATGAAAAAACTCTGGACCGTTAGCCGCGATTGTTGCCTGATCCAAAAAGAAGAGTCCATTGCCGGCGTGACCTGTTCAACGGTCGCCTACAAGATCCACAAATACCAGGTAAAGAACGGCGTAGCGCCCTACATTTACCATCGGCCCGCGCACGGGCAGGGCTGGGAGGGACATCAACCGCCGTATCTCGCGCTTGGCGATTCCACGATGCTCGAACAGGGAATGATTTTCTCCGTTGAGCCGGGTCTTTACGATCCCGAGCACGGGATCGGCGCGAACTTTTCTGATGGATTTGTGGTCGAAGCCGACGGGCCTTCGCGGCAAATGTCCCGGCTACCCTGGAGCGAAGAATGGTGCCTTGTCAAGCTCTGACTCGGCAGCCATCCGAAACTACTTCAGCTTGGCGAATTCCGCGCGGGCCGTCTTGAGTATCGGAACGTCCGCATCTGCGGTCTTCCACAGATCGAAGAAGCGCTGGTAGGAATTGCGGGCTGCGTTTGTCGCGCCGGTGCTGACCTGCGCGCGGGCTTGGCCCAGAAAAGCGAGTGCCCCGGACCAGCAATTCCCTACAATGCCGCGGCTGTCCAAGAGCTTCTGAAATTCAGCGAGTGCCTGCGGCCCCTGCTTCGAGCCGAGAAAGGCTTCGCCACGCAGATAGACCGGCGCCATGCACGAATAACTCAAATTCCCTATGAGCTGCCCTCGTTCAAATGGCTTTACCGTTTCGAGCAACTCTTCGGCCTGCGATGGCTTTTGGTTCATCAGCGCCATCTGGGCACGAATGGTGGGAATCCAGGCCGACTGCACAACCGTGTTCGAAACGTTGGCAGCCGCCAGGTCATCCAGCATGGTTTGCGACCGGCGCAGGTCGCCGCTCCGGGCAAACACCAGACTGGCCAAGGTCTGCGTGTCGCGGCTGTTGGGGGCAATCTGCACCGCTTTCTCGGCGTCCACCCTCGCTTCGGCCAAATTCCCATACGCCGCTTCACGCAACGCCGCAATTCCCTGCCAGATAGCCGCCGGCTCCGGCAACTGCGTTTGCTGCGCAACCTCCACGGCCCGCCGCGAGAGTTCACGAGCTTTTTTTAGACGCCCTGCATACGCCTCCGTATCCGCCTGCAAAGCAAGCATGGCGTCTTCCCCGCCGGCTTTCCCCACGGACCACTCCATCTCGCGGTGCATAGCGAGCGAATCGCCTTGCAGGAAGGCGATAGCGTAAACGTCAGTGTGCATCGCCGGGTCATCGAGCTTGCGGGCAAATGCCTGGTTCAGAACGTTCTGCGCTTCCTCTAAGCGCATGAGCGCAATGTACGCGGTGGACACGTTTTCGTACCACGCTGCGCTTCCTGGATCGAGACGCAGCGCCTGTTGCGCGTAGTTGGCCGCCTGATCGTAATCGCCGATCAAAAAATATTCGGAGGCGAGATTGCCCTTGGCGGTATCGTCGCGTGGATAAAGCTCCACCCATTCCTTGTAGCTTTGGATGGCCTTCTGGACGTCGCCGGTGCCCAGATCGAAATAAAGCGTGGTGATATGCAGCCGGTCGCGCACCGTCTGCCGGTCCGCAAGTTCAAAGGCTTGGCGTATGCGATCCGCGGCCAGAGCGTTCTGGTTCAGGTTGTAGTAGCCAACGGCCAGGTTCGAATACGCTAGCGCAAATCTAGGGTCAAGCTCGGTCGCCTTCTTCAGCGCCGACACAGCCTCAATCGCTCCTTGCTCGCGGGTGAGGCGCCGCCCTTCCGCAAACGATTTCAGAGCCTCAAGCGATGAAGTAGTCGCGCGCTCGAGCGCCAAATCAAATTTTCGCAGCGAACCCGGGTCCTCTCCCAGCTTGCCACGAAGGTCACTGGCGGCAGTACCAAGAGCGTGCACTACTTGGTCTTTGCCTCCCGCATCGGCCTTTGCAGAAGCAAATTCACTCGAGTTGGAGCATTGATTCGCGCTAAGTCTGACGGAATAGCGCGAATCGTCTTTGGTTATGACTCCGTTCAAGTAAACTGCGGCTCCGAGACGCTGGCAGAGTTTCGGGGCAAGCTCGCGCGTCAGTTGCGAAGTCGTGGGCAAAGCTTCTGTGCGCAACGCCTCGGTTACCTTTTCTGCCGAAATCAGGTTCAGCAGAGGAGATTGCCCCAGACTGATGGCTAGGGCCTCCCGAAGCGCTCCATCAAAAACCGGATCTCCCGTGGAATTCACGAAGTCGCCGATGATAATGCTGTCCGCTTCCGTCAGCTTCTTGCCGCCGTGAAAATACCAAAGTCCCCCTCCAACCAACGCGAGGAGCACGAGTGCGGCGGCAATAATTTTAGTTTTCAATCTAAACGGCCTTCCTCTTCGCACGTCACACAACAGACCGCCAACAGCAGAGACAGGGCCTCAATTTCGTTAGAGTGAATCTCGGAGTAAATACCTTAGGGAAACCGACTTGAAGTGATGGTAAGCGGTCGCGAGGATTCGCGTCAACGACGATGCTTGAAGGAGTTTACGAGGCGGTATTGTCTTTTGCGTTCGGAGTCCGGCCGGATTCGGTCCAATAGACTCCGCCCAAGGCCAGGACGCCGCCAAGCACCTGCCCCCAGGACCCTTTCTCACCCAGCCAGAGAATCCCCAGAATCGTGGCGAGAACCGGCAGCAGATAAGTAAACGCGCTTAACTGGGAAGCCTCGAGATACCGCAGCAGCCAGAAGTAAAACACGTACGCCATGGCCGAGCTGACCACCGCCATGTAAACCACGGCGGCCCACGCTTGCCACGGCACGCCCCAAAGATTCGCCGCCGAGTAGTGAATGGCCTCGTAAAGGGCGAGCGGGAGCACGATGAGTGCGCCAGCAAAGTGGTTGAAAGCCGTCATCGTCAGCGTGTCGTACTTCCCTGCCACGCGCTTGCCGAGCACCACGTACATTGCAAAGCCGACCGAGCCGGTCATGATGATGGCGTCTCCTGCGAGTGAACTGGAATGCAGGGAAATGCCATTCTCGGAAGCGAGGACGCCGACGCCAAGCAGCGCTATAAGCATGCCAACTACTTTATGACCTGTAGCGCGCTCCATGCGAAACAGCACCGCCAAAGTCAGGACGTAGATAGGCCCCAGCCCGACAATCACGGCGCCGTGGCTGACGCTCGTGAAGCGGAGTCCGAGGGTGAAGCAGGTCTGGTTGACCGTAACACCGAAAAACCCGAGATAGAAGAAGATCCAGAGGTCCCGAGCCGTAAAGCCGCGGCGCCGAAATGCTGCCGCTTCCGCGAACACCAGCCATCGGGAACATACGAAATAAATCGGAACCATGGCGATCCCCGCCAGCACCACGCGGAAGGAAGCCATCGCAAAGGGTGGCAGATAGCGCAATCCGATTTTGGCCGCGATGAAGTTCCCCGCCCAGGCCGTCACGAGGAAACCGATGGACCCCGCGATCGCCGCACGGCTAGGAACTCGCCCGCTGGAAGCTTCGACTTTCACCGCTCTAGGCCAGCCGTTCCTTTCGAACGGTCAGCTTCTCAATCAGGTCGCGCCGCGGTTCGAATCCGATCCCTGGTCCGCTCGGAACGCGAATCGTTCCCTGCGGCGAAACGATAACTTCAGGCTCGATGATGTCTTCCGCCCAGTATCGTTTGCTGGCGGTCACGTCACCGGGAAGGATGAAGTTCGGCAGCGTCGATAGCGCGATATTGTGGGCGCGGCCAATTCCAGATTCGAGCATGCCGCCGCACCACACGGGAATACCGTTCTGTTGACACAGATCGTGGATCCGCCGCGCCACCGTGTGCCCCCCGACGCGGCCCAGCTTGATGTTGATAATCCTGCACGCGCCAAGCTCGATCGCAGCTCGTGCTTGCTCTTCGGTGTGAATGCATTCGTCAAGACAAATGGGCGTGTCAAGCCGCTTCTGAAGCTGCGCGTGACTATAAAGATCGTCCCACCCCAGCGGCTGCTCGATCATCATGAGGTAAAAACCCTCAAGTTGCTTCAGCGAAGGCAAATCCTCAAGCGTGTAGGCCGAGTTTGCATCCACCATTAGCTTGATGCGGGGAAAATCCTGGCGCAGACGCCGCACCGGCTCTAAATCTTTTCCTGGCTTGATCTTGATTTTGATCCGCTGGTAGCCAGCCGCAAGTTCCTTGTTCACTGCGGCCGCTAGTTCGTCGAGTGAATCCTTGATTCCAATGGAGACACCGCAAGCAATCTCGTCGCGTGTGCCGCCAAGGAGTTTGGCCAGCGAGACGTCTTTTTGCTTGGCTTCCGCGTCCCAGACTGCCGCCTCCAGAGCGGCCTTCGCCATGTTGTGCCCGCGAACTGGCGCAAGCATGCCCCAGATTTGCGAAGCTGCGTCAAACGACTTACCTTTTACCTGCGGCCACAAGAAATCCCGCAGAACCGGCCACGCCGTGTCTGTATATTCCGGGCTGTAAAACGGCGCCTCGCCGGCCACGCATTCTCCCCACCCCACGGCCCCGTCAACATTCGCCTCCACCAGAATGATCCGGCGAACTTCCGTGCGATCCATGCTGGTTTCAAACGGAGCCACCAGCTTCATGGAGACTTCGCGCAATGTGATTTCGTGTATGAGCATGGAGTGTGAAGGGATGCTTTTCCTAGAAGTCGCTCCATGGCGTGAGCAGATACGCGCGATTGCCAGAATCGGTCCGCAACGCCACGGCAGCGTATCCCTTGCCAAACCACCTCGTAAACTCTTCCCGAAGGCGGGCTTGGACTTTTCCCACCTCCGGGGAGCCTTCGCGAAGCCAATTCTCGATCTCTGCCGGCAGCTCAATCGCCGCAGGCGCTTCGACGGGATCTTTGACCAGATTCTGGATTGCGGCCACGACCCGCGCCGAGTCCAAGTGCCATTCCACCAGCAACCGGTCCGTCGGCAATCCCCGGTGCAACGGGCTGGTGGTTATGCCATATAAGTTCGGCTCATAGTTGCGGCAGATCGCGCCTAGCCGATTCAAGTTGAAATGTGCGTTGCGCAGTTCGAATGGATCGAACGTCCACTGGATCAGGCGAATTCCGCGGCTCAGCGCTTCCTCGCGCTGAAACAATTTCAGCATCCGGCCGATCCCTTTGTCCCGGTACCCGCCATGAACGCCTGTCATGTGCGAATGCAAGTACGGCACGTTGTCCTGGAGGCCGACTACCGCAAGCGTGTAGCCCACTAGGCGGTTTCCGTCAAACGCGCCCAACACTTGCCCGCCCGAGTGGGCGGCCACAACGAACATGCTTGAGGGCTCCACTTCCAGGTCTTTCTCCCCCCAAATCTCCCGCTGCAGTTGCACGCAGCTTTCGAATTCTTCCAGTGCTTCGCATTTTCGAACCACGATGTCAGGACTCATTCTCTGACCTGTACCTTGGCTCGCTCGTTCACGCGCCCCATGTCTTCCGCCTCTTTCGTGGCATCCCAGAGCGCTTCCATCTCCTCGCGCGGGAGATCCTTGAATTCCCTGCCGCTTGCACGCGCCTTTGCTTCCATCGCCCTAAACCTGCGCGAAAACTTCGCGTTCGCTTTCTTTAGAGCAATCTCCGGATCGACGTGAAGGAAGCGCGCAAGATTGACCGCAGCGAACAGGAGATCGCCAATCTCCTCCTCGACTTTCGTTTGATTCGCTCCCGCCAGTGCCTTCCGCACCTCTGCGGTCTCTTCTTGCATCTTCGCAACGACTCCATCCGCATTGTCCCAATCAAACCCGATGCGCGCCGCCTTCCGAGTCAATTGAAAGCCTTCGAGCGTCGCAGGAAGAGCCCGCGAAACACCATCGAGCAAAGATGGCTGGGCCGGGAGCCCCTCACTCTCGGCAGGGCCGTGTTTTTTGCTTGCCTGGCGCTCTGCGGCTTTGATCTGCTCCCAGTTTCTCAGCACTTCAGCGGCATTCTTCGCGCGAGCTTCTCCAAAAACGTGCGGATGGCGCCGAATCATCTTGTCGTGAATCTCGCGGATCACGTCCGCGACGGTAAAGCGGCCTTCCTCGGTGGCGATTTGCGAATGGAAAACGATCTGCAACAGCAGGTCGCCCATCTCCTCCGCGAACTTCGCATCATTTCCGCTCTCCAAGGCCTCCAGCACTTCGTAGGCTTCCTCGATCAAGTACGTCCGCAACGTTTGATGCGTTTGTTCGCGGTCCCAAGGGCAGCCCTTCGGCGCGCGCAGCCGCGCCTGCACGGCCACCAGCTTCTCGAACCACTCCCCGGGAGTTAGTTCTTTTCGAATCACTGTTTGAGCCTTCTGGCGAAGCTTCTTTTTCGTTCTTTGAGTCTTTTTCCGCGTGGGCATTCTATCTTTGATGGATCGTCGAAAAAATCCAGGCTCACACTTTACGGGGGAAACGAAAGTTTCACAAGGTCTCGCGAAATTACTTCCGAGTGGCCGAACCTCCCCAGAACTCCCCACAAGCTCGTTTCTAAACAACTTCCCGTTTGCCGACAATCCGGAACGTAAATCGCATAAGGCGAATGCTACGGATGATTGGCGCTCGCTGGAGGCTCAAGCCCCTGCCATCGCAATTCCGTTCCTCAAAGTCACAATGTAACGGCAGGGATCCCTGGCTTCATGGGCGCGGCACAGCCAATCCCTCACAATCTGGGCTACTTGCTCAATCGAGGCCGACCCGGTGCAATAAATCCCGGAATCGGGCCTCTGAGCGAATCGAATCAAACAACGGATCGACGGCGAGATAGGACATCCAGACAGCACGATCACGATAGGCAGTCTCAAGCCAATTGTACGTCTGCTCCCTATCATTCAGGGCGGCGTAGATTTGTGCGATGCCGTAGGGCGAAACATAGCGCTTGGTGGAAATGTCGCGCAGCTCACGAATGACGCGAAGGGCTTCTTTTTTTTCTCCGGCCAGAGCTAGACTCACTCCGACCTGGGCCGTGTAAAGTGGGCTACCTCCAGACAGGCTGGCGGCTTTCTGCAACTCATGGAGGCCTTCCTTGTGTTTCCCCTGTTGTACGTAGCTTTCGCCGAGGATGAGGTGGGCGGCTGCAAAGTTCGGATCTAAGTCGACCGTGTTTCGGCTTTGCTGCATTGCGCCGTCATATCTGCGCGCGAGGTAGTAGCGTAAACCGACCCAAGTCCCGATCATGAGATTTAGCGGATCGAGGTCGAGTGCTCGTTTGGCCTCAACCTGAGCTTCATCGTGCCTCCCCTGGATCGACAGATAATCGCCGTACCAGTGATGCGCATTGGCGTATTGCGGGTTCAACTCCAATGCGCGTTTGAACTCAGTCTCTGCTCCAGCCCAATCCCACTTGTGGTCGAGCACCAGAGCGAGCGACGCGTGAGCCTCAGCCGATTGCGGATCGATTTCAACCGCCTTTTGCGCCGCCGCGTACGCCTTCGGAAGCACTTCCGCCGGGGACATAAACCCGTGCCAGGCGAGTCCACTGTTGCAATCGGCTAATCCCGAGTAGGCGGCGCCGTAGCCGGAGTCTCTGCTTATTGCTTGTTCGAAATAAAGCGCCGCTTTTGGCATGCTGTCGGCTGTCCGCTTGTTCCAGTAATAGCGGCCTTTCAAGTAGGCTTCGTATGCTTCGGGGTCTACCGTGCGCGCGGAGCTAAGCCGCGCGTGTTCCTCTCCAGTAAGTGTGACTTCAACTCTTCGCGCGATGGATTGCGCCACGTCGCTCTGCAGGCTGAGTACGTCGCGCAGCTCGCGATCGTAAGACTCCGACCAGAAGTGTTCGTCGGTTGCGGCGCGAATCAACTGCGCGTGAACGCGGATGCGGTCGCCCTCTCGTATGACCGAACCCTCCACGATCGCGTCCACCCCAAGCGTTCCGGCAATCTCGGGTACTGAGAGGCGTGTGTCCTTGAAGCGGGTCACGGAGGTGCGGGATGTCACGCGGAGATTGTGTATCCCCGAGAGGGTTCCGATCAGAGCCTCGGTCATTCCGTCGGCGAGATAGTCCTGCGATGCGTCCCCAGAGAGGTTTTTGAGAGGCAGCACAGCGAGGGACTTGATTGCTGGCTGCTTTGTGCCTCCGGCGCCGGGATTGTGGTACACCAGGAAGCCGGCGACGAGAAGCAGCAGGAGCGCCGCTGCACCGAATAGCAACCTCAAGCGTGTAAAAAAGAAACTCTCTGCTGATGTTACGACTGAGTCGGCTGGCTGAGAGGAGGCCGTTTCGTGTGCGGGGTGGAGCCCTGGCTCGGGCGCTGACAAAGGCACTGTGGCGGGATTCGGATCAACTACAGGAGCTATGAACCGGTAACCACGCCGGGGAATGGTTTCAATGTAGCGGGGTTCGTCGGCCGAATCCGCGAGCACGTCTCGCAGCTTCTTTACGGCGCTGTTCAGGCCGGTATCGAAATCGACGAAGGTGTCCGCGGGCCAGAGCCGCTGGCGGAGTTCTTCGCGCGTAACGACATCGCCGGCATGCTCCAGCAACAGCGCTAGTACCTGGAAGGGTTGGTCCTGAAGTTTCAGGCGGAGGCCGAGTTTGCGCAACTCACCCGACCGCAAGTCCGCTTCGAAGGGACCGAAGCACATCCTGGTGGCTTGGGCCGGAGGTTCCACGTGAGGGTTCCACAAACGTGGTGCCAGTTTATCATCGATTATTACGAAAGTAACAGTTCGGGCCGTTTGTGCGCAACGTGCTTTAATTCAATGAACTAGACGATCAGAAACAAAACAGAGGCGGGCCACCTCCTCGCCATTGCGCGCGAGAGCAGGTCGAGCCACTGTCGTCGCGCTGCGGCGAGTGTTGGAAAAAGTCGCCGAGGTAACCGGTACTGATTTCTCCCCCGGCAACGACGCACTTGAAGTGACCGACAGCAGTGGAGGAATGGCCATGAGCAGAATGAGCGCAGTCACACGTTTCGTCGTAACTGTATTAGTCCTCGTGTTTCTGTTTGCAGCTTCACGCCCGTCCGCGCTAGCCGCGACGCCCGACCCGGTCCTGCAATGGATCGGCATCATGAACGACACGGCCCTAGCGGGAGGCACGAGTCCATTCTTTACAAGCCGCATAGCCGCGATGGTATCCGCCTCGGTTTTCGATGCCGTCAACGGCATTGATCCGCGCTACCGGCCGATCCATGTGCGGCCGAACGCGCCGGACGGGGCATCGGCACGGGCGGCAGCCATTGAAGCCGCGTATGTGATCCTGGCGGACGCATACCCGGCGCAGGTCCCAGCGCTCACCACGCAGCTTAATGGATCCTTGTCGACGCTGGCTCTGACCGAAAATGCGCAAGCCATCGCCGCCGGTGTCGCTTGGGGACAAACCGTCGCCGACGCCATCTGGGCGTGGAGACAAACGGACGGGTTTGCCCCACCGCCTCCTCCCTTTGAAGGCGTCCTCGGCATTGTCGGAACCCCTGCCGCCATCGGCTACTGGCGTCCCACTCCTCCGCCCAATGCGCCAGGAGCCGGTACTCAGTTGGCTACCATGACTCCTTGGGTTCTCGTGCGGGCTTCCCAGTTCCGCCTGCCGCCTCCTTACTCCCTTGAAAGCGCCCAGTACGCAGCGGATCTGAATGAAACGAAAATCATAGGTGCCTTTTCCGGCTCGCCGCGGACAGCGGATCAATCCGAACTGGCGCTTTTTTGGCAAAGCAATACGCCGCTCACCTGGAACCGGGTCGCCGCGCAGATTTCCGCGGAGCGCGGTCTCTCATTCCACGAGAATGTCCACCTCTTTGCTTTGTTGAATGTCACCATGGCCGACGCCGTCATTGCCTGCTGGGATTCCAAGTACCGCTACAGCTTCTGGCGGCCGATTACCGCGATCCGCGAAGGTCTCACCCCAGCCGATGCCGACCCCACCTGGGAGCCTTGGCTCGACTTCTTTCCACCGGGCACTCCTGCCTTTCCGGAGTATCCCTCAGCCCACGCCTCAATTAGCGGCTCCGCGGCGTTCATCCTCGCCTCCACTTTCGGAGACAACACCTCCTTCACCGTCACCTCCGAATCGCGTCCCGGCACTCGTTCGTTCTCCAGTTTCTCCAGCGCCGTTTCAGAAATCGCTGACGCTCGCGTCTTCGGCGGTATCCATTTCCGCACTTCATGCGTCGTTGGCAACACGCTGGGCAGGAACGTGGCAAGTTTCGTCGCGAGGCACGCCATACGCGCGCTAAGTGACGATCAAAACGACCAGTAGGTTCAGAGGCTTCGCTAACTCTAGGTAAGAGCGCGGCTATCCGCGCTCTTATCGCAACTGTGAGGTAGAGACAACTAAGTCTTCTTCACATCATTGTGTGGGCCTATAAGCCGTATCCGCTCGGGTGGTACCCAGGCACTCGTCGAGGTGACCGCTTCACACCAGCTTGGGAAGCGTCTCGGGGTGGCGCCCGAGCAACGGGCTATCCGGAAGTTGAACCACAAAAGCGAGAGGGTCAGAGTTCGGCTTACCGGACTCGATGCATTTATGAGATGGGTTGCGATGCTCCGGACCTCAGGCCCGCTTTTTCCAGGTACTTCAGCATCGTGGTAACCGTCGACTGCGAGATGTCCGCTCCCTCGTGGCAATAGTAATATTCGGGGAACTCCATGCGCGTCCCGGCGCCTGCGCTCCCCTCGCTTTTTGTTCGATAAAAGTAGACACACGTGTAGGCGGGCCCGCCCCCAGCTAGCCCTCCGGCATCGAATTCTTTTGACGAAGTCTGGTAACCAGGCACTGTCGCGGCATTGGCTCCAAAGCTGTCCGGCTTGGCGATCGAATTGTAATCGTTGTACGCAGTCGCCCCATTCAGGCTGCTGGGCGAACCGCCATGGGCGCCGCCACCTACCAGTCCAACCACGAGGATGTAGCTGGGCTTGGCAGAATCCACGCAGGCGCCGGCCAGCTTTCTCGAAGCATTCTTCGCGAACCATTTCCCGAGGCTCTCCCAGTCCTTCGCAGGCAATGGGCTCGCCCGATAGGGAGCGCGATGACCGCGCTGCGCCTCGTTCTTCGCCTTGTCCTTGTCCTGCACGCCAGCGCTGTATTTCTTGTCGAGCTCTTGCCACTGGCGGGCCAATTCTTCCCTGCTCGGGCGTTCTTTCCAAGCGGTCACTTTCGACGGCAAGTCCCATTCTTGCAGTTGCTTGATGCTGTTCTCCGCGAACATGTTGCGATTCAGCGGCGAAATGGGCATTGCCAACAACTCCAATGTAGCTAAATCCATCGGCTGAAGGTTGAGAGGAAGTTCACAACTGGGCGAAGAAGAACCCGTGCCAGTGGGTGAGCTTTGCGTCTCCGCTGTTTGCGGTACTCCGGCTATGGCACAGAGCAAAGCTAGAGAAACGGTTGCCGGGCAAAAACCAGGCCAATTCTTCACCCCACCCTCCCGGGACTTGACCGGCGCATTATACACCCCTTGGAATCCCCGCTCCGTAGCCGCGCAAACTGCCACCCGTGCTAAACTGAAAACGACAAAATCATTGAGGATTGCCCCTTGTCCGAACACAAACACGAAGACTCATTTCGCGTAATCGACCGCCGCCCTTTCACTTCCGAAGGAGAACTGCGGAAAGAAGTCGTCGAAGAACAGGAGCGCGAAGCCAAACAAGAGGCCAAGAAGGCTCCACCACCCCCGCCGGAAACTACGAAAACACCCGCAGCCGCGCCTCCCGACGCACCCGAGCATCTTTCCGCCTTCGAGAATCTCATCCGCATGATCGGTCAGAACGCCGCCATGGTCCTGGGCGCTTACGCCGATCCGCGCACTGGTCAGCCCATGATCGATCCCGACGCTGCGCGCGAGTTGATCGACATGCTCGACGCCTTGCAGCAAAAGACCAAAGGCAACCTCGCGCCGGAAGAAGAGAGCCTCCTCCTCGATTTGTTGGGCAAACTGAAGCTGACTTATGTGGAGATTAACCAGGCTGTCGCCGCGCAAGCGGCCACGCAAGCCAAAGCCAAGTCTCGCTCGTAAGAGCGCGTTGAATAGTCACGCAAAAATGTCATTCGAAGCGAAGCGCGCCTTGAGCGCTCCGGTCATTTGTGCGGAGCGAGGAACGTGCTTATTCTTCTCTGTGGTCTCTGTGCACCCTGTGTTGAGAAAACACTCGCTTGCGCCACGGCGCTCCGGCCTTTCAAGATGCCTCGCACCCCGCTAAAGATCACCGTTCTCGGCTCCGGAACCTCCATGGGCGTTCCCACGCTCGGATGTCCCTGCCGCGTCTGCAGCTCGTCCGATTCGAACGACAAGCGTCTGCGCCCCTCGATTCTCCTCTCCCGCAACGGCCAGAACGTGGTCATCGACACTACCCCCGACTTTCGCCAACAAGCTCTCCGCGCTGGCATCGATCGCCTCGACGCCATTCTGCTCACCCACGGCCACGCCGATCACATTCTCGGGTTCGATGATATTCGGCCGTACAACATCCGGCAGCGGGCGGCGCTTCCGGTTTACGGCAACGAGGAGACGTTTCGAATCATTCGCCGCGTGTTTGCTTACGTTTTCGACACCAAACCAACCCTCAGCACCGTGCCTAGCGTGAATCTCAACGTTATCGACGGCGCGTTCGAATTGCTCGGCATCAGATTCATCCCGATTCCCATGCAACACGGCGAGATGAACGTTCTCGGCTTCCGCTTCGGCCGCGCCGCTTACCTCACGGACTTTAGCCAGTTGCCAGATTCTTCTATGGCGCTTCTCGAAGGTTTGGACGAACTCATCTTGGACGCGTTGCGCGACATTCCTCACCCCATGCACCAGACCGTGGACCAGGCTCTCGCCCTCGTCGACAAACTCAAACCGCGCCGGGCCTGGTTCACGCATATCGCGCATGACCTACCTCACGCGGAAACCAACGAGCGGCTCGCGAAGCTCGGCTATCCTCATGTGCAACTGGCTTATGACGGCTTGCAATTCGAGGTGCAAGTGGACGCTGCGGAGGATCGCTCGATCGAGCGTGGAGACTCGCCAGACACGAGAATCGCGGCAACCGGCCCACAAACGCCCCGTTTCTCGACCTTCACTTCTTCGGAGGCCTGGGCTTCGCGCTTTGGCAAGCTTGGCCACCATAGCGTTCTGGCCATTGGCAGCTTTGACGGCATCCACCTTGGCCATCAGGCCGTTCTGCGCGCCACTGTCGAACGCGCCCGCACGTTGAAAGCGGTTCCGACCGCGCTGACTTTCGACCCTTCTCCGCGAAAAGTGCTTCGCCCGGAAACCGCGCCGCTTCAGCTTTCCACGATTTCGCAGCGCCTCTCTTGGTTTAGCGCCATGGGCCTCGAAGCCGGAGTGGTCCTGCCATTCACACTGGAGTTATCGCGGCAAACTCCCGAGGAATTCGTCCTGCAAATCCTCGTTCGCGATTTGCGCATCAAGGCGGTTTTTGTCGGTGAGAATTTCCGCTTCGGTCACAAGCAAGCTGGCGACGTGCAGCGCCTGCGCGAACTCGGCGCCGTCCACGGTTTCGAGGTGGTCATTCTCCCGCCGGTGATTTATCGCGGCGAAGTTGTCTCCAGCACCATCATCCGGCGCGAAGTCGCTGAAGGCGACGTCTCCCACGCCGCGCGCCTCCTCGGCCGTCCCTTCGCTCTCACCGGCGAAGTGATCACCGGCACCGGGACCGGCCGCCGTTTCACCTTCCCCACTCTCAACCTCGCCGCGGAGCAAGGGATGCTCCCCGGTCGCGGCGTTTACATCACTCGCGTTTCTTTAGATGGCGAAAAGCGCAGCCGCCGCGCCGTCACCAACATCGGCATGCGCCCCACCTTTGATGGTTCCGCGCTCAGCGTCGAGACGCATCTTCTCGAAACCCACCTCGAGTCCACGCCCAAGCGCTTGGAGGTTCAGTTCTGGAGAAGGCTGCGCGACGAAAAGAAATTCAGCGGCCCCGAGGAATTGCGCGCCCAAATTGCGCGCGACATCGGCCGCGCCAACAAATTCTTCTCCCGCCTACGGCGCTCCCGCTCCGCTCGCCGCGCGTCGTTCTCCGCGTCGCGTTCCTAGTCTGATGTAGCGGCGCCCCTGCCCACTGCCGGCAGCGCCTTCAGAGCGGTGAGTTTGTCCTTGCGGCCCCAACAGGGCCCGGAATCTGAAAGGCTTTTCTAAATCTAGTTGAGGCAACGGATGAAAGGTGAGTATGATCCCTTTCAATGGAAAACCCTCCTGATGTAGATGATCCATCCTCGGAGTCTGCTTCCGCGCATGGCGCTGCCAGGCCTTCCCCAGGGGAGAGTATCGAAGGACTGTTGAAACTCCTGGCGGTCTTCGCAGCCCTTATTACATTCCTTGGCACTCCGGCGGTAGTCGTGCAGTTCGTACGATTTCATATACCCCTTCAATTCATGACACGCGATCAAGCATTGCGGGCTGGAATCATGCCAGCGATATGTCTCATTGCCTTGGGGTTGGGCATGTATTGGGCAGTGAGTAATCCGAAAAAGGTACTTGGATGGCTTGAACCATTCCGGTACGGGGGACGGGTGGCAAAGGAAGCAGGGATGGCGGGTGTTGCCCTGACAGACACAAGCCGGTGGTTAACGGCCACCACGGTCATAGTTCTCATACTCCTGCCTTTCGCGGCCATATGGAATTATGGTTTGCACCATTTTTTTGGCTATCTTCCGCAAAGTATCCAGGGCATGGGCAGATGGCTGCTGCTTCAGAAGACGGTGTGGGTCGCCCTAGTCCTGGCCAGCGCGGCGGTCTTTCTCGTGGTTTTTAGACGGCTTGCCTTCAAGGTCAGGGAGGGGGTAGCAAAGATTAGAATTGTGATATTGGGGGTGAATTTCGTTGGCCTGATCATAGATCACCTCAACAAGCTGGCGGATCGGCTTGGTTATCCCTTGTTGCAAGGCGCGGTGTTTGCAGTGATTCTGTCGGGCTTGCTGGCCCTGTACCTTCTCCTTCAAAAGTTCATTTATGGGGGTCCGCTATGGCTGTGGCCGGAGTTGTGGGGGACTCTTCTCAAGGCCTTTGCTTGCGGATGCGTGATTAGTTTCTTAGCGGTGTTGGCCGGTGCTCTTACCCAATTGGCCGATTCCAGGACCAAGAGCCAGGGACAGGTAACGGCATATGGAGCAATCTTTATTATCTATTTCCCTTTGGTTGCTCTCTATGCCTCCCAGTGGTATCCGTACATTCCTTACGCGCTGGGTGGTGGCCACCCAGCACAGGTTACCGTTTGGCTGGAAAAGAAAAGCGTCCCCGAGTCATTTAAAAAGACTCTAGGATGCAAGGAAGATGGCGATTTGAGCCGTTGCGAAACCGCCTACCTTTTGGACCACGATTCTGATAGGACGATATTAGTTGATAGCGCTTTCGCTCACACAGACAGTTTCAGCGTGGTTTTTTCGAAGGAAGCAGTCAAAGCCATCAATTCTGAAAGGCCATGAAAGGGAGAGAGAGGTCGTCCCAACGAAGACGCTGGCAAAAACTGGGGTAGACTTGGCCTATGCTTCGTCAGATTGCGCCGGTGTTCTTCACCAGGGACATTCCCGCAACGCTCGCCTATTACACGGGCAAGCTTGGCTTCGCCTGTCTGGGGACGTGGCCCAGTGCCCTGTCGCTGAACGATCCGCCGGTCTACGCCATCGTGGCGCGCGACCAGCAGGTGATTCATTTCCGTTGCGCCGCGCCGCCCACCGCCAATCCGGACAAATACCAGGACGAATTGCTCGACGCCTACCTGTTCGTGGAAGATGCCGACGCCCTTTATGCCGAGTACGCCGCCCAAGGCGTGGAATTCGCTCGGGGACTTGGCAACATGCCCTGGCATTGCCGCGAGTTCGTGGTGAAGGACTGCGATGGCCGTCTGCTGGCCTTCGGCGCGAACCTGTAGAAGTGCGGCGGGGGGTAACGAGTGGCGAGTGGCGATAAAAGAGTTGGAAGGTTCGAAGGAGAGGTCCTTCGACTCGCTGCGCTCGCTCAGGATGGCTATCCCCACCGGACAGCCAGTTTGAAGCTCACAAGGTTTCAGGAAACGACTAAGAGAAGGCCAAGCGCCCGCGCGGGGTGGGGATCGGGCGACCGAGTTCCTTGGCGGTATCAATCCACTCTTGAATGATCACTTCGACGTTGGCCAGGGCTTCTTTGTAGGTTTTGCCGTCCGCCGCGCAGCCGGGTAATTCCGGCACCTCGGCAATAAAGGCATCGTCTGCCTGGCTCCAGTAAATGATGATTTCGTATCTAGTCATCGGCTTCTCCGGCTAACCAAGAAAAAACGCGGTCACCGCTCAAGCTTTGAGGAAGTCGCTTACGTTAATTCCGGCTTCGCGGAGAATCGCGCGCAGCGTGCCTTCTGCCATATCGCCGGAATGGTGCGGAAGAGTGACCTTTCTTCCCGTTTGCGCATGGCGCCAGACTTCGTGGCTGCCGGCACCGGAACGGTCGAACTGGAAACCAAACGTTCTGAGTCGGCGGGCAACTTCCCTGTAGGAAAATCCTGAGAGGCGTCCCATCTAAGAGACAGAAACAGGAACGCGGAATTCGCGCTTGGAGCGAACCTTGCTCCGGAACACGCGGGGGAGAGGATCGCCGTGCTCCCGGCAGGATTCCACGATTTTTCTAGCGAGGTCTTGAGCGATTTCGACCGTTTCGGCGACGCTGCGGCCCTCGGCCACCAATCCCGGAACGTCCGGGCTGGTGCCCAAATAGCGGCCATTCTTCAGGTTCGCGACGCGAACCCGAATGGCCACTTCCTCGACTTCGGCGATGTGTTCTTGCCGCCTCACGAGAGGTTCCTTCGCAGGAAATTATAGCAGAGATACGCGAAGTGGGCGCCGCTACACGGACGGGAGGACGGGGCGGAGCTTGCCGGCGGCGAGGTCTTGCAATTTGCGAAGGCCTGCGTCGAGTTCGCTGGGGGTGAGGCGGCCCTTGCGGTAGAGCAGGCGCAGAAAATCCGGGGCGGGCGTGTCGCCCTTAAGCGTGTTGCATTCGAGGCAGCAGGAAACCAGGTTGCGGTAGGAATTGCGTCCGAAACGCGCGCGTGGGACGAGGTGGTCGAGGCAGCGGACATTGGCGGGAGTGCAGCGAAGGCAGTAAAAGCAGGCGCCGAGTTCGCGGTCGTGAATGGTTTTGCGGAGCGCCCAAGTGCTCAAGAAATCGATGGACTCGAGGTCAGCGGCAGCCGGTTCGCCATTGGCCCCGGAGGTGCCATTGAAGGAGTGGCGTGCGGCGCGGGACGAGTGGCGAGCGGGGATCACGTCGTTGCCGGGGAGGAGTGCGGGGATCTGCTCGGGCAGGCGCATCTCGACGAGGTGGCCGGTTTTGTCGCGTTCGAGCAAGCGGAGAGCACCCAGCTCGTCGAGGCGGCGCACCCCCTGGCGAACCGGGCCATTGGAAAGGCCGAGGTCGCGGGCTACAGAGATAATCGAAAAGTGCAGGCGAGTCTTGCCGACGACCAGAGAATGCCGCAGGAGATAGGAATAGACGGCGCGGTCCCAGACGGTCAAGCCGAGACGCGGGGCGAGAACATCTTCAAACTGCATCCAGAGGAGTTTGGGATTCGGTTTTTTGTTGAGCATCGTTTTAGGTCCTGTAATGAGAAGTTGGAAGGTTCAAAGGTTGTAAAGTTGAAAGGTCCAGGAGAATTCAAAGCGGAGCCGCCCCTTGGAGGCTCGGGGGTAGGCAGCTAAGAGCTAATAGAGAGAAAAGACTGGACTTAACACAGACAACACAGGGGCCAGAGCACAGAGGACACGGAGAAATGAAAAACGCCGGCGCGAAGCCTTTCGCAACTCAGGGCGGGCCGGCGGTACAAATAAAAGAGCACAGACTGAAGTCTGTGCCACTAAAACAAAACGCCCCGAGCACAGTCGGGGCGTCATTCTAAACGACAATTATTTTACTAGACTTATAGTACAATGGTCAATAAACAAGTAAGTTAAGAACGAAATTATATAAGTACTTACGCAGCAATAAGAGGGAGAGGTGGGCTGGTCATCCCGAACCCGGTCGCGCACGGGCACGCGGTAAGCCGGCTCGAAAGAATTAGCGCAAACGGCAGTAAGGCTTCTCAATTCCACATCGAGCGCAGGTCCCAGCAGGGTTGCAGCCCCTCGCATTTGGTTGTGGTTTGTTCCGGCTCAAGCATGTTGTCCACGGTTCGGAACAACAAGACTCCCAAAATAAACGCCGCCGTCCAAATCAACAGGGGCCGCAGCGTCGACGAGACACTTTCCTGAAGCTTCATGCTCACTTAGACGCCGAGACGCCAGGCGAGTTCCCGATGAGAAGGGTGAAAAACGCTATTTCTCGAGGATCGCCAGGCATTCCGCGCAGTAGCCGCCGACTTCGGTGCGGGAAACGGTGACCTTCATGTGGAAGTCGCGGGCAATCTGGTTCTTCAACTGTTCGTAGAGGTTGCTTTCAAACTCGCGCACTTTGCCGCATCGCAGGCACGCCACATGGATGTGATCCCGCGGCCCATGCGTTTCGTAGTAGTGCCGATCGCCGCGCAGGTGCAGCAAATCCAGCTCGTCGATCAAGCCTTCGCGTTTCAGCAGGTCAATCGTGCGGTACACGGTGACTAGATGCACTTCCGCGTCGATTTTTTGCGCGCGCTCGAAAATCTGGTCGATGTCCAGATGCTGCTCGGCGTCATCGATCACTTGCAGAATCACGCGGCGCTGGCGGGTCATGCGGATTCGGCGCGCAGCTACGGCTTGCTGAAGTTTTCCAGTGGTCTCCGCGGTATTGAGGCGCTCACCGGTCGAAGCCCGGTGCGCAGGCGACGCGGCCATTTCTGAAGCTCCACAGTGGCACAGACTTTAGTCTGTGCGCATTTGCCAACCTCTACGAATGCGTTGGCAGCAACCGCACCACGTCATTGTACATAACGTAAGCGAACAGCACCAAAAGGAACACCAGCCCCACTTGCACGAATCTCTCTTTGAACCGCAGACTGAAATCGCGCCGGCGGATGCCTTCCATGGTGAGCAGAAGGATGTTTCCGCCGTCGAGAATGGGAATGGGCAGCAAATTCAAGATTCCCAGGTTTATGCTCATGAACGACATCAACAAAATAACCGAAAGCGGTCCACGGTGCACGGCATGCCCTGCGGCGCGGGAAATTCCCACCACACTTTGCAATTGCCGGACGGAAACCCGGCCGCTGAATAACTTCCCCACCACGCTAACCGTCTTCTCCGCGAAATCAAGAGTGTACAGCCGCGCTTCATTGACGCTTTCGGAGAAAGTCACCTTTCGATAGGAAATGTCTTCCCGCTGGGAGACGCCAATCTGATAGACGGTCTCACCTGACTCCGAAAGGCCTTGCTGCGGAGTAACTGTCTTGTTGAGAATCTGTCCTTTGCGTTCAATCTCGAGGTCCAACGGTTTGCCTTCAGAACCGCGTACGTGTTCCACAAATTGATCCCAGACCTGGATTTTCTGTCCGTTGACAGCGAGGACCGTGTCATCCTCGCGGATTCCCGCGCGCTGCGCGGGTTTTCCCGGCTCGATGTCGTCAATGATCGGCGGTATCGGAAGATAACCGAGTGGGCGTTCCAACTGCAGAGTACCTTTCGGAAGTGCTTCAATGTCCCGACGATTCCCCTGGTTCAGAACTTCGAGGCGAATCTTTTGCCCCGCAGTGACGGACTTCAGCGCTTTTTCTGCTTGCTCCCAGTTGGAAACGGGCTCCCCATTCACCGACGTAATCACGTCCCCGCTCTTGAGATCAGTCATCTGAGGAGGAACAGCGGTGACTTCCACGGGCTTCGTCCAATAGGTCGGGTATGGCATGCCCACAAATGTGAAAAATCCGCCTAGCAGCAGGAGCGGGAAGACGAGGTTAACTGCTGGTCCCGCGAACGAGATGAGCGCACGCTGCCAGCGCGGCTTGCTCATCAGTTCGTCGGGCGCCCCCGTGGGCGCCACGACACCCGAATCCACTTCCGACAAATCCTGCCCGGCCATTCGCACGTACCCGCCCAACGGCAACGCGCTCACACGATAGTCCGTCGCTCCGCGCTTCCAACCAAACAGCCGCGGGCCGAATCCCACTGAAAACACGTCTACGCGCACTCCGAACAGCCGCGCCACGATAAAGTGTCCCCATTCGTGAACGAGAATCATCACTCCCAGGACTAACGCCATTCCGATGAGGACATCCAATGCCATGACTTGATCGATCCCTTTCTCTGGTTTGTCTAAGAAGCGGCAACTGCGCTCCCCGCGAGTTTGCCCACTTCTTCTTTTGCCATTCGACGCGCTTCGGCATCTGCCGTAAGCACGTCGTCCATCTTCTCGAGCCGTACGCGCGGTGTGCGCTCCAAAACACGTTCAATCACTGCGGGGATTCCCAAAAACGGCAGCCGTTGTTCGAGAAACGCTCCGACAGCAACTTCATCGGCGGCATTTAACGCGCACGGATAAGCGCCGCCTTTTCTCATTGCTTCGCGCGCCAAACGCAGGCACGGAAAGCGCCGCGTCGAAGCCTTGTCGAAATCCAGCCGCTTCAACCTGGTCCAATCGAGGGCTATTTGATTCGATGCCGCCCTCTCTGGATAGGTTAACGCATATTGGATGGGCATGCGCATGTCGGTTGGTCCCAGTTGCGCTAAAACGGAACCGTCCACGAACTCGACCATCGAGTGAATCGTGGACTGCGGATGGACCAGCACTTCAATTTGTTCCGGGCGCATCCCGAAGAGCCAGCGCGCTTCGATCACTTCAAATCCCTTGTTCATCATGGTCGCGGAATCGATGGTGATGCGATTTCCCATGCGCCAATTGGGATGCGCGAGCGCCTGTTCCCGGGTTACGTTGGCGAGCGCCGCAAGAGGAGTCTTCCGAAACGGTCCGCCCGAGGCGGTGAGCACGATCCTCCGCACTTCCGCGTGCGTTCCGCCGCGCAAACACTGATGAATTGCGTTGTGCTCACTATCGACGGGCAGCAGTTCCCTTCCCGCTTTCTTCGCTGCGGCCATCACCAGTTCGCCGGCAGCGACCAAAACTTCCTTGTTCGAAAGAGCGACAGTTTTTCCGAGCTTGACTGCTTCATAAGTTGCTTCCAACCCTACCACTCCCACCGCCGCCGAAACAACGATGTCCGCTTTGGAATGCGTGCCAACAATACGCATTCCTTCCCGGCCGTGATGAATTTCCGGCCTGGGGCTGATTCCCTTTTCCCGCAGCAACTGCGAGAGATCGTCGGCGCGCTTCGCATCCGCTACAGACACCACTTCCGGTTGGTGCCGTTCGATCTGCCCCGCTAATTCCTCAAGGTTAGCTCCGGCGGCCAGGGCGACGACTCCAAACCTGCCTGGCAGCGCTTCCACAACTGACAGGCATTGCCGCCCGATCGAGCCCGTCGACCCTAAAATTGAAAGTTGTTTCACGAACCCGCCAGATTCCCATTCTACAGATGGAAATGCCCTTTGATCTAGGACCGGGGAGAGTAAATCCAAATCCAATAATACCAGACAACCGGAATAGCCAAGATGAGAGCATCAATTCGGTCAAGTATTCCACCATGGCCGGGAAGGAGGCTGCCCGAGTCCTTAATTCCCGCGCTACGCTTGTACGCTGATTCCAGCAGATCACCCACTTGTCCCGCCACGTTCCCCGCCGCTGCCATCCCCAGCAGGTGCGGCAGCGGCACAAAGACCCATCGGCTGAAAATAATTCCCACCACCAGAGAAGCCACGAAACCGCCAATGGCGCCCTCCCAGGTTTTTTTGGGACTCAGGTGCGGAGCGAACGAATGTTTGCCAATGGCTCGCCCAACGAAATAGGCGGCGCTGTCTCCCGCCCAAATGACGACCAAGGCAAACAGCAGAACTAGCGGACCTTGCGTGCCCGATCCGTGGAGCCGCACTGCGTATGACAAGGGAAACGCAACAAGGATTAACCCACTCGAGCTGATTCCCGCTGCCGGAAGCGTTTCCACCAGAGGCCGCTTGGTCCACAGCGTAAGCGCAGCAATGCCCAACACGAACAAGAAAAATACAGACTCAAGCCCAGGAGCGGAATTCGCGAACCACCAAACTCTGTGATAGGCGATCAAATTCCCCGAGAGCTGGTACACCGCCTCATCGGCCATCAGCCATTGCACAAAGACAAGGACAACCGCGCACGTCGCGGTCCAGAACCGGTACGCGCGATGCCCAATGGCTTCTCCCAAGGCGAAGTACTCAAAGAGCGCGAGCAACATCACGAGCGCCGTAGCAACGGCAACCACAGAAGTGGGACCCCATAACACCAGCCCCACCACCAAAGGCATCAGCACAACCGCTGTGGCAACACGCTTCCAGATCATGTCAGCGGAATCTCCGCAGATTCGCAGGCCTCATCTCATCACAATGATTGGAAAAAATCACGCTGCAGGCGGGATAGAAGGAGAGAATTACAATCAACCGCGGAATCAACTCCCCACAACTCGCGCCGGTTTCTCGTCGCCGGGCTGGCCCTCGCGGATGCCGCCGTAGCGCCGTTCGCGCTTTTGAAATTCCACCAAGGCTTCCAGCAGCCGAGCGCGGTTAAAGTCCGGCCACAGTGTTTCGGTGACAAAAATCTCGGCATAGGCGATCTGCCAGAGCAGAAAGTTGCTGACGCGCATTTCGCCGCTCGTGCGAATCAGCAGGTCAGGATCTGGCAAGCCTTCCGTGTACAAATGACGCGAAAGCTGCTCTTCGGTGATTCTCGAGCCGGTTCCGTTGCCGTTGTGTTCGGCAAGAATCGCGTTCATGGCATCAACAATTTCCGCCCGGCCGCCGTAATTCAGTGCAATGCACAGAACCATGCCCTTGTTCCCGGCCGTCTTCTCCATCGCTTCGCGCACGTCCTTCTGCACTCCGGCGGGCAGCTCGTCCATGCGCCCCAAGAAGCGCATGCGAATTTCGTTCTTTTGAATCAGCGGCATTTCTTTTTTGAGATATTCGCGCAGGAGCTGCATCAGAAAATCGATTTCCGTCTTCGGCCGGCGCCAATTCTCCACCGAGAACGCATAAAGCGTAAGCGCTTCGATCTTCAGCCGCGCGCACGTTTCGATGGTCGTTCGCGCCGATTGGGTCCCGGCGCGATGTCCCGCGATGCGCGGCAAATGACGCTTTTGCGCCCAGCGCCCGTTCCCATCCATGATGACTGCGACATGGCGCGGCAGCCGGCTCATGTCCAGTTTTTCCAGTAGCTGCGCCTCTTCGGCCGTCACCGGGCCAAGGGACTCGGGGGCGGGAACTTGGAGCGTTTTGTGGGTCTTGGTTTGCAACACAAGATTGTTTGCGACGAAACTCTCGATTGCGGATCGCTTTTAGGCAAATCCCCTTTACGCCGTAAAGTTAACACACGCTTCCGCCGCCGCGCAATGCCAGGGTGCCGTGACTGCCATCAGCTCGTCGGCGGGGCTTGCTGGAACAACGCGGTATAAGCCAGCACTAGCGTCAGCACGATCATGGCAATCGCGGTGACCCATGCGACGACGTTGAACGTCGTTGTATTCACGTACTCGCCCATCAAATCTCTGCGGTTCACCAGCAGCAATATAAATATGACCACCACCGGCAACCAGATTCCGTTACCCACCTGTGAAAAAATCAAGATTTTCCACAGTGGCGCATTCGGCAGGAGCACAACTCCGGCGCCAACCACGATCAGCAACGTGTACAGCCAATAGAAAATCGGCGCCTCTCTGAATTTGTGGTCTAAGCCCGCTTCAAACCCCAGCCCCTCGCAAATCACATGTGCAGTGGACAGCGGCAGAATCGAGGCCGCAAACATCGAGGCGTTCAACAATCCAAACGCGAACAGAATTCCCGCTCCCTTCCCTGCCAGCGGAATTAGTGCTTGCGCAGCCAGCCCTGCGTCGTTGATTTCACGATGCCCGGAAACCCACAACGTTGCCGCACAGCAAACGATGATGAAAAACACGATTACCATGCAACTAATACTTCCGATCAAGACGTCAGCTTTGGCCTGAGGATACTGCCGCGGGCCAACCTTTTTCTCCACAAATCCCGCTTGGAGATAGAAAAACTGCCAAGGCGCAATGGTGGTTCCCACCAGACCGGTCAACATGACGAGGTAGCCGGACTCCATCTTGAGATTCGGAAGTACAGTATGCTTCGCGGCGATCAGCCAGTCCGGCTTCGCCAGCACTGCGGAAAACACATAGGACAGGTACAGCACGCAGGCAAAGAGAAAAATAACTTCCACCTGCCGGTACGTTCCGCGAATCACCAAAATCCACACGAGGATCGCCGCAAGTGGCACCGCCACGTACTTGCTCACATGAAAAATTTGCATGGCTGCAGCTACGCCCGCGAACTCCGCCACGACGTTTGCGAGGTCCACAAAAAATCCCGTGATCATTACGAAAAACGTGGGCCGGAACCCGAACTCTTCGCGAATGAGGTCGGACAGCCCCTTCCCTGTTATCACGCCCATTCGCGCGCACATCTCTTCGGTGACATACAACGCAATCGTCATCGGGATCAGCGACCACAGCAGCGCGTAGCCATATTGCGCGCCCGCTTGCGTGTACGTCGAGATTCCGCCCGCGTCGTTGTCCACGTTGGAGGTGATCAGCCCCGGCCCAACCACCGCGAGCAGCAGCATCAGCCGGCGGCGCAGGCCGCGAATCCGCTTCTGCAAATCCGAGCCGCGATTCTGCAGCCCCTCCACGCTCGATTTGAGAATCGACCAATCCATCTCGCCTCGCTGCCGCTCCCCTACTTCACCAGCCGGGATACCACGTCGTCCACGGTGATCGCTCCGATGGGCCGGTTTTGCTTATCCACGACTGTTAGCATTCGCAGATTGTATTTGTCGAAGAGCTCAAACACTTCCTTGTCGTCGGCATCCGGCCCCAGACTAAGCACAGGGTCCATCTTCAAAGCCGCGGCTCGCTCTTCCTGCGGCGCCAACAGCAGCCGCGCCACCGGCACCGCGCCTGAATATTGCGCTTTGCTGTCCAACAAAACGATGGTGTCCAACTGATCCAAATTTAGTTCCTGCTTGCCAAGCCACTCCAGAACTTCTCCGCGCGTCGAGTCCTCGCTCACGTACACAAAATCCGAGTTCATCATTCCGCCCGCCGTCGCCGGGTCAAATTCCAGCAACTCGCGAACTTCATCCGCCTCCTGCCCCGGCATCTCGTGAAGCAATTCTTCCGAAGTTTCCTTCGGCAGGTCCGCCAGCAGGTCCGCAGCAGCATCCGGCGCCATTTCCTCGATGATGTCGGCGGCTTTCTCCGGATCGAGCTCTTCCACGATCTGGGTCGTTAGTCTTGCGTCCAACTCGCCGAGCACCGCTGCCGCAGTCTCTTCATCCAGCGAAGCGATGATGCTTTGCCGCTCGGTCGCCGAAAGGTCTTCCATGATGTCGGCCAGGTCCGCCGGGTGCAGATCTTCAAGCTTTTCGTGCGTGATGCGCAGCTTCACTCGCCGCAACGGATCCGGCTCGATCAAGTTCACAAATTCCCACCGGATCGCGCTTTGTGGCAGCCTGCTCTGCAGCTTTCGGATGACCTTCGGCGGCACCATGCCCTGCAGCAGCCTCCGAACCGCTCCCGGCAGCCCCACGTCCACCTGGGTCAGGCGCAACTCCACGTTCCCGTTCATGCGCTGCTCGGCTAGGTCCAAATCATTCACACGCACCACTTTTCGTCCGCGCGTGTCGATGATTTGCTGGTCCAGCAAGTCTTTCTGCACGGCCAGAAGCGATTCATTGGGCTGGTAGAGTTCCAGCGCCCGCTCGCTCACGCTCAGTTCCACTTTCCCCGCGCTCACCGCCGCCACCTGGTTGTACTTCGCGACCAATGGTTGAAAATGGCCGCGCGACAACAGAAAATGCGAAACGCGATTCGGCGCCTCGGCAGGTTCAATGAAAAACTCGCGTACCTTTCCAACGTAATTTCCCGATGCGTCGTACGCCTTCGAGCCCATCAATTCCGTCGCGTAGAGCTCCATGGTCCTTTCCTCCTGCCGCGTTTCGTAACAGAGGCGCAGTTCCCGGTGGCAGTTATCAGTCAAATGAGCAACAAAAAACCCGCGCACCGATCAACTCGGCCGCGGGCAAGTGCCTGACGAAATTGGACTTACCGTTAGCCGCCGATGAACCCTCCTTGCCCGCTCGCTTGCCTGCAGGCCTGCGATTCGCGCCGCATCCTCCGGACATCCAGCCCCTCTATCCGCCCCGGGACGCGAGGCGGCCACCAGCTTCTAGGGCCAGGTTCGAGTTCGTTGCTCGCGCTCATCGAGAGAGAATCCACCTCTGGTCTCGACCTATACACTCAACACTGCAACAACATTGCATTGATAAGCCGCATGCATATCAATGTCAAGAAAAAATGGCATTCCCAGCGATATTTTTTGGAAATTTCTAGCTGGCCGACGTCTCTCGTTCACGGAATAGCATGTGGCTGGGTTGCTCGCCTTTGCGGCGGCACTCCTCCATGTACAAGACGAGGTAGTTCTTCAGCACATAGTCGCGCTTCGAGTAGCCCAGCTCTTCTGCCGCGCGATCGATCGCTTGGGCAGGGCCTTCGAGCTCCACGAACGTCCCAATGGGCGTTTCATCCAACTCGATCAAAAGCCCTCTAGCCCATCCTTTCGAAGCGGGGAGCCGGTACGTCGTCCGGTACTTTTCGTAGCGAAACCATCCGCTCATCCCCAAGCCTTCAAAAATCTCCTTCAGCTTCCCCGCCTCCGCGACTTCTGCCTCGATCTCATCTCGAACTTTGTGCGTCCGATGCTGTTCTCCGCTTGCTTCGCCCACGCCAGCGTGGGTTATTGGTCTCTTGAATGTCACCACCACCCGCTGTTTTGCCCTGGCTTTGCCCTTCCCGCTTACTTCCGGCGTCTCCGTCCGAATTCGCAGCAATTGCCCGTGCTTCGCCAGTCCCCCCTGCGGCGTATCAAAAATGACGTTTTCCTCGCGTACGCGGCCGGTTCCTGCACCCACCAGGCGCGCCCCCAGCTTCTTCAACACTCGCCGAAAACCCTTAACATCCTCTATCTTCAGCTTGATTTCCGTTTCGCGCGCCACGCGTTTCCTCTCTAGTGCTGGACAGCCTTTTGATCGACTCTAGCAACGGAAAATGTCACGCGGGTATGCCCTGCGCCACAGTCAGCGCCCAGTGGCTCCCCAGAAGAGTGACAGACTAAAGTCTGTCCTACTGGTCCGCTTTGTCCCACCGCCAACTTCCGCTAGTATAACCAACGTACCCTGTTCCTTCTGCCCGGCGCGCCACCCAGCCGCGTGCAACAAGGCTGGGCCGCTCTGCGGTCCTCTCGAACAAAAGACTCATGAACCCGGACGCTCAATTCACGTCGCCAGTGCCTCCGCGCGAAGCTTCAGCTGAAGGTTCGCCGGCGCCACCGCTCGCGCGCCGGGAACCGGTGGAGTCCGTTCTGCATGGCGACCGCCGCGTCGACCACTACGCTTGGCTGCGCGAAAAGGAAAATCCCGAGGTCACCGCCTATCTCGAAGCCGAAAACGCCTACACCGACGCCATCCTCAAACCCACGGAGGCTTTTCAGGAGAGTCTCTATCAAGAGATGCTCGGCCGCATCCAGCAGACCGACCTCACCGTCCCCTATCTTCTTCGCGGCTACCTCTATTTCACGCGCACGGCGGAGGGCAAGCAGTATCCCCTGCATTGCCGTAGGCGCGGCCTGGAAAACTCAACAGATGAGCTTTTACTTGACTTGAACCAACTCGCCGAGGGCCATTCCTTCCTTGGTCTGGATTCCTTCGAAGTCAGCGATGACAACGCGCTGCTCGCATTTTCTACCGACATCACCGGCTTTCGCCAATACACGCTCCAAATCAAGGACCTGCGGTCCAGCGAAATTTTCCCCGAGCGCGTCGAGCGGGTCACCAGCGCCGCCTGGGCTTCTGATAATCAAACGCTCTTCTACACGGTCGAGGACGAAACAACCAAGCGCTCTCATCGCCTCTACCGCCACGTTCTCGGTTCCACCGGCTCCGATGCGCTGCTATACGAGGAAACCGACGAGCGTTTTCGCGTCGAAATCGAGCGCACCCGCAGCGGCGGCTATCTCGTTCTCACTTCCGTCAGCCACACCGCCAGTGAAGTCTTATTCCTTCGCGCTGATGCCCCCTTTGGACAATTCCAATTGATCGCGCCGCGCGAAGACAACCACGAATACTATGCCGACCACCATCCCGGGCCTTCGCCGGGGATTGCCGGGGACGTTTTTTATATCCGCACGAATTCCGGCGGCCGGACGTTCCGGCTTGTTGCGGCTCCTGTGGCAAGTCCCGGACGAGAATCGTGGCGTGAGATTATTCCCAATCGGCCCGAGGTCATGCTCGCGGCGGCGTTCACGTTCAAGCATCATCTTGTGCTGTTCGAACGCGAGGGCGGTCTCCCGCACCTTCGGATCGTCGATCTCACTGCCCTGGCCGGGGCAAATGCTCCAAACGCATTGGCAGCATCCCATCGTATCGAATTCGCCGAGCCTGCCTACAACGCTTCTCTCGGCGACAATCCCGAATTCGACGTCTCTCACGTCCGATTCCAGTACGAATCGTTCATCACCCCGCGCTCCGTTTACGATTATGACCTTCGAACGCGGGAACGCGTGTTGCGCAAGCAGCAGCCTGTTCTTGGCGGCTACGATCCCTCGCAATATGTAAGCGAACGTCTTCACGCCAGCGCTTCCGATGGCACGCGCATTCCACTTTCCATCGTCTATCGTCGCGATACGCCGCGTGACGGCTCGGCTCCTCTTCTTCTTTATGGGTACGGCAGCTATGGCTTCTCGATGGCGGTGAATTTCAGCTCAAACCGGCTGAGTTTGCTCGACCGCGGCGTCATCTATGCCGTCGCGCACATTCGCGGAGGGGGTGAACTGGGCAAGCCGTGGCACGATGCCGGGCGCATGATGCAGAAGCGCAACACGTTCACTGATTTTATTTCGGCCGCGGAATATCTGATCGCACAGCGCTGCACACGGCCCGAGAAGCTCATCATCGAAGGCGGCAGCGCGGGCGGTTTGCTGATGGGCGTGGTCACGAACCTGAGGCCGGATCTGTTTCGCATGGTGATCAGTCATGTTCCGTTCGTCGACGTTTTGAACACCATGCTCGACGCTTCTTTGCCCCTCACCGTCGGCGAATACGAAGAGTGGGGCAACCCGCAGATCGCCGAAGAATATTTGTATATGAAGTCCTACTGCCCGTACACGAACCTTGAACACAAGGCTTATCCGGCAATGCTGGTCAAGACGGCGTTGAACGACAGCCAGGTCATGTACTGGGAGCCTGCAAAATACGTGGCCAAGCTGCGCACGCTGAAAACCGATTCGAATCCTTTGCTCTTCAAAACCAACATGGGCGCGGGCCACGGCGGCGCTTCGGGCCGTTACGACTATCTCCGCGAAATCGCGTTGGACTATGCCTTTTTGCTGTCGCAACTCGGGACTTGGAAGTGATTCCGCGGGCGTGCTTCTGCGACAAGTTGCACTCTTCTTCCCCAAAGCGCACAATGCAGCCTCGCTGTCCGAATTCATAAATAATATTGGTGCAGAGGGCAAGAAAGCAGCAGCGTGCTGTCGCAGTTCAAAGAAATTGTTGAATGTCTGAACCAACCACACCGCTGATGCAGCAGTATCACGCCATCAAGGCGCGCTACCCGCACGCCCTGTTGCTTTTCCGCCTTGGCGATTTCTACGAGCTTTTTTACGAAGATGCGATGATCGCCTCGCGCGAGCTGCAAATCACGCTGACCTCCCGCAATCGCGAGAAGGGCCAGCCCATTCCGATGTGTGGCGTGCCGTATCACGCCGCCGAAGGCTATCTTGCGAGGCTGATTCGCGCCGGCTTTAAGATCGCCATTTGCGACCAGATGGAACAGCCTGGTCCAGGGAAGAAGCTGGTCCGCCGCGAAGTCGTCCGCGTCGTCACTCCCGGCACCGCGACTGACGCCGGCGTCCTCGACATTCGCGAAAACAATTTCCTCGCCGCCGTCTCGCGCCATCCCACTGGCTCGCCCATCGGTCTCGCCTTCGTCGATCTCTCGACCGGCGAATTTCAAGCCACGGAATTTTCCGGTCCTCGCGCCGATGAATCTCTTCGCGATGAACTCCAGCTTCTCCGCCCACGCGAAACGCTGCTTCCTCGACCGCAACAGCTCTTCGAAACCTCTAGGACTTCGCTCCTCGAAGGCACGGGCGGCGTCGAGTCCCGCCTCGAAGACTGGACTTTTCAACGGGACTATGCCGAACGCATCCTTCGCGAACAATTCGGCGTCGCCGAGCTTACCGGCTTCGGACTCGACGACCATCCACAAGCTCTGTCGGCCGCCGGCGCCGTCATCCATTACTTGCGGGAAAATGCCGCGCGCGGCGATCGCTCCGGCATGCCAGCGGAAAAGCTAGACGCCCCAGGCATCGAAGCCTTGCAGCACCTCGACCGCGTGCGCTACTACGAGCATTACGATTCCCTCGTTCTCGATCCTGTTTCCGTTCGCAACCTCGAACTGCTTTCCCCCATCTTTTCCGAAGAAACCAGCCGCTCCTCCGGTCCCACCACTCTCGTCGCCGCCCTCGACGTCACCGTCACCGGGATGGGCGCGCGCCTTCTCCGCTCCTGGCTCCTCCGGCCGCTCATTGATCGCGAACTCATCGAAGCGCGCCTCGCTGCCGTCACTCACCTCGTCAAACAAACGATGGTGCGCGGCGAAATTCGCAAGGAACTCAAAGGGATTCTTGACCTCGAACGCCTTACCAGCCGCATCACTCTCGGACTCGCCGCTCCCCGCGAATTGGTCGCGCTCCGCAAATCGCTTGGCCAGCTTCCCGTTCTGAAGAATTTCCTTACCCCTCCCCCTGTAGGTGGAAGCGAGCTACTTCGCCACCTTCACGTTGAAATCGATGAACTCGCCGACGTTCGCGACCGCCTCGAGCGTGCCATCTCTGACGAACCACCCGCGCTCGCCACCGATCCCGGCATTATCCGCAGCGGATATAACGAAGAACTAGACAAACTGCGCAATTTGAGCAAGGACAGCAAGCAAATCATCGCGGCGATGGAAGAGCGCGAGCGCAAGCGCACCGGCATCGGCTCGCTCAAAATCCGGTTCAACCAAATCTTTGGCTACTACATCGAAATCTCGAAGCCCAATCTCCATCTCGCTCCCGCCGATTATGAGCGCAAGCAAACCCTGGTTAACGCCGAGCGCTTCACGTCTGCCGAGTTAAAGGAATATGAACGCAAAATCCTTGCAGCCGACGAGCGCATCCTCGAAATCGAGCGCCAACTTTTCATTGACGTTCGCTCCTCCGTGGCCGCTAAGGCTGCCCGCTTGCGGCGCACCGCTTCCGCTGTGGCCCAGCTCGATGTCCTCACCGCTTTCGCAAAACTCGCCGCTGATCGCGGCTACATCTGCCCCGAATTCAACTCCACGGGCGAGCTCCTCATCATCGGCGGCCGCCATCCCGTCATCGAAGAACTTTTGCGCCAAAGAGGTGAGCGCTTCGTCCCTAACGATCTCTGTTTCGAGCCGGGCCGCCAGCAACTTCTTCTCATCACTGGACCCAACATGGGCGGCAAATCCACCTATCTTCGCCAGGCCGCGCTCATCATGCTCATGGCGCAGATGGGCTCTTTCGTCCCCGCGCGCCAGGCCAAGCTGCCCATCACCGACCGCATCTTTACCCGCATCGGCGCGAGCGACAATCTCGCACGTGGCCGGTCTACTTTTCTTGTTGAAATGAGTGAAGTCGCCGCGATCCTGAATCACGCCACGCCGTCGAGCCTGGTCCTCCTCGATGAAGTCGGCCGCGGCACAGCCACGTTCGATGGCCTGTCCATTGCCTGGGCCGTCGTCGAACATCTCCAAAAACACACTCGTTCTCGCACCCTCTTCGCCACTCACTATCACGAGCTAACCGAACTCGCCGATCTCCTCCCCGGCGTGAAAAATGTTCACGTGTCGGTCAAAGAAACGCCCAGCGAAATCATCTTTCTCCGCCGCGTCGAGCCCGGCAGCGCCGACAAGAGCTACGGCATCGAAGTCGCGCGCCTCGCCGGCCTTCCGCGCAGCGTCATCGAGCGCGCCCGCGAAGTTCTCAAGCGTCACGAACAAAGCGAGCACGAGCTCAGCGAAACTCTTTCTCCGGGCGCTCTTGATGATCCCTCGGGCGGCTCAAATGGAGATACCGCAGCGCGCCATGGCCGCAACAGCCATCAAGAAGTTCTGTTCACCCCGCTCGACCGGCAGGTACTCGACAAGCTCCGCGGCGCCGACCTCGACCAGCTCAAGCCTATCGACGCCCTGAACCTCCTCGCCGAACTCAAAAAGCAAATTTCCTGACCTTCTCAAATAGTGTGGTCACGCGAACTGCAGGCAATCATGTGGGTTGCGGCAGCCCAAGCTGCCGTTTTCGTTTTCTGGAGCCGGCCTACCTCTGCCCCCGCCCAGAGGTAGGGTCAAAGCGTTGCTACCGCTTTTCCACAAGTTTTGCACATGCTAACTCCTTTAGAATGAGCACATCCATGTCTCTCCCATACGTGTTCATTCTAAAGGACTTAGGACCAATCCTATCTTCTTTAGAATGAACACTTACACCAAACGAGGCGAGGGTATTCCACAGCCTCACACAACCGCTAGAAGCTCTTTTTCTGTCCAACCAGGACTGGGCCCGGAATTGCGGTCGTGGCTCCGTTCTTCCATCGTTACATCTTTACTTCGTTAGTCATTACACCCGTATATGCACCTGATGCTGTTTTCGTCCGGTCGCTCCGCTTGCTCTCTGTGCTCTCCCTGTCCTCTGTGTTAAAACTCTTTCTTCCATGCCACAGAAGCCTATGCTTGTCCTCGGCCTCATGTCCGGCACGTCTGCCGACGGAATTGATGCTGCGCTCGCGCACATTAGCGGCGCGCCGCCGCATCTCCACGCCAAGCTGCTCAGCCACGCTTCTTTCAAATTCCCGCCGGCGTTGCGCAAAGAAATTCTTCGCGTCGCCGAACAGCAGCCCATTTCCGCTGGCGAACTAAGCCAGCTCAATTTTCGTCTAGGGCGCATCTACGCCGACGCCACCCTCGCCGCCTGCAAAAAGTTTCGCATCGCTCCACGACGCATTGACCTCATTGGCAATCACGGCCAGACCATTTTTCATCAAGGGGCCCCAGTGTCCTATCTTGGCGCACCGACCTCTTCAACTCTACAAATCGGTGAGGGCTCCGTCATCGCCGCCCGCACCGGCATCACGACCGTCTCTGATTTTCGTCCCGCTGACATCGCTCTTGGCGGGCAAGGCGCGCCGCTCGTCCCATTTGCAGACTACGTACTCTATCGCCACCCCAAACTCGGCCGCGTTTCGCTAAACATCGGCGGCATCGCCAACATCACGGTCATTCCCGCAGGCGCGCGCCCGGAGGAAGTCTTCGCCTTCGATACCGGCCCAGGCAACATGCTCATCGACGCTCTCGTCCAGCATTTCACCCATGGCCGCCAGCGCTTCGACAAGTCCGGACATCTCGCGATGAAGGGTAAAATTATTGAAGCTTTTTACAAAGAACTAAGAACCGATCCCTACCTCAGAATTCCGCCACCCAAATCCACCGGGCGCGAATACTACGGACAAGTATTCTTTGAAAAAGTTCTAGCTCTTGGCCGCAAATACCATGCTCGGCCAAACGACGTGATCAGAGCTGCAACTAGTTTCACCGCGGGCAGCATCGTGGACGCACTTAAACGCTTTGTCTTTCCCAGGCACAAGATCGATCAACTCATTATTTCCGGTGGTGGCGCCCGCAATGCATTTGTGTGTGCACTGATCGCTGGTTGGCTGACTGCGGACAACGTTAGGATTCTCTACTCCAAGAAGTTCCGCATCCCCGTGGACGCAAAGGAAGCTTTTGCGTTCGCAATCCTCGCGTACGAGACATTTCATCAGCGGCCCGCGAATCTTCCATCTGCCACCGGCGCGCGCCGCCCTGCAATCCTCGGGAAAATCTCTTATGCCCCGCCCGGCTGAAATGTGCAAAATTATGTGACTACAACTTCCTCGCCACCCTAACCCCGAGTCCCTCTCTTACTTCATTGCCTTCTCAATGTCAGCGACCGAAATCGCGCCTTCGCGGCCAATTCGCCAAGCGTCGCCGTTCAATTCGACAATCGTCGACGGCAGCGTCGCGCCGGTTTCTCCTGCATCCAGTACCAACGGCACGCGCGACCCCAACTGCTTCATCACTTGCGCCGCGCTCGCGCAAGAAGAAAACCCCGAGATGTTCGCGCTAGTTCCCGTGACCGGACCCTCGAACTCCTCAATCAGTTTGCGCACGACTTCGCTGCGCGGCCAGCGCAAAGCAATGCGGCCTGTTCCCGCAGTCACTTTCAGGGGGATCTTATGCGCCGCATTCACCACGAGCGTCAGCGCACCTGGCCAGAACTTTGTTGCCAGGCGCATGAAGCTTCCCGGCGTTCCACGCGAAAGCGCGATGGCCTGGTCGATCGAATTCACCAGGATCGGCAGCGCCCGCGCTTCCGGCCGCCCTTTCACTTTGTAAATCTCTTCTACTGCCGCCAGATTGAAGGGGTCCGCGGCCAACCCATAGAAAGTGTCCGTGGGAATGGCGATCACACTTCCACGCGTAAGAAAGTCCGCGGCGTAGCGCAGCACTTCCGATTCCGGGTTGATTGGATTGACGCGCAGCAGTTCAGCCGGCAATTTTTTGGCCTTTGGCGAAGTCCTACTGCCACCTCACAGCGCTTTCCACTCGCGCTGCCCCTAATTGGCCGACGCTACCATACACGCTCTCGCCCACGCAACAAGAGTTGAACCTGATCATGGAAGACTCGCTGCGGACATGAATCTGCCAAAATCCCCTAGCAGACTAGCGCCCTCAATTGGGTTGTTGTCTCTCCGAATGGTCTTTCAATACATTCGCGGCTTTGTTGGAAGCGGCCTGGAGAAAAAGATTAAATTTCGTTTTCTGCTCAAGCCACTTTTGGTCGTTGATGTTTTGCGGCTTCGGTATCCCGGACAAAAGTTTCATCGCTTCCGCGGCGCGCTGACCAGCATTCGCTGCCAACTGCGGGTCGTCCGAATTCAGTGAATCATAGGCAGCAACCCACATGTAGCGAGCATTGAATCGCATCCCAAGCTCTACCTCAGTTCCTAGATCTGCCAATTTGTCGGCGTACTCCATCACCTTCATAGGATTCTTTAGTTCCCCATAGGCCTGACAATACCCTTGATAAACATACAGAAGCACCGCGGGGGTCGGATGATGACTCGCGACAAACTTATCCAGCAATGCGATTCGTTTGGCGGGATCCTTCTCCTGCAGAAACTTTGGGCCAGGGTCAACGATTGTGTAGGCTTTTTCCTGCTGAGTCTGCGCAAGTGGCGCCATGGATATAGCAAACAGCCAGATCACAAGAGCACACATACTCTTCATTTACTTCCCCGTAAGGGCTGCCGAGCTTCCCTGACCAAGAGAGCGACTCTTGAGATTATCACCGCCAAGAGCGATTTGTTAGCGTCCAGAAGATGGCGACACACTTCGACACAGACGGACAAACTTGGCGTGGATTAGGGAAAAGACTCTAGACATTTCACGACCGCGGCGGCGTTGGCTGGGGCGGTGGTGCGCAAAGTCCAGCCTGCTGCACGGCGGACCACATGTCAAAGACACCCCATTCCTCGATGATTTTTCCGTTCTTGAAGCGAAAGATCGTCATGCCCGGGACCGTGATTTTCTTCCCTGTAGCCGGAAAGCCCATCCCCTCATGCGTGTTGGTGCCGGAGGCCGTCCATGACACCGCCACAAGGTCCCCCTCTGCAACCATCTGGTTGATCTTTAGGCGCATATCGGGCAGCGCTTTCCGTTCTTCGCTTGCTGCGGCCATGTCTTCCGCCAGTGTCGCGTCGTGAGTACGGCCGTGGACCACAAAGTCCGGGGCATGGGAGTCCGCATACTTGTCGAGCCGCCCTTGATCGATCACTTCCTCAAAGAAGCTTCGGGCGACAGCTTTGTTTTTTTCCTGCTCGTTGCCTGCTTTTGTGACAGCAGGCAGAGAGAGGAGAAGAAGCACACACATCCATAGTGAGGTTTTTCGCATGGTCATACACCTCCGTCACTCGTTTCTACGTGCGGGAGGCTCGTGGAATTACCGCAGGCTGACGGAAATTTGCTAACCTGCGAGTCATGGCAAGCCCCAGCAAACCCGCACGCGACAACGCCAAGAGCGTGGGCGATTCCGCGGTGCTGACCAGCCGCGACAACCGTTGGCTCAAAGAATTTCGCATGGCGCTGCGCGGCGGTTTGCCCACGGAGAACGGCTGCGTTGGCGTCGAAGGCGCGCGCCTTGTCGAAGAAGCCCTGCGTTCCGGCTGCCCCATCCAAGCAGTGCTTTTCAGCGAATCCGGCCAGCGCCATCACGAACGCCTCGCGCCGCTGATTGACCGCCCCGAGTTGAGCTTTCCCACGCTGCGCACTACGGATCGGCTATTCGAAGGGCTCGCCGACACCGAGCATCCGCAAGGTGTGGCGGCGTTGGTCAAGCCGCGCGAAACGTGTTTCGATGATTTCGTGCGCACTCCCGGTTTCGCCTGTGCTCCGCTTCTCGTCGTGCTCGCCGGAGTTCAGGATCCAGGCAATGTCGGCACGATTCTGCGGACAGCCGCCGCTTTCGGCGCGACCGGCGCGGTCACGGCCGCTTCCGGTATCAGCGGCACGGCCAGCCCGTATTCGCCCAAAGCGCTGCGCGCTTCCGCCGGCGCGGCGCTTCATCTGCCGATTCTCGCGGGAATGTCGTTGCCGATTCTGCTGGCTCAATTCAAAGTGGCAGGCATTCACACGCTGGCTTCGAGCGTCCACGAACCACGCGCTACGGACCAGCCGTTGCTCGCTCCATGGGAAGTGGATTGGTGCCAGGCCATCGCCCTTCTCGTCGGCAACGAAGGCGCTGGCCTCCCTGAAGAAGTCGAGCGCAGCGCCGACGCGCGCATCCGCATCCCCATGGCCAGTGGCGTCGAGTCGCTCAACGCCGCCGCAGCCGCCGCAGTCGTCTTCTACGAAGCCGCGCGCCAGCGGAACCAAAGAAGTGGTCGGTGATCAGTGAGCAGCAGTCAGTCAAGAAGAAACGAGGACCAAACACCTACCTTTTAATCTTCCCTGACTGACCACTGACGACTGAAAACGCGTTCCAGTTCAGGCATCCTGCATTTCCCCTTTCCCGTCAAACGATTTAGACTTCAAGGAGCGCATGAGCCTCTTCTCCAAACTGCCGCTGTCTCCGGCCGGGCCGGACGGATCCGCCAGCGATTCCGGCGTGCCCGCCGCCAATCAGCCGCTCGCCGAGCGCATGCGCCCGCGCACGCTCGACGAATTCATCGGCCAGGAAAAATTGCTCGGGCCGGGTAAACCGCTGCGTGTGCAAATTGAAAGCGACAACATCGGCTCGATGCTCTTTTGGGGCCCGCCCGGCTGCGGGAAAACTACTCTCGCGCGCCTCATTGCGCGCTTAACGCGCTCCGACTTCGTCGCCTTCAGCGCCGTCCTCGCGGGCATCAAGGAAATCAAGGAAGTGATGGCGGCCGCAGAATACAAGTCGCGCTCCGGCTACCGCACCATCGTTTTTGTCGACGAAGTGCACCGCTTCAACAAGGCCCAGCAGGACGCGTTTCTTCCGCACGTCGAAGCCGGGCACATCATTCTTATTGGCGCGACCACCGAGAATCCTTCGTTTGAAGTGATTTCCCCGCTGCTCTCGCGCACCAAGGTTTACGTCCTCGAAGCCCTCACCACGCCGCAAATCGTCGAATTGCTGCGCCGCGCCCTCGCCGACAAGGAGCACGGGCTCGGTAACGATGCCATCGAAGTCTCCGACGACATCCTCTTTCGCATCGCTTCTTTCGCCAACGGCGACGCCCGCGCCGCCTACAACACGCTCGAACTCGCCGCGAAAAGCGCCCGCGCTAACGAACGCGGCGCACTCGTCATCACTCCCGAACTTCTCGAAGACGTTTTGCAGCGCAAGCTTCTTCGCTACGACAAGGCCGGCGAGGAGCACTACAATCTCATCTCCGCGCTGCACAAATCGGTGCGCAATTCCGACCCCGACGCTGCGCTCTACTGGCTCGCGCGCATGATCGAATCCGGCGAAGATCCGCTCTATCTCGCGCGCCGCATGGTGCGCATGGCCAGCGAGGACATCGGCCTCGCCGAACCCGGCGCTCTTGCCGTCACGCTCGCCGCGAAAGATGCGTTCGACTTCCTCGGCACCCCCGAAGGCCATCTCGCGCTCGCGCAAGCCGCCGTTTATCTTTCGCTCGCGCCCAAATCTAACGCCGTTTACACTGCGTACGGCTCCGTCATCGACGACGTCCACAAAACCGAAGCCGATCCCGTTCCGCTGCATCTCCGCAATCCTGTCACCGGCCTCATGAAAAATATCGGCTACGGCGAAGGCTACAAATACGCTCACGATTACGACGACAAACTTACCGACATGCCCTGCCTGCCCGACAATCTCGCCGGCCGCTCCTACTACAAGCCCACCGATCAGGGCTTCGAGCAGCGTCTTCGCCTTCGCCTCGACGAAATTCGTAAGCTAAAATCGAAAACCGCTCGCGAAACCTGAGGTGACCCGATGAAGCGCGCCGCACTCCTCCTCGCCGTTCTTCTTTCCTTTAGCACCGCATTGGCCCAGGAAAAGCTCAAGCGTCCACCCATCACCGGTATCGGGCGCGTCACCATTTATGTACGAAACCACGAAGCCGCGATGGATTTTTACTCGAAGAAGCTCAGTTACTTTTCCTCGCAGGAGATTCCGTGCGAACGTGCTCCTCATTTCTGCTTTGGGAACATCCTGCAGATTCTCGATGTTGTCTCTCCCACTTCACCTGACGAGGGCCATTTCTTGGGTGAAATCGATTTTAGGACCCCCAACCTCGAGCGAATGCACCGTTATCTGGAAAGCCAGAATGTAAAAGTTTCGGAGATTGTGAAGATTGAGAGGACTGTAGTACATCACGAGCTGGACTACTTCAGTGCCGTGAATCCGGAGGGACACCCGATTGGATTCGTAGAGCTTGCGGGATGCTGGATATGCGAGACCGATCCTGGGGACGAACGGGCCGACTGGCACATTATTCACGCCGGCTTCGTCGTCCGCGACCGCGCTGCCACCGACCACTTCTACAAAGATATCCTGGGCTTCCGCCCCTACTGGCACGGCGGCATGAAGGACGACAGAGACGACTGGGTCGCCATGCAGGTTCCTGATGGAACCGACTGGGTCGAGTACATGCTCAACATCCCCGCCAACGCCGACAAAAAGCTCCTCGGCGTGATGAACCACATCGCCCTCGGCGTCACCGACATTCAGGCAGCGAAGGCCCAGCTCCTCAAGAACGGCGTCAAACTGACCGAAGAACCCCAAATGGGCCGCGACGGCAAATGGCAACTCAACGTCTACGATCCCGACTCCACCCGCATCGAATTCATGGAGTTCACTCCCAAGGAGAAGCCCTGCTGCTCCGAATTCACCGGCCCGCATCCCAAACCATGACTGTTGGAAACTCGACAATCGAAGTTCCAAAATCGGCCGTGGGTGCCGCACCCTTCCGGTTTAAGGGTGCGGGGTTTTCTTCTCCCTTTCATTCTTCTCTACGAACTCTGTGCCTCTTCCTCTGCGCCCTCTGTGTTACCTCTTTTTTCTTTCCCCCCGCCTGCGCGCAAAATCTCGACAAGCCTCTCCAATCCATCGACGAAGAAGTCACCGGCTTCGGCTTCGGGCCCGACGGCCGCATCGCCTACTCTGTCTACCACAATCTCAAAACGAAAAAGTACGACCTCGAGCACGACGACATCTGGCTCCAGGAACCGGGCGGCAAGCGCCGCCGCCTTCTGGAAGGGCAAAAGTACACGCGCGGCAACAAGCTCTTCAGCTACCTGGTCGACTCGTTCCGCTTCTCGCCGAATGGCCGAATCATTCTCGTGCAGCTTCTCACCACCACGATCGACGACGAGGACTCGCGAGGGCAAGACACGTTTGAAACTTTACTTCTCGACGATTCGGGCCATGAAGTGCGCGTGGCCAAAGGCGAAAACGTCATTCCTGACGCTGCCAACGCCGCGGTTCTCCCCGACAACAACACCATCGCCTATCTTTCCCAGGTCATGAAATCGCTTCCGCTTTTTGCAATGAAGAATACGCGGCTCTCGAGCGGCACGTTTCCCTCGCCCTACGAAGGCCGCACGTTTCGCGACGTCGCCTGGCTCCCCGGAATGAACTTCGCCGTCGCCGTCGAACAGGATCGCGCCATGACCGGCCCGCCGCGCTTGCAGAGCCTGGATATTTTGAATGACGCCGACAAAGAACTCGCCACGCTGGATGGCTTCGAGGGCGGCCTGAGCGTCTCTCCCAGCCGCACGAAAGTCGCCTATTTCATCGACAGAGAAGTTTTGGAAGTGCGCAGTCTTTCGCATCCCGACCAGGTCTCGCGCGCCCGCATCGGCTTGGGCGTGTATCGCTGGTCGCCCGAAGAATCGCGCATCCTGTTGAAACGCTCGCCCGAAAAAAAATCCGGTGACCTCGTGTGGATCGATCTTCCACCGCTTGCCACCACAGCACAAGGAAAGGAAATTCCCGTGTCTCAGCCACAGCCGGTCCAGCTATTCCACGGCCTCAGTTTTCGCGAATTTGGAATTTCCCCCGACGGACGGCTGCTCGGCGTCGTCGTCCCCGGCAAACGCAACCTTCTGATGTTCCCGCTTTATCGCTGAACCAATTCTTCTCTGTGACCTCTGTG